>ERZ1034952.68-NODE-68-length-88036-cov-10.904082_pt1 | contig 88036 bp, 67 predicted proteins | sample MGYA00520625_ERZ1034952 | MGnify/ENA primary metagenome ERZ1034952 (study PRJEB33766, sample SAMN09781773) | gut metagenome | biome: gut microbiome | host: Homo sapiens | place: Madagascar | study: EMG produced TPA metagenomics assembly of the PRJNA485056 data set...
GCCGTACACGGTCGGCACGCTGCGCTACTCGCTCGGCGAAGTGATCGTGGTATCGGCCTGGGTGATCCTCGGCGGCACCGTGTTCGGGATGCTGGGCAGCCTGGTCCCGACGCTGCTGCCGCTGACGCTGGAGCATTTCGGCGCTTCCGGCGCGTTGATCGGCCTGGTGGTCGGCAGCGTACCGGCGGCGATGAATTTCGTGATGAACCCGATCCTCTCCACGGCCAGCGACCGGACCCGGACGCGCCGGGGCAGGCGGATTCCGTACCTGCTCTTCGCAACGCCGTTCGTGACGTTTTTCCTGATCCTGATCGGATGGATTTCGCCAATCACCGGGTACGTACATGCGAACCTCTTTCCCGAAGCGGACATCAATACGCTCGGCGTGTTGCTGATCTGCATATTTTCGGTGGTGTTCCAGTTCTTCAACCTGATCGTCGGATCGATCTACTACTACATCTTCGCAGATGTGATTCCGCACCGGTTCATCGGGCGTTTCATGGCGGCACTGAACTTGGCCGGAACCGCCGGAGGATTCCTGTTCAACTTTTTCGTGATGCCGTATATCATCGACTATGCCCCGGCGGTTTTCACCGGCATCGGGCTGCTGTATCTGGTCTGCTTTCTGCTGATGTGCTTTTTTGTGAAGGAGGGAGAATATCCGCCGCCCAAAACGGTGCGGCGGCCGGAGGGCCCGCTGCTGAAACGGCCGGCGGAGTGGATCGGCATCTATTTCCGGCAGTGCTACCGCCACTGGTTCTTCACGTTCCTGTTCCTCGGAACCGCACTGAACAACGCCTCGACGGTCTGCCGCAGCACCTTCAATCTGCTGTTTGCGACCAGAGAGCTGCAGATGACCGCCGGACAGTTCGGCAAGGTGATGGCGGCGGGAGCGGTCGTATCGGCCGGCGTGGTGGTGCTGACCGGTTTCCTGATGGACCGGCTGCACCCGCTGCGGGTCTTCGTCGCAAGCGGCGTCATTGTGGTCGCCGCAAACGTGTGGGGCTATTTCGGCGTGGTGGACTACCCGACTTTTTTCGTGGTCGGAATCGCCATTTCCGTGGTGTATGCGGTGCAGTTCGTCAGCAACGGCCCGGTGTTCATCGAACTTTTCCCGCCGGATAAATTCGGTCAGTTCAGCAGTGCGAATGCGATGATGAACAGCATCCTGCTGATCTTTGCGAACTACTTCGGCGGCGTGGCGATCGACCGTTTCGGCTACCGCTTCATCTTCATCTGGGATACGATTTTCACGGTGGCCGCGACGCTGGCGCTGCTTTTCGTCTACGTCCGCTGGAAACAGCTCGGCGGCCCCCGGCATTACGCGCCGCCGCCCACCGACTGAGCCGTTGCGGACCTTTTCCGCTTTTCCGGTCCGGCTGCCCGGCGGTTCATCGTTCCGCCGGCAGTTTCGGCGGCGGGCATCGGCGGAAAACGTCCCCCCGAACCGAAGGGAGAAGCTGCGCGTTTACCGGATTCCGCACGAGCTTGTCAAGCCCGGCCGCAACCTGATTGCAACTGCGATGCCGATCTTGTGCATATGGATTGATTCCGTCCCGCATCCGCCCACGAGTCTCCGGCGGCAGCCGGTCCCCGTGAATTTGCCGGAAAATCATGCGAATGCCTTGCAAATACCCGAAACGCATTTTATATTGTTCTTTTCTTATCACGAATGATCGAGAGTCAGGGGCAATCCGGTGAATTCATTGCGGCGGCAAAGCATGGCCGGACGGCGGGAGTATACGCTCACGGAGCTGCTGGCCGTCATGCTGATCGTTCTGATCCTGGCCGCGCTGCTGCTGCCGGCGGTCAGCCGCGCCCGGGAAAATGCGCGTCGCAGCCACTGCCGCTCGAACCAGGCCCAGTTCGGGACGGCGGTCCAATTTTACGCCAACGACTGGAATGACTATCTGCCCTACTATATCATCGAAGACAAACATGCTTCGTATTCGACTGAATTCCGCTTTTTCTGGGAGCTGCTGAAGGGATATCTGCCGGTCGGCGGGATTTATTATCCGGATCAGTACAATCCGCCCGTGCCCGGGCCGTATCCGGGAGGAGTGCCGCGCGCGATGGCCTGTCCCTCGGCGGTGATGAGTTACGACGGCTGCCGCTCCGCGCTGAAGGAGAAGAATCTCTATCTCGCCCGCCCGACCCGGGCAGGTTCCTACCAGACCGTGCTGCTGGCCCGTTTCGTGCTGCCGGGCAATGTCGTTCACGACGGCGGAATCCGTGTCGGCAGCATCCGTTCCCCCGGCTCGCATTTCATCGTCGAGGATACCGGTTTCAACGACCGTACCGACGACCGTGAATATCCGTACTGGCGCTACGGCGGATTCGTCGACGGCCGCTATTTCTGGGGACACGGCAGATATTACAATGTCGCATTTCTCGACGGCCATGTGCGGGCATTCCGGCGCAAGCGGAGGCGGCTCGAGTGGCAGGCGGAATTCACGCGAGATTTTTCGGAATAATTTTCGCATTCCGCCCTCCCCGCCGTTTTTCTCCGGCTTGCAAACCGTATGGACAAAGGCTATATTGGAGAAACCAGGAGGGATTCTATGAAACTGTTGTACGGCATGACGGCGCTGGCGGTTCTCGGCGGCGCGACGCTCCAGGCGGAAGTTCCCGAGCTTCTCGAATTGGTTCCGGAGGCGAAAGGGTACGAGCTCATCGCAAAGCTGAACCCGACCAGATGGGGCGCCGACGGCTATCAGGTCGACCGCACCGAAGCGCTGGACGGCAAGCTCAAGCGGGTCGGCTACCTGCTGAAGCTCACCGACCGGAGCGGAAAAATGAGCTGGGTATTCACTGCCATGGACCCGTTTGCGGAGACGCTTGCGGCCGTCGCGGTGCCCTCGCCCGGCGGCAGCATCAGCCAGACTTATGTGAACAATCTCGAGGTCTCCTCCAATGTCGAAGGGGTCAAGACCGGCAGGTTCGACCGGGGAAATGTTGAATTCTGGGGCAACGACTACGGCGCCGGGAATGCGAAGCAGATTCCGGGCGCCAGCGATTCGCAGTACGATTTCGGCGACTCGGTTTCGGGCGGCGGCACCTACGGCTCGATGCAGGTGCACAATTTCCAGGAGAAGCAGACTGTCTTCGCCTTCAACCACCTGGGACAGAATCAGAACTGCGACCTCGGCATCGGCAGCAGTCCGCAGGGGCATCCGGACTGGACCTTCACGGCCTCCGGCAAAAATTACAGCAACGCCGAGCTCTACGTCGTCGGGCAGTTTGACGACTTGAAGATCAGGGAGGTCATCACCCTGAATCCGGCCCGGACCCGGGTCACCGGCGTGACCGACAAGGACCCGCTCAGCTATGCGCCCGGCGAGGAGATGACCTTCACCATCACCGCCGACCTGATGGGGCAGCAGCCGACCGTGCCGTATTTCCTCGCATGGTCGCGCACCGGCGACGACGGCAAAAGCGACAGAGGGAAGGTTGAAATTTCCGGCGAACCGCTTGTGATCAAAACCTCGATCGACAAGCCCGGGTTCGTCCGTATCATCGCCCGTCTCGTGGACCGGAACGGCGCGCCGCTGCGCGCGAAGAACATGTGGGGCGGCAGCATGGATATCTCCTTTGAGGGCGGCGCCGGCGTGCAGCCCGAAAAGCTGGTTGCGGGGGCGGAGGAACCGAAGGATTTCGACGCTTTCTGGCAGAAGCAGAAGGAGCGTCTCGCCGCGGTTCCGATGAAGTTCAAAATGGAGAAGCAGCCGACTTCGACTCCGGAGGTCGATGTCTACGAGGTCACCGTCGACTGTGCCGGGCCGCGCCCGGTCACCGGTTATCTGACCATTCCGGCCGGCGCGGAGGCAAAATCGCTGCCGGCCCAGGCCAACTATCAGGGGTACGGCGTTTCGCGGCAGACTCCGCCTTCCGGCGGGAGCAAAGACAGGATCGTCTTCCACGTGAATGCGCACGGCTTCAAGCTGAACCAGCCGAAGGAATATTACGACAACTTCACAAACGAGATCAAGTCGAACGGGCAGATTTATGCGTTCGACCCGAAACAGAATTCGAATCCGGAAACCGCTTACTTCAACGGGATGGCGATGCGGGTCATGCGTTCGCTCGAGTTTCTGAAGTCTCTGCCGCAGTGGGACGGGAAAAACCTCACGGCAGCGGGCGGCAGCCAGGGCGGACTGCAAACCGTCTGGGCGGCCGGGCTTGATCCGGACGTCACGCTTGCGAAGCCGGATATTCCGTGGTGCAGCGATATGAAGGGCGACTCGAAGGGGCGTATTCGCGGCTGGTTCCCGCCGTACGTCGACGCGCTCGGCTATTACGACACGATCAACCACGCGAAGCGGATCAAATGCCCGGTGGAGATCACGCGGGCGGGATTGGGCGACTATACGTGTCCGCCCTCCGGCGTGGCGATTCTCTACAACAACATCAAGTCACCGAAGAAGATCCGCTGGTTCCAGGGGTCGACGCACGGTTACGTGCCGCCGAATCCGCAGATCATCGAGCAGACGGGCAGGTAAAAAGGCGGAAGGTAACTGCGTACCCGCTAAAGGCGGCGGAGCCGCCGACGGCGCCGGCGCCTTGCCGGTCGGGTTCCAAGGGCGAAGCGCCTTGGCCGCCGGAGGCAATCTGTACGCGAAGCGAAACAGCTGCATCAGCAAAATGAAATTTTGCCGCGCAGCGTACACGGTCTGATGCGCGAACGCGCAGAAAGACCGCGCCCCGCAAGGGGCGTGCATCCCGGAAGCAATGGCACAGCGGGGGAGCGTTTTAATAATGTGCGCGTTTCCCTCTAAAACATGGTTGTCCGGCCGAAGACGGCAATCATGCCTTGGCTTCTGATCGTGTCGGCACCCCCTGTCCGGAACTTTCATTTCCCGCAGGCTGCGCCCTTACCACTCACGGAGTCACCCCTCCGGGAGGGCTTACTTGTCCGGCTGAAAGCCGGACACTCTTCAACGCACGCCGGCGGTACGCCACGCCGGAGGAGCTTCGTTTCGCTGCGTTCACCTTCGTCATTATCGCTCGCGCTGCCCCTGTCCAGAAAGCAGCCACCCCTTCGGATACTTTCCGGAGCCGCTGCTGCCGCCGAGTCGTGCAGTCCGTTCGTATCCGCAGCGCGGAGCCTGCCGCGCTTTTATGATCGGACAACATTGGCCGAGTCTCTCCGGGTGCGAGCTGCACATTCGGATAATATTGAATTTTTTTTGCGAAATCAACTTGATTCTTCTGCAAAACATGATATTATATTTTTAAAGCGAAAGAAGCATGAAAGCATATGAGTTTCTCTGATTACAACCGATGCTCGATTTTCCGAAGCGGGACGGCGTGTCCGGCTCCGACTTCTTTCATTTCCGCCAACTTCAATCTCCTGCGACTTACTTGCGCCGATCAGGCTTGAGTGAAGACGCTTGCGACACCGTTTTCCGGAACCGGACTCAGCCAGGTCGGCGCGTTGATGCCATGTTTCAGACCCCGGAAAATGTCCGTCTTTCCGTTCTCCCGGCGTTCTGAACCGGCTCCACCGAATCGAAGAATCGAATGAAGTCCCGGAGAATGAGAATGAGTGAATATCCGAAGTATCGAGCCCCCCAGTCCATCGAAATCGAAAACCGCGTCTGGCCGACCCGGCGCATCCGGTCCATGCCGCTCTGTGTCCCCGTCGATTTGCGCGACGGCAACCAGGCATTCGCGAAGCCGATGAATGTCGAGACGAAAATCCGTTACTTTGAAATGCTCTGCCGGATCGGATTCCGGGAGATCGAAGTCGCCTACCCGGCTTCGTCCGGCGAGGAGTTCGAATTTGTCCGCCGCCTGATCGGCGAAGGGCTCATCCCCGACGGCGTCCGCATCAATGTGCTCACCGCTGCCCGGAAGGACCTGATCGACCGGACGGTAGCCTCTCTCGCCGGCGTCCGGCAGGCGACAGTTCATTGCTATATTGCGACAAGCGAGCTCCACCGGGAATTCGTCTTCGGTAAAACTTCCGGAGAAATCATGCAAACGGCCGTTGACGGCACCCGCATGATCGCGGAAGCCGTCGACGCGGCCGGAATGCGCGACCGCATCCGGTACGAGTTTTCGCCGGAGGAATTTTCCGACAGCGAGGTCGGCGCCATCGTCGAATTGGCCGAAGCGGTCCGGGAGGCATGGAAGCCGCGCGGCAAACGCGATTTCGTGCTGAACCTCCCCGCCACCGTCGAACGCCGTCCGCCTTATGAATTCGCCGACATGATCGAGTCGTTCTGCCGGAGCTACACCGGCCGGAACGAAACGACCCTGAGCGTTCACACCCATAACGACCAGGGGTGCGCCGTCGCAGCGGCCGAAATGGCCGTGCTGGCCGGGGCGGACCGGGTCGAAGGAACGCTCGCCGGGCACGGGGAACGGACCGGGAACATGGATCTCATCACTTTCATCCTGAATTTGAAGTCGCGCGGCGTCGAGCCCGGGCTCGATTTTTCCAAACTGCCCGAAATCGCCGCCTTCATCGAAGAGGTCTCCGAGATCGGCATCCATCCGCGTGCGCCGTACACCGGAGGACTCGTGTTCACGGCCTTCTCCGGCACGCATCAGGATGCGATCCGCAAGGGGATGGCGCAGCGGAAGGAGATCGGCGAGCGTTTCCGGCAGGGCTGGAAGATGCCGTATCTGCACATCGATCCGGCCGACGTCGGCCGGAATTACGACGGGCTGATCCGCATCAACAGCCAGTCCGGCAAGGGCGGCGTCGCCTACGTGCTCGAGAGCGTTTACGGAATCTCAGTGCCGAAGGGGATGCAGCCGCTGGTGGCGAAGGCGGTGCAGGCCGAAGCCGAAGCGACCGGCAGCGAAATCACGCCGTCCGAGGTGTACCGGATTTTCCGGGAGAAGGTCGCGGCACGGAACGGCCGGGTCACGGTCGCCGGCTTCCGGCTGCAGCGCCCTGCCCCGGGAGCGGCGGACAAAACGGAGGTCGATCTCGAACTCGAAGTCGGCGGGGAACGTTTTTCCGTCTCCGGCACCGGCGGCGGCCCGATCGAAGCGGCCGCCGCGGCGTTCCACGACTGCGGTGCCGTCCCGCCGTTCCAGGTCGAGATGTACAGCGAACATGCGATCGGGCGCGGAGCGGGAGCGGAAGCCGCCGCTTTCATCGGAATCAGGCCGTCCGGCTCCGACCGGATCGTCTACGGGGCCGGAATCGACGTCAATATCAATCTCGCGGCGATCCATGCGATCGCCAATGCGATCAACCATATCGGGGATAACTAGACAAGGTACGGAAAAATGGAGAGGAATACGGTACAGACGGAACCCTGCAAAACCAATCTGTTCGCCGAGTACGGCAAATCGCTGATGGTGCATGTGGACATGTCGCCGGGGCAGCGGATTCTCGACCTCGGCTGCGGCACCGGCGCGCTGACTGCCGAGCTCGCGAAGAACGGCGCGAACGTGCTCGGCATCGACAACTCCGCCGAAAAGATCGTCAAGGCCCGCTTCAGCCATCCGGAGCTGATGTTCGCTGAGATCGACGCGCTCGAGCTCCCGTACAACGAGGAGTTCGACACGGTGTTCTCGAACTCGGTTTTCCACTGGATTCCGAACGTGGACCGGCTGCTCGCCGAGATCCGGCGCGCGTTGAAGCCGGGCGGCAAACTGGTCTGCGAATTCGGTGCGGCGAGCAATATCGCGACCATGCGCCAGGCGTTTGCAGCGGCCTGTGCGCGACGCGGGCGGGAGTACCGCGAACGCTTCTACTGCCCGACGCCGGACGAGTTCTTCGACCGGCTGAAGGCGGCCGGTTTCGAACCGGAGCGCGTGCTTGAATTCGACCGCCAGACGCCGCTGCCCGGCGGAGCGGAAGGGCTGCGCCGCTGGGTCCGCTGTTTCCTGGCTGATGAATTGTCCGTGTTCGGCGCCGCAGTGCAGGAGCAGATTCTTTCGGAGGTCGAGACCGCCTGCCGTCCGCTGCTCTGGAACGGCGAGGAGTTCGTGGTGGATTACCGCCGCCTCCGGGCCGTCGCCTTCAGGGGCTGAACGCTCCCTGTGCTCCGGCGTCGGAACCGCCTGCCCCTCAACGGCGGGCCGCGGAGGATGGCCGGTTTTCGCGGAAAAAGCGGCGCAAAAGGCGAAAAAATTGCTTTTTTTGCATAAAAATCACGTTTTGAGCTTGAATTTATGTATAACTCTAAGTATAATTACTCTCAGTTACCACGGCTCACCACAACCAAATAGGAGGGAGTTGAACGATGAAGCATGATTTCTACGATGTCAAGGCCAAGACCAAGGTCAGCGCGGATGTTCTGGATTGCGTTACGTTTGGCGATGCCGGCCGTAAGCGCTATGCGTTCAAGGGCAAGACTGCCGATGGCCGCAGCCTGACCGCCTTTGTCGGCAAAGACGTCTGGGAAAAAGCCAAGGCCCAGATGAAGAAGTAAGACTCTCTCTTGACTGAGATGTCCGAAGCTCCCTGCTCCGCCGGAACAGGGAGTTTCTTTTTTTCTGCCGTCCGTCCCGATTGACTTTTGTCCGGATGATGATACATTACCATAATTAGAGTAACTGTGTCATTCGACGGAAAGGATACGGCATGAATGGACCGCGACAGCCGATGCCGCCGGCAATGATTCTCTGCGGCGGCCAGGGCACCCGGCTGAGGGAAGTGACCGAGCTGCTTCCGAAACCGATGGTTCCGATCGGCGAGCAGCCGATCGTCTGGCATATCATGCGCTGTTTCGCGGCTTTCGGCGTGCGCCGGTTCATCCTCTGTCTCGGCTACAAGCGCGAGGAGTTCATCGACTATTTCCTGAATTTTCACGCCCGGTCGACCGACATCACGGTCAAGCTCGGCAAGGATCACGGCATTGTCTACCACGGCGAAGCCTACGAGGCGGACTGGGAGGTTACGCTGGCAGACACCGGCATCGAAACCATGACCGGCGGCCGGGTGCGCCGCGCATCGCGTTACCTCGCGCCGGAAGACCGTGAATTCTTTCTCACCTACGGCGACGGAGTGGCGGACATCGATATCGGCGCGCTGCTCGATTTTCACCGTGCTTCAGACAGGCTGCTGACGGTCTCCGCCGTCCACCCCGAGGGGAGATTCGGCGAAATGAAGCTCGACGGCGACCGCGTGACCGGCTTTGCCGAAAAACCGCTGCGGACCGGCAGCTACGTCAACGGCGGCTTCATGGTCGTCGACCGGCAGTTCCTGCCGCGTTATCTCGACGACGCGGAAGACTGTTATTTCGAGGCCGCGCCGATGCGCGAAGCCATGCGCGACGGCGAGATGGCCGCCCGCCGTCACGAGGGGTTCTGGCAGTGCATGGATACGCCGCGGGAACACCGGCTGCTCTCCGACCTCTGGAACTCCGGCGCCGCGCCGTGGACCAAATACTGGCAGGAGTGAAAGATCGTGTTCAACGATATTTACCGCGGGAAACGGGTGCTGGTCACCGGCCACTCCGGCTTCAAAGGATCCTGGCTGACGATGTGGCTCGGGCGCCTCGGCGCAGAGCTCTGCGGCGTTTCGCTGCCGCCGGAGACGGAGCCGAACCACTTTCGGCTGCTGAATCCGCCGGGCCATTCGGAGTGGTGCGACATCCGCGACGCGGAAAAACTCGGCTCCGTTCTTCGTGAGTTCCGGCCTGAAATCATCTTTCACCTCGCCGCACAGCCGCTTGTCCGCCTCTCTTACCGGAAGCCGGTCGATACGCTTGCGGTCAACGTCGGCGGCACGGTCAATTTGCTCGAAGCGGCGCGGAACGTCCCGGAACTTCGTGCGGTCGTGGTCGTCACCAGCGACAAATGTTACCGGAACAGCGAGAAGGCCGAAGGCTACCGCGAAAACGATCCGCTCGGCGGTTACGATCCGTACAGCGCCTCGAAGGGGTGCCAGGAGCTCGTCGCCGCGAGTTACCGCGACAGTTTTCTCCGCGCGGCGGGAGTGGGACTCGCCACCGCGCGGGCCGGCAATGTGATCGGCGGCGGCGACTGGGCGGCCGACCGGCTCGTGCCGGACCTGGTCCGGGCGGCGGCGGCCGGAGCCGTCGAACCGCTCCGTTCCCCGTCCGCCGTCCGGCCGTGGCAGCATGTGCTTGAGCCGCTCGGCGGCTATCTGCTGCTCGGGCAGCGGCTGCTTGAAGGGGATGCGGCTGCCGCGTCAGCCTGGAATTTCGGTCCGGAGACGGCGGACGCATTGACGGTCGGCGAGGTCGCCGCGCTGATGAACCGCTTCTGGCCCCGGGTCGGATTCCGCTTTGCGCCGCCGGCGGATGCGCCGCATGAAACGAAGCTCCTGCGGCTCGACTGCACGAAGGCGGCGAGGGATCTCGGCTGGCGCGGAGTCTGGAACGCGGAGGAGTGCATTCGCCGCACGGCCGGCTGGTATCGCGGTTATTACGATTCGGGACGGATCAATACGGCGGCGGATCTTGAAGCTTATGTCGCCGATGCCGCGCGGAAGGGATTGTCATGGACGAACTGAGTTTGAAAAAAGAGATTTTAAGCCGGGTCGAGGCGCTGGCGGCTTTGCGGGGACAGGAGAAGCCGCCGTTCGTCCCGGGAGAGAGCCGGATCAACTATGCCGGGCGGGTTTACGACGAAAAGGAACTCGTGAACCTCGTTGACGCGGCACTCGAATTCTGGCTGACCGCCGGGCGCTATACGCGGGAATTCGAAGAGAAGCTGGCGGCATACCTCGGCGTCGGGCGGGCGCTTTTCGTGAATTCGGGTTCCTCGGCGAATCTGCTGGCCTTTATGACGCTGACCTCGCCGCTGCTCGGAAAGAGGCGGATCGAACGCGGCGACGAAGTCATCACCGTCGCGGCCGGATTCCCGACCACGGTCGCCCCGGTCGTGCAGTACGGCGCCGTTCCGGTCTTTGTCGATGTCGAGCCCGGGACCGCGAATATCGATGTTTCGCTGCTCGAAGCGGCCCTGTCGCCGCGGACGAAGGCGGTCATGCTCGCCCATACGCTCGGCAATCCGTTCCGGCTCGATGCGGTGAAGGCGTTCTGCGACGCAAACCGGCTCTGGCTCGTCGAAGACAACTGCGACGCGCTCGGCTCGCGGTATTGCGGCCGGCTGACCGGCGCCTGGGGCGACCTCGGCACGTCGAGCTTCTACCCGCCCCACCACATGACGACGGGCGAAGGGGGCGCGGTCTACACGAGCGATCCGCTGCTGGCGAAAATCGCGCTCTCGATGCGCGACTGGGGGCGCGACTGCTCCTGCGGTTCCGGCGAAGACAACCGCTGCGGCAGCCGGTTCACGCGCCGGTTCGGCACGCTTCCGGCCGGATACGATCACAAATACGTTTACAGCCACTTCGGCTACAATCTGAAGGCGACCGACCTGCAGGCGGCGGTCGGCTGCGCCCAGCTCGATAAGCTCGACGGCTTCACGGCGGCGCGGAAACGGAACTTCGAACGGCTGCACGACGGCCTGAGGGAGCTGTCGGAACTCGCTCTCTTCGAGCGCTACCCGGAGTCGGACCCGTCCTGGTTCGGATTCCTGATCCGGCTGACGCCGCGGGCCGGATTCACCCGCAACGAACTTGCGGAGCATCTCGAAAGCCGCGGGATTCAGACCCGCAACCTGTTCGCGGGCAACCTGACCCGGCACCCGTGCTTCGAAACGCTGCGGGAGGGATGCGACTACCGCGTCGCCGGGAGGCTCGCCAACACCGACGAACTCATGAACAACGCCTTCTGGATCGGCCTCTACCCCGGTATGACCGGCGCAAAGCTCGACTTCATGATCGAAACCATCCGTAATTACTGTGGAGGGAAGTCCTTATGATCGACAATATCACTCTTTTCGACTGCACGGCGCGCGAAGTCGGCTACCAGACCGGATGGTTTTTCGACCCGGCGTTCCTGCGCGACTACTACCGGTTCGTCGAAGCGGCCGGGTACGACTATATGGAACTCGGCTTTTTCCACAATCCCGAGGCGGACCCCGGCCGCGGCGCGATCCGGTACTGCGGACTTTGCACGGAGGAGCTGAACGATATTTTCGGCAGCACGAAGAACATCCTGAAACTTTCGGCCATGCGGGATATTCAGCGCCCGCTCGCGCCGGTCGGCCCGAAGGCCGATTCGGTCGTCGATGCGGTCCGCATCCTGACCCGGTCGAAGCAGACCGAACCCGATGTGCTCTGCCGGCATATCGAGGAGCTCCAGAAGCTCGGCTACCGTATTTTCATCAATTTCACGAGCGCCGGACGCAACACGGTCGAGGAGAACACGGCCTTCGCGCGGCTTGCGAAGAAGATGGGCATCGACGTCATCTACTTCGCGGACACCGAAAGCATTTTCACTCCGAAATACGTCTCCGACGCGATCGAGCTCTGCCGCGCCGAGGGCGTCGAGGCCGGCATTCACCTGCACAACAAGAACGGCACGGCCGAAGAGCTGCTCGATGTCGCCTTCGCCCACAAGTGCCGCTATACCGATTCGACGCTGCTCGGGCTCGGCGGCAAGTGGTACGACGGGAATATCGCAACCGAATATCTGCTCAAACACTTCAACTACAATCCGGGCTATGAACTGACCCGGCTCAAGACCATGCTGATCCAGCAGCTCATCAAATACCATGAGCACAGCGCGGCAGTTCTGTAAACAGCGGGAAACAATATGCGTACAGCCGATTATATCTTTCAGTTTCTGGCCGACCGCGGCGTGAGGGACGTCTTCATGGTTTCGGGCGGCGGGGCGATGTTCCTGAACGACGCGCTCGGTTCGGAGCCGCGGCTCCGGGCGGTCTGCACCCACCACGAGCAGGGAGCGGCCATTGCGGCGGAGGGGTACGCGCGGGTGACCGGCGGCCCCGCCGTGGTCAGCGTGACGACCGGGCCGGGCGGCACGAACGCCCTGACCGGCGTCATCGGCGAGTGGCTCGACTCGCAGCCGGTGCTCTATCTCTCCGGCCAGGTGAAGTTTCCGACTACCGTCGCTTCCGTGCCGGAGCTGCCGCTGCGGCAGCTCGGCGATCAGGAGATCAATATCGTCGACATCGTCCGTCCGGTCACAAAATATGCGAAGATGGTCACTGATCCGCTCGACATCCGCCGGGAGCTCGAGAAGGCGCTCTGCATTGCCTGCTCCGGGCGGCCGGGGCCGGTCTGGCTCGACATTCCGATCAACGTGCAGTCGGCCGAAATCGACCCGGCGGCGCTTCACGGCGAGGAGAACGTACCGGAATCAAAGCCGGAGATCCCGGCGGAGACGATCGAACGAGTCGTCGAAACCCTGCTTTCGGCCTCCTCTCCGGTGCTGGTGACCGGGCAGGGAATCCGGCTTTCCGGCAATCTCGCCGGATTCGAAAAGCTGGTCGAACGCCTGAAGATTCCGGTGCTCGGCAGCTTCAACAGCTTCGATCTGCTGCCGACCGGCTCTCCGTATTCGATCGGGCGGATCGGCACGATCGGCACCCGGGCCGGGAACATCGCGCTGCAGAATGCCGACTGGGTGCTCTGCCTCGGCACCCGGAACAACATCCGGCAGGTCAGCTACAACCATGAGAATTTCGCGAAGCGCGCGAAGGAGCTGATCGTGGTCGATATCGACGCGGCCGAGCTGGCCAAGCCCACAGTGAAGCCGACGCTGCCGGTCCACGGCGATGCGGGGGAGTTCATCGACCGGCTGCTGGCGGCGCTCGCGGCGCGTGAACTGCCGGACTGGAGCCGCTGGTTCGCCTGGAACCGCGAACGCAAAGAGCGCTACCCGGTCGTGCTTCCGGAATACCGCTCCGCCGCGGGATTGAATCCGTATGCGCTGATGGAGCCGCTCTGCGAACAGCTGCCGGCCGACGCCGTGGTCAGCTGCACGAATGCGACGCCGAGCCTCGCGCTGTTCCAGGCCGGCGCCGTAAAGCGGGGACAGCGGATGTTCTGCAACTCCGGCTGCGCGGCGATGGGGTTCGGCCTCCCGGCTGCGCTGGGGGCGGCGGCCGCCGTGCGCGGCAAACGGCCGGTGGTCTGCCTCGAAGGGGACGGCAGCCTGATGATGAACCTTCAGGAGCTGCAGACCATCCGGCACAACGGTTTTCCGGTCAAACTGTTTTTGTTCGACAACAACGAATACTGTTCGATCCGCCAGACGCAGGATTCGTTTTTCGCGGGCCGCCATACCGGCTGCGACAACGGTTCCGGCGTGACCTTCCCGGAGTGGCAGGCGATTGCCGCCGCATTCGGCTGGCGGTATCTGCGGCTCGACTCGCTCGCGGACGCCGCCGCGACGGTCGCCGAAGCGCTGGCTTTCGACGGCCCCGTCTTCTGCGACTGCGTGCTGGCGCCGGGATACACGTTCGCGCCGAAGCTCTCTTCGCGGCGGCTCCCGGACGGTTCGATCATTTCGCCGTCGCTGGAGGATATGTTCCCGTTCCTGCCGCGCGAAGAGATGGAGGCGAACCGTTATGAAGCCTGACGGCTGTTTTTTCGATCTGGACGGCACGCTCTGCGATACGGCGCCGGATATCTTCGGCTGCTGGCTCGCCGCTCTGAAGGCGGCCGGGCTGGAGACGGAACGTTTCCGCCGCGATTTCCGGATCGGGCCGCCGCTCGAGCCGATGATCGCCGGCCTGTTTCCGGAACTGACGGAGCCGGAGCGGGAGGCGCTGATCGCCTCCTTCCGGGAGCTTTACTGTACGAGCGGTTTTCCGGGCACGGTTCCCTATCCGGGGATTCCGGCGCTGCTGGAGCGGCTGCGCAGAGACGGCACGCGGCTGTTCCTTGCGACCAACAAGGCGTTGCGTGCGACCCGGCTGATCGTCGAAAAGCAGGGGTGGCTCCCGGTGTTCGAACAGATTCATACGCCCGATTCGACGCCGGGCCCCCTCTGCGGCAAGTCTGAACGGCTGCGCCGGGCGCTGGCCGAAACAGGACTCGATCCGGCGCGCTGCGCGATGGTCGGGGACACCGTGCCGGACATCAAAGCCGGGCGCGCGGCCGGAATGCGGACCGTAGCGGTCACCTGGGGCTACGGCGGCGCGGCGGAGCTCGCGTCCGCCGCGCCGGACCGGATATGGAACGCTCCGCCGGCGGAATGGGCATAAGCGGAACTGCACGGAAAGCATGGAAAAGAATCAGGACATCATGAAAAAAATCACCGTCGTTACCGGCTGTTTCAATGAAGTTGAAAATCTCGAGGAGCTGTTCAACCGGGTTGCCGGCGCGTTTGAAACCATGCCCGGCTATACGTTCGATATGATCGTCGCCGACAACGCCTCCACCGACGGCAGCCGCGAGCTGCTGCGCCGCATGGCCGCGAAGGACAGCCGGGTGAAGGTCATCTTGAACGCAAACAACTTCGGGCATATCCGCTCTCCCTACAACGCGCTGCTTCAGGCGGACGGCGACGCGGCGATTGTGATGTGTTCAGATCTGCAGGAGCCTCCCGAAATGATTCCGGCCATGCTGCGGGAGTGGGAGGCGGGGGCGAAAATCGTCTGCTGCGTCAAGCCGGAGAGCCGGGAGAACCCGCTGATGTTCGCAGTTCGCCGGTTCTATTACTGGCTGCTCGATAAATTTTCCGAAACTCCTCAGCTGCGCAATTTTACCGGATTCGGCCTTTATGACCGCCGTTTTCTGGATGCGCTGAAGCTCTTTCACGAGCCGTATCCGTATTTCCGCGGTCTTGTGACGGAGATCGGTTTCAAGCGCGTCGAATTGCCGTTCGTGCAGGACAGGCGCAAACACGGGCGCACCAAAAACAATTTTTTCACGCTTTACGACATGGCGATGACCGGCTTCGTCAATCACACCAAGCTGCCGTTGCGGCTCGCCGTATTCGTCGGTTTCCTGCTGGCGTTTCTGAGTCTGCTGGTCGCGGCCGGTTACCTGGTCTACAAACTCTTCTACTGGGATACCTTCCAGCTCGGGCTCGCGCCGCTGGTCATCGGGCTTTTCTTCTTCTCGGCGGTCCAGCTGATTTTCATCGGCATCATCGGGGAGTATGTCGGCGCGATCTGGACGCAGGTGAAGAACAAGCCGCTGGCCGTCGAAGAAGAAAAGATCAATTTCGACCGATGAAACTGCTCGCGCTCTACCGGAATAACCGTCCGGAATTTTTCCGGGTGATCCGCTACCTTCTGGCCGGCGGCTGGAACACCGTTTTCGGCGTCGGACTCTATACTGCGGTCTATGAGCTCTGGGGGACGCCGGGAAATTACCTGTTCTGGGCCGTTCTCGTCAACATCCTCGCCATCACGAATGCGTTTCTGTGCTACAAGTTCTTCGTGTTCCGGACAAAGGGGAATTTTCTGCGGGAATACCTGAAATGCTATCTGGTTTACGGCGCCGGGGCGCTGCTGGGGCTGGCCGGCCTGTTTCTGCTGGTCTCCATTGCCGGTATGAATCCGGTGCGGGCCAATATCCTGATCACCGGAATTACGGTGATATTGAGCTACTTCGGGCATAAGTACTTTTCTTTTCGAAGGAGCTCCTCATGAGCGGCGCGGCGCGGATTCTGATTACCGGCGGAACCGGTTTTTTCGGGAAGAGCCTGCTCGCGGCCCGGAAACGGGAAGCTGTCTCCGAGGGGGAACTGGTGATCCTTTCGCGCGATCCGGAAGGGTTTCTGTGCCGCTTTCCGGCATTTGCCGGGCTGCCGGGCGTCTCTTTTGCGGCGGGCGACGTGCGGGATTTTCCGTTTCCGGACGGAGAATTTTCAGCCGTCCTGCATGCCGCGACGCCGGCCAGCGCCCGGCTTGAGGCGGAGAACCCGGCGGAGATGCGTTCGATCATCGTCGACGGCACGAAGCGCGTTCTCGACTTCTGCCGTTCCCGGAAGGTTCCGCGGCTGCTGCTGACCAGCTCCGGCGCGGTCTACGGACCGCAGGAGCCGGAGTGCGAACGAATGGCGGAGACGCATCCGTGCCGTCCGGTCACGGCTTACGGACAGGGCAAGCTCGAGGCCGAACGCCTCTGCCTCGACTCCGGCGTCGAAACGGTCATTGCGCGCTGTTTCGCTTTCGTCGGGCCCTATCTGCCGCTCGGCATCCACTTCGCGGCCGGCAATTTTCTGCGCGACGCGCTGGAAAACCGCCCGATTGCGATCCGCGGGGACGGGCGGCCGCTGCGCAGCTATCTGTATGCGGACGACCTTGTCCGCTGGCTCCGGCGGCTGCTTGAGGCGGGGGAGCCGGGCCGTATCTACAACGTCGGCAGCGAAAATGCCGTATCGATCGCGGAGCTCGCGGAGCGCTGCGCCGCACTGCGGACGCCGCCGTCCGCCGTTACGGTTCTCGGGCATCCGGACGGCCTGCCCGCGCCGCGCTATCTTCCGGATACGGCCCGGGCCCGGCGGGAGCTCGGCCTGGCGGAGACGGTCAATCTCGACGAAGCGCTCCGCCTGACATTTGAATTTCACCGCAACAACGGCTATTGTATGAAAAACCAGCAAGGAGAAAAATCATGATTACGTTGAAAACCAGCAAGGGCGACATCAAAATCAAGCTGTTCGAAAAAGAAGCGCCGATCACCGTGAAGAACTTCCTCGATTATATCGACGCGGGTTTCTACAAGGGGACGATCTTCCACCGCGTGATCCCGGGCTTCATGGTTCAGGGCGGCGGCTTCACGGCCGACTTCGTCCAGAAGCCGACCAGCGATCCGATCAAGAACGAGGCGGACAACCAGCTTTCGAACAAGCGCGGCACGCTGGCGATGGCCCGCACCAGCGTCGTCGACTCGGCGACGGCCCAGTTCTTCATCAATCTGGTCGATAACGATTTCCTCGACTTCAAGGCCCCCACGCCGCAGCACTTCGGCTACTGCGTGTTCGGCGAGGTCGTCGAAGGGATGGATGTCGTCGACCAGATCGCGGCGGTCAAGACCGGTTCGCACCAGATGCACCGCGACGTGCCGACCGAGAACATCGTGATCCTGGACGCAGTCCGCGACTGAAAAAGAGGTGCCGTATGCCGGATTGGACCGTTGACGAACTCGCCCGGATGATCGACCATTCGCTGCTCCATCCCATGCTGGACGACGAGCAGCTGATCAAGGGCATGGCCGTCGCCGTGGAGCGCAACTGCGCAAGCGTCTGCATCAAGCCGTATTTCGTCGGCATTGCCGCGAAACTGCTCGACGGGACCGGCATTCGAACCGGAACCGTCGTCGGTTTTCCGCACGGTTCCGGCACGGTCCAGCTGAAGATCGATGAGGCGAAGCAGGCCGTCGACGACGGCGCGGACGAGATCGACATGGTCGTCAACATCGGCAAGGTCCGTTCCGGTGAGTGGGGATACCTCCGCGACGAAATCGGCGGCGTCAACGCCTGCGTGACCGCCGGAGGAGCGATTCTGAAGGTCATCTTCGAAAACGACTTCCTCTGCGACGCCATGATCGAGCAGCTCTGCGGCATCTGCAACGAAATCATGCCGGCTTTCATCAAAACCTCGACCGGATTCGGGTTCACCGAACGCGAGTCCGGCGCTTACGATTACGACGGCGCGACGGTTCCGCACCTCGCGCTCATGCGCCGCCTCGCCGATCCGGGCATCGGAATCAAAGCGGCGGGCAAAGTCCGCACCCTGGACGATCTGCTGGCCGCCCGGAAGCTCGGAGCCACCCGTATCGGCACTTCCGCCACGGAACGGATTCTCGACGAGGCGGCGGAGCGCTGCTGACCGGCCGGAGCGCTTCTATCCTCTATTCCGCCGCGTGGCGTTCCTCCGGGCGCTCCGGACGGATTCCGTTTTCCCCGTCTGACGGTTTCGCCTTCTGCGGCGGGAACCAGCCCAGGTTGAGGCGGACCTCCTTCCGGGCGAGGTCGTTGTTGCCGTAGCAGCAGGAGTCCAGGCCGATCAGGGTGAACCCCTCGTGCAGGTAAAAGTCGACGGCGTTCACATTGCAGGACTGGGTCTCCAGAATGACGGCCCGCCTGTGTTCCCGGATGGCCTGCTTTTTCGCAACCTCCATCAGCGCATGGCCGAGCCCCTGCTTCCGGAACAGGGCATCGATCCACAATTCGGTGACCAGCAGCCGGTTCGACCAGATTTCGGGACAGGTTTCGATGGCGGCGACAAGCCGGCCGGCCTCCAGTACGCCTCAGGCGCGGGCTTCCGGATAATATTCGGCGTACAGCCTGTCGGGACAGTCGTACTCCTCCGGAGTATGGGTGACGGGACGGTCAAACTTCTTTTTCCGGATCGTGAAGGTGAAACCGGATTCCTGCCGGTCGACCGCCACGTCGTAGTACTCCTGCGTCGTATATCCGATCGGCAGCACCGTGCCCTGCCACTTTTCTTTCGGCAGGTGGACGATCCTGTATTTCTCCTTCATCCCGTTTCCGTTCAATTGCTTCCGGCAAGTTCGACGGCGGTGCGGTAGTAACGCAGCCGCTGCCGGGCGTCGGCGACGGCGCCCGGCAGAGCGGCGGCCTGAAAGACCTTGACCGCCTCTTCCTGAAGCCGCGCGGCCTCCTCGAGCTTGCCGAGGCGGGCGGCGAGCAGCGCCTGCGTATTCAGACAGGCGCCGCGGAGGGCGCCCTGCGTATCGCGTTTCAGCAGCGACATGGCGCGCCGGGAGAGCATCAGGGCGCTCTTCAGCGCCTCCGGGTCGCCGGGCTGGCGGGTCAGGAGCATCCACGCCATCTGGTTGTCGGTGTCGGCATTGTCCGTGACCGCTCCGGCGTAGGCCTGCACGGTCGGCCCGGTGTAGGCAGCCAGAGCCGGATTGCGCGCAATGAGGTTCATTGCCTCGAAGTAGAGCCGGGTGTTTTTCGGAACAAGCCTGAGCTGGGACTGGATCAGCTTCAGCGCCTCTTCAACGCGCCCGGCGCTCTCGAGGACGAACAGGCGGATGCGCAGCGCGGTCGGATGGCCCGGCTCGAGCTGAAAGATCGAATCGACGGTTTTGCGCATGCGCGTCTCGTTTTCCCCGCGAAGCAGCGTGGGCAGTTCCTCAAGCAGCGGAGCGATTTTACGCTGCGCTTTCCGGTCGAACGTTCCGTCGAAACATTTCTGCAGCGCCTCCCCGAGGTAGGCAGCCTCGCCGCTCCAGATGATTTCGCCGCTTTTGTCGGTCAGGAAAGCCAGCGGAAGAAGCGGGCTGTCGCCGATATATTTCGGAGTCAGCGTCCGCTTGGTGTCGATGCCGAAGCTCAGGGTGAAATCCGGCCGTCGGGCGAGCAGCGCCCTGACGTCCGCTTCGGAATCCGGAGTGACGACGGCGAAGCGGGCGCGGTTGGCGAAGGTGCGCCGCAAATAATTCAGCAGCGTCAGCGTGTCGTCGGTGTTCTGGGCGCGGGTCAGCAGAAAGATCACGGCCTTGTATTCCGGATCGCCCGGCGCGGGCTTGGCGGGGGGAAGCATGGCGAACGGAACGCCTTGAATCCACTTCACATCAACAAGTTCTTCGACCGGGTCACCGGGACGGAGGGCAAACGCCTGAAAGGCCATGACGGCCGCGAGACATAAAAACAGCTTTTTCATAATAGTCCCCATATAAAATCTGCAAACGTCAAGGCGGCAAAGCCGCCGTCGGCACCGGCTCCCTGCCGGCCGGGCTCCAAGGGCGAAGCGCCCTGGCCGCCGGAGGAAATGTACGCGCAGCGTACACGGTCTGCTGCGCGAACGCGCAGAAAGACCCGGCGCCGCAGGCGCGGCAAATGACCGCATCACATTGTCAGCTCGCATTCTAACAGAGTGTGCTGTTCCGTTCGACCGTCGTTTGCCGGAGCTGCAACGGCGGCAGCCCCTTTGGACTGCCCGGCCGCCTTCGCTCACACCGGTCGAAGCGCCGCAACTCCGTTGCGGACATTTCGGCAGGGGCTTCGTCCGGGCAACCTGAAGCGCCGCCTCAAACTCCGTCAAGGGGCTCCGCGCCCCCTGGAACCTCGCCGGGGCCGAACGGCCCTGAATCCGGCCGCTTTCCTCCCCGCGAAGAAGCCGGCGTCCTGTCATTTCGTCAATATATAAAATTCGACTTTCCTGAATATACTCCGTATTTCGGCCGGTGTCAAGCCGCACGGTCCGGGCCTTTTTTCTTTTTTCTTCCGGCGAAGAGAATGTAGAGCGCCGGAATTACGTAGAGCGCCAGAATCGTCGAACTCACCAGCCCGCCGATGACCGGCACCCCGCAGCTCGACCGCATCTCGGAACCGATCCCGTTCCCGAACGCCATCGGGACAATGCCGAGAATCGCCGCAATGCTCGTCATCAGGATCGGCCGGAACTTGTTCTTCACCGCTGCGCGCATCGCCTCCGGCGACTCCATCCCGGCCGCACGGTTCGCGTTCACGTCGTCCATGATCAGGATCGCGTTGTTGACGACGATCCCGATCAGCATCACAAAACCGAGCAGCCCGAAGATCGAAAGCTGCAGTCCCGCAAGATAAAGCGCCCCGAACATGCCGATCAGCGCCATCGGCACCGTGAACATGATCAGGAACGGACCGCTCCACGACTCCATGATCGCCGCGATCAGCAGATAGGTCAGGAGGATCGCCAGCACGATCGCACGGGCGAAATCCGCATTCGCCTCCTCCATGCTCGTGACTTCTCCACTGAATGCGAGCTTGTAACCCGGCGGCAGGTCCGCCCTGACGGTCTCTTCGGCCAGCTTTGCAAAGTCCCCGAGCCCGACGCCGGAGGCCGGGTTCCCGTAGATCTTCGCGACCCGCTGCCGGTTGGTCCGGTTGATCTGGATCGGCATGGTCGAGGGCTGAAGCCGCGAAATCGCATCCATGCCGAGCGGTTTTCCCTCTTTCGAGGAGAACGAAAGCGACGGAAGCTGGTCGTACCCGTTGCGCTCGTCGAGTTTGACGCGGATGTCGAACGAACGCGAGCCGACCTTGTAGGCGCCGTTCCTGATTCCTTCGATCGAGCCGCGCAGCAGCGTGCCGACCGAGGCGGAGGAGATCCCGAGATTCTGCAGCACCGTGCGGTCCGGCACAATCCGGATTTCCGGCTTTCCGGGCCGCACCGAACTGTCCACATCCCGCGCGGCCGGGTGGGTTTTCAGCGCGTTCGCCCCCTGTACGGCGATCTTCTCAAGCGTGTCGAGGTCGTCGCCCGTGATTTCGAGTTCCATCGATGCCGACGAACCGCCGGTCGCCGACGGAATATTGATCGTGACGATGCAGTTCGACAGGTTCTTAAGCTCGTCGCGGAACAGGTCGCGCATGTCGTCGAGCGTCTCCTTCCGTTCGTTTTTCGGTTTGGCGACCACCGTGATTTCGGCGAGGTAGACCCCTTCCGACGCCTGGCCGACCACCCCCTGCACCTTGCCGACCACGGTCGAGGTCGCCAGCACGTTCGGCAATTCCCGCACATGCTTTTCGACCTCCAGCGTACGGTCCAGAGTACTCTCCAGACTGTAATCGGTCGGGAACTCGAGCTTGATGACGAATTCCCCCTGGTCGCCGTCCGGCACGAAAGTCATGCCGACCCTGGCCGGCAGATAAGCCATCGAAGCGAGGAAAAGCGCCGCCGCCAGAAGCACGGCCGCAAGCCCGTGGCGGCAGACGAAATCGATCGAACGGCCGAACTGCCGCTCGAGCGCGCCGAATCCGCGGTTCCACCACCGGAACAGGAAAGCCAGAGAGTTCTGCTCCGGCCGTTCGGCGCGCAGCAGGATCGCCGCGAGAATCGGCGTCAGCGTGAAGCTCACGAAGAGCGACACCAGCGTCGCAATGCCGATCGTGACCGCGAACGGCACGAGGAAGCGGCCGACCAGCGAACCCATCATCGCAATCGGCCCGAATACCACCACGTTCGTCATGGCCGATGCGAAAACCGGCAGAGCGACTTCGGCCGCGCCGCTGTCGGCCGCCGTCTTCGGGTCCTCGCCGCGTTCAAGGTGTCTGGCGATATTCTCGATGACGACGATCGAGTTGGTCACCAGCGTGCCGACCGAGGTGCCGAGCGCAAGCAGCGTGAAGATGTTGAACGTGAAGCCGCAAAGGTCCATCGCCCAGAACGAAACGACGATCGAAACCGGCATCGATATGACGACGATGAAGGTTGAGCGCGCTTCGTGCAGAAAGGCGAAAAGGATCACCGCAGTCAGCAGAATGCCGATGGCGATGCTGCTCCAGGCATCGTCGACCGATGAGCGGATGTAACTGCCGGAGTCGCGCACCCAGACCAGGTTCATGCCCGAAGGCAGCAGTTTGTCGCGGTTGATTTCATCGACCGCCGCGCGTACGCCGTCGATGACCCGCACAGCGTTCGCCTCGCCCTTCTTGACGACCTTCAGCACGACGCCCGGCTCGCCGTCGAAAAAGGCGAGCGAGCGCTTCTCCTCGGACTCCATCGTGATTTCCGCCACGTCGCGCAGGTAGATCCGGCGTTTTTCGCGCGTGCCGATCTCAAGCGCGCCGAGGTCGTTGAAATCCTTGAACTCCGAATCGTAGGTGACGTTGATCTCCTGCACGCCCTGCCGGATGCGGCCGACCGGGACTTTGATGTTCGCTTCCCCGAGCTTCGAAAGCACCTGGCTCACGGTGATGCCGGCGGCGGTCAGCTTCTCCTTGTCGAGCGTGACCCGCAGCTCGAGCGGCTCGCCGCCCGACAACTGGATCTCCGCCACGCCGGAGATGACCGACAACCGGTTCGCCAGCGTCTCATCGGCATAATCATAAAGCTTGTCGACCGGCAGATCCCCGGTCAGCATGAGGGTGATGACCGGCGTTGCGTTCGGGTCGAACTTCGAAATTTCCGGCTGCTCGATGTCGGCAGGGAGCTCTTTCCGGATCTTGTCGATCCGTTCGCGGACATCCTGCGCGGCGACGTCGACCGACTGCCCGAGCTGGAATTCGAGCGTGATCTGGCAGACGTTTTCCATGCAGGTCGTATTCATGGTCTTGAGTCCGTCGATGGTGCCGACCGCGTCCTCGAGGCGCTTGGCGACATCGACCTCGATCTCGGCCGGGCTCGCGCCCGGATAGACCGTCGTGACCGTCACATACGGAATCTCGACGTTCGGGAACGCGTCGAGCCCGAGCTGGTCCCAGGAATTGATTCCGAACAGCACGAGCATGATGATGAAACAGCTCATCGCGATCGGCCGCCGGACGGAAGCGCGGGAAAGAAACATTTATTTTCCCTCCTTCCCCGCCGGCGCGATGTCGACCCGGTCGCCGCTGCCGAGAAACGCCTGCCCTTCAACGACGACCGGCAATCCCTTCAGCGCCGCGGGATTGAGCAGCATGGTCCATTTGCCGTCGACGATGCCGGTTTTCACTTCAACCTCCTCGGCCCTGCCGTCCCTGACGACGAAGACGGCGCGGCGGTTGTCGCGCCGGTCGAGAAGCGCCTGGTTCGGCACGCCGACTCCCTCTTCGCGGCGCAGGATGAGGTCGAGCTCGCAGAGCTGGCCGCTGACCATGTGGAACTCCTTCGGGATGTCGATCTTGACCGTGAAGGTCCGGGACAGCGAATCGATCGCCGGGCTGCGGAAGCCGACTGTTCCCTCTCCGGCCACAGAGCCGTTCGGCGCATAGATGACAGCCCTGGTTTTGCCGGGAATAATCCGGTCGTAGTAAACGGCGCTGATCATGGTGACCAGCTCGAGCCGGTCCGGATTTTCGAGCCGGTAGATGATGTCGCCCGTATTCACGAACTCATCGGGGTCCTTCTTCTTCAGAATGACCATGCCGTCGAACGGCGCGCGGATCAGCGAGTCGGAAAGGTTCTTTTCCGCGATTTCGAGGTTCGCCTGCTCCTGCCCGACTTTGGCCCGGGCGTAATTCGCCTGCGCTTCGGCCTTCGAGACGCCGGCTTCGGCCTCCTTCAGGTTCAGCGCGGCGCGTTCATAGGCGTCGTCCGACACGGCATTCGCCTTCCTGAGCTGGTCGGCGCGGTTGAAGTCGACCTGCGCCTTGTCGGCGACGGTCCGGGCCAGCTCGCTGTTGATCACGGCGATTTTCAGCTCCGCTTCGGCGACGGCGAGCTTGTGTTTCTGCCCCTTGACATCGTTTTCGAGCTTGATCCGGTCGACCTGGAAAAGGATGTCCCCTTTCCTGACCCGCTGGCCTTCATCCGCCTTCATGAGGTCGAGCGTGCCGCTGATGCGGCTCGACACCTCGGCCTTCGCCTTCGTTTCGACGTTGCCCTGCACCCGGATCTTCTGGACGAATTCCATCTTCACCGGCTGCATGACGACGACCTTCACGACCCGTTCGGCCGCCTCTTTTTTCCCCGCGCCCCAGCCCCCGGCCAGCAACGCGGCGGCGCACAGGGCGGCAGACAGCTGCAATCCACGCATTTTCTCCCTCCAGATCATCATTTCCCGGCCGGGAAGCGGCCGGTTCTGTCCATTTCGTGAAAAACGCATCAACTTCCTCTGTCATTAGTTTACGGCTCCCCGCGGAAAAGTCAAGCCCGCACCGTAAAAAATCCGGCGGATATCGGCAGGGCTGTTGCGTTTCATTCCGAAACATGCTATATTAGCCCGGAATGACGAATCTCTAAGGAACCATCGGGGAAAAAGGCGCAATGCTCACAGAACTGTTCCTGGCCGGCCGCTACCTGAAACCGCGGCGGAGCGCGGTCTCGCTGATCACCGTGCTCAGCATTCTCGGCGTGACGCTCGGCGTCGCCGTGCTGATCGTGGTGCTGGCGGTCATGACCGGCTTCACGGATCTCATGAAGGAGAAACTGATCGAAACACAGGCGCACTTCCAGGTGCGTCCGCTCTACGGCGGCGTGATCTACGACCCCGATGAGGCGGTCAAAGCCGTGGAGGCGGCCGGCGGCCGGGGGGCCCCGGTGCTCGAATCGCCGGTGATCGTCCAGCTCGGTAAATCGCTCGACCCGCGCGTGATCATGTTCGGAACCTCGGCGGAGAATCTGCTGAAGTTCGGCATCTTCAAGGCCGATACGCTCAAGGAAGGCAAACTGTCGCTCGACCGGGGGGAGATCGTCATCAGCGAGGACATGGCCCGGCGCTGGAACGTGCGCGTCGGCAGCAAGCTTCTGCTGCACACCCAGCAGCGGCTGACCCGGCTGGTCGATTTCAAGCCGGAGGGCGGCGTGGAGCTGAACAGGAACGCTTCGGCCTATCTGCCGGCCGAGTTCGTCGTCAGCGGAATTTACAGCGTCGGCAAATACGATTTCGACCGGACCTTCCTCTTCGTCGGGAGCGACGACGCGGCCGACCTGCTGACGCTGCCGTGGGGCGCGGCCACCGCGATTTTCGGGTGGGGGCCGGACCCCTTCGACCAGAAGGAGCTGGTCGGCAAGGTGCGGGACGCCCTCAGTCACCTGCGGGTCGTGACCTGGGAGGAGGACAACCGGCAGCTGCTCGGCGTGCTGGCGGTCGAAAAGAACATGATGTTCTTTCTGCTGATCTTCATCGTGCTCGTCGCGGCGTTCAGCATCATGAATACGCTCATCACGTCGGTTTACCAGAAAACGCGCGAGATCGGAATCCTGAAGGCGCTCGGTGCGAGCGACTGCTGCACGACCTTCATTTTCATCTTTCAGGGGTTCCTGATCGGTGTGCTCGGCAGCATCACGGGGACGCTGGCCGGCGTGCTGGTCATCTTCTACCGGAACGACATCATGGACTTCGCGTCGAAGACGTTCCATGTCGAGCTCTTCCCGAAACAGTTCTACTATTTCGACGGACTCCCGGCGCATATCGTTGCGACGGATGTACTGATCATTGTCGGAGCCTCGATCGCGCTCTGCACACTGGGGGCGCTGCTCCCGGCGCTCTGCGCGGCCCGGCTCGACCCGGCCAAGGCATTGCGCTATGAGTGAACAAGAGAATATCATCGAACTGCGCGGCGTCACGCGCACCTACAAACTCGGCAGGGAGAAACTGCCGGTCCTGCGCGGCGTGGACTGGGAGATCCGGCGCGGCGAATGGGCCTGCCTGCTCGGCGCCTCCGGCAGCGGCAAAACCACGCTGCTGAATCTGATCGGCACGCTGGAGCAGCCGGATTCCGGGACGATCCGCATCGCCGGAGTCGACGTGTCGAAGCTGGGCCGCGGCGAGGCCGCCCGGTTCCGGAACCGGAAGATCGGCTTCGTCTTCCAGGCCTACCATCTGCTGCCGGAGCTGACCGTGCTCGAAAACGTCATGCTGCCGGGCAATCTGGCGGGGCTGTCGCGCGGCGAAGCGAAGAAGCGTGCGGTCCCGCTGCTGGAAACGGTCGGGCTTTCCGGCCGCATGCGTCACCGGCCGTCGGAACTTTCGGGCGGCGAACAGCAGCGCGCGGCGATTGCGCGGGCGCTGCTGAACGAGCCGGAGCTGCTGCTGGCGGACGAACCGACCGGGAACCTCGATACGCATACGGGAGAGGCGATTCTCGAGCTCTTCACGGAGCTGCGCAAGCTGCATCCCGGGCGGTCGATCATGATGATCACGCACAACCGGGAGATCGCGAAACTGGCTGACCGGACCGGGGAGCTGGTCGACGGCCGATTGACGAACCAATGAAGCACGGCGGTTGAAACTTCAGGCGATGGAGACGACATGCATCTGACGCGCGCGCAGTTGAGCTGGATCTGCTACGACATGGCCAATGCGGCCTTCGCACTGATCGTGCGCACGGTTTATGCGCCGCTCTTCTTCAAGGATTATTCCGCCGCCGGAATGAATTCGACGCTGGCGACCAGCATCTGGGGGTATGTCAGCGCCGGCGCCGGACTGGCGGCCGGACTCCTCGCCCCATGGCTCGGCAGCATCGCCGACGCGAACGCGGGACGCAAGCGTTTTCTCGCCGCCTTTCTCGGCATCGGAGTCGCGGCGACGCTCGCGCTCTGCTTCACCGGGCGGGGCGATGCGGGGCTGATGCTGATTTTCTACTTTACGGCGCTCGTCGCCTACATGGGCAGCAACTCGTTCTACGACGCGCTGCTGCCGGACATTGCGAGCCGCGGTTCGTCCGACAAGCTCTCTTCGCTTTCGTATGCGTGGGGCTATGTCGGCGGCGTGATTCCGTTTCTGGTCTGCCTCGGCGTTTCGCTGCTGCTGAAGGACGCGGTCACAGCCGCCATCCGGTTCGCGTTCGTGGCGGCGGCGGCATGGTGGATCGCGCTGGCGATCCCGATGTTCCGGTTCGTGAAGGAGCGGAAACGGAAGGAGGTGCGCCGGGCCAGTGCGCTGGACGGGTTCCGCAAACTCTGGCGGACCGCCTGCGAGATCCGGCAGCACCGCGATGCGGCCCTGTTCCTCGTCGCCTACTTCCTCTACATCGACGGAGTCGGCACGATCCTCATGATGGCGGCGCCGATCAGCGTGGATATCGGCATCCCGCAGGGATGGCTGCTGCTGACGATCCTCGCCTTGCAGTTCCTCGCCTTTCCGTTCACGATTCTGTACGGGGCGCTGGCGAAGCAATACGGCGCGCGGAAAATGCTGTATGCGGCGATCGGCGTATACATCCTGATCGCCGTCCTGGTCGGACTGATTCCGCTCTTCGACACGCCGGGGGCGAAACGGGCGCTTTTTCTCACCGCCGCGTTCCTGATCGGCACGTCACAGGGGGGAATCCAGTCGCTGAGCCGCTCGTTCTTCACGCGGCTGATTCCGGCCGGACAGGCGGCGGAATTCTTCGGTTTCTACAATATTTTCGGCAAATTCACCACGATTCTCGGGCCGCTGCTGGTCGGGCTGGCGGGCTGGCTCTTCGGATACAGCGAAATCGGCATCGCGCTGCTCGGCATCCCGTTCCTGCTCGGCGGCTTCCTGCTCGGGAAGGTCCGGCTCCCGGCGGAACGGAAGGGGACGGCACATGGTTGAGTACATTATCAAACGGCTGATCCTGGCCTTTTTCACGCTGCTGGCGATCCTGCTGGTCAGCTACGTGCTGCTGCGTCTCGCGCCGGGCGACCCGACCCGGAGCAGCATGTTCGGCAGCGATTCGGCCGGCAGCGCGCTCGACGCTTCGAAGGGCGCGCTCGCCCGCAACACCGCGATGCGCGAGAAACTGAACCTCGACAAACCGGTTCTGGTCGGCTTCTGGCTCTGGCTGAAGGAGGTCGCCCAGGGCGACTTCGGAACCTCGGCCTCGGTCGACCCCGGCCGCCCGGTGACCGAACTGATTCTCGACCGGCTGCCGGTGACGGTCAGCCTGAACGTCTGGGCGGTTCTGCTGACTTATCTGCTGGCAGTCCCGCTCGGCGTTTATGCGGCCGTCCATGCCGACAGCTGGTTCGACCGGGGTTCGGCATTTCTGCTCTTTCTGCTCTATTCGCTGCCGGTCATGTGGGTTGCGCTGCTGCTGCAGTCAACGCTCTGCGACGGCGGCAAATGGCCGCTCTTTCCGCTGAAGGGGCTGACGCCGGCCAACGAGGATGCGCTGTCGACCTGGCAGCTGCAATGGGAAATCCTGCGGCACTACATGCTGCCGGTGCTCTGTTTGACCTATGCGAACTTCGCGGGACTTTCGCGCTACGCCCGGAACGGCATGCTCGAGGTGATCCACTCCGACTACATCCGCACCGCCCGCGCGAAAGGGGAATCCGAAACCGTGATCATCTGGAAACACGCGTTCCGCAATGCGCTCATCACGCTCATCACCCTGTTCGGCGGCCTGCTGCCGACGCTGGTGGCGGGAAGTCTGCTGGTCGAATACATCTTCAATATTCCGGGCATGGGGACGCTGTCGCTGCTGGCGCTGTCGAGCCGCGACTACCCGCTGCAGATGGCGCTCTTCGCGTTCACCGGGATGCTGACGCTCGGGGGGATCTTCCTCTCGGACATGCTCTATCTGGCCGCCGATCCGAGAATCAAGCTGCATACGAAATAACCGCCGGGAGGGACCTGCCATGCTTCGACTGCTTCTGCTGAGTTTCTGTTCTTCGGCCGCCATCCTGCTTCCGGCGGCGGAGCTGCGGATCGCGCTTTTCACTCCGGCGCAGGGCGACGCCGCCGCCTTCCGCAAGCTGGTCAACAGTTCGGTGATCGGAGCGCCGGCCGGTCAGCTCGAGCGGCTCAAGGCTGCGCTTTCCGAAGCGAAACCGCAGCCGACGCCGCCGGTCACGCTGCTGACCGACGGCCTGAAGGGAAAACGGGTCGAATCGGGCCGGAGCGGGAATCTGAACACCCTTGCCTTCGCCGACCCGGCGAAGCGGCAGCTGCAGATTCTGGTCTGGAACACCGGGTCGACGCGAGGCTTCGTCGAACTGGTCATGGCCGACGCCGGCCGCTTTTTCGGATCGAAGCGGGTCGATCTGCGGTTAAAGCTGCTGACGACTGACGAGAAGGAGAAACAGCCGAGTACGGACCGCGGCGACCATGCGATTCTCGACGGCGCGTTGAATTTCGGCATCCCGCTGCCGCCGGAATCGGCCGCGCTGCTCGAACTCGCCCCCTCCGGACAGCTCGAACCGGACGAAACCGCCCCGGCCGTCTCTGCCGAAACGGACCGGAAGGCCGCCGAACTGCCGCCCGGTGCGCGGAACGAGTTCGCGGACCCTCATTTCCTGCGGCACCGCACTACCGGCATGAACGGCGGCGTCTACGTACAGTTCCAGGGGGAGTTCTGTCCGGTTTCCGGCGGCGGCCTCCGGATCGACGCGGGCCGCTCGCTTGCGCTGCGCGTGCTGCGCGTACAGGGAAGCGGCCGCTTTTACGCGTATTACGAAGCGCGCGCGACGGAAAGCGTCAAGCTCGTGCTCGAGGTGAATTTCATGCAGCGCCAGAAGCTTCTGGCCCGGCGGAAACTGGTCGCCGAGCCCGGCAGGGAGTGGCAGCGCCATGTGGGTTCGTACCCGATCCCGGCCGGAACCACGCACGTCAACTGCACACTGACCGGCGGTCCCGCCGAAGTCCGGGGACTCGGCATCACGAAATGAACCTTTCTCCTCCGCCGCCGTGCCGCCGGGAGCGCCTTCCGGCGGCACGGCATGAAAATTCATAATTTTTTCGCAGTTTTCGTCATCGCCTCTTGACTTTTGCGGTATTTTAGGTCATAATAAAAGAAATGAAACGTTTGGTTTTTTTGATAAAAAGGGTTTACGTTAAAAAATGAAACGTTTGGTTATCGATTTGCAGACGTATTCTTCAAACAATCGGGAGGTCAGGGTATGAGCAGGAAACACACATTCACACTGATTGAACTGCTGGTGGTGATCGCGATCATCGCAATCCTCGCATCGATGCTGCTGCCTGCGCTGAACCAGGCGCGGGAACGGGCGTACAGCACGAACTGCATGTCGAACCTGAAGCAGATGGGCGGAGTACTCCAGCTGTACACGACATCCAATAACGATTTCCTGTTTCCGGTCGATACCTCCGCGATGGATTACCACTGGGCGCGCCGGATTTCCACGATGGTGGGCGAGCAGCTCGGTTATAACGCCAAAGCGAGCGGAACCGGGAAGAAGATTCTGCTTTGCGTCACCGGAATCCGGGTTTCGGGCGGGGGGAACAACCAGTGGCTCTCCTACTGCATGAACCGGCGCACCTGGCCGGGACATGGGGGAACGGTGGACTTTCAGAAGGGAGCCAAAGTGACCCGGGTGAGCAATTCCAGCCGGGTCACCCTGATCGGCGATGCGAGCTTCTGCACAGGCGGCTGGTTTTCCAACGCTCTGATCGATCAGCGCGACATGGGATTCTGGCACGGTTCGTCCGCCACGAAATCCGCCGGAACCACGGCCGACTGGCAGCCGGCCGTACAAGGCACCGGTTTCGGCAACTTCCTGCTCATGGACGGTCATGTCGACCGGATTCCGAAAACCGACATCGGCGAGACCTCCGAATCCAAATATACTTTCATTCCCCGGTAGGGACAAGGGAGATTCCGCAATGAAACAGCTCCTGGTCATTCTTGCCTGCCTCGCCGTGTCTGCGGCGGAGGCGGCTCCGGAATATCTTCCGCTCCTTTCCGGCGCGCAAATCCGGGCTGAAAAGCTCGGCAACCGCTGCACCTTCTCTGGCGCCGGACTGGAAAGCAAGCTCATCCCCGGCGCAAATTCCGCCGTCTGGAACACCGTTGCGGGGAAAGGCGAAAAAGAACGCTGGTCCGCGCTCGGCATCGAATTTCAGAATCCCCGCACCGCCGCTCCGGCCGGCTTCCGGCTGGAGGTCACGCTGCCGCGGCCGGTCAGGCTCAACATCGAGCCGCGGATCAACAAGACGCCCGGCAAAGGGTTCTGGGCGACCGAATGGCTCGGGCGCCGCAGCGTCGAGCTCTCCGCCGGAAAACAGACGCTCGAATTCACCTGGGGGGACCTGAATGTGAAAAGCGCGGACTGGAACCGGGTCAACGCCGTCACCTTCTCCGTCGCGGAACCGTACCGCATGGAGCTTCACTCCTTCGGGCTCCTCTACCCGGAACCGCTCGCCGCCGACGCTCCGGTCGTTGTGAACTGGCTCGATGTCGCCGAGGGCGCCGTCAACCCGGTCGCCCGTCCGTTCGATAAATTGACCGGCGTGTTTTCCCTGCGCGGCGGCGGCGGCCTGACCAGCCGTCTCGAAGAAACCGTCGTGGACGGCGTAAAAGCCGCACTCTGGCAGGTGCAGGGTGAACCGGGCGCAAAAGGATGGGCGGTCTACGGCTTCGGTTTTATCGACCCGATCGATCCGCCGCCCTCCGGCCTCCGGTTCGAGGTGGTGCTGCCGGAGGAGACGGCGTTGACGCTGAACGTCTGCAAAGGCTTTTCCCGTGAAAAAGGTTTCTATGCCGCAAAAAAATCCGGGCAGTCGCGGAAAGTCGTTCTGCCGGCCGGCCGGCAGTTCATCGATTTCGACTGGGCCGCATTCGGAGTCCCGGAACAGGATCGGGAGCTCATCAACTCGGTCGAATTCGTCGCCGGTGAAGCCGGGAAGGAGATGGCCATACTGAAGGTGGACATGATTTTTGCCGATGCCGGAAAAGCCGCGGCTTACCGATTGACGCGCGACCGCAAGCTGAACCTGGTTCAGCGGACGATGCTCGAGGCGCTCGAGGCGCGCGGCGTCCCGTGGCGTGCCGCGCTGAACGGAAAGACTCCGCAGGAGATCGAACCCTGCCTCTGGACCGGCATCATGCTTGCCGCACAGCGCGAGCAGCTGAATTATTTTAAAACACTGTTTGACCCCGAAACCGCCGGGCGGCTGCTGGCGGAAAACGCGGTTCTCATCGAAACCGGAAAACAGGGCGGTTTCAACGGCCTGCGGCAAAAGAGCGAGGAGCTCCAGAAATCGGCAGATGCCTATGTCGACGCCGCGCTCGCGTCGCTGCCGCCCGAAAAACGCCGTTTTGTCTACGATCCCGTAACAGAACAGTTCCGTTACCCGGACGGCCGTGAGTTTCGGATGTTCGGTCCCCATTTTTTCCGCGCGCTGTACTCTCCGGGGCTGAACCAGTGGCGGCCGTGGGACATGCGGTATCTCGCCGGGCTCGGTTTCAACGGAATCCGCCTGCACGTGATCTGGCTGAAGCTCGAGCCGGAACAGGGAAAGTTCGACCCGGCCTTTCTCGGCATGCTGAAGGATATCGTCCGCGAGGCGGAGCGCTACGGTTTCGGTGTCAGCGTGGATCTGCACTGGCCGTATCCGGACTGGTTCAACCGGGGAAAACCGGGGTATGAACTCAATGGAAAACTCGCCAAGACCAATTCCTATCACTGGCCGGAGGCGCTGGAAGATTCCTGGCGCCGCCTCGGCGCGGAGTTTGCGGAGCTGCCGAACATCGTCGCTTTTGAGGTGCCGACCAATGAAACGCCGATCGGCAGCGACAGGGACGGCCTGGCCGCCAGCCGCTACCTGCTGCGGCGCTGGAACGAATTTCTGAAGAGCGAATACGGAACCCGCGAAAACCTGCAGGCGATCTGGGGCGCCGCGGCCGACGGAGCCGACCGTTACGGACTCGCTCCCGGCGAGAACTGGGACGACTGCACAATCCGCCCCCTCGGTTTTCAGGATGACGCTTCGCCGGATCAGGCTTATGAGTCGAATCCGCGCTTCTACGATCACCTCCGGTTTGCGGCGATGATGCAGAAGGAGCAGTCGGGCCGGATCGTCGCCGCTTTGCGGGAGACGCGCCCGGACGCATACGGCATGTTCCAGCGCACGATCGGCGATATGTGGGACCGCAGTCCGGTTCCGGTCGATTACCGTGCGATCCTGACCTCGGTCGGAGAGCATGTCCTGCCCGGCACGCACTACAATATGGGCGGCGTGCAGGCACGCAAGGCCGCAACTCTGACGCGCGGCAGCTATGACTCCGAACAGCAGATGGAGGGCAGCCGCAATGCGGTCGAACGCCACGTCGCGCTCGGGCTCGGCTTTTGCCCGTTCGCCTTCCATTTTCGCGGCGGCGGCGGGATGCTGCTGGCGGATGACGACTGGCATCTGAAACCGGAGGTCGGCTATCTGCCGAAGCTTGCATCGCATATCCGCACATTCCGCCCGGTTCCGAAAACCGGCCCGGCGGTCGCGGTAATCGTCAACGCCCGGCTCGAAGCCTCGACCGGGGCGAAGCTCGGCGACCTGATCGCGCAGCTCGAAGAACGCGGCTGCCGGGTCGGCGTCTTTGAAACGCTGCGGATCATCGACGAGCCCGCGCTGCTGGACGGCTATGCGCTTGCGGTCACGGCAACGGATTATGCCGACCTGCGGCTTCTGGATGTGCTGCGGAACCGCTTCAAAGGCAAAGTCCTGCTGAACGGAAGGCTCGACTTGGATTCCTACGCCCGCAGGCAGGAGGCCGGGCTGCCGGCGTATCTCGTGAAGAACGGCCTGCTGCTGAAGTCCGGCCCGGTCCGGCGCGCGGCGGAACATTCCGGACGCATCGATCTTGCCGGAAGCTGGGAATTCATTTTTCTCGGGCCGCAGGAGAAGGCTCCGGTCGCTCCTCCGGCCGGCTGGAAGAAAAGCGAAACGGTGAAAGTGCCGGGGATGTGGGGCGAAACCGGCATGACCGGTTCTCTGCAATACCGCATCGGCGACGGAGCCTGCCGCCGCAGTGTCGTGATTCCGGCCGGCTGGAAAGGACGCCCGCTCAAGCTGAAACTCGGCGCCGTCGATGATCTCGACTGGGTTTTCTGGAACGGCAAACTGATCGGGCATACCGGCGAAAAGACGCCGAACTACTGGATGGTGTCGCGCGAATATGCGATTCCGGAAGACGGAACGAACTTCGGCGGAGCGAATGAACTGGTCATCATCGTGCGGAATCTGCGCAACGATGGGGGGATCTGGAAGGCTCCGATCGAAATCACCGGCAGTGCTTCAGGCCGTTTTCTGCCCGCCGGCGGCGGCTCGATGGCGGCGCCGTGCGGCGGCGCGACTTCGCTGGTGGTTCCGGAGCAGCTCGCCGACGGCTGTGAAGTCCTCGCCCGGTTCCGGATTCCCGGTTCGGCGGGAGAAAGCGCCGCATTTGTCCGGCAGGGCCGCTTTTACTGGTATTTCAGCGATCAGGAGTTCCATGCCGAAAATCCTGCCGACCGGTATGTGCTCGACCAGGCAGTCAGCTCGGTCAGAAAATAAATGGCGCCAGGAGGATATTGCGACGTATAATATTGAGTATGTTATACTTGCCGATATTCTTCTTCATAATTCATTTCCTTTGCAGTTAATAGGTTATGGTCATCCTTACAGCACATTGTCCGATCCATGTCGCATGGCTTCGCGGCTGCGGGCGACGCTATGTTCCGCCCGTATGCCCGGTGCTGCATCCTGATTCCCCGTCCGGGGCTTCGGGCACTTTCCGAGGAGGCCGCCGCCGCCGGACCGTGCAGTTCGTTCTCCGGCGCCGCGGGGCTCCGGCAGCGCTTTTCTTCATCGGGCCGGCTCTCCTTTTTCACATACTCAATATTATGCGCAACACATTTACGCTGATCGAGTTACTGGTTGTTATAGCGATCATCGCAATCCTCGCATCGATGCTGCTGCCGGCATTGAATCAGGCGCGTTCCCGCGCTCACGCCGTCAAGTGCGCCGGGAATCTGAAGCAGTTCGGCATGGCCGAGGCGATCTATTCGACGGCATATGACGATTTCGTGGTTCCTCTGCTGCTGAACAACAGCTGGGACAATGCGATGCGCTGGTGCAACAATGCCGGCTTCCTGCAGGCGCTCGGAGCGAGCATGAAAAGCACGTATGACGACGGCAACGTCAACCTGAATACCGGCTTCTTCTGCCCGGCCAAGCCGGCCGACCGCAACGCCAACAACTATACCGGACACTGGTATGCGAAGAACATGCACTATCCGGGCGTCGCGGCCAGCGACAGCTTCCCGTCCGGGACGGACGCCTCGCGGCAGAGTTTCAAGATCACCTCGCTGGCCCGGCCCTCGCTGCGCATGAACATCGTCGACGGCGTCGGCACCTTCGTCCGTTACAACGACCCGAAGTACATGATTCCGGAGAAGGGAGACAGCAGCGGCTACTGGATGGCCTTCCGCCACCACAATTACACGCTGAACGCACTGCTCTGGGACGGCCACGTCGAAACGCTGAACCGCCGCCAGCTCCACGATGGAAACTGGACGCAGCAGCCCGGCTGCCCGATTTTCGACCGCTGGATTCTCTCCGCCAGATAAGGAATATGCAGATGAAGAAATTTCTGACAACCGTATTTGCGGCAGCCGCCTTTGCAACTCCCCTCGCCGGGGCCATGTATGAGAACGAGTTTCCGTTCATCATCCGCGAACCGGCGGCCGATTCCGTGGTCAACGTCTCGTTCCTGAACCACAAGCCGGCCGGAAAGCACGGTGTGCTGCGCGCCGTCGGCGGGAATTTCGTCTTCGAGGACGGCACGCCGGTACGCTGGTTCGGACTCAACGTGGTCGACAACCGCGTCTTCAACATGTACGCGCCGGAAACGGCGAAAACCGTCGCCCGGAAGATGGCCGCGCTCGGCATCAATATCGTGCGTATTCACCATATGACGGCCGGCTGGCAGAATGCCGCGCCGTTCTTCAAAGACCGTGCCGAAAGCACGCTCGAATTCAACGACAGGGCGCTGGAACTCCTCGACCGCTTCACGGCAGCACTGAAGGAAGAGGGGATCTATGTGACCTGCGAGCTACCGGATTCGTCGCTGGAACCGGCCCTCTCCGAAATTCCGAACGGCACGCGCGAGGGGTTCGACCTCAAGCTGCTGATGCTGTTCGACCCCGAAGTTCAGGCGTATGTGAAAAAATATGTCCGCGCTTTTTTCATGCGGCCGAACCGTTACACCGGCAGGAGCCTCTTCGAGGACCCGCAGTTCGTGATGCTCGGCGTCGTGAACGAGGTCGCCTACAACTATCACCCGAAGGGACTCGCCGGACTCAATCCGTACTACACAGGCAAACTGAGACCGAAATTCCGGGAGTATCTGAAACGCAACCGGCTGCCGGAACGGGAACTCGACCTCTCGCTGAACGACGATGCTTCCGCGAAGTTCTGGAACGAAACGATGGCGGAGGGATACCGCATGTGGCGCGATTACGTCCGTTCGCTCGGTTACCGGGGCGTCATCAGCGGTTCGAACGTCGGGGAGAACTTCTACCATACGCAGCCGTCGCTGGCCGGGGATTTCATGGACGCCCACCTCTACTGGGGCTACGCGCCCTGGTCGGAGGGCAATGTCCGCATTCTTTCCGACGGCCGCTGGAGCCCGCTGCTGAAGAAACCGGTCAACGAGTCGCGCGAAAAGGAGAAATACACGAAGGACCTTTTCGCCCGGTTTTCACTCGCCTCCGTGGCCGGAAAGCCGCTGATCTCGAGCGAACACCGCACCGCGAAGGGCGGCGCGACCGCGTCGCTCGGAGCGAACCCGATGCAGTACAACGAGTACCGCGCGGCGGGCCTGCCGTTTTTCTCGGCGGTCCATGCGTTTCAGGAGTGGGACGGCTTTTACCTCTTCGCCTCGCAGGGAACCGAGCAGCTGAATCAGTACGAACGCATGGGGCACATTCTCGACGTGCGGCACGACACGACTTATCTGGCGACCTTCCCGCTCTCGGCCTGGCTGCTGCGCGGGGGAGCGGTTGCGCCGGCCCGGCAGCGCGTGCTGCTGAAGGTCTCCGAAAAGGATATCCTCTCGACGAAGAAGTCGCCGTCGTTCTTCAGCGATCTCCTGTTCAACACGCCGGAACGGCACCGGCTCGAGCTTGCCTACCCCGGGACCGCATACCGCCCGGAGGATTACGCGCAGGTGTTCGACTATGCGTCCTCCTGCGACCGGAAGCTCGATGACATCGGCCCGGTCATCGAGTCCGATACCGGCGAATTCCGGCGGAACTGGGAAGAGGGCTACTGGGTGCTCGATACGCCGTCGGCGCAGGGGGCGGAAGGCTTCTTCGACCGGACCCGCCGCTTCGAGCTGAACGACATGACGCTTGAGATGGAGTCTCCGTTCGGAGTCTGCTTTCTGGCCTCTTTCGGAGAAGCGGAGATCGCCGGGGCGAAGCGCATGATGTTCCTTGCCGCCGGAGAGTGCGGCAATACGCTTGCGCCGGGAACCGATCCCGCGCCGAACGGCTGGTGGCTGAAAGGCGGGAGCCCGGTCGTTCTGAAGCCGGTGGCCGGAACGCTCCGGCTGAAAAGCGGCCGCTGCGATGTCTGGATTCTCGGCGAACACGGAGAACGCAAAACGAAAGCTGCGGAAAAAACCGACTGCTTCCGCTTCGACACCGGCCGCGACAGGACCGTCTGGTACGAACTGGCCAGGTGAAGGGGAGAGACGATGCAGGCGCGGTTTTGCCGGACAATCCGTAGAAGCATGAAATTCCTCATATGGCTGACTTTAAAACTGCAAAGGAGAAAAATTCAAAAATGTCAACAGAGAATGCTTCCGAAACCGCTCCGCTCCGCCTGACGGCGGACGAGTTGTCGATCGCGACGGGCAGCCCGGAAAAAAGAACGGCCGTCATCGATTCCCGGGCGGTCCCGGTCTGGACCTTTTCCGGGAAAGACGCGGATCAGTCTGTCGCAGGAACCATCTCCCGCCTGCCTGCGGATTGCCGCGGAGTGAAAGTCGAAATCGTCGTGGCCGCTGCGGGCGGGGCGGAAAACTCCGGACTCGAAGACGTATACCGGCTGCATCTGTCGCAGGGAGCGGGCAAAGCGCCGGAAGACACATGCGAAGAGCATATGACGCCGGTCCGCACCGCGCTTTCCGCCGCGCCGGGTCTCCCCCGGACGATCGAACTGGAGTCATACTGCGCAACGGACCCGGACCGGCCGCTGACCGTGCGGATTGAGCGCTGTCCGGGGGACCCGGCCGATACCTGCCGATGCCCGACGGACCTGCTTCTGGTCCGGGTCACGCCCGTGAAAGCCCCGGCCGCGCCGTTTATCGTCGAAGATGCTCCCGGCTATAATTCGTGGCCCATGCTCCAGGCGATCGGCCCGAAGCTGGTCTGCGCCTACAGCCGGGGACGCGGGCACGACATCGTCGAAAGCTGCCGGGGCGTCTACGCCCGAACCTCCGGGGACGGCGGGAAAACCTGGTCGCCGGAGACGCTGATCTCGAACGCGCCGGACTGCGGCGAAGTCACCATCGGGAAAGGGCTGGACGCCGACGGCGCGATGCTTCTCTGGGTGCGCTGCTGGGGGGCGATGCGGCGTCATGATCTCTACCGTTCGGCGGACGGAGTGACCTTCACCCGCATCGCGACCCCGGTTCTGGACCCGATGCCGATGCAGATCACGGATATTTTCCCGGTCCCCGCAGTCGGGCTGATGGCACTCTGGTTTGCGGGAAATTACAGCGACGACGGACAGAATTCATGGGGCACGCTGACCAGCAGCGACAACGGCGCGACCTGGAAACAGCGTGTCATCGAGTCCGGGCTTCCGAAGTCCGAATGGCCGACCGAGCCTTCGGCGGTCTGTTTCGGGAACGGCAGAATCTTCGCCGTCGCGCGGACGGAATGTCTGGAAAACACGACGGAACGCGCCCAGTTCCAGCTGGAGTCGGAGGATTGCGGCGCAACCTGGACCCGCTCCAGAACGAACATCGGAGATGTTGCCCTCTCCACCCCGAGCCTGGTCTTTGACGAGGCGACCGGGCTTTTGAGCAACTACTACTTTCACCGGGGCAGAGGCGTCCTGAAACGCCGCGTCGTAAAGCTCGACCGCATCATCGGCAACCCGCTTGCCTGGCCGGAGCCGGAGCCCGTCGCCCTCGGCAGCACGGCCTTTCCGGATGCGGGAAACGTGAATGCCTCGGTGATTCAGAACATGCATTTTCTGGCGTACTATTCCGGTACGGCGCCCGACACCTTCGTCGCGGTGTCGGCGGCGGCGGCCCCGGCCGGCGCAACCGGCGAAAATGCGGTGCCGGGAAAACAGGACTGAATCCGAATCCTCAGCCGGAGGCGCCGGGAAGCAATTTCCGGCACTCCCGGCGTGGCTGTCTCACGGGTCTTTATGAAAAAACACAGTGTCGTGCCGACCGCGTTCCATGCTTCGGGAACCCGGGTCGCCGTTCTCTCCGCCGCCCATTTCACGGCGGATATGCTCGGCGGGCTCCTGCCGGGATTTCTGCCTGTCGCGCTGAAGTATTTCAGAATCGATCTCGGCATGGGAGTGATCATCCTCACCTGCATGAGCATCGGATGCAACCTCATGCAGATTCCGGCCTCCCTGCTCGGCCGTGAAACGCGCACTCCCCGCCTGCTGACCGTCGGTCTTGTGATGGCGGGAATGATTGTCCTCCTCGCGGCGATGCCGGAAACCACTCCGGTCATCGTGCTCTGCCTTCTGATGGCGGCCGTCGGCGCGGGAATAGCGCTTGTCCACCCTCACGGACTTCGCGGAACCCAGCATATCGGCAGGATCGCCTCCAGCATTTCCGTGCCGGCTTTCATGACGGGCGGCTTCCTCGGCAGCGCGGTCGGCCCCTGGGTCAGCGCACTGCTGGTCGGCAGTTTCGGGCTGAAGGGACTTTACTGGATGGCTCTCCCCGTTCTGGCCGTCATTCTTGCTTTGCGCCTGAGCAATGTCAAGCTCGCGCCGGATCGTCATGCCCCTTCTTCCGACAGAAGCCCGGCGGGGAAAAATGCCCCGGCCGCTCCCGGAGAGGATTGCCCGTGGAGCTTCCGGAGTTTGTGTCTGATCGCGACCCTGCTGAACACGGGGACGCTTGCAATTCAAGCCCTGCTGCCTTCTTATCTCGTGACACTGGATTTCACCCTTTCTTTCGGCGGCTTCAGCGCGATGCTGTTCGGCGCCGGGTCCGCGGCCGGGTCCATTGCGATCGGCTTTCTGGTCCGGAAATACCGGAACGCCCCGTTTGTTCTGGGCGGGCTTGTGCCGGGAATTCCGGTTGTGCTGCTCTATTTTCTGTTCGCCGGACACCCGGCATCCTGTCTGCTGATCATGCTCGGCGGGCTGCTGGCGAGCTCCTGCTATCCGCTGCTGGTTTCCATGTCGCGCCGCGCGGAAGGAACTTTGCCGATGAGCGCGCGCATGGGGATTATCGTCGGCGGAACGTGGGGGATCGCCGGAATCGCGTTGCTGGCGATCGGCCAGATCGCATCCCGGATCGGCCTTGCTCCGGTCATGCATCTTTCCTGGATTTTTTATTTGCTCTCCCTGATTGCCGCATTGCTGACCAGGAACGGAAACGCACGCAGCCTGCCGGTTCCGGGAAAATGATTCCGCCCCGCCGGCAGCCCGATCAATCCCCGCAGCCTGTCAAGTGAAAAACCCGGAATCCGGTCGCTTCGTGTCTTCGGCGGCCCGCGGCGTTCAAAGATTCTCCGCCGGCTTCTCCGCCGCGATCGACTCCAGCAGAGCGACACGTTCCTTCCGGCTCATCCCGCGAATATGCGCCAGGAGTTCCAGACTGCGCGGCGCGGGTTTGCTCCTGCCACGCTCCCAGTTCCGGATCTCTTCGCCGCTCACTCCGAAAAACTCGCCGAAAACGTCCCGCTTCAGCTTCCACTTTTTCCGGAGCCTGGCGATATCCTCCGCCTCAAACACCGCCGTACTCTTTTGACCGGAAACGGCTTTCCCCTGTTTCTCCGGCTTTCCGGCTTCCGGTCCGGCGAGCTCCTTTTTCAGCTCGGCGATCTGTTTCCTGAGCGGCCGGATCGCGGCTGCGACCTCTTCCCGCACCAGCCGGCGAAGCTTGTCATCCACTTTCGATTGATTGCCCGACATCGTTCCGTCTCCCTGTCAGTTGATGCTGCAATTTCCCCATTTCTCCCCGCTTTATTCTACCACGGGACGATGGACACGGCAAACGGCATAACGAAAGTCTAATACAATCCTAACGGAAAAGGCGCGCTCCTTCCCGAAGAAAAAGCGTCAGTTCCGCTTGCCGGACCGGTTTGCTTTACTTCAGGAAGTCGAACTGCCGGAGCGTCAGGGTTCCGGCGGCATCACCCTCAGCCGGAATTCCGATCGGCCCGATATGTCCCCAGCGAATCCGGGCGGCGGTCGGAATGTCGACCGGAGACGCGGCACTCCAGCCGGTCCGCCGGAACTGCGCGAGCGGGACGATCAGCTCGCCGCCCCCGGCCGCCTCCTCCGGCAGCGGCAGCTCATACGAACAGCTGACGCCGCCCTCCTCCTGCAGAACGCAGAGCAGTTTCATGCCGGCCGGAATTTTCCCCGTGTAAGCGAGGCGCACGAACCGCGCGTCGGCCGGAACGCTCCCTTCCGGCATATGGTTCCGCAGATAGATCCAGTTGTGCTTTCCCGGAACCGCAGTGAAATTCATAGTAATTCCCGTCGCGGCATCGAACGACTTCTCCGCCCGGCTCTCGTCGTTTTTCGAAAAGTCCCAGCTCGTCTTCGGGTTGCCGACCGTCCGCATGGCGGCGGAGCCGAGCAGATTCACATAACGGTGCTCAAGGCCGCCGCCGTCCCCTTCCCGGGCCGTTTTCACGACGGGCGGCAGAACAACCGTCCGCCCGTCGAGCTTCGCGCCGACCGGAATCGACGCGGGGTCGCCGCCCGGGTCGAGCGGAATCTCGCCCATCGCAATCCCGGCCGGAAGCTCGAGCGTCCGGCCGGCCAGCCCGACACGTTTCGGCCGCCGCAGCGCGCTCCAGTAGAACACCTTCGGTTCGAATGCCGGAGAGGCCCACTTGCCGCCGCCGTAAACCGGAGGCTTGGAAGCCGCCTCGGCCGGAGCCCGGAACGGATAGGCGACGATGAGCTTCTCCTTCACGATCTCCGGCTGTTTTCCGCGTTTGAACCAGTCGTTATAGAAGGCGACCACATCGAGCAGTTCGCTCCCTTTGTTCGCGGAGGGCCAGATGTCATGGTCCTCGCCGAGATCGTTCCAGGTCATGACGATGATTTTCCGCGCCCCGGCACGCAGGGCGGCCAGGTAAGTATCGTGCAGCCGGGAAAAATCAGGCTGGGTGTAGTCGCGCCGGATGCGGTGATATCCGCTGCTGACCGTCCAGTAATACGGCGTTATCCTGAGGCGCCGGGAGATGTCGGCCTGATACTCCGTCATGAACGGCGCGGGGCCGGCCGGGGCGAACAGATAGGCGGCGTCGGCCAGGCCGTCCCAGTCGCCGTCCCTGCCGTGCGGCCGAATGTCGGAGACGAAAAAGAATTCGTCCCCCTTCTCCCGCAACAGCTTCCAGACTTCGCGCCAGCCGCCGTCCGGCATCGGCGCCCCCGGAACCGGCGAAGCTTTCAGGTTGTAGACGCAGTCAGTACCGAAATGGACCACCCCGTCGACGCCGTTCACCTTCCACGCCGCCGGCGACTCCGGAATCATCCCGAGCGCGGCATGCAGGATCTTCACCCACTCGTCCCGGGTGATGCTGCGGTACTGCGGATAGCGTGCCGACTGATTGCCGACATCCGCGAAGATTCCGAGCTTCAGATTATTCTCCTCCGCCGCCTTCATCCATTCGAAATAGTTCGAAAAGTAGTAGAACGGTTCGTTCGTGAAGGTCAGCGCCTGCGCCGGATCATAGTCCGGAATCGGCAGCATGTCGAAGAAAACAAGATCGAACCCGGATTCGCGGATCCGCTTCATATGCTCCCGCGCCGCGGCGAGTTCGAGCGGCAGATATCCCTCCTGTCCGTACAGCACGGCCTTCTCCGGCAGCGCGGTCAGCGGCAGCGGATAATTCTTCGCCTCGCGGCTGTTCTTGTGCATGCGGTAATCGTACGAGTTGAGCGATTCGCGCGCCACCGGGCTGATGAATGAGAGCACAACGACCGCGGTTTCACGCTCCGGCAGTTCCGGCGCACCGACCGCGCCGGATGCCAGTGCGAACACCGTTCCCAGAATCAGCAGAGTTTTCTTCATTTTCTCACCACCACGCAAAGTAGATTTTTTCGGAATTGTAGAGCTCGAGCCACTTGTGATATTCGACGTGGCCGTCCGCAAAACTGACGTTCGCTCCATCGCCGTGCCAGTTGGCCGGCTGCTTGACGTTGTTGCCGAGCCAGTCGATATGGGTGCGGAGCCGGGTCTCCGCCGCAGTCAGCGGAAAATCGTTGACCCGGAACTGCATCGCATCGGAAAGGACGATCCGCTTCGAAACCTGCGAAGCGCTCCCCCGCAGTCTGGTCCGTTCACCTCGATTGTATCCCCATCCATAGCTCATCTGGGGATTGAGCCAGGTGATCGGCCCGAGCGAATACGGCGCATACCCGGCGCCCCAGCTCTCCCCTTCGCACATTTCGGATTTGACCGACGGGCAGGTCCAGACGCATTTTGCATTGTACCTGACGCTTCCGGCCTCCTCGGAGCGCCATTCGACCGGCGGCAGGTAGACGGCCAGCATATTCGTCCACCAGCGTTTATCGGTCACGTTCGAAGCGCCGCCTGCGTTGATGACCGGGAAGTAGCCGTGGTTGTCGTTGCGGTAGAAATCCACCGCCGACATGATCTGCTTCAGATTGCCGGTACACTTGACCGTCCGCGCCCGCTCACGCGCCTGATTCAGCGCCGGCAGCAGCATCGAAGCCAGAATGGCGATGATCGCAATAACCACCAGAAGCTCGATCAGAGTGAACGCACGTGACCTGATTTTCATGGGAAACCTCTTTCGTTGAAAGTTAAAGGTTGTCGGGCGGTAAAAGCGGCGATACCGTTTCTCCCGGAACCAGTTCCGGCTCAACGGTGAAACAGCGCGGCGGCAGGCCGGGCTCCTGCATTCTCCGCCGCAGGGCTTCAAACGCAAGCTCGGCGTGCCGCCGGTAGGAGACGCGCACCAGCGAGAGCCGGGGGCGGTAGAAGCGCGCCTCCTGCCGGTCGCCGATGCTGAGGATCGAAAGCTTCTGCGGGACGGCCAGGCCGCTGTCCGCCGCGGCGGAGATGACACCCCACGCGACCGCAAGCGGCAGCATGAGCGCGGTGAAGGGCAGGTCTTTCCCGTTCACATACAGATAGTCGTAAAACGCCTGGTGAGGCAGCTCGTAGGCCTTGACCGGAATCCGGATTTCCATCCGGTCGACCTCCTTCGCGGAAAACCGTTCCAGCATCCGCAGCCGCCAGTTCCGGTAAAAGGTCTCGGTCTGGCGAAGCAGCTTTCCGCCGCGCTCTTCGACCTGAGTCATCAGGCCGATCCGGCAGTGCCCGAGCCGGCGCAGCTCCCGGATTCCGGCCTCCGTGCAGGCGTCGCCGGTCACCGAATCGAGGCCGTACGGCGTTGCGTCGAGCCCGAGCACGACGACCGGCGTCGTTCCGGCCCGGAAACGGACCAGCATCTCCTCCGGAAGATCCGCGAGCGGCGCCGGCGGCACGAGCAGCAGGTAGTCGCAGCTCTCATACGCATCGACGACCGTCCGGTCCTCCCACGAGCGGCAGAGATGGAATTTCGGCAGCACTCCGTTCTCCCCGGCGATTGCAGTGAGGATCATCATGAGGTCCGCATGTTCCGGCGTCTCCCATGCGGGAACGACGATTCCGAGCGTCTGCTGCATCCGGTGCAGCGGCACGTCGCCGCGCACATAAGTACCCTTGCCCTGTACACGGGTCAGAAAGCTGTCATCAACCAGTTTCCCGATCGCGCGCCGGACCGTCATATAACTGACGCCCAGCTGCTTCGCAAGCTCCCGCTCCGACGGGAGCAGGGAGTTCCGCCGAAAATTGCCGAGGTCGATCTGCCGCAGAATCTCCTGCTCGACCAAGCCGGTCTTGCCGCCGTTGAATTTCTCAGAATTGTCTATCATTGCTATCTCCATTTCGATATTAATTATAGCATACTGCTAACAAATATCCAAGCGCCGATCCGACTTTTTTCGATTTATTTTGAAAACGGGGGCATTCGAGGCGCTGCCGGCGCGAATATTCCGGCAGAGAGGAACCGGGACGGCAGACTATCCGAGTTCGGCGAGGCGGGATGGATACGTCTCGTCCCGCTTGAGTCCATACCCGTAGGTCAGGCTGTCGCCGAAGCAGACGATCCGGGCGGACGGGAGGGCATATTGCCGGATCGCATCATCCGCGCAACGCGCGACGGCCCCGGCTCCTTCCGGAGTCAGATGCAGACCGTCGGGGACGCCGCTATTCGAGAGGTTCCGCAAATACGATTCGGGAACTTCGTCGACCGGACGGCTTCTGACCACCGCTTCGAAATCCGCCAGCGGAACGCCGAGACTCCGGAGATGGGCGTTGACCGGGGCCAGCCGCTCCTCCGGGGTTTCCGGAAACTCCGCGATGGGCGGAAACTGCGTGAAGAGATACGGCTTGTACTGCGGCGGCAGGGTTCCGATCAGCACCTTTGCACCAATCACGCAGATACGGTCGAGCAGTTCGGCATAATTCGCCCTGAATTCCGCCGGTTCGACGGTGTGGCCCGGATAGAGCCGGTCGTTGACGCCGGCCCAGAGGATAACCAGATCCGGCGCGCGCATGGCGACATCCCGCTGAAAACGCGCCAGCAGTTCGCGCGTCGTGTCGCCGGGGATTCCGGCATTGAAAACCCGTCTCATAAACCATACCTCAAAACAATCGAAAATCCGCACACACAAAAGGCGGCAAAGCCGCCGACAGCACCGGCACCCTGCCGGTCGGGGCTCGGGACGAAGCGCCCCGACCGCCGGAGGCAATGTACGCGCAGCGTACACGGTCTGAGCCCGGAGGGCGACAGACCGCGCCCCGGAAGGGGCGCGTCCCTCTTCCGGCCAATCACACTGTCAGCCCGCATTCAACCATCGCCTGCCGGTCCGGTCCATCATCGGTTTTACGGCGGCAACTACGCCTCGGCCCCTTCGACCGCTCCGCAGCCTCCGGCCGCGTCGCTCACACCGTTCGAAGCGCCGCAACTCCGTTGCGGACTGTCCGGATTGAGCTTCGCACGGGTCTGCTTGAGGTTTGGCCTCAAACTCCACCAAAGGCTTGCGCAGCCTTTGGAATCCCGCCAGGGCCGAAAGGCCCTGAACCCGATCGCTTCGCTCCCCGACTTAGAGCTTATTCAGGGATAAGCTCTTATTGCTCTTTGATTTTACTCAGGATAGCGCGCGCGTGGGTCACCGCCGACTCCCCGCCGCCGAGCATCCGCCCGATCTCCCGCACACGCCCTTCCGCATCCAGCTCCCGGCACTCCGAAAACGTCCGTCCCTCTTCCGTGTGCTTCTCCACCCGGAAATGACGGTCCGCACGCGCCGCGACCTGCGCCAGATGCGAAATACACAAAATCTGCCGGTTCCGGCCCAGATGGTGCAGCTCTTCGCCCACCCGGTTCGCCGTCTCGCCGCCGATATTCACGTCGATCTCATCAAACACCACCACCGGAATCGAATCCGCGTCCGCCAGCACCGTCTTCAGCGCCAGCATCAATCGCGATAACTCCCCGCTCGACGCAATCTTCCGCAACGGATGCACGCTCTCACCCGCATTCGCGCTGAACAGAAGCTCAACCCGGTCCATCCCGTTCGGCCCCGGCTCGACTTCCGAAAACGCCACCTCAAGCACGCATTTCGCAAACCCGATCGCTCCGAGCTTCGAACGCACCCGCTCCGCAAACTCCGCCGCCTTCTTTTTCCGCAGCGCCGACAGCTTTTCCGCCGCCCGGCGCAGCTCAGCCGTCAGCTCCGCCTTCCGGCGCTCGAACTCCTGGCGGCGCACAGCGGTATTCCGGTACAGCTCCAGCCGCCGGAACGCCTCCCCGCGCACCGCCAGCACCTGCTCGAGCGTCGGCCCGTAACGCCGCTTGATCGTAAACAATTCTCCCAGCCGGCTCTCAATCGCGGCCAGCGCCTCCGGGTCCAGGTCCACTTTGTCCGCCAGCTCCGCAACGCGGCCCGAAAGCGCGCTCACATCTTCCTGAATCCGGTCGCACTCCTCAAGCAGCCCCGCCGCCAGCGCCTCATCGATGCGCGACAGTTCGAGCAGTCTGCGGTAAACGCTCCCGAGCCGGTCTGCCACCGAGTCTTCCCCCTCAGTCAGCGCCGCGGTCAGCTGCCCGGCCGTTTCAAGCACCTGCCGCGAATTCCCCGCCACCTTGAACCGGGCCGAAAGCTCTTCGTCCTCGCCCGGCGCCGGGTTGACCTTGTCGATGTCTTCGAGCTGAAGCTCGAGACGGCTCCGCTCGGCCTCGTCCGGCGTCTGCCGGTCGAACTCCTCGCGCTCCTTCGCCAGGGCTTCGAGCTCTCCGGCGATCCTGCCGCAGAGGGCAGCCGCCTCCTCCGCACCGGCGTAACGATCCAGCAAATCGAGCTGCCGGGCCGGGACCGTCAGCGAAAGCTGCTCGTTCGCGCCGTGAAGATCGATCAGCTGCTCCCCGACCGAAGCCAGCAGCCGCGCGCTGACCGGCGTGTCATTCACATAATTGCGGACGCTCGACTGCCCGATCACCCTCCGCAGCTGCAGCGGCTCCGCCGGATCGAACGGAATTCCGGCCGGAACGAGAATCGCGCCGACCGCACCGGCCAGCCCCGCCGGCACGGCAAATCCGCCGCACACCATGCAACGGTCGCACCCGTTGCGGATCACTCCCTTGTCGACCCGGCCGCCGAGCAGCAGCTCAACCGCACCCATCAGGATCGATTTGCCCGCCCCGGATTCCCCGGTGACGACGTTGAAACCGGGCCCGAACTCCAGCTCGGACTCCTCAATCAACGCAAAATTCGTGATTTTCACATAGATAAGCATGCAGAGAAAATATCGCCGGAAACCCTCTTTTTCAAGCCGGAAGCCGGAAGAAAAGACCTGAAAATCCCCCGGCCCCGCCTTTCATTTCCCCCGTGCCGGAGAAACCGGCCGGGAACGGCCGGGCGGTCCGTATGTTCCGTGCCGAACCGCAGTCAGGAGGGCTCCGATTGTACGCAAATTTCTGCGGTACGCCCTTGACATGGAGCGGCATCTGCGTTATTGTATCGGGAATTCAGTTCCGCAGCAACAGCAGAAAGGGCCTCCGGGTTTATGAACATATGCCTCTTCACCGCCTCCTTCCTCCCGAAGGTGGCCGGTATGGAGATCGTGATCGACCGGCTCGCCAGAGAATATATCGCCATGGGACACCGGGTCGCGGTTCTCGCCAAGACGCCGCGCGACATGAAAGAGGCACCCGCCTTCGACTATCCGGTCTGCTATTACAAGCGCAGCATGTCCGAAGTGTGGTTCAACGGAGCGCCGAAGCGGATGCTGACCCGCCTGCACCGTCAATACCGTTTCGACGTGATCCACGCCCACCAGATTTATCCGACCGGATACCTCGGCTGGAAGATGAGCGGCAAGCTCGGAATTCCGACCGTCATGACCTCCCATGTCGGCGATGTGCGCGAAGGCTCGCGCCTGCGGAAAAAACCGGTCACGAACCGCCGGATGATCGAGGCGATGACCTCCGGAAGCGCCGTCACCGGCGTCGGCCGCGGCGTCTGCGACACGATCGACGCGATGGTCGGTTTCCGCCGCGCGTTCTATATCGGCAACGGCGCGGATATTCCGCTGCCGCCGCCCGAACCGCCGTCGCTCGCGGGGCGGCTGCCGGTTCCGGCAGCCGAACGCGGCTTCGACCTGACGCTTTGCCGGCTCCATGCGAATAAAGGGCTGACCTGCCTCATCGATGCACTCGGAATTTTAAAGAAGCGCGGCGTCGGCCGCCCGCCGCTCCTGATGGCCGGAACCGGCCGCGAAGAGGCGGCGATCCGCGCGAAAATCGCCCAGCACGGTCTCGAAAACGACGTTTTCCTGATCGGCCAGGTCAATGCGGCGGAACGCGACTGGCTGATGAGCCGCTGCCGGCTGTTCCTGCAGCCCTCCGTGGTGGAGGGCATGCCGATGACAGTGCTCGAGGCGATGGCAAGCTCCTGCGCGCTTATCGGAACCGACATTCCCGGCATCCGCGAGCTGCTCCGCGACGGCGTGAACGGCCGTCTCGTGCCGCCCGGAAACCCGGAGGCGCTGGCCGACGCCCTCGAAGCGTCCGCCGGAGAGTCGGGTACGCTTGACCGGTTCCGCGCCGCCGCGCGCGAAACGGCGGAAGCCAACTCCTGGCGTGCCGTGGCCGGACAGTATATTCAACTCTTTGAACGGACTATCGCCGTGAATGGCAGGCCGGTTCTGCCGGAATAAAGGTTCCATGAAGTACGGATTGCTCTCTTACGAATTCAAGCGGCATTTCAATGTAGGCGACTATGTGCAGAGTATCGCCGCGCGTCAATTCCTGCCGCAGGTCGATCGGTTCCTGAACCGGGAAAAACTCCACGGATACCGCGGGGAAAAGATCCGGCTCATCATGAACGGCTGGTTCATGTTCCATCCGGAAAACTGGCCGCCGTCGCCCGACATCGAACCGCTCTTCGTCGCATTCCATATCAACCCGAAACACGCCGATGCGATGCTGTCTCCCCGGAAAGCCGATTACCTGCGCCGTTTCGCGCCGATCGGCTGCCGGGACGAACAGAGCCGGGCCGTACTCGAAACGCACGGGATTCCTGCCTGGAATTCGGGCTGCCTTACGCTGACGCTCCATCGCAGCTACCGCTGGTCGCCGACCCCGGACTCCCCCGTCCTGCTGGCGGACGCCCTCTTCAAGGCGCCGACCCTGCGAAGCTGCTTTAAAAGTCCGAACGCCTTCGTGAAATCGCTGAAAAGCGGCAGATTATTCCGGATCGGACGACGCCGGGCGCTGCTCAACCGGCTGCTGGCCGGAGTCGGGCAGCGGAAAGAAGAGTGCACCTGCGACTACCCGTCGAACGCATTTCCCGCGCCGGAAGCCCGTTTCAAGCTGGCCGAACAGCTGCTGGAACGCCTTGCACGCGCCCGACTGGTCATCACGTCGCGCTGCCGTGCATCGCGATGGGGACGCCGGTCATCTTTGTGGACAGCGATCTGGCCAAGAAAAGCGAGCGCGCGCGCATTGAGGAGTTCCTGCCGCTTTTCAACCTCGTCACGGTGCGGCCGGACGGAAGCTATGTCACGAGCTTCGACCCGGCGACCCCGCTCTGCGAGCTGAGAAACCCCGGCGACGCGTGGCGGGAAAAGGCCGAAAAGCTCGCAGCGCTCTGCACCCGCTTCGCCGCAGGACAGCCGTAATTACCGGAGCTCCTTCCGGAACGGAATCGAATCGGCCGCCCCGGCGCGGCTCACTGTGATTGCGGAAGCCCGGCCGGCCAGCTCCATCGCGGCCTTCAATTCCATTCCTTCGAGCAGCCCGGCGAACAGATAGCCGATGAACGTGTCGCCGGCGCTCGTCGTATCGACCACCTCCGCCGGACAGGGCGGAACGGGCACCATGACGCCGTCGTCGCCGAGGAAGGCGGCCCCGGCCTTGCCGAGCGTCAGGATGACCCGGCAGCCGGGATAACGCTCCTTCAACGTCCGGAGAATCGCCTCCGGCTCCGCGACGCCGGCGACGCCGGCGCCTTCGATCTCGTTCACGATGAGGTAACTCAGCAGTCCGAGCGGCAGCGTTTTCGCGTCCTCCGGGTCGAACGGGGCGAAGTTGAACGCGGTCCGGATTCCCCGCGCATGCGCCTTCTCCAGAATCGTTCCGAGCGAATTGATCTCGTTCTGCAGCAGCAGGATGCCGTCCCCGACCGCGTCGAGCGCCGCATCGATTTCAGCTTCGGTGATCCGCCGGTTCGCGCCGCCGTAGAGAATGATCGCATTTTCTCCCTTCGCATCGACCTGAATGATCGCATGTCCGGTCGGAACGTCCTCCTCGACGAGCAGGGAGACGTCAACCCCGGCCGCTTCAAGGGCGGAACGCAGAATACCGCCGTCATGCCCGATCCGGCCGGCATGCATGACCGGCGCACCGGCCCGGGCCAGGGCGATCGACTGATTCAGCCCCTTCCCGCCGCAGCCGACCGAATAGGATTCGGAGCCCAGCGTCTCGCCGGGACGGACAAAGTGATCGAGCCGGTAGACGTGATCGAGATTCAACGACCCGAGGCAGACGATTTTTTTCATGCGCTTGCTTGCTCCTCCGCGAGTTTTTTCAATTTGGCCAGATCGAGTTTGCCGCTGCCGAGCAGCGGCAGGCGGTCGAGCTTCACAAAATCCTCCGTCTTCGGAATCCAGAGATTCGGCAGCTTCTCTTTCCGCAGCTCCTCGACCACGGCGGCGGGATCGAAATCATCCGGCGTATAGAACACCACGAGGCGCTCGCCGCGCTTCGGGTCTCCGCGGCCGGCGACGGCGACTTCGCGTTCCTCGCTGCCGCGCAGATTCGCGATCGCCTGCTCGACCAGTTCGTGCGGCACCATCTCGCCGCCGATTTTGCTGAAGCGGGAGGCGCGCCCGGTGATGTAGACATAACCGTCGCGGTCGATCCTCGCAATGTCGCCGGTGTTGTAATAGCCGTTCTGGATCACGCGGGCAGTCTGCTCCGGATCATTCAGATACCCCTTCATGACGATGCCGCCCCTGACCTGCATGAGGCCGGGCTCATCCGGACCCAGCTCGACGCCGCTCTCCGGATCGACCACCCGCACGTGAATGCCGGGCAGCGGAATCCCGATGCTGCCGGGATGGTGCGCATGCCTGCCGAGCAGATAGATCGAGTTGCAGAGATTGATGGTCACGATCGGGGAGAGCTCCGTGCAGCCGTACCCCTCGATGATCTCGAGCCCGGTCATGTCGCGGAACTTCGCGGCGAGCTCCGGCCGCAGCTTCTCGGCCCCGGTGATGACCAGCCGCAGCGACTTGAGCTGTTCCGGCTTCGCCTTGCGCATGTAGCCCTGCAGGAAGGTCGGCGTCGCAGTCAGGAGCGTGATGTCGTACTCGTCGATCGCCTTGACGACCCCGGCCGCGTCGAGCGGATTCGGCAGGTAGACCACCGGGGTCCCCGAAAGCGCCGGGAACGCGAATTCGACCGTAAAGCCGTAAGCGTGGAAGAGCGGCAGATTTCCGACGATCCGGTCCCGCCGGCTCCAGAGGATCATCCGCCAGAACGCCCAGAGGTCGCAGTTGATGTTGCGGTGCGTGAGCTGCACCGCCTTCGGCCTGCCGGTCGATCCGCTTGAAAACAGCAGCACGGCCTCGCGGCCGGCGTTGAACGCGCTCTCCGGCGCCAGACGGCGCATCAGCATCCGGAACGGCAGCAGCAGAACCAGGCGGATCATCGCGCGTTTTTCGGATTTCGTGATTTTTTTCGCTTCATCCTCAAGGATCACCATGCCGGGTTTCTCTTCCCAGCCGAGCTTGTGCAGAAATTTCCGGCTGGTCAGGATCTTCCCGATTCCGGCACGGGAGGCGGCTTCGAGCGCGACCTCGGCGCCGGCGCTGAAATTGATGACAGCCGGAGTGCGCCCCGCGAAAAGCACGCCGAACATCGCGGCCGCCATCGAAGTGCAGTTCGGCAGCAGGACGCCGATATAACGCGATTCCGTCCCGAGCGCCCTCACACGGCGCGACAGAAGCGCGGCCCGGACCAGCATCTCGAAATTCGTCAGCTTCGTGCCGTCCGCATCGAGATAGGTCACCGCGAACGGATGGCGCTTCGCCCGCTTTGCGAACGCGACATGCAGCGGCAGTTCACCCGGCTGCGGAGCGGCTTCCGCCTCGGCGCCGAGCTCCGAAATCAGCTGGCGCAACTGAAACGCCGAGAGCCCCGTCGAAGCGGGCGCGCCGATGCGGAGGCTGAAATTCAGCGGCAGCGAGCGCGGAGCGCGGTATTTGAGTTTTCCGTCATGCACGGAAAACAACCTGCCCCAGAGCATACCGATCCGGATCGGTATGACCGAAACGTCAACTCCGGCCGGCAGCAGCGGCGCAACGCCGGAACGGAAACGCATAAGCCCGCCGTTGCCGGAGATTCCCCCCTCCGGAAACAGGCAGAGCACCTCCCCTTTGCGAAGTTCGCCGCGTACCCGCCGGAAAAAACGCTGCATCGCCTTCGGCCGCCGGATCGACGGCACCCGGATCACCCCGAGATACCAGAAGATGAAACGGGTCGGCACAAACTCCAGCACCTCCTGATGGACCATGAATCTGACCGGGCGGCGCGAGACGGACTGGATCAGCAGCATGTCGATCAGCGAAACATGGTTCGACACGATCAGCACCGGGCCCGAATCCGGGATGTTCTCCAGCCCCTCCACCCGCAGCCGCACCAGCGTGTGCCGAAGAATCCAGGTCAGCAGCTTCAATGTGAAGGAGGGACGCAGGAACAGGATCACTGCGCCGAGCAGAATCAGCGCATCGAAAACGATCATGAAAATCATCGACGGGGCCATGCGGACCTCACTCCAGATGCCGCAGCTGCTGCCGGAACGCTTCGAGCGTCGGGCAGTTCAGATACGGGTTGAACTTTTTCTCTTCCCCCAGCGTCCGGAACGGCACGGAACCGTAATCGTGGCCGGAATAGACCACAAGGCCGTCCGGCAGCGGCAGGAGCTTTTTCGTGATGGTGTCGAACATATCCTTCGACCGGCAGAAACCGATGCAGTCCACAAAAAGCGTGTCGCCGGTAAACAGCGCCGAATCGTCGGAGAGCCGGAAGGCGATCGAATCACGCGTATGCCCCGGCATCGCAATCGCTTCGATCCAGCCGCCGCCGAACGGCAGACGCATGCCGTCATGCAGCTTGATCCGTCCGGCAAGCGGATGATTCGGGTGGCTGGCGATCCCGGCCGGAAAAAAGCTGCAGACCTCGCCGAGACACTCGGAATGGTCCTGATGGCCGTGCGTCAGCAGGATATAGCGCGGCGTGAGCGGCCCCGCCGCTTCGACCGCCCTGCGGATTTTTTCACAATCGCCGGTCGGGTCGACCAGCGCCGCATCGCCGTTGTCCGCGACAACCAGATACGAGAAATTATGATCGTACCCGCCGACATTCAACTGTTGAACCTGAAACGCCATCATTCAATACTCCCCGAGCGCCAATGCCAGCGCCGCATAATCCCCGATCGCTTCGCCCAGCGCCGCCGGAACGACCCGGCAGCGGGCAGCGGCGCCCGGCAGCGCCTCTTCCGCAATGCTCCGCTCCATCGCGGGGCGCAGCAGAGACTCCGAACGCGCAAACACGCTGCCGATCACAATGAGTTCGGGATTCAGCAGGTCGATCAGCACGGCGAGGCCGCGCCCGAGATATGCGCCGCACTCGGCGTAAACCGCCAGCGCCAGCGGATCCCCTGCCCCGGCCGCATCGCCGACGATTTTGGCGTTCAGCCCCGGAATCGCTTCGGGCGACGGACACCATGCAACCCGGTTCCCGAGCTGAAGCTGTTCACGCACCCGCACAGCCGCGAGCTGCGCAATGCCGCCGCCGGAGCAGAAACCTTCGAACGAGCCGGCCTTGCCGAAACCGACCGGCCCGAACGGAGCGAGCCGGATATGCCCGCACTCGCCGGCCGAGTCGCCGATGCCGCTGTAAAGCCGCCCGTCGAGGATCAGCCCGGCGCCCAGCCCGGTGCCGAAGGTCAGGAAAACCATGTTCCGAACGCCGCGACCGGCGCCGAATTTCCACTCGGCCACAGCCCCGGCATTCGCATCGTTCTGAAGCCGGACCGGAATGCCGAGCCGGCCGCCGAGAATATCAACCGCCGGAACATCATCCCAGCCCGGCAGATTCGGCGGGGACTGGATTACGCCGCGGCGGCTGTCGAGCGGGCCGCCGCAGGAGACGCCGCAGCCGCGCAGCCGTTCGTGCGCGACGCCGTGCCGGGAGCAGAGCTCGAGCCCGAGCTCCGCCATCCGTTCGAGACACTGCCGCGGCGTCCCGGCCTCGGCGGTGGGAAATTTGACTTTGTCGAGAATTTCGATGCCGCCGCCGGAAACCGCCGCGCCGAGAATGCAGGCGCACTTGGTTCCGCCGACGTCAAGGCCGAGGAGGAAATTTTTTTCCATTGAACCAGACGTCCCTTTCCGGCGGTCAGCGCTTCTTTTCGTCCTGTTCCTTCAGGTAGTTCAGTGCGGCGGCGACGCCGGCGTAATAACCGATGTCGCGGCGCAGTTCGGAAGAGACGATTTCGCACGCCTCCATCGGTTCCTTCCAGCAGAACTGCGGCAGGTACTTCCTGATCGGGTCGGTGTAGAGATCGCCGACCGCCCAGGCGAGCGTGCCGAGCACCAGCCGCTCCGGATTGAACATGTTGATGAACATGCCGAACGCCTGCGCGTTGCGGAGGCTCATCTCGTCCCACAGCGCAACGGCGTACGGGTCGCCGGCGCGGACCGCCTTTTCGAGCGGGACCATGTCGATCGCGCCGACGTTCCCGTCGACGAGCTGCATGATCATGCTGTCGGGTTTGTTCCGGAGCTCCTCCTGCATGCGCTGGGCGAGCGCGCGGCCGCCCGCATACGCCTCGTAGCACCCCTTGAGCCCGCAGTTGCACTGCCGGCCGTTGAGCTCGACGCAGATGTGGCCGAGTTCGCCGGCGCTGAGGGCGCGGCCGCCGCGGACGAGGTGGTTCGCGGCGATGATGCCGCCGCCGATGCCGGTGCTCATGGTCAGGTAGATGAAATCCTTACAGCCGCGCCCGGCGCCGAAAAACCATTCGGCGAGCGCGCCGCAGTTCGCGTCGTTCTCGAAGCAGCCGGGCAGCCCGAGCCCGTCGCGCAGGTACTGGAGGATCGGCACATTGCGCCAGTGGCGGTTGTTGGTCGGCGCGGTCATGATCCCGTTGGCCGGATCGGCCGGGAACGGGGCGGAGATGCCGAAAGCCGCGATGCCGGCCATCGTCAGGCCCGCTCCGGCGACGAGCTTCTTCGCCTCGGCGACCATCTGCGGCAGGACGTCTTCCGGATAAGTATCGACATTTTCGATGCGCGCCTTGCCGAGAATCCTGCCTTCGCTCGAGCCGAGACCGACGCCGATTTTGGTTCCGCCGACGTCGAAACCGAGTACGAGTTTTTCCTGTGCCATGTTTTTCTCCATTTTTTTGGATTTTGTCGCATACATACATTTGTAGAATATAATCCCTGTATTATATTTTATAAAGGGTGTTATTTCAACTTTCTCGGAGTTTTTTCAATATGTTCTCACTTCCATCCGTCATCGCGGCCTCCCCCGGCGTTTATTATGCGTTTGAAAACAGCGACATGGTCGGCAAAGGGATCGTCGTCCTCCTGCTGGTCATCTCGACCTTCACCTGGTCGGTCATGATCGAAAAGGGCATTTCGCTCTACCGCGCGAAAAAGCTGTCGCGCCAGTTCGTCGCGCGCTTCAAGTCGAACAAGAAGACCATCACGAATCCGCAGCTGCTGCGCGAGGCGGCCGGCAATGCGAGCCCGGCCGCGCAGATCTACAACCAGGGCGTCGAAAAGCTGCTCGAATTCTACGAGAGCGACCCGGCGACCTTCAGCCACAGTTCCGGCATTTCGGTGCGCCCGACCAAACTCTCCGAAGCGCAGTACAACGCGATCGAGGCGGTCCTGATCAGCGAGGTCTCGGGGCAGGAGATCGAACTAGAAACCCGGGTCGGCTTCCTGGCCACGATGGTCAGCGTAAGCCCGTTCCTCGGGCTTTTCGGCACGGTCTGGGGCGTCATGCTCGCCTTCTGCGGCATCGCGGCGGCGGGAAAGTCGGATTTCTCGGCGCTGGCGCCGGGCGTGGCGGGCGCGCTGCTGACCACGGTGGCCGGGCTCGTCGTCGCGATTCCGTCGCTGATCGGCTACAATCTGCTGACTTCAACGATCCGCAACATCGCAACCCAGCTCGACAACTTTTCGGATGAATTCATGGCGCGGATCAAGCTCGAACAGCTGAGCATCGCCCGGGAGCTGGCCGCCGAGGCGAAAGCGGCCGCCGCGGGGGAGGAGGAGTGAGATGAGGGGCCGCCGCAAAAGACGGCAGATGGCCGCCATCGACCAGATCAACGTCACGCCGCTGCTGGACCTGACGTTCCTGCTCCTCATCGTCTTCATGATCACGATGCCGCTGATGGAGTACGGCACGAACATTTCTCCGCCGGAGATGAACAGCGACAAGCTGCCGGAGGACAATTTCAAGAGCGTGACGCTGACCAAGACCGGCACGATCATGCTCGACAAGGATACGGTCACGCGCGAAGAGCTGCCGGCGCTCCTGGCGCGGCTGAAGGAGAGCGAGCCCAAAACCCAGCTTCTGCTGCGGGCGGACGGTTCGCGCACCTACAACGATGTGATCGAGCTTATGGCGCTGATTCGCCGCGCCGGTTTTCAGGATGTTTCACTGGTCACACAAGCGGAGGGCAAGTAAATGAGACAGAATCCGGTCGCCCCGCCGCTGCGGCCGCAGGAGCCGCAGCCGCTGACATCGCACAAGCTCCGTTTTTCGATCGGAGCGCAGGTTGTCGCCATCCACTGCCTCGTGATCTTCGGGCCGCTCGGCTATGTGCTTTACCGGAACTGGCTCACTCCGCAGGAGAGTGCGTTCAAGGTGAAGCTGGTCGGGCCGCTTTCGACCGGAGAAGAGGTCGGGCCGCCGTCGCGGCTGCGTCCGTCGCCGAATCCGGGTCCGCCGGAACCGCCGGCGCCCGAACCGCCGGCTCCGGAGCCGCCGAAACCCGTGCCGCCGGCCCCGAAACCGCCCGAGCCGCCGCCGGTCCCGAAACCGGCGGTGAAGAAGCCGAGCCCCAAACCGCCGGTCGTGCGGAAACCGACGCCGAAGCCGCCGGTCGTGAAAAAGCCGGTGCAGAAGCAGCCGGCCCGGCAGACGACGCAGCGGAAACCGGCGACGCAGCAGCGCCCGCGGCAGCTCTCCGCCGCCGAACAGGTCGCCCTTGCGCGCAGGAATGCGACGAAATACGGCGACGGCGGCGGCAGCAACACGAACATGGCCGTTCCGATCGGAAACGCCGACCGGGCGCAGACTTACGGAAAGCAGAACAACGGAACACCCGGCGGCGGAGCAAAGGGCGAAGACGAACGTTACTGGAGCCGGCTCGGCAACTACATCAAAATGCGCTGGTCCGAACCGCCCGGGTCGCTGCTCGGCGATGCGCGTCCCCAGGTCACGATTCAACTTGCGATCGCGGGGGACGGCCGGGTGACCGATGCGCGGATCATCAGGCGCAGCGGAAACCGTTCCATGGACGAATCGGTTCAGCGGATGCTGGCGAACCTGGACCGGGTTCCGGCGCCGAGCAACGGCAGCACTTCCATTCAGATGATCCTCCGCACTCAGGATTGAGCCGGAGGAGGACTTTCGCCGCGCGGCGCAGAGTGCGGCGAAAGTCCGGGCCGGACTGCCCGGGCGGACAGCCCGTCGCCGGACGGTCAGTGATCGGCCAGCATTCCCCTGTCGCGGTAGAATTTACGGTAGAACGGATTTCGGATCCAGCCGGCCGGAATCTTCTCTCCGGCGGCTTTCCGGCGGTCGATCTGCCGCTGACGTTCGCAGGCGGCGCGGTATTCCTCCTGCAGCGAGGCGGTTCCTTCGACGGTTGACCGGATCGAGTAATTGATCGCCTCCTCCGCCTGCTTCAGCGCCTCCTCCGGAGAGGCGAGTTTGCTTTCGACCTTCGCAAAAGCGTAGGAGAGTTTATTGTCGCCGAGCGGATAGTACGGGCTCTGGCTTTCCGGAATCCCGATCGAAAGCGTCCATTTGAGTTCGTTGTCGTGGAGATCTCCCTCGAACTCCCGCCCCGGCGGGGTCCGGAACTCCGGATTGCCCTCTGCCCACTCCGGATTCGGCGGCAGTCCGTCGGAGCTGCGGATGATGAGATCGTTGTACTCCTTCGCCGCCAGGAACTTCAGGAACAGCCTGGCCTGCTCCTTGTGTTTCGAGCCTTTGTAGATCGCGGTGTTGCGCGAGGTGGTGACCAGGTTTTTGTACTCCCATTCCGGCAGCTGCACGAAAGCGAGACGGAATCTGCCGTTCCGGAACCGGCGCAGATCCATATTCACATAGCGGCCGGTCAGGATCATGCCGTAGCGGCCGGCCGCGAGCTGCGGCGTCGCTTCGCTGTTCACGCTGGTGCCCTCGCTCTCCGTGGAGGTGGCCTCGGCGGCGGTCGGGATCAGGTGATGCCGGTAAACCCAGCCGTAATAGGTTTCGAGCGCCCGGACGAAGGCGGGGTCCGTCAGCGTCGCGGCGGTCAGCGTCTCGTTGAAGACGTCCGCGCCGAGGCTCCGGGCCAGCGGCAGGATGGCCTGCGGCATGGCGCCGGAAAAGAAGACCTCCTGCCGCGGACGGCCCGCGTTCGCCTTGCGGACGAATTCCCGGCCGATCCGTTCAAAGTCGGCCGGAGTCCACTCCTCCGGCGGCGGTTCGACGCCGTATTTTTCGAACAGATCGAGATTGAGGAGAAGTCCGCGCGTGGCGAGATTGCAGAAATATGCGTACTGCTTCCCGCCGTACATCAGCAGGTCGCCGGCCGCCTCGCCGTATCCGGCGGCCGGGTCGAGCCCGTTTTCACGGGCGAACCCGGTGATCTCCTCGAGGACGCCCATCGGAGCAAACCGCTTTACAGGCACATGATCGATAAGATCGCCGGCCATGCCGGAAACCGCCTGGATCAACGCGCTCTGGTTGTCGGTCGTCTCGAGCCGGACGGTAAACAGCAGTTCGCCGTCCTTGTCGACATACCCGTTTGCGCGCAGCCACCCGTGGAACGCTTCGACCTGTTCGACCCGGTCCGGTGAAAGCCCGGCGGTCCAGACGATCTGCGGATGCGCCGAGCGCTCCTGCAGCGTGTACCAGGTCGCAGCCGATGCCAGCGCAAGCAGGACGAACAGGATGAGGAAGATGCGGCGCATTATCTTCCGCTCTTCCGGGGGATCAGGATGATCCGGTCGATCCAGACATTCCGGACGGCAGGATTGACGACCGGCGCGATGAAGATGCAGATGTCGTCATTCAACGTCACCGTCCCGATCCGGACGGCCCGATAGTTCTCCCCTGAGATCTCGGCGGCAGGGATGTCGCGGTGGAATTCCCGGCGCCTGCTCCAGTCGTAGGTGCCGACCCGGATTGCGTTTCCGGCAGGAGCACCGCTGTCGCAGCGCAGCTCGGCATAGAGCTCGAATGTTCCGGCCGGAAATCCGAAGCCCTGGATATGCCATTCATTGTGAGTGTTCGGCATCCGGGCCGCTTCGCCGACGCTGGCCGCCGGGTCTTTCTCCCAGAAGAGCTCCCGGCCCAGAGCGTGCAGCTCGGCCGCCTTGCGGATGCTCCAAGCATGGTAAGGGCCGGAGCCGGCCGCAGTCGGGCGTTCTCCGTCATTCGGGAGCACTCCGTACCCCCGGGCGGTTTGTTCCGCCCACTCATCGGGGGATAGTCCACCCTCTTTCACGCGGGTAACTCCGGCCCGCTTCATCCGGGAAGCGGTTTCGACGGCAGCCTGATTCACATCGACTTCCTGCAATTCCGGCAGCCGTTTTCCGGCAGGCGGGCTCAGCAGTTCCCGGCGCTCAAGCAGCGCCGCGCGGATCGGCACGGTCGCGGCGGCCATGCGCGGCCCGTAAACCGGATCGTCCTTGACGCGCCCGTAAGCCTGTTCCATCTCCCGGTAGCTTTTCACCAGCACGGCAGGCTCCAGCCAGCCTGCCGTGGAACGCGCATAGCAGGTGTTCCGGCAGTCGGGACGACGCCGGGCGGACTGTTCCATCACCTGCAGATAACTCTTTACGGCCGGGGCCGCGGGGCCGTAGTAGCCGGTGACGAATTCATCCATCAGCTTCTCCGTGTCGAGATCCGGATTCCAGAGCAGCTTGCTGAGAAGCCATGCCCGCAGGTCGGCGAGGTCGGCGACTGCCCCGCCGCCGTTCCACGAACCCTGTTCATAGATTGAAATTGCGCCGCACTTCCGGAAAAAGCGCAGATCAGGCGCCGCTGTATGCCAGTTCGGGTGCGGCTGGTAATATTTTGTGAAATCGGTGACATAGTTCCAGATCATGAAATGGTCCGCCATGCACGACCACTCCTGCAGGTCCTGCTCCAACGCCCGGTTGGCTTCGGACTCCAGCGGGTGAAAACTGGCGGCTTCGATCGTGCAGTAGCGCACAACCACGTTCCGCCGGGCCCGGACCCGTTTCGGGGCGCTTCGCGTGTAGTAATATGCCAGGGTTTCGACATAAACGCCGGGAAACTCCTTTTCCACCGCCGCGGCCACCTGGTTAATAGCGTCGATCAGCAGGTCTGACTGGCTGCCGTGCGACTTGACGAACGCTTCACACGCCGCGCACCGGCAGAAATCGTGATTGTCGTCCTGAGAGACCGAAATATAACGTGTCTCCGGGTAATTCCGCAACCGTTCGAGGACGCGCAGCGTCAGCTCCTTTCGCATTTCCGGGTTGCTCAGGCAAAGCTGGCGCGGAACCCGCTTCCCGTCCCGTTCGGAAAACCATTCCGGATGGGACGCAAAATCCTTGTCCCGGGAGAACAGCGGCATGTTTTCACTGAAGGTGTGGACGCCGCCGAGCAGCTGCTCCGAACCGCCCCATTCGACCGAATCCACAACTCCGTGTCCGTTATTCCGGGTACGGGCGGAAAAGCGAGGGTCGTGCCTGATGAGGTCGTAACCGGCCGCCCGGACTTCGAACGGAGGAGCATATCGCAGGTCAATCTGCGGCAATTCGAGCTTTTCCCGCTTCGGAACGTGCGTGGCGTCAGCCGTCCAGAAGCGGACTCCGAACTCCTTCTCCAGCAGTTCGTAAACGGCGTAGAGCGTACCGCGCGGCCGATCCCCGGCCAGATACAGATTGCCGCCGGCGCTCTTCAGCCGGATCTCGTCCGGCTTCAGCCGCTTCCAGTCCGGAATCCCGAGCGCCGAGGCGGTTTCCGGAGATTGGCCGATGAAAATCGCCGGACCGGACGGGGAGGCGACAATCGGCAGTTCCACTCCAGAAATCTGTTTCAGAAATGACTGCAATTCCCTCGCCGCGGTCTGCTCAGCCGGCACGGCATCGGCCGGCAGGACGATTTCATAGCGGCTCCTTCCGCCTTCAGTCAGAAGTTCGGCACCCGACAGCGAAAGGCCCAGCAGGCAGCACAGCAGGATCGTGATTTTCCGCATGGTTCTCATTTCCTTTTCCGGATGGTCAGAGCGAGGTTTTAAGCACGTCGTTCTCGACGGCGACGGTGAAGCCGCGTTCCTTCAGGTCGTTCTTCTTCAGACCGGCCACATGCCCGTCGCCGAACGCCATGTTGCAGGTGCCGGTATGACGCAGGCCTGCGGCGCTGTTCTCATAAACGGTAACCGGAGAAAAGGTATAGAAATTCCGCCCCATATAAGTCCCTCCGACGGAAGCCGTATACGTATCCGCAAGCAGGAACACCCGCGAGGCCTGCCGCATGCGCCCGGTATCGAAATACATCCTGGTCCAGTGCAGGGGCGCGACGCCGAAGTCGCCCCATTCCGCCTTCACGCTGTTGTAAAAGGTCTGGTTGTCCTTGATGTTCAGCACGCCGTAGGTTCTGTATTTACCATAAGGGGAAACGCAGTAGGTCACCGGCGCATCCTCCGGCAGATAACCGTCGTCGATCAGCGCACTGCTCCAGGTCGCATCCGGAGACGTTTCGGCGGAGTAACCTTTGATCAGTCCCTTGAAGTCATTAGCGTACAACAGCATGGCCGACATGCACTGCTTCAGGTTGTTCGCGCAGGTTGCGCTGCGCGCCCGTTCCCGTGCCTGATTCAGCGCCGGCAGCAGCATGGATGCGAGGATTGCGATGATCGCAATCACCACCAGGAGTTCGATCAGGGTAAAGGTCCGTCTTTTCATTGTTTCATCCCTTCTGTTGTGTGGAGGTCCGGTTAATCTGTTTTTGGATTACAATATTAATTATACTGGATTTCGATGCCAATGTCAAGAGCGGAATCAGGAAAGTTTGCAATATTTTACGGCCGCCTCACTCCGCCGCCGTTTTTTCCGGCGCCGGCAGCAGCCATTGCACGGCCGGTTCGCCGCTGCCGGTACGCAGCCGCGTGAGCAGCATCCTCACCGTCAGCTCCGCGATCCTGCGGCAGTCGACCTCGTAGTTGACGACGTCGCGGCACGGAAAATCGATCGGCGCGTTGCGGTTGCGCAGGCAGAAGCCGGGCGGCATGTAGCCGATGCAGCTGCCCTGCCGGCGGACGAGCTCCGAAAAAAAGCCCTGCGCGATGATGTCGTCGCACAGCACCATGCAGTCGGGACGTTCGGCGGGGGGCAGAGCCAGCACGTTCCGGGCCGCCGTCCGGCCATGCTCGAGGCCGTAGCCCTCGAGATAGAGATCGTCGAGCGGAACCCGGCATTCCGGCCAGTGCCCGAGAAACTGGGCGAGGCGCGGAAGGCTGAAGTGACGCAGCGGACCGGGCCCGACCAGCACGCGCGGGGAACGGAACCCCCGTTCCCGCAGCTTTTCGAGCGATTCAAGCATAAAGCCGACCGTGTCGATGAATACGCCGCAGTCGGCGAGTGCCGGAGAACCGCTGAAACAGAGCTGAAGCCCGGCATTTTCGAGCCCGGAGAGAAGCTTGTCCGGAAAAAAGTCCGCGATGCTGATCAGCCCGTGCAGCCCGCCCTGGCCGACCGCGTATTCGAGGCCCGGGAAATCGGAAAACTCCGGGTGTTTCCGGTAACCGTCGCGGAACGGGAACATCGTACACTGGCAGCCGTTCCTCTGCAGTTCGCTCTGAAGGGCGTAGGCCATGCTCCAGTTGAACATGTGCGGCGTGTCGAGCAGCAGCCCGGCCACGCCGATCGACCGGCCCGGCAGCCCTTCCGGGCTCGCGTTGCGGACGAAGACGCCGACCCGGCGGCGCGATTCGAGAACACCGTCCTGCACCAGCGATTTCACCGCCCGGTCGAGCGTTGCGCAGCCGAGCCCGAGGTGGCGGCTCAACTCGGCCTGAGCCGGAATCTTGTCGCCCGCCTTCAGCTTCCGGTCCCAGATATAGCGCAGGATTCCCTGTTTCGCCTTCTCCGTCTGCCTGCCGAGGTTCTGGCCGAAAATCATGATCGTTCTCCCGTCATTTATAATCCATAACAGGATTACAATAAATCCTGTCCACGGCAAAATCAAGCAGGAATGCGGAAAATCAACTTTTTTATCGTCGGACTCTTGACATCGGTTTTGTTCTGTGTCATAATTATTGCTAAATAAAATTAATTTTTCATTAGCACTATTGACACTGAGAGGGTGAAATGGGCGATTCACTGTTTGCGGAGACGCGCAGATATATTCTGGACCGCATGCGGCGGCGGCTGGCCGAGGGGAGCCGGAAAATGCCGACCGAGAAGGAACTGGCGGCGGAAGTGCTGGCCAGCTATGCGACGGTCCGGCTGGTCATGAAGGAGCTTGAGCAGGAGGGCTTCGTACGGCGGATTCGCGGCTCCGGCACCTATCTCGAACCGCAGGCGGAGACGCTGCTTGAGGAGGCCGCCTGGCCGCGGCTCCGGCTCTTCACCTCTCCGGTCGGCGGAAAGCCCGACGACGACTACGCGGCATGGCTCGTCGAGGAGCTGCGGCGCGAGGCGCGCCGGGCGCACCGGCGGGTGGTCCATGCGCAGGTCCGGACGCACGACGAATTTCTCGCCGGGCTCGAACGCTCGGCCGAACCCGGCGACGCAGTCGTCTACCTGCCGCCGACCGAGGCGTTCACGATGCGCCAGCTCGGCGTACTCGGCAAATACGACGAGCTTCCGCTCATCGTGATCGACTGCGAGCTCGGCAACATCAACGTCGGCAATATCGCGACCGACAACCGTCGCGGCGGCATGATCGCGGCCCGCGCGCTGCTCGAAAGCGGCTGCCGCGACCTCGCGGTCCTGCTCTGCGAACCGATGCTGCGGCAGAGCGCTCAGCGACTGCAGGGTTTCCTGGAAATCGCCGAGCTCTCCGGCCTCGAGCCGGCCGTGGTCGACTGCGAGGTCCGGGTTGAGGACGACCGCGCGGGGCTGGCCTATGCGAAAATGCTGGCCGTCCTGAAATCGGGGCGGCGCCCGGACGGAGTCTTTGCGATTTCCGACTGCGGCGCGCTGGCCGCGGCGGAAGCGATCCGGGAATTCGGCCTCGAACCCGGCCGCGACATCGCGCTCATCGGCTTCGACGGGCTGGCGGCCGGACGGCGGAACGATCCGCCGCTCACGAGCGTCGCCCAGCCGGTCGGTGAAATCTGCCGCGAGGTGTTCCGGGTCCTGCAGGGCTGGAAGGCCGGAAATCACGAACAGCGACTGCTCTCGCCCGTTCTCCAGCCGGGCGGAACGCTCTGGAAGATCAACGAGAAATTTGCCTGAGGAAAGGAGCCCGCATGATACGGAAAGCACCCTGTTTCGCATTGTTTCTGACCGCCGCCGTCGTTGCGGCGGAGCCGTTCGACTGGAAATTCGACGCTTCCGAGTCGTGGAAGGCGGAACCGTCGCTGCCGCTCTGCATCGGTTTCGACGGTCTGGAACTCCTTCCGCCGAAGACGCCGGAGTGGGGAAAACCGCCGGTCGTCTACTCGCTGCGGGAGGCCGGCTCGCAGAAGACGCCCGGAAATCCGGAGCAGATCGCGTTCGAGGCGGAACTGCTTTCGGGCGGCGGCGCCACGCTCGGACTCTGCCTGCAGGATGCCGACGGCGAGTTTTTCGCCTATCCGCAGCGCCCGCTGAAGCCCGGCCTCAACCGCGTCGGCTGGAAGACCGCATCGGAAGCCATCGGGTCATGGGGGGAGAAGAAGAACGGGAAAGTCGATTTCCCGGTCCGGCTCGAAGCGCTTCAACTGCACCAGTATCCGGCGAAGGAGGCGGCCCGCGTCCTGCTGCGGACGCCGGAACCTGAAACGGCGGAGGGGAGCCGCCGCGTCGTCCGCTCCTTCGTGAAGTTCGACGACACGGCCCGCTGGAAGCCCTCCGGCGAACTCGAATGCGGTCCGGAGCCGGACGGCCTTCGCGTCCGCAGCAGGCAGGTTCCCGAGCCCGGCAAGCCGGCCGTAATCGGCCGGTTGAAGGAGGTCATGTTCGATTTGAAGGAGATCGGTTCGCCGGATGCGGTCGGCTTCGACGTCGAACTGCTCGACGGCTCCGGCGTGAATCTCGCGCTCGAACTCGTCGATGCGGCCGGGGAGAATTTTTCGATGAAGCAGAAACCGCTCCGGAAAGGAGCGAACCGGGTCGTCTGGGATCTCCGGCACGACATCGCCGGAAGCTGGGGGAAGAACAAGGACGGACGGCTCGACCTGCCGGTCCGCATCGCCAATCTCGTCGTCCTGCAGTTCCCGGCGCGGAAACCGGCGGAACTGCTCTTCCGCGACGGGCTCAAGCGCGAGACGCTGCGCGACATCGACGCCGTCGAAGCCCGGCTCGACACCGGCAATCCGCTGAATATCCTGAAACCCGGTGCGGAGAAGCCGCTGAAATTCCGTTTCCGCAACCGCTATCCGGAGAAGAACGTTTTTACCGCCCGCCTCCGGCTTTACACGCTGACCGGCACGGAACGTTGTTTCGAACGATCCTTCGAACTCGCTCCGGGAGAAGAAGCGGCCTGGCCGCTCGACTGGCCCGCCGCCTCGCCGCGCGGCATCTGGCGATGTGACCTTGTGCTCCGCAATGCGTCCGGCCGGGAACAGCGTCTGAACCGCCCGGCCTTCGCCTGCCTGACCCCGGCCGGCCCGACGGAGGGGCGCAACCCGGAGTTCGAAATCGGCATGAATATGCGCCAGCAGGGCTGGAGCCGCGCCGAATGCGAACGCGAATCGCAGGCCGCCGCCGCAATCGGCGCGAAGCTCCTGCGCACCGGCTTCACCTGGGAATCGCTGGAACCGGCGCCCGGCGAGTTCCGCTTCGAACTGCTCGACGAGCTGCTCGCCATGAATGCGAAGTACGGCATGCGGCAGATCTTCATGGTCGCCTATACGCCCGCCTGGGCCGCGAAGCCCGGACTGGTCGCCAACGCGAAGGACTGGAACGAGTGGAACAAGAGCGCCCCGGACCCGGATGCGCTCGAAGCCTTCGTCGAAAAATTCGCGGAGCATTACAGAGGGAAAATCGAATTTTACGAATTCTGGAATGAACCCGACCTCGACTTCTGGCGCGGCACGGCCGAAGAGTACCTCGAATGCCTGAAGCGGGTCCGCCGCGCGCTGAAAAAGTCGGACCCGGAGGCGAAACTCATCACCGGCGGCTTCGCCTACGTCGGCGCGCGGTCGAAACCGGGCTTTCAGGAACAGGTGCTGGCGGAGGGACAGGACGACTTCGATTTCCACGGCTACCACCAGCACGGCGATTTCTCCGAATACGAGCGGGTGCTCGAGGGGCCGCTGGCCCGGATGCGCCGGGTTCTGCGCTCGCCGAAACCGATTTTCTTGACCGAAACCGGTTTCTACATCAGCAACGGGAACTATCTGCAGCAGGCTGAAAACGTGGTCCGAAAGATCGTCCACGCCTGGGCGACCGGCGCGCGCGGTTACCTCTGGTTCAACATGCGCGACGACGGGTTCCTGCCCGGCTACTGCGAGCACAACTACGGGCTGGTCACGAACGACTGGTATCCGAAGGAGGGATTCGCCGCATTCAACACGCTGAACCTGCTGCTCGGGCAGGCGCGTTACGGCGGAGTGCTTCTCCGGAATCCGCGCACAACCGCCCACTGGTTCCGGCGCGGCGACGGGCAGGCCGTGGTCTTCTGGAAGAGCGGGCGCGGCACGGTCGAGGAACCGCTGACCCTGCTGACCGACGCCGCCGAAGCCGAGTTCGTCGATCTCTTCGGCAATGCAACGCCGCTGAAACTCTCCGCCGGGCGGCTGACCGTGCCGGTGCCGGAGCATCCGGGGTACCTGCTCCTGAAAGGAGCGGCGCGTGCGCCCGAGTGCGGCCGGAGTGTGGTGAGTTTCGCCGGAACCCGGGTGACCGCCTCCCCCGGAGTGCCGTCCGGAATCCGGGTGACGCTGCACAACCCGCTCCCGGCGGAGGCCGTTGCCGAACTGCGCTGGAAGCTGCCGGAGAACATCGACGCTCCCGCGCCGGGAAAACGCCGCCTCGCCGCCGGAGAAGCGGTTGAACTCGTGCTGCCGGTCACGGTCTCGGAAGCCACGCGCGGCGGCATCGTCCGCCCGGAGCTGCAGGTCCGGCTGAACGGCGGCGACTGGTCCTCGATTTCGATTCCGGTCAACGTGGCGACCCGGATCGCCGACGGCGCGTATCCGGCCGAACCGCAGTTCACGCTCGATTCGCGGGCGAATCTCGTGAGCCAGATGGAGCACAATCCGTACACGGCGCACCGGGTCTGGTCCGGGCCGGAGGACCAGAGCGTGCGGATTTTCCTCGCTTCCGACGATACGGAGCTGAAGTTCCGGGTCGAAGTGACCGACGACGTCCATGTGAAATCCCCGGGCGCCGCCTCGAGCTTCATGGAAGACGGCATTCAGCTCGCGCTCGCCGTTCCGGGGCAGAACGGCCACTGGGAGTTCGGTTTCGCGGAGCTGGAAGACGGTTCCCCCGGCACACACTGCTGGATCAGGCCGGACAACCTCGCGGAGCCCCGGACGAAACTCGCCGTATCGGCCCGCGGCAGGGTGACAATTTATGAGATCGCAATCCCGCTCGCCGGAATCGGCGCCGCGCCGGAACAGCTGAAACGCGGCATTCAGTTCAATCTTCTCGTCAACGACAACGACGGCGAAGGACGCGACGGCTGGATGCAGATCGCCCCCGGCATCGGCGAAGCGAAGAACCCCGAACTTTACCCGTTCATTCTGAAATAACCGCAAACGGAAGGAAAGCGTCATGAAGAAAACGTTCACCCTGATCGAACTGCTGGTCGTTATCGCCATCATCGCGATTCTGGCCTCAATGCTGCTGCCTGCATTGAATAATGTACGTTCCAAAACCAAACAGATTCAGTGTGTGAACAATCAGAAGCAGCTGATGGGTGCACAGCTCCAATATACCTCTGACAATCAGGGACATCTGACGCCGCTCAATCTCGGCCCGAGCTGGTCCGCAAGAGTCAATAAAAAGTGGTGGGAGAATCTCCTGTCGGAAGGCTATCTGCCTCCACCGAAATGGTTTGATGAAAACAGCGGTTACCCGGCAACCGGAGTACAGATCTGTCCCTCCACTTTGGACTATTCCACCGGATCCGGAATCGGCATTCACGGGCAGGGGGACAATCATCGGTTAGTGGGATACGGTTTTTCAGTAAAGATATCCAAAATCAAACGTCCTTCCGAATCCGTACTGATCGGAGACGCCAGTTGCCTGAAAGCAAACGGTACAATCGTTCCGGCCCGGGTATTTGTCTGCTGGTGCTGGTTTACCCGCTGGACGGTTCCGAACGACAACAATTACAATCTTCTACCCCGCCACCGGGACCAGTCGAACTGCGGTTTCCTTGATGGGCATGTTGATTCCTTCACCTACGCGGAAATGACAAATGACCAATCCAACTTGTTCGGTCATATTTCAAATTATACCGGTTACTGATTCTCTGTGAACTGAAATAAAGGAGTCTTTTGCAATGCGTATTCCCAACAGAAAAATGGTTTCTCTTCTGATGTTGAGTTTGTCGCTCTCACTCTCCGGTGCGGAAAAATTACTCGACTGGAATTCCACCAGGCCGGATGACTATGGGAAATGCCGCCTTTCAAAGAAAGGTGCTCTGACGATTACAAAAGAGGGGGCTCAATTCAACGGCCAGGACTCTTTCCTGCATCTGGGAACTCCGAAGATCGCCGAATCTCTTACGATTGCGCTGCAGGTGAAGCTGACCGGACTGCCGGAAAAGCAGTATACGTTCGCCGTACGGCGCGGTTTCAACCATACGCTCGGCTGCGACAATCAGGGACGGGTCACGTTGGAGATCTGGGGGCAGGACAAAAAGGAGAGAATCATCGTCCGCTCACAGCAGAAACTTGTTCCGGGGAAGTTTTACAACATCGTTTCCGTGTTTGACCGGGCCAATAATCAGAACCAGTTAAAACTCTACATCAACGGCAAACTCGAAGGAGACGCACGGCTCGGAACTCCCCCATTTCCGTATGACGCCGAGGTGATCTTCGGTAATGCCAATCCCTACGGGAAATGGTCCTTCCCGCTGAAAGGGACATTGAACTTTCTGCGGGTGTATGACGGAATTCCCACCGGTGAGGAGTGGAAGAAGCTGAACGAGGTACCGCCCCCCGCCACCGGATCTGCCGACGGAACGGTCTCGGTGATCGATTTCGGTGCGGTTCCGGGGGACGGTGTCGATGATACCGCGGCTGTCCGGAAAGCACTGGCGTTTGCGTTGGAGAATAAAGCACGCCGCCTGTATTTCGGACCGGGAATCTTTGATTTCGAAGAGGCTGCCGGTTCTCTCTGGACTCCGCCGCACTGGGTGCTCTGGCTGGAGAAGGTGTCCGATCTGGAAATCGACGGCGGCGGCGCAACGATGATGCTGCATGGGACCCAGTGTTTTGCCTGGTCGAAGAATTGCCGCAACGTCACGTTTAAAAACATGACTCTTGACTACAAGGAACCGCATTTCACCTGCGGCAAAGTCACTTATATCTCGCCAGACAAGTATATTTTTGATGTCGCCTTCAACCCCGTTTACCGCCCGCGCGGCGGAGAACCGGTTCCTTCGTGGGCAGAGGTGGAGGGAAAAGATTTTCTGAATGTTAACGGAGGACTTTTCGTCTGTCACCGGGTATCGAAGACACAGCTCGTCCAACCTAATGTCATGCGGATATATGCGTCAGATGCCATGCATCCGCTCAAGGAGGGAATGCAGCTCATGTTGCGGCATCACATCTATACCGGATCATTGTTCCGCCTTCATGATTCCGTCGGGCACAAACTTGAGAACATCAATATTTACGCCGGCAAGGGTATGGGAATCGTCGGCCAGTATCTCGACGGGATTACGCTGAATAAAATACAGATCCGTCCGGCCCCCTATGCCGCGTGGCCGCTCTCGACCTCCAGTGACGCGATCAATCTGCTCGGCTGTTACGGAAAAATTTCAATCACCGACTGCTATATCAAAGGGGCCAAGGACGATTCCATCAATATTTTCAGCAACTACTACGGTGTCAAGAAGGTGACCGGGGGAAACAGCATCCTCATGCACAACCCGAAATTCAACTCCGGAGAGATGCCGCAGGATAAACCGGGCGATACGCTGCTCTTTCTGCACAATGATTTTTCAGTCTATGCCAGACGGACGGTCGCCCGCATAAAAGCGGTGGGGTCTCAGCGTCATTGCGAGGTGGAATTCACTGAATCGCTTCCTGCGGAACTGGACTGGAAAAACGACCTGATCATGGCAGCCCGTCAACCGGAACAGATCGTGATCGCCAACAGTAAATTTCACAGCGAAGGCCGCGTCGTCCTGCAGTGCGGCAATGCGATTGTGGAGAACTGCGAGTTCATCGATGCTGCCGGGTTTCAGCTCAATACCTGCATCGCACCGTGGTACGAGGCGGCTCCGGGCAATCACGTTGTGGTTCGCAAAAACCGTTTCATCAACTGCGGAAGAAATGGAATGCGTAAAATTCCTGCCGTCATCGCCGTCACCGCTGAAGGGCCGCTGCCCAATGTGAAAGATCTCTCCAGCCAAGGAGCACCAGTACCTTACCCGGTTCATTCCGATATCGAAATCTCCGACAATCTGATCGACAAATCCAACAATTCGGCCATGATTTTCACTTCGGTGAGAAACCTTGTCGTGAAAAACAATATTCTGCGTGATCTCTCTCTGCAGCCACAGGTGAAGCCGTGGCAGCTCACGGAACGCAACTGGAATGAAAATGCCGTGACGTTTGTCTGCGGCATTGAATCCGCCCGCTTCGAAGGGAATAGTTATCAGAACTCCAAAACTCCGAAAAAAAACGGCGTCATTGCGGTAGGAGACTCCATCTCAAATGATGCCATCTCCTTCAAAGACAACAAAAATTTCACGATCCTGCGAACCGATGTATTCCCCGAGCAACGGAAAAAATAATTCTGTACCCAAAGGCGGAAACGATGTTGCCGGAACTCCCGGGAATAGCCCGAATGGATTAATCGGCGCTCCAGCTCATCAATCTTCAACAAAAAGAAAAGCAAAACATGGAAAAACACTTTTTCGAAACAGCGTCGGTGAAACGGCGTCTCCCGGCGGAATATCGGCACTTCACCCTGATCGAACTGCTGGTCGTTATCGCCATCATCGCGATTCTGGCCTCAATGCTGCTGCCTGCGCTGAACCAGGCGCGGACGCGGGCGAAATCCATCGCCTGCGTGAACAACCTGAAGCAGCTTTTCACGGCCGAAACGATGTACGAAAACGATTACGGTTATTATACCATCGGATCGGCCGCCGAATCAGGCGTCCAGTTCAAACAGAACATCTGGCACCAGAAGCTGCGCCATTACCTCGGCTGGACCGGTGAGGTGACAAGCTGGAACGACTACCGCGACGGCATCGCCCGCACGAAGGTGCTGCGCTGCCCCGGCATTGCGGACTACGGCACCGATACGCTCGGTTATTCGGTGAACCGTTTCGGCTGCCTCGCCGAATGGTTCAAGCTTTCGCCGCAGAAGCCGGCGTCGGAACCGGCGAACCAGGATACGCGGCGGTATGTGAAGTCGAATTCGGCGTGCCCGGCAATCCAGCCTTCCCGGATCATTTTTCTGGCGGACATGGGGCACACCCGGGATACCGATTCCGGCACGAAGGAGACGCCTCCGGATATCTGCAACCGGGATTATCTCGTCGGCAAAGCCGATATCGTCTACGACCTGCGGCACGGGATTTCGCAGAACATCGTCACACTGGCCGGCAGCGCCAGAAATGTCCACCCGGACGAGGTCGACTATTCGATGTACCTGAAGTGACTCCGGCGCTCTGAACACACTCCCCCGGATACAGCGGAAGAATCAGCCCGGGGGAACCGGATCCCGGTTCCCCCCGATTCAGCTCACTTCAACGTGATTTTCTGGCTGATGACGTGAGTTGCGCCCGGGGCGAGAATCCGGCGGTCCTTCGCGGCGTTGACCGCCTCGATGCAGACCATCGTGTGATACTCGTCGTCGCCGAAATCCGGCATGGCCTGAGACTTGCGGATCCACGGATTCCAGACGACCGTCGATTCGCTGCCGAATTTTTCGATGAGAATCGTCCGGTCATAACCGGGGTCATGGATTTCGACCGCATCGGCCGTATCGAGATAGACCCGGTCGACTTCGCGGTCGATCCGGATGTCGCCGTCCTGAACGCCGCCGAAAACCTTCGCGCCGACCACGCGGTCCTCATAGCTGACCCCGTCGAGGCCGGAAATCGTGATCGCCCCGGCCGACTTGACGTTGAAATAGGTGTGAAGCGCGTCGGTGATGATCTGCTCGGAGTCGGAGCAGTTCTTCATGGTCAGCGTCATCTGGAGCACCTTGCCGATCACGAACTCCATCCGGAGTTCGAACGGGAACGGCACCGGCACAGCGGTCACATCGGCAGGAGAAAGCGTCAGCGCCACGCGGGTCATCCCTTTCTCAGAGGAATCGATTTCCGCGAGGTTCCACTCCGAAAGCCGGGCGAAGCCGTGGGCCGGCAGCGCCGGGTCCGCCGCCGCACCGAAGTACGGCCAGCAGATCGGTACGCCGCCGCGGATCGGCCGGTTCGGTTCGAACCAGCTCGATTTGCTCATCCAGAGCACCGGAACCGCGCCGGCCGGAACGAACTTCATGAGATGCGCGCCATGCAGGCAGATCTCCGCCTCGGCCGCGCCGTTGTCGATGATGACGGTGGTGAATTCGCCCGGTCCTTTCCTGAATGTCACGGTGTCGGCGCCGAATGTTTTCTGCAATTCTTCGAGATTCATTTTCCTTATTGCTCCTCAAGCGGAAGGCGCGGGTACTCACCCAGATTGGCCGCGCTCACGGAACCGGCGAACGGCCCTTCCGCCGCCGGCGTGATCCGCAGATGATGACCGTTTTTGGCAAGCTGCCGGTTTCCCCACAGATAAAAGCTGATGCAGTCGTCGAGATCGAGATGCTCAAGCTCCTTTTTTCCGGGGCGTTCGAGATGGGCGGCGGCGCAGCAGCAGCCGGGCGCCAGCCCCCCGATGCGCAGGTCCGCCGCAGAACGCCGGACGAAATCCCGGAAAATGCGGCGCGCGGCCGGACTGGTCAGGCAGGGGCGCGATTCCGCCTCCCCGCCGCAGCGGACCCTGCGTCCCGACTCCGGCAGAGCAACATCGGCAAAATCGAGCACCGCCTCGTCGCCGGGCGCGGCGAACGTATCGCCGGGGAGCGACCATGCAAAGCTGTTCCGGAACCGCCACGGCCGTTTTTCGATGACCGCGTCCGCCCCGAAGGCGAACACCTTGCGGGTCAGCACGATCCGGTCCGCGCCGCCGGAAAGGGCATACTCGCCCACCGCCTCCGGCAGGTGCATCGCCGCGCGATGACGCCAGAGATCGCCGCCTGCATTGAATTCGACCCGGGCGCCGTCCGCGGCGGTCAGCCGGACGGACATGACCAGCTCGCGTCCGCGGTAAAACTCCGTCTCCGTTTCGCCGGGCTCGACCCGGCGGAACTCCTTTTCACCATAGATCAGATATTCGAGCGTCCGCCACGGCCCCGGAAAGGTGACCGGCTCAAGCTCGACGGCGCTGACGATCCCGCGTGCAACGGCGCTGACGTCGACCGTCCAGAGCGCAAGCCCCGCAACCATTTCAAGTTCGCGCGAAACCAGATATTCGCAGCCGAACGGAATGACCGACGCCGTATCGATCGACGCCGAAAGCGAATCGAGCGAAGCGTGAAAGCGGAGTTTTTTGAGCAGCGCGCCGTCTTCGGCGAAACCGCCGCAGCGCGTGCGGCCGAGACGAAGCAGCGGGCGGCCTCCGGCAGCCAGTTCGAAGACGGCGCCGCCTTCGGCGTATACCGTCCCGGTGAAACCGGGCCCGGCGATGGTTTTCATTTCAACAGGCATATGATTCTTTCAGTCGATGATTTCAAACAGTTCCGGCACCGGCTTGTGCTCGATCGGCGCGGCCGGTTCGGAGGCGTAACCGAGCGGAGAGACGGCGAGCGCGCTCCACGGTTCCCCGAGTTTCAGAGCCTCGTCCATGCGTTTCCGGTCGTAGGCGCAGACCCAGCAGGTCGACAGCCCCTCGGCCGTCGCCGCGAGAACCGCGTGTTCGAACACGATGCCGAGGTCGATTTCGACGATGGAGTGGTCGTCCCCGACCCGCCGCCATGCGTTTTTCATATCGCCGAGAGCAACGAGAATGACCGGAGCCTCCGGCAGAAAACGCTGCGGGCAGGCCCGGCAGATCGCGGCGCGAAGCTCCGGATTGCGGACCGCGAGAATCCTGAACGGCTGCCGGTTGCAGGCGGTCGGCGCCAGCTGCACGGCCTGCGCGATCCTGTCGAGCGAGGCGTCCGGAACCGGACGGTCCGAATAATGGCGAATGCTGCGCCGCGTGGAAATGACGTCGTAAAAATCCATATGGTTACCCCCTTCCGTAAAAAAACGAAACTCATCCTGTACAATTTAACCGAAAAGCCGCCGGAAAGCAAATTTCCGGCCGGAAATTTCCGGGAAATCCGTGCAAACCGGGGAATCCGGTGCTATATTTAAATATCCATAATCCGACTTGAAAGAGTGAACGAGAGGTCCGAATGCTCGCAAAACGCATCATCCCCTGCCTGGACGTGACCGGCGGCAGAGTGGTCAAGGGGGTCAATTTCGTCGATCTCGTCGACGCCGGCGACCCGGTCGAAATCGCGCGCCAGTACGATGCGCAGGGGGCGGACGAGCTGGTTTTTCTCGACATCACCGCGAGCAGCGACGCGCGTGAAACCATGGTCGACGTCGTGCGGCGCACGGCAAGCCAGGTGTTCATTCCGCTCACGGTCGGCGGCGGCATCCGCACGGCGGAGGACATCCGCCGCATGCTGCTGGCCGGGGCCGACAAGACTTCGGTCAACACGGCGGCGATCCAGCGCCCGGAGCTGATCCGCGAGGGAGCGGAACGGTTCGGCAGCCAGTGCATCGTGCTGGCCGTCGACGCACGGAAAGTTCCCGGAGAAGAGCGCTGGCTCGTCTACACCCACGGCGGACGCCGGGCCACGGAACTCGACGCCGTCGAGTGGGCCGTGCGCGGCGTCGAACTCGGCGCCGGCGAAATCCTGCTGACCAGCATGGATGCAGACGGAACCTGCGCCGGGTACGACTGCGAGCTGACGAGGCGGGTTTCCGATGCGGTCTCCGTGCCGGTCATCGCCTCCGGCGGCGCCGGGACGCTCGACCATCTGGCGGAGGTGCTCGATGCCGGGCACGCCGATGCGGTCCTGGCGGCAAGTATTTTTCATTTCGGAACTTATACGATTCCGGAAGCCAAGCGGTTCCTGAAGGAGCGCGGCATTCCGGTCCGGGAACCATCCACTTTCTGAATGCGGGGAGAATTGATATGAACAAAGAAGAGTTGAGAGCGAAGGCGCTGGCTTACCACAAGGACGGCAAGCCGGGCAAAATCACCGTGAACGCATCGAAACCGTGCGAAACCGCCGAGGATCTGGCGCTGGCCTACACGCCGGGCGTCGCGCAGCCGTGTCTTGAAATCAGGGAGAAGCCGGAAACCGTCTGGGAGTACACTTCGCGCGGAAATCTCGTCGCCGTAGTCAGCGACGGCACCGCCGTGCTCGGGCTCGGCAACATCGGCCCCGAGGCCGGGCTGCCGGTCATGGAGGGGAAGGCCGTGCTGTTCAAACGCTTTGCGGACATCGATTCGGTTCCGATCTGCCTCGGCAGGGTGTTCAATGAAAAGGGCCGCTCCGACGCGGCGAAGATCATAGAAACGGTCGAGCGGCTCGAGCCGACCTTCGGCGGCATCAACCTCGAGGACATCGGCGCGCCGGCCTGTTTCGAAATCGAGCAGACCTTGAAGAAGCGCATGAATATCCCGGTCTTCCATGACGACCAGCACGGCACGGCGATCATTTCGCTGGCCGCGATCATCAATGCGCTGAAGGTCACCGGCAAAAAGATCGAAGAGTGCCGTTTCGTGGTGAACGGCGCGGGCGCGGCCGGAATCTCCTGCTCGCGCTTCTACATCACGGCCGGGGCGAAGAGAGAGAATTTCATTCTCTGCGACTCGAAAGGAGTCATCCGCAAAGGGCGCACGGACCTGACGCCGGAGAAGGCGGAATTCGCAGTCGAGACCGAGGCGCGGACGCTGGCCGATGCGATCAAAGGCGCCGATATCTTCCTCGGTTTTTCCGCCCCGAACTGCGTGACCGCCGAAATGGTGAAAACGATGGCGCCGGGGCCGGTCATCTTTGCGATGGCGAACCCGGTCCCGGAGATTTTCCCGGACGTGGCGCTCGCGGCGGGCGCAGCAGTGGTCGGCACCGGCCGCAGCGACTTCCCGAACCAGATCAACAACGTGCTCGGCTTCCCCGGCATTTTCCGCGGCGCGCTCGATGTGCGCGCGAAGGATATCAACGAAGCGATGAAGCTCGCCGCCTCGCAGGCGCTGGCCGAGCTGGCCGCCGAACCGGTTCCGGCCGGCGTGAAGAAGGCCCTGGCCGAAGCGTATCCGGCGGATGCGGCGGCGGGAATGTTCGATTCGAAGGGCGGCGTCAACGTGAACTGCGTGATTCCGAAACCGTTCGATCCGCGCGTCGTGCCCCGCGTGGCGCGCCGCGTGGCCGAAGCCGCGATGAAATCCGGCGTGGCGCAGCTCGACATCGGCGACCTCGACGCATACGAGAAAAGCGTCGCCGAACGCCTCGGGAAATAACCGCATACAGCCCGAAACCGCAGCGGGAGCGGAGAAGCAGCGCCTTCTCCGCTCCCGCATTTTTCCCGTTCCGGAAAGCGGATCAGTCCGCAAGGTTGGTGGTATAGAAGCCGAACCAGAGATGATCGACGGCGACATCCTGCCAGCCGCGGCTTTCCACATGGCCGTCCATCAAACCGACATTCGTGAAATTGCCGTGCCGGTAGGCGACGTTCCGGCGGTTGAGCGTCCAGTAATTCAGGGTAGACCACCGCTTGTCAGTCGTCGGATCGGCCGAATCGATGAACATCAGCCGCTGCGAGGGGCCGATGATGCGGCTCAGCTTGTAAGCGGCCACGCCCGGCAGTCCCTGATAGTTCCAGCCGGAAACCGGAATTTCCTCGTGGGTCATCCCGTAGGAGTTGCTGTAATACGGCCCCTGCCTGCCGGCGGCGTTTGCCGCAAGCGCCGGGCAGAGCAGCCCCGGATTGCCCGCCCGGTCATTGGAGCTGTCCACCTGCGTGGCGCCGAACCAGAGAGGCCCCGGACAGTCGCCGAGAAGCCGCCGGAAGGCTGCGTTGCGATACCAGATGCAGACGGTTACGTTGGTCGGGTCGGCAGGCACGAGATAGTCGTTGCTGTCGTTCGCGTAAGTGAGGCCGGACATCGTATAGGTTTTCAGATTGGCGACGCATTTGGTCGAGTGCGCCCGGTCTCTGGCCCGGTTCAGAGCGGGCAGCAGCATCGCGGCGAGAATCGCGATGATCGCAATTACAATCAACAATTCAATCAGGGTGAAGTGCCGATATTCCGCCGGGAGACGCCGTTTCGCCGACGCTGTTTCGGAAAAGTGTCTTTCCATGTTCTGCTTTCCTTTTTTTGAAGATTGATGAGCCGGGGCGCCGCCGGTATGCGAATCAGGAGACGCCCGAAGAAATTGATCCATCCGGGCTATTCCCGGGAGTTCCCGAATTCGTACCGGATATCCGCGACCTCAAAGGAAACCGGGCCGCGCGGATAACCGGACCGCCGTTCCTTGCCGTTGAAGAAACCGATTTCGCTGCGCGGCCCGGCCGGGGAGAACGCCTGCCCGGAGAGCCGGAAATCCTTTGCGAGATCGAGCCGCACCCGCACCCACTCCCCGCGTGAAAGGCCGAGATCCAGCGGCGCCGACAACCAGCCGCGCCACTCCTTTTCCGGCAGCTGCACATCAACAACGCCTTCGGAACGGCTGCGGAAGAGGAGGCTCAAATGCGTCGGCCTCCTTCCTTTCATGCCCCCCAGATACGCCGGAGCGATTGCGAACGGGCAGCCGCCGTTTTCCGCGGCCGGGAAATCGACTCGCATCGCGGCTTGTCCGACCGGTGTTTCGAGCCTGACGGCGCGGGCAACCGCCTTTTGGCCGGGACCGTCGCAGCCGCAGACCCACTGCTGCTTTCCATTGGAGAACGGAATCAGGTTCGTCGATTCGGCGGGAGGAAGCAGCGTGAGCGCCGCCAGCACCGCGACGGCATCCGTTCCGGCGGAGACGAAATCGATCGATTCGATCTCCTTTTCCGGGGCCGGATTCTCCCACGCCGCGACGAAGAACGATACCCGGCCGGTCGCTCCGTTCGGGCGGGAAAAAGCCGGGAAGGCCTCCTCCGGCAGCGACGGCGTCCACCAGTCGGCAATATTCCGCCCGGGGACCAGCGGAAACTTCGCCGTCGTCCTGTCCGCATAACGGATCAGGTAATGCGCCACCGGCGCGCTGCCGGAAACATAGGCGGCGGTATGCAGAAAATAGAGCGTCTGCGCCCTGGCATGGACCGTGATCCTCCGCGCCGCCGGTCCGTCCGGGAACCCGCGCCCCCGCAGCATGACACAGCCGAATCCGCTGTTCTCCGCCGGGTCGATCAGTTCGAAATCAACTCCGGCATCGCGCTGTTTGCCGGCGGGCATATTGCGGAAATCGTTTTCGCCCTGATCGGTCCAGCCGCCTCTGCCGTCCCCGGCCTCATCGTCCCGGAAAGCGCGATTGGCGGCGGTGCGCAAGTCCACGAATTTCGCCTGCGCCATGTCGGCACTGAACTCGGTGGGCCGTTCCAGCGGAACCAGTTGCTCCGGCTGCGCCGGCTTCACGGCGGCGGAGGCGAAATAGTGCAGCAGATTCCCGAGCCACTTCGCCGCCGCGCCGTTGCGCCCCGCGATCCGGCGGGCATTGAAAGCCGATATCAGCAAACGCCCCTTGCCGAATCCGGCTTCAACGAGTACCGCGCCGTTCCTCCGGTTGTGAGTGAAAATGCCGGCGGCGGCCAGCAGGGTTTCGTCCAGCGGCTCGAACGCAGTTTCCGCGACATAGCCGCTGCCGTTTTCCGCCCACGTGTCGAAATCATCCTGCGACATGCCGTCGAAGAGCGGATGGCCTGCGGCGACGAGCTCCACCAGCGGCGCACCGACCGCCAGCGAACGGTACTCGGAAAAACCGGGAATAAATCCCGATTCGCATTCCAGCGCCAGCAGAAAACCGCCCTCTTCCACCCAGTTGCGCAGCGACCGCTGGAAATCGCGCGAAAGGGTGTGACGTCCGGCCACCGCCGCCCGGCGGAATCCCGCCAGCTGTTCGGGAGAGGTGACTTCGACCGCCTCGATCCGCAGCTCCTTCAGAAGCGTTTTCAGCGCCGGATCGCCGGAGAGGAGTGCGACCGGGAGCGGGTCTTCGACCGGCTCCGGTTTCGCGTGAAGCGTCACGTCATAACTGTTGCGTCCCGCCTCGCGGCCGCCGTCGAAGAGCGTAAGCTTGAGCTCTCCGGCGCCGGGTGAGAGCATCGGAACCGTCACGCGCAAGTTCCGGAAAAGGCGGCTGCCGGTGGAGGAGGCGGGAAACTTCACCTTTCCGAGCTCGGTCTCCGTTCCGCTGATCTCAAGCGAGACCCGCAGCTCCGGATCGGCCAGCTCCGGCCCGGCATTGAGAAGAAAGCACTCCAATTCAAGTTCGGTTCCGGCCAACAGCTGGCGCGGCGCAAAGGAACCGGGCAGCCGCAGACCGGGATAGTGCTCCTGATTCCAGACCGGGGCGCTCCGCATGGAATGGTCGGCAAACCACGGGGCGTAACCGGCGTAGCGCGGGTCAAGCCGGAACTGTTCGAGGATCCGCCGCCCCATACGGTTCTGGAAATAGCGGAACCCCCGTTCCGGATCGGCCGCCGCCGCCACGCCGATCGCGCCGGAGTAACCGGCCGAACCGGGCTGCCCCCAGTGAAACGGACACCTCATTTGCTCGAGATAACCGGGAACGTTCGAGCGGTAGCCGGGGTCCGGCGCATATCCCCAGCCGCCGCCGACGCACTCGGAGATGATGTAGGGCTTTTCGAAAGTTTTTCCGTCGCCGTAAATTCCGGCCAGCTGCCGGTAATAGAGATCGCCGACCTGCCTCGCCAGCGTCCAGGAGTCGGTCATGCCGATGTAGCAGTGGATGTCGATCACGTCCGTCTTCAGCTTCGCGCTGCCGTATAACTCGGTATCGCCGAGACCTGCGAACGAACAGATCGGCCGCTTCTGAAGATCGAGTTCCCGGACCAGGTCATACTGTTTGTCGAGCTGCCCGGGCAGCTCCGGGTCGAGCTTGTGGGAGACCTCATTGCCGAGCGACCACATGACGACCGAGGGATGATTGTGATCGGCCGCGACGAATCCGGCCAGTTCCTTCAAGTTGTTCTTCTCGAATACGGCTTTGTCGATGCCGGTGACGAAGCACATGCTCCATTCGTCGTAAATCATCATGCCGAGCTCATCAGCCAGGTCGAGGACCTCCTGCGGAACCGGCATGTGCGCGGTGCGGATCATATTGTAGCCCAATCTCCTGTAACCGGCAATGCGTTCGGCCGGGCGGACGGCGTGTCCGTCCGGAGACGGATAACCGCCGAAATGGACCGAATGGGCGCTTTCAAAGAAAAGGAAGGTCTCCTGCCCGTTCAGATAGAATTTCGTGCCGCGTATTTCAAAGTCACGGAAACCGAACCGGGTCGTGTCGGCGGAGAGAATCCGGTCGCCGTTCCGGAAAAACAGGGTGGCGAAATAGAGATTCGGCTGCTGAACAGACCACAGCTCCGGCCCGGGCTGGTCGAAAGCGAACTTCAGCCTGTTCAGCCCGGGCCGGAGCAGGACGGGATCGTATTCGCGGCCGCGGGGCTCCGCCCCCTTCCTCGCCCGGACGACGCTGACTCCGGGCGTCACTTCAAGCGGCTCTTTCCCGGAAAAAACAACTTCGGCGTGAACCTCGAGTTTTCCGGAAGCCGGCGCGACCAATCTGACCGACGCGACACGCGGCTCGGCAACCCAGTCAAGCTTCACATGCCCCCAGATTCCTCCTTTGTAGGAATCCAGACTCCACATCGCTCCGTAGGTGTGCGGAAACCGTCCGCTGATGGGCCGGATATCGGAGCGAACCCGCAATGCCAGCACATTCCGGCCCGGCTTGAGCAGCTCCGTCACATCGACTTCGAAGCCGACAAAATCGCCCTGATGTTCGACCGGAGCCGATTTCCCGTTCACGAACAGCTCGGCCTGATAACCGATCCGTTCGAAGCAGAGGATTGCCCGTTTTCCGGCCGGAACCGTGTCGAGCCGGAATTCACGGCGGTACCAGCCCTTGACATAGGAATTTACCACGCCCCTGACAAGGCCGCCGCCGGTAGAGAGCGGGTCGAGCACTTCGCCGTGGCGGAAAATCTTGCCGTATCTGTTCTCCGGATGAAGATACCAGTTCAGCGGAACCCGGATATCATGCCAGCCGGAATCGTCGAAATCAGGCCGGGCGAATTCCCGTTCGCTCCCGTTCAGCGGCCCGAACGGTTTTTCGGAACTTTCGAGGGGAGTCAGCTTCCAGGTTCCGTCCAGCGAAAGCGACGACGCAAATCCGTCCGGCTTGAAGCTGCCGAGCGCGGGAGACTCCGCGACGATCTCATTCCGTTTCGCGAGATCCGTCAAATCCGGCAGCGGGCGCTCCGGCGGCAGCCAGGTCTCCGCCACAGCCAGGAAAGGCAGAAGAACCAAGAGAAAAATTCGTTTTCGCATTCAACAGCTCCTTATGCACTCTTTTCATCCGATGCAGTATTTGAATCACACGGCAGGCCCTGCAATTATATTATACCGGATTTTTTCGGAAATAAGTTGAAAAATACGACAATAAAGAGTATTTTTACGACAAAGAGGGGTTGCAGCCATGAAAATCAGCCGGGGAACGCGAAACCATCCGTACCGGATGCCGCGGAGCAGTATTTTCAACGAAACGGGTCCCGGCATCCGGGTGATCCGGAAAAAATACCTGCTCGACGCCGATCTCGTTCACGAACACGATTTTCATGAACTCGTGCTGGTACTCTCCGGCTCCGGGTTCCACATGACCGAAGACGGCGAATATCCGCTCTCGCGCGGCGACCTCTATCTCGTGCGCCCCGGCTGCCTGCACGGCTACCGCGACCTCGACGGGCTCGAAATCGTGAACATCCTGTTCCTGCCGGAGCGACTCGGCATGCCGTTCGCGGAGCTGCGCGGCGACCCGGGTTATCTGGTCTTTTTCGAGCTGTCGCCGCAACTGGCCGATTCGTTCCGCCCCCGGTTCCGGCTCGACGCGGAGGCCATGCGGAACGCCGAAACGGTCATCGACGCCATGCTTGCGGAGCAGTTGAAGCCGAAGGCGTGCAGCGGGTTTGCACTCAAGGCATACTTCATGCAGATGGTCGTCCTGATTCTGCGCGCATTCGCCTCCTCCGCCGGAACCGGGAACGGCGACGGGCTTCTGCGGCTCGGACAGTGGTTCAGACGGCTCGAGGAACGGTCGGGCGAACCGCTTCAGATTTCGGAGCTGGCGAAGGAGCACGGCATGTCGGTCCGTTCGCTGGAGCGCTGCTTTCTGGAACTGACCGGGCGGACGCCGAAGGAGTGCCTCACCGAAATCCGTCTGGCAAAGGCGATGCGGCTGCTGACCTCAACCGAGCTGCCGATTTCACATGTGGCCTGCCGGGCCGGATTTTCCGGCGCCGGCTATTTTTCACGCGTATTCCGCCGCCGCTACGGCCGCACGCCAGGCAGCTGCCGGCACAGCGCAACGGCCGGCGGACTCAACGATGCTTCCGAGCCGATGGAATAAAAAATATCCGCGCCGGCCGATACGATGTGACCGGCAGGCAGAACAGCCATAATCGGCAGCAGCGCCTTCCATACCTTCATCGCACAGCGGCGGCATGCCGGGAAGCGACGGAACGCGGAACCGTCAGCGGTTCTTCCGGTCCAGCATCTTGAAGATGTCCGCGAAAGCCTGCCGGACCGAATCCTCCGAAGCCGGGCGCAGCAGCTCGTCCGCCGCCGGGAACTCCGCCACATCGCCGGTCAGGAGTTCGAGGAACGGAGAGGGCAAACTCGGCTTGAGCATGCCGCGCTGCATCCGCTGCGCCGCCCGCGTGATGTAAAGCTGACGCCGCGCCCGCGTGATCGCAACGTAAAAGAGCCGCAGCTCCTCCTCGACCGACCCCTCCTCGACGGCGCGTTCGTGCGGAAAAATGTTCCGCTCCAGCGCGACGCAGAAAACGATCGGGAATTCAAGCCCCTTCGAGGCGTGGACCGTCGAAAGCGTGACCGCGTCGCCGTTGTTCTCCTCGTCATCGGTCCGGTCGTTCTCCTCGAGCAGCGCGAAGCTCTCAAGGTAATTTTCCAGCGTCGGCGGTTCCGTCTGCCGCTCCTCGAACTGGGCGACCGCGTTGATGAACTCATCGACGTTTTCGCGCCGCTTCATCGCGTCGTTCAGGTCCTTGTAGATGCGCTGGAGTCCGTCGAGATAGCCGACGCTGCGCAGGAAACCGACGATCTTCCCGGCGAGCTGCCCCGGCTCGGTGAACTTCTCCGCATACTCCCGGAACACTTCGGAGAGCTCGAGCGCCGCTTCGGCGGCTTTGGCGGACATGCTTTTCCGGAACTCCGGCTCGCCGAGCTGCTCCAGCATCGGCTTGTGCGAGACGGTCCGGCCGATCTTCAGCTGCTCGACCGCCTTGGCGGCAAGCCCGCGCGGAGGCGTGCCGAGGATTCGCAGCAGGCTCTGGTCGTCATGCGGATTCACAAGCAGTTTCAGATAAGCGACCGCGTCCTTGATCTCGCGCCGCTTGTAGAACTCCTGCCCGCCGACCAGCCGGTACGGAATCTGCTGCCGCCGCAGCGCCTGTTCGAGCTCGCGCGACAAGTGGTTCGAGCGGTACAGAATCGCGAAATCCTTCCACGACGCGGCCGGATCGGAATTCTTGAGCTGGCTGATCATGCCGGCGATGAATTCGGCTTCGGCCTCTCCTCCGGCAGTCTTGATCACCTTGACCTTCTCGCCCCGGCCGAGGTCGGACCAGAGTCTCTTGTCGTGGCGGTTTTCGTTCGAGCCGATGACCGCGTTCGCCGCATCGAGAATGCTCGAGGTCGAGCGGTAGTTCTGCTCGAGCTTGACCACCTTCGCACCCGGGAAATGCTGCGGGAACTCGAGGATGTTGCTGATGTCCGCGCCGCGCCACGAATAGATGCTCTGGTCATCGTCGCCGACCACGCAGAGGTTGCGGCGTTCGCCGATCAGCATCTTGACGATCGTGAACTGCGCGGCGTTCGTGTCCTGATACTCGTCGATCAGCAGATAGCGGTAACGGTCCTGGTAGTGCGCCAGCACATCGGGAAAATCGCTGAACAGCTTGTGCACCAGAAGCAGCATATCGTCGAAATCGAGCGAATTCTGCAACTCGAGAAGCTCCTGATAGTGCTCGTAAATCGTCGCGCACGCCTCTTCGAAGCCGTTGTCGGCAAAGCGTTTCGCATCGGCGGGGAACAGCAGTCTGTTCTTCCACTTGCCGATCATCGCCTGCACCTCGGCGAGCGGGAATCCTTCGCGGGTGTTGCACCCGGCCGCCCCGGCCGCCTGCTTCAGCAGCCCCTGCTGGTCGGAGTCGTCGGCGATCGTGAAGCCGGGCAGGTAACCGAGCTTCTTCGCTTCGCGGCGCAGAATCCGGATGCAGAAGCTGTGGAACGTGCCGAGCGTGACCCGGGCCGCGACCTTCGGGTCGACGAGCTGCGCAAGGCGTTCGCGCATCTCGCGCGCCGCCTTGTTCGTGAAAGTCATGCCGAGAATCTGCTCCGGGGGAATTCCGATCGAAAGCATATGGGCGATCCGGAACGTGATGACCCGGGTCTTGCCGGTTCCGGCTCCGGCCAGCACGAGAACCGGCCCGTTCACGGTGCCGGCGGCATCGGCCTGTTCGGGGTTCAGCTGCGAAAGGAAGTCGCTCATTCTGTAATCTCCTGAAAGTATGACAATAACATCCGGATACTATACCACCCGGACAGGAGTTTTACAACGGCACTCAAAAACAAAACGGCAGCCCTTCGAGCCGGAAGGCGGCCCGCTCCTCGGGGGTGTAGAACACCTTCATCAGAAAAAGCCCCTGCGGCGGCGCAGTCTCCGGCGCCTGCGTCCGGTCGCGCGCTTCGAGAATCCGCCGGACCGCTTCCGGATTCAGCTTGCCGGAACCGGCCGCCTCAAGCGTCCCCATCAGGCAGCGGATCATCTTGTAGAGAAAACCGTTGCCGACGAAGGTGCAGCAGCAGAACTGCCCGATCGTTTCGACGTCGATCCGGTAGATCGTGCGGACCGCCTCGTCGATCATGCTGCGCTCGACGACGAAGCTCGAATAGTCGTGCGTGCCGACCAGGACCTGCGCCGCGGCCCGGATTTTATCGACGTCCATGCGGTGATACGGCACCCAGCTGTAGCGGTCGGCGAACGGCGACGGCGCGCCGAGATTCAGGACGTAGGTGTACGCCTTGCCGAGCGCGTCGTAGCGCGCGTGGAATTCAAGCGGCACTTCACGCACGGTGCGGAGCTTGATGTCGGCCGGAAGCTGGCGGTTGACCGCGCGCAGAATCTTGTCCGGCGGAATGTCCGGGCGCTTCGGAGTCAGGTAGCCGGCGGCGAAGCGCTGGGCGTGGACGCCGGCGTCGGTCCGGCTGCTGCCGATCAGGTGGATCGGGTGCCCCGCGTACATTTTACTCAGAATCCCCTGCAGCACCTCCTGCACCGCGAGACAGTGCGGCTGGATCTGCCAGCCGCTGTAATTGCCGCCGTCGTAGGCGATTTCCAGCAGATACCGTTTGTACGGTTCGTAAGAGGTCTGTTCAAGCGAGGTCATAGAATCGTTTCCGCCACCGTGTTCCAAAAGAGCAATCCCGAGTCGTTTAATGTAATGCGTTCCGGCGAAATGTCAAACCATTCCGGCAAAGTTTCGGCGGCGGCGCGGCGGG
>ERZ1034952.70-NODE-70-length-85652-cov-7.335806_pt1 | contig 85652 bp, 66 predicted proteins | sample MGYA00520625_ERZ1034952 | MGnify/ENA primary metagenome ERZ1034952 (study PRJEB33766, sample SAMN09781773) | gut metagenome | biome: gut microbiome | host: Homo sapiens | place: Madagascar | study: EMG produced TPA metagenomics assembly of the PRJNA485056 data set...
GAACGGGGCGGTAATAACCGGTTATGCGGCTGTAAACCTCCGCCTTGCCGCCGCATTCGGGGCAGACAAAGTGTTCGCCCGCGATATACCCGTGGTTTTTGCACACGGAATAGGTCGGGGATATCGTGTAATAGGGCAGCTTGTGGTTTTCGGCGATCTTGCGCACGAGCGTTGCCGCCGCCTTCCAATCCGGGAGCTTTTCGCCGAGGAAGGCGTGGAACACCGTGCCGGAGGTATAAAGCGTCTGTATATCGTCCTGAACGGCAAGCGCTTCGAATATATCGTCGGTATAGCCGACAGGAAGGTTGGAGGAATTCGTGTAATAGGGAGTGCCGTTTTCGTTTGCGGTAATAATGCCGGGATAGCGCTCGACATCATGCTTTGCAAGGCGGTAGGAGGTGGATTCGGCGGGCGTTGCTTCAAGATTGTAAAGATCGCCGTACATTTCCTGGTAATCCGAAAGCCTGCCGCGCATATGGTTGAGCACGCGCTTGGTGAATTCCTGCGTTTCGGTGTGGGTCATGTCCTTGCCGATCCACTTTGCGTTCAGACCAGCTTCGTTCATGCCGACAAGGCCTATCGTGGAGAAGTGGTTGTCGAAGGTGCCGAGGTAGCGCTTTGTATAGGGGTAAAGCCCTTCGTTGAGCAGGTTGGTGATGATGGTGCGCTTTATTTTGAGCGAGCGTGCCGAGATATCCATCATGTGGTCGAGCCGCTTCATGAAATCGCCCTCATCGTCGGAAAGGTATGCAAGTCGCGGCATATTGATAGTGACAACGCCGACACTGCCGGTGCTTTCGCCGCTGCCGAAGAAGCCGCCGGATTTCTTGCGCAGCTCGCGCAGGTCGAGCCGCAGGCGGCAGCACATGGAGCGAACATCGCTCGGCTCCATATCGCTGTTGATATAGTTGGAGAAGTAAGGTGTGCCGTATTTGCTCGTAAGCTCGAAGAGCAGACGGTTGTTTTCGGTATCCGACCAGTCGAAATCGCGGGTGATGGAATAGGTGGGGATCGGGTACTGGAAGCCTCTGCCGTTGGCATCGCCCTCGATCATGATCTCGATGAACGCCTTGTTCACCATGTCCATTTCCTTCTGGCAGTCCTTGTATTTATAGGGCATTTCCTTGCCGCCGACAATGCAGTTCATTTCCGCAAGGTCGTTCGGAACGACCCAGTCGAGCGTGACATTGGAGAACGGCGCCTGGGTGCCCCAGCGCGAAGGAGTGTTTACGCCGTAGATAAAGGATTCGATGCACTTCTTGACCTGCTCGTAGGAAAGATCATCCGCACGGACAAAGGGCGCAAGGTAGGTATCGAAGGAGGAGAACGCCTGGGCGCCCGCCCATTCGTTCTGCATTATGCCGAGGAAGTTTACCATCTGGTTGCAGAGCGTGGCAAGGTGGCTTGCGGGGGAGGAGGTTATCTTCCCGGGAACACCGCCGAGCCCTTCCTGTATAAGCTGTTTGAGCGACCATCCGGCGCAGTAGCCGGTGAGCATGGAAAGATCGTGGATATGGATATCCGAATTGCGGTGAGCGTTGGCGATCTCATCATCGTAAATTTCGGAAAGCCAGTAGTTGGCGGTGATAGCGCCGGAGTTGCTGAGTATGAGCCCGCCGACGGAATATGTCACGGTGCTGTTTTCCTTCACGCGCCAGTCGGTGTTCTTGACATATTTGTCCACTATGGCTTTGTAATCGAGCATGGTGGAGCGCATATTGCGGAGCTTTTCGCGCTGGCGGCGGTAAAGGATGTACGCCTTTGCGACATCGGCATACCCCGCCTGAACAAGGACGGTTTCCACGCTGTCCTGGATATCCTCCACGGCGATAAGCCCGTTTTTGATCTTGGGTTCGAAATCCGAGGTGACTTTAAGTGCAAGGAAATCTATCACATCCGGGTGCGATTGCTTTTCGCATGCCTCGAAAGCCTTTTCGATAGCGTCGGTGATCTTTCTCAAATTGAATTCGGCGCGGGTGCCGTCGCGTTTTACTACGCTGTACATCTCTGTTTCCTCCGTTTATATAATAAATTATTTATTGTTCCGTGCAGCATGGCGGGCGCTCATGCGTGCGGTGCTTTTTTAGCATATCACAATATCGTGGCGTTGTCAACAGAAAAAAGCACAACATATTGTGTTTCGGCGTTCTGCCGAAATATGACGTGCTTTTTTGTGCAATTTTATACAGATACTCAAACACCGCGCAAAAACGCATTTTTCACCCGTGTGCGGACAGCCTGAAGTATTTCCCACTCCTCCTCCGGCGAAAAGGCGGAATATCCGCCGCCGATCAGATCGCCGGAATCGACAAACCGCTGGATAAAGTATTTCTCATCCCCCGCGATCATATCGGCGATACCCTCGAAATCCTTTTTTGTATGCAGCCCCTTCACGGCGGTTGTGCGGAATTCGAAATCGGTTTTACCGCTCATAAGCAGCGCTATGCTTTCCCGCACGGGAGTTATATCGATATCGGGTATTCCCGTTGCGGCGGCATAGCCTTCCGGGGAGGATTTGATATCCATTGCAACATAATCGGCAAGCCCTTCGGAAAGCACCCTTGCCAGCGCCTCCGGGAAAAAGCCGTTCGTATCCAACTTCACGGCAAAGCCGCGGGCGCGTATCCCGCGCATAAGCTCGAAAACTTCTTTATTTATAAGCGGCTCGCCGCCGGTAATGCAGACCCCGTCCAGCAGCCCGGTGCGCTTTTCCAGGAAGGCATATACCTCCGCGGCGGTGATCTCGCTTTCCGGCGCGCGCGTAACGAGCGACGCATTGTGGCAGAACGGGCAGCGCAGATTGCAGCCGTGTGTGAAAAGCGTTGCGGCGCAGCGCCCCGGAAAATCAAGCAGCGTCAGCTTGCGCATACCTTCGATTATCATTTCGTATCACCTCACGGCGATATTCTACACCGCGGAGCGGCAGAATTCAAGCGCGTAAAAATTTTTTTTGGGAAATTTGCGAAAAGGGGTTTACAAGCCGGTATTTGTGTGGTACAATAGCACGAACTTGAAAAACCTTCTTTAAGCGGGTACAGAGATGCCGGCAAGAACGTTATATAGGCGTATTTTCTGCGCATGTATTTTGTCCTGCCGACTTTGCGGCGGGATTTTTTATTACTGTTCGGAGGTTTTGAAATGCTTATCACCAAGACCGTTCTTATGGACGATGCGGCAATATCCCGCTCGCTCAAACGGATATCGCACGAAATAATCGAACGCAACCGCGGGGTGGAGGATGTCTGCCTTGTCGGGATCTGCCGCCGCGGGGTCCCGCTGGCGCAGCGGCTTGCCGAAAACATTTTCGGTATCGAAGGGCAAAGGGTGCCTGTCGGAAAGCTGGATATCACGCTTTACCGCGATGATGTGAGCGAGCTTGCCGACCTCCCCTCCGTGAACGGAACGGATATACCCTTCCCCGTAAAGGGCCGCCGGGTGGTGCTGGTCGATGATGTCATCTACACCGGCAGAACTGCGCGCGCCGCTATCGATGCGATAATGGAGCACGGGCGGCCGGCTTGCATAATGCTTGCCGTGCTTGTCGACCGCGGTCACAGGGAGCTGCCCATAAAGCCGGATTTTATCGGCAAAAACGTTCCCACGTCCAAAAACGAAGTCGTTTCCGTCCTGATTACCGAAACCGACGGAGCCGACCGCGTCGAGCTGCGCGAACGCGCCGACGCAACAGAAACAGACCCAAATAAATAACATAAAAGGAGCCCAACACATGGAACTCACCTACAAGGTCAAGGACAAACCCAAGTTCGGCGCGATGCTCGTGTTTGCACTGCAGCAGCTTCTCGCCATACTCGCGGCAACCATCGCCGTACCGACGATTGTCGGCAACGGAATGGACACCGCGGCAGCACTCTTCGGTGCCGGCGTCGGCACGCTGGTATATCTTCTCTTCACCGGATTCAGAAGCCCCGTATTCCTCGGCTCCGCGTTCGCATTCATCGGCTCCATGTGCGCAGCCTTTGCAGGTGCGGGCTCGGTCGTCGCTCTCGGCTACCTCGGACTTGTCATCGGCGCGATATTCGCCGGGCTCGTGTACGTCGTGATAGCGCTCATCGTCAAGCTCGCGGGGGTCAAGTGGATCTCCAAGCTCATGCCCGCAGTTGTTATCGGCCCGACGGTCTCCATCATCGGCCTTTCGCTTGCCGGCAACGCCGTAAGCGATGCCTTCAAGGGTAAGGTTCTTGATGCCGCGGGCAACTCCGTCGCAAACCCCTATATCGCTCTCGTCTGCGCTCTCGTAACACTGTTCACCGTTGTGCTTGCCTCCGTTTACGGCAAGAAAACGGCAAGGCTCATCCCCTTCATAATCGGCATACTCGCCGGCTACGCCGTCGCGGCGATCTTCACCGTCATCGGTATCAACACCGGCAACGATGCGCTTAAAATCATCAACTTCGATGCCTTCAAGGGTCTCAAGATATTCTCCGTTCCCGACTTCACCCTGATCAAAGCGTTCAAGGGCTTCGAACACCTCAGCGGCAGCTACATAGCAACCGTCGCGGTAGCGTACATTCCCGTTGCCTTCGTCGTGTTCGCCGAACACATAGCCGACCACAAGAACCTCTCCTACATCATCGGCTCCGACCTGCTTGAAGACCCCGGTCTCCACCGCACGCTCCTCGGCGACGGTGTCGGCTCCATAGCGGGCGCGCTCTTCGGCGGCTGCCCCAACACCACCTACGGTGAATCCGTCGGCTGTGTCGCGATAACCGGCAACGCCTCCGTCGTAACGATCGCCTGCACCGCGGTCATGGCAATAGTAGTATCCTTCTTTGGGCCGTTCGTCACCTTCCTCGCCTCCATACCGAACTGCGTAATGGGCGGTGTGTGCATAACGCTTTACGGCTTCATCGCGGTCAGCGGTCTGAAAATGATCCAGAGCGTCGACCTCGGCGATAACAAAAACCTTTTCGTTGTCGCGGTCATACTCATCTGCGGTATCGGCGGAATGAGCATATCCTTCGGCAATGTCACGATAACCGAAATCGCCTGCGCGCTTATACTCGGTATCGTCACGAACGTGCTTGTCAACATCAAGTGCAAGAAGTGCAACAAATCCGATAAATAACCACCCCCACACATATAAAAAACGTTTCCGCCGCCCCCGCGGCGGATTCGTTTTTTTATTGATCGCGATATGGCTGCAACGAACTTGCCGCAGCTCAACCGCGAACGATAAAGCAGTTTTGCCGCCCTGCCCGCGATATGGCTGCAACGAACTTGTTGTAACTTAATCGCGATCGGTAAATAATCAGTCGACACAGGCGACAAACAGCATAAGTGCCGTCATAAGCACCGCGCACCCCGCCGCGCCGCGGATAAAACCGTTCAGGAACCCGTCCCGGTCGCACACCGCATCGATAATCCGTTTTGTAATAACTCTTGCTGCTTTCATTTTCTCTTCTGCCTTTCATTTATCTTTCCTTTGTGCATATTATAGCGCAATCGGTGTACAATATAACGGACAATAAAACCAAAAAAAGAACCCCGCGGTGCACAACCGCAGGGTCTTTTTCCGGTGAATCCTGTTTCGAAAAGCAACAGGGCTCAAAGATCGTCGGCATCCTGGAGCGGCTCGCCGCCGTCACGGGGGACACCGGTATAGCTGCCCTCCGGGTCGGTATTCGCGAACATCTGGTCCTGACCGAGAAATTCCGGGCAGATATCCAGATATTTCGTGCCGTTAAGCTCGGCAGGCGTGTACCTGTACGGGTAATAATAACGGTCGACACCGTTTATGCCGCTTTGGAAGCGATAACGTCGCCTTTTTTTCATAAAATGTTGCTCCTGAGCGCGGCGCAAGCCCTGTTTGCCCGGTTTTCCGTGCGTACGGGCATTGCCGCGCTTTTCATAAATTCACTTGAATGCAAAAAGCATTCTTTTTTGTGCGCCTGCCGCACCGGGCAAAAATGCGCTCCCGTATCAAAGAGGACAAATTGCCGGGAAGCACTTTTCGTCCGCGGTATTGCCGGGCGCTTTGTGCCGAAGCAAAAGCATCAAAGCGCTGCCTTCGCCGGCGCGTGTTTCCGCTTTTGCCGTGCGGCGGATGAAGCTTTTTCATCCGTTGTTATTTTGCCCTTTGTGCGCGCCCGTATTCGTGTTTTGCCGTTGACAAATTTACCCGATTATTATAAAATAAAAAAAAGGAGTGGCTTCATATGCGCTATATCGGAATAGATTACGGCGATGCAAGAGTCGGGCTCGCCACGGGGGACGACAGCCTTTGTATCGCCACCGCCGCAGGGACGTTGAAAGTTACCGGAATGCGGGATGCGGTGCGGCAGATCGGGGAACGTGTCGGCGCTCTCGGCGGCGGGGCGTTTGTTGTCGGGCTGCCGAAAAACATGAACGGGAGCGAATCCTTCCGCGCAGAAAAATCACGCGCGTTCGCGGAAATGCTCACTGCCGAAACCGGTCTTCCCGTCTTTTTCACGGATGAACGGCTTACCACCTGCGAGGCTTATACCTACCTGAACATAACCGGCTTCAACGGCAAAAAGCGCCGCAATATCATAGATACCCTTTCCGCGGAGATTATCCTGCAATCCTTTTTGGATGCAAAAAAAGCGTCCGCGGCTCAATAATTGCAAAAAGCGCGCCGAAAACGGTTGACAAACCCGTTTCGGTGTAGTATAATCATTCTCACCGTGTTCGGGGTGTGCCCGCGCATGGGTGAATAACGGGGTGTGGCTCAGCTTGGTAGAGCGCTTGGTTCGGGACCAAGAGGCCGGAGGTTCAAATCCTCTCACTCCGACCAAGAGCCTTCTCGGGCGAAGTTCGGGAAGGCTTTTACTTTTTCACTGTTCACTTTTCGCTCTTCACTAAACCGATCCGAGAAGGTTTTTGGAAGCTTATAGGTTATAGTGAACGGTGAAGAAGTGAGGAAGCACAGCGCCCGGCAGCCGGGCACTTCACTCTTTCCGTTCCGCTATTTCTTCGGCAGCATGATAAAAGCCCCCAAACCGCGGGGCTTTTTGCTTTTGGGCCCGAAATTATTTTGTCTATCCCTTGATTTCCGGGATGCAAACTGCTATAATGAACATATTGAGAGGCGTGGTACGGTAAATTCGGAGCATTGCTTGCGGGTATTTATCTTTTGCGATAAAAGTCGTGGCAGGTAAATCAACGGAAACAAAGAATCGAATTTAATATATCATTCCCTATGGATTGCTCCGGTACACAGGGGCTTTTTTGGGTCGCATTTTCGCCTTCTCGGTAATAAAAATTACAGGGAGGCGTTTTTTCATGAACGCAGACAACATAAGGTTTATCCAGGATCAGATAGGCTATCGGTTTACAAATACCGACCTATTGCAGCAGGCTTTTGTAAGGAAATCCTATTCCGTCGAAAACGGCGGAGACGACAACGAAATACTTGAATTTATCGGGGATAAAGTTTTGGACACGGCTGTCGTAATGCTTTTATCCGAACGTTTCGGGCATATCCGCGGCGAATGTCCCGGCGAAGAAAACCCGCAGTGGAAAGAGTACGCCTGTGAATATGACGAAGGCAAGCTGACGGAGATAAAAAAACGGCTTGTAGAGGGGAAAAACCTTTCAAAGCGCATTGATGAGCTCGGGCTTGCGCAATACCTGATAATGGGGAACAGCGATATCAAGCAAAAGGCAGACCGGCAGCAGTCCGTAAAGGAGGATCTGTTCGAGGCTATTTTGGGCGCCGCGGCGATAGATTCAAAATGGGATTTTACAAAGATGGCGGATATCGCGGAGCTGATGCTGAACCCGGAGGATATTCTGTCAAGCGGCGCAGGCGATAACTATGTCGGGATGATCCATGAATGGTGTGAAAAGAAATGCGGATGTGTTCCTATGATCCGGTATGAAGAAGAACGGTATATACATGTTCCGGTCTTGGAATTTAACGGCATACGCCATAGGACGGATAGTTTTTTCGGGACGGACAGTTATTTATCGTCATGCAATTTCAGTTGCATAATGAAGCTCGATGATGGTATACCCCTGTTCAAGGGTTACGGCAGAAGCAAAAGCGAGGCGCGGAGAGATGTCTGCAAGCTTGCTTATGACTGGCTGAGAAAAAACAACAGGCTCTTTACGATCAAGGACGAGATAGAGAATCCGAACATGGAAGAATCCGTCAATCAGCTTGAAACTCTGGCTCGCCGAGGCTATTTCCCGATCCCGACATATTCATTTGAGCAATCCCGCAGCAAAAACGGCAATCCCGTGTGGAAAGCCGAATGCCGCATTGCGGAAATCGGCAAAAGCAGCACCGCAGAAGCTTCCTCCAAAAAGGAGGCAAAAAAATCCGCAGCCTTTTCCGTGCTGATATCCGTTTTGGAGGGCAGCAAAAGGTAAATCGCTTATATCGGCAAGCGCCTGCCGCGAAAAGCCCCAAACCACGGGGCTTTTTGCTTTTGGGTATTGAGATTTCCGGCGGGATGCGGTATAATGGCAGGACTGTGCTCAAAAGGAGTTATTTATGTTTCGCAAATATATAGGTACAAAAGCCTTTTACAAGCGGCTGCTGAAGCTGATGGTGCCGATACTTATCCAGAACGGAATAACGAATTTCGTGAATATGCTGGATAATATCATGATCGGCAGTGTCGGCACCGCGGAAATGAACGGGGTCGCCGTTATGAACCAGATAATAATGGTTTTCACGCTGTGCATTTTCGGCGCGGTGAGCGGCGCGGGGATATTCGGCGCGCAATATGCCGGCAGCGGCGATGACGGCGGCGTGCGCGATACCTTCCGGTTCAAGCTGATGTTCTGCACCGTGCTCACGGCGGCGTTTATCACCGTGTTCCTCGTATACGGCGACAATCTCGTTTCGCTGTTTCTGCACGAGCAAAACAGCGGCATAAGCGCGGCGGATGTCATGCTCCACGCGAAAACCTACCTGCGCGTGATGGTATACGGCTTTATTCCCGCCGCGATAATACAGTGCTATGCCTCCACCCTGCGCGAGACGGGCAAAACCGTCCTGCCGATGGTGGCGGGGCTGATCGCCGTGGGTATAAACCTCACGCTGAACTATATACTTATCTACGGGCATTTCGGCGCTCCGGCGCTGGGCGTGGAGGGCGCCGCGATCGCGACGGTCATCTCCCGCTATGCCGAGCTGGCGATAATCGCCGCCGTGACATTCATAAAGCGCGCGGAAAACCGCTTTATCATCGGCGCTTTCCGCAGCCTGCGCGTTCCGCTGCCGCTTGTGGGAGGTATCTTCCGCCGCGGGCTGCCGCTGATGTTCAATGAAACGATGTGGTCGGCGGGGATCGCCTTTATCAACCAAAGCTATTCGCGCCGCGGCCTGGATGTTGTCGCCGCGGTAAACATCATGCAGACATTTTCGAACGTATTCTCGGTGGCGTTCCTTTCCGTCGGCGCGGCGATCGGGATCGTGCTGGGGCAGATGCTTGGTGCGGGCAAGACCGCGGAAGCGCGCGAAAGCGCAAAAAAGCTTATCGCCTTTTCGTTGGTGATAAGCCTTTCCGTAGCGGTGATATTTTCGCTCTGCGCACCGTTTATCCCGCTGCTTTACAACACGGATGAAAACGTCCGCTCGCTTGCGACAAGCCTCATGATCATCTGCGCGCTTACAATGCCGCTCGATTCCTTTGCAAACGCCTCCTACTTCACGCTGCGCTCCGGCGGACAGGCGTTTATAACGATCCTGTTCGATTCCGGATTCGTGTGGGCGATAGCCGTCCCTTTATCCTACTTCCTTTCCAAATACACCTCGCTCCCCATACTTCCGCTTTATGCGATATGCCAGAGCGCGAATTTCCTGAAAGACGTTCTGGGCTATGTTTTCGTGCGCCGCGGCACATGGGCAAAAAAGCTTGTCCACGGCGGGGAATAAAACGGCACAGCCGGGCCTTTTGCAGACCCGGCTGTTTTTTCTATTTAAGATGCTTTTTGCGGAACCGTATCAGGAACGGCACCGAAACGACAAACGTGAGAGCGTCCGCCGCCGGCTGCGAAAGCTGTACACCGGTGCAGCCGAGCCGCAGCGGGAGCAGTATAACGGCGGGCAGGAAGAATATCCCCTGGCGGCAGCTCGCAAGCAGCGTTGCCGGCAGCCGGAAGCCAAGGCACTGATAAAGCTGGTTTACAAATGTCGAAAATGCCATCAGGGGCATGACCGCGGCGACGTAATAAAGCGTTTTTACGCCGATCGGGATCACCGCCGCATCATCGCAGAACCAGCGCATTATATCGGCGGCAAACGGCGCGATAAGCAGCGCGCACACGGTGCACAGAAGCGTGCCGACCGCGGTGGAAAAGGTGAACGCATACCAGGTTCTTTTTTTGTTGCCCGCGCCGAAATTATACCCCGCGACAGGCTGAAACCCCTGCCCTATGCCGATGATCATATGCCGCACGAGCGTGTATACCTTGTTTGCGATGGTTATCGCGGCGACAGCGGCATCACCGTAAACAACGGCGGCATTGTTCAAAGCGACCGCCGAAACGCTCCCGAGCCCCTGGCGGAACACCGTCGGCAGCCCGGTGGAGATTATTTTGCGGTAATCCGCCGCCCTTTTGCTTATCCCGCTCCATGAAATACGCACTGCGGAGCGGCCCGCGGCAAAATACACGGCAGGTATAATGCAGCTTACAAGTTGGCTTACCGCCGTCGCAAGCGAAGCGCCCTCCGCGCCCATTTCAAGCGTGAAAATGAATATCGGGTCGAGTATCACATTGAGTATCCCGCCCGCGGCTGTGCCGACTATCGAAAAAGCGGCTGCACCCTCGGAGCGCAATATGTTGCTCAGTACAAATGTCGCGCAGTGCACCGGCGCGGCGATAAGTATCCACTTTGCATAAGGCGCGGCGTAGGGGACCATTGTTTCGGAGCAGCCGAGCAGCGAAAGCAGCGGCGAAAGAAAGGCAAGCCCCGCACCGCAGACGACGATCCCGAGCGCAACTGCCGCAAAAAGCGCACTGGAAGCATAGCTTTCCGCCTCCGAATGCTTCTTTTCGCCAAGGCGAACGCTTATCAGGCTCCCCGCACCCATGCCGATCCCGCCCGCAGTTGCCTGTATAACCGCCATCACGGCATAGACCGCACCCACGGCGGCGGTTGCCGATTTATCGATCTGCGAAACGAAATAGGTGTCCGCGGTATTGTATATAACGGTTATCAGGTTTGCCGCAACGGTAGGTATGAAGAGCGATGTGACCAGCCGCGGTATCGGCGTTTTTATCATTCTTTCGTATTTATCTTCGGCGCGGTGCACTGCTTTTCACCCCCTTAAACAAGATTTCGGCGGAGGATTCATCCGGACCTCCGCCGTTTTCGTTTATTTTGCGTAATTACCGAGCATTGCCGCCGTTGTCCCCGGCGGAACAAACCATATGTCCGTATTGCCGCTCTGCCCGGAAAGGCAGATCAGCGTGAAGGTATCGTAAAGGTATTCCACCGTTCCGCTGTCGGCATAGGTATTTGCCTCTATGCGCTCGGATTTCAGATCGTCGGCTGCCGCGGAGGCGATATCCGAAATGCTTATGCTTTCATCGGCAAGGCACAGCGAAAGGGCTTTCATTTCCCCGCCTGATGTGCAATTGACGGTACCGCCCAGCGCATAAACCGAGCGCGTTTCGTCCGAGCCGAGCATATAAACGCTTTCGCTCCCGTCCGGAACGAACACGAGCCCGTGCGGGTTTTTCGATTTGCAGGCGGCAAGCGGCAGGCAAAGCAGAATAAGCATCGCCGCAAGGGCGAAAAATCTATTCCTATTCACCGCCTTGCTCCTTTCTGCCCTCGCCGTTCAGCTTGAGCTCCAGAAATTCCTCCCGCGTGATAAGTATCTGGCGCTTCTTTGTTGCGGCGTCGAACTGACCGATATAACCCTTGCGCTCCATTTTGTCGATAATCCGCGCGGCGCGCGCATAACCCAGCGAAAGCCGCCTTTGGAGCAGCGATGTGGATACCGTTCCGCATTCGATGGCGACGTCTATCGCATCCATAAGCATCGGGTCGGTCCTGCCGTCATCGTCATCCTCCGCTTCGGCGGAAGCGCCCTTCTTGCCCTTCATGCCGCAAAGCTTGGCTTCCTGTTCGATCTGCTGCATGATGGTTTCGTCATACTGTGCAGAGGCTGCCTCCTTGATAAACTGCGTGATGGCGGAAACCTCGGATTTGCCGTCCACAAACGCGCCCTGAACGCGCATCGGCTTCATCGCACCGACAGGGTAATAAAGCATATCGCCCCTGCCGAGCAGCTTTTCCGCACCCGTCATATCGAGTATGGTACGACTGTCCACCTGCGAGGCAACGGTGCAGGCAATGCGCGAGGGGATGTTCGCCTTGATAAGCCCGGTGATAACGTCCACGGAGGGGCGCTGCGTGCCGATAACAAGGTGTATACCCGCCGCGCGCGCCTTCTGCGCAAGGCGGCAGATAGAGGTTTCAACATCGTCGGGAGCCGTCATCATAAGATCGGCAAGCTCGTCGATGATTATCACGATCTTGGGCATGAGCTCGCGTTCCGGATCGTCCGCGACGGCGTTGTTGTAGCCGTCCAGATCCCTTGCGCCGACCTCCTGTATGAGCGTATAGCGCTTTTCCATTTCGCTGCAAGCCCAGTTGAGCGTGCCCGCGGCGTTTTTCGGTTCGTTTATGACCGGCACGAGAAGATGAGGTATATCCCTGTAATCCGCAAATTCGACACGCTTCGGGTCGATAAGTATCAGCTTGACATCGTTTGGGTGATTGCGGTAAAGGAGCGATACTATAAGGCTGTTTATGCAGACGGATTTACCCATGCCGGTTGCCCCCGCGATAAGCAGGTGGGGCATTTTGGCAATATCGAGGTATACCGGGTTGCCGGCGACATCCTCGCCCAGGGCGGTGAACAGCCGGCTTTTTGCCGAGGTGAATATCGGGTTTTCGATCAGCCCGCGCAGCCGCACGACGGAAACCGTTTTGTTCGGGATCTCTATGCCGATAGCCGCCTTGCCGGGGATATTTTCGATACGCACGGAGTTTGCCGCAAGGTGCAGCGCGATATCATCCGCAAGGTTGGATATGGATTTGACGCGCACGCCCGTTTCGGGCTGCAGCTCATAACGTGTGACGGTGGGACCGAAGGCGGTATTTATAACGTGCGCCTTCACGTTGAAGCTGGCAAGAACCTCCTCCAGCTTGCGGCTTGTCCTGTCCACATCGGCCTGTGTCATGCGGGAGGTGTTACCGGTATCCTCCGCAAGCAGCGATATCGGCGGGAAAACATAGGGCGTTTCCTCCACGGGTTTAAGGAAGAGCTCCTCATCGTCCGCAACGACATTCGTTCCGCCGTTTGCACCGACATTCGCCGCGTGAGCGGGCTTTTCCTCCTCCGCGGGCGCGGGTATATCGAAGGGCGGTTCACCGTCCTTCTCCACCTGCGCGGGAGCTGCGGGAGATACGGGCTGCGTTTTCGGAGAATATTTAGACCTTGCCGCGGCGGTAAGATCGGGTATGATGAATGCGTCCTTTTCCTCTGCGCTCGTATCCCGAGGGATATCCGCAGGATCGTCAGGAAGCTCCGCAGGGTCGCTCGGAAGCTCGACGGTTATCGGCTTCTGCGGCGGAGCTTTCGGGTGGGTTTCCACCTCCGAAGGCTCGATCGGGCGGACAGACTCCTTTTTCTTTGCCTTTTCGATACGCTCGGGTATCGTCGCGGAGGGCTTCTCCTCGTAATCCTCACCTTCGTCGCTCGCGCGGAGCTTGGAGCCGATCTCGCGGAAGTAGCCGATTATCGCCATGGCGGTATCCTTCGGTGTTGCGCCGAAGAGCAGCACCGTGCAGATAAACACGCCGAGTATCGCAAGCACGGTCGATGCCGCGGGGCCGATAGCCGAAATACAGAGGTTCGCCACCGCGCCGCCGATAAGCCCTGCGCTTTCGTTCGCCTTGCCGGCGGAATAAAGCTCGCCGTAGGCAACAACATTTTCGCCGCAGACAACGATATGCACGAGCAGCGAAACAAATATGAAATCAAGCGCGTAAAGCAGGTATTTGACACCGGCAACGCCCTTGCTGTGGTCGCGTGTCCAGAAAATGTCTATGATAAGTATCATAAACGGCACGACATAGTACATCGGGCCGAAAAGCCCCATCAGAAACCTTTTGATCGCCCCGCCGAATGCACCGTTATTGATCGAGGGGAAAAACGTAAGTATTATAAATACCGCAAGAAAGCCGACCGCCCAGCGAATGATCTCGCCGCGGTTCACATTTATATTCTGTTCGGCACGCGGCGCTTTTTGGGGCGCGGGCCTCGCGCTCTTTTTTCTTCCCTTTTTTTCAGCCACTTTTTAACTCCTTAACAAACGATCAGATCTGCGATGACAGCGGCGGCGCCGACCAGCGGGCAATACACCGCAAAGAAGGTGAACCCTTTATTTGCCGAAAGATACTGCAAAAGCTTGATTGCAAAGAACCCGACCACCGCCGCGGTGACCGAGCCGACGGCCATGGGTGCATACAGCTCCGCCCCCGCACCGGAGGAAAAGAGATCCGGGAGCTTTGTCACACAGGCACCGAGTATCGCGGGGAGCGAAAGCAGAAACGAAAACCTGACAGCCTCCTCGCGCGTGTAACCGAATATCCGCCCGCCGGTTATTGTCGAACCGGAGCGCGATATCCCGGGAAGTATCCCGAACACCGCCTGCACTATGCCGACACCGAGCGCGCGCAGCCAGCCGCCGTTTTCGGGCGTGCTGCCCCCGCGGGACACACGGTCGCTCGCAAAAAGCATCAGCCCGTTTATTATCAGAAGCACGCCTATCAGCCAGCTCATGCGCGATATTGCCTCGACACTGTCGTCCAGACCCAAAAGCTTCACCGGGATAAGCGGCAGCGTTGCAACGCAGACATAAAGGAACAGCCTTTCCTTTGCCGAAAGCCCTTCCGCGCGCAGCCTGCCGGTAAACAGCTTTCGCAAAAGCGAAAAAAACCCGGAAAACAGTGCCGCTATATCCTTGCGGAACACCACGCAGACCGAAACAAGCGTTGCAAGATGGAGCATTATATCGAAAGCAAGCGCGTTTTCGGTGTTCGTGCCGAAAAAATTATGCGCAAGCGCAAGATGCCCGGAGCTCGAGATCGGCAAAAATTCCGCGACACCCTGAATTATTCCGTATATTACCGCTTCCAAAATACCCAAAAGGCGATTCTCCCCTTCAAAAAACCACATACCCGAATATATTCAAACTCATATTATTATATATCCGCAACGCGCGATTGTCAAGGAATTACGCCGCGCAAAAGCCGCCTTTATTGCCGTGGCTCCGGGGCATACTCCGCTCGTTCGAGCGCTCTGCCCTGATAAATACCGTTTTCGCGGAAATATCGGTTTATACCGTTCAGAACGGAATGCTTGTCCGCGCTCCAAAGCGGGGAGATGAGCTTTTTACGGTCGCCGTCGCCGGTCAGACGGAATATTACGACCGAACGCGGAAGGTTTTCCACGCATATTCCGAGCAGCCGGAAATATTCCTCCTTTTCGAGCGTTTCGCACCCCTGTGCGGCAAGGCGTGTGCCGCGCAGCAGGTGGAGAAGCTGCAGCTTTACCCCAAAAATATCGTGTGCGGAAACAAAGCGCACCGTGGAAAGGATGTCTTCTTCTGTTTCGCCCGGAAGCCCGATGATCAGATGAACCGTCACGGGAATACCGTATCCGCTCAGCAGTGCCGCGGCGGCGGTAAATTCCGCGTTTGTATACCCGCGCCCGAACGCGCGCGCCGTCTCCTCGTTTGCCGTCTGCAAGCCGAGCTCTATATAAACCGGCTTTATCGCGTTCAGTTCGGCAAGCAGCGCGGCAACGGATTCATCAATGCAATCCGGCCGGGTCGCGATTATCAGTGCCGAAACAAAATCCACCTCCATTGCTGCGGTAAACAGCTCCCGCAGGCGGGCGACCGGAGCATATGTGTTCGTAAATGCCTGAAAGTAGCATATATACCCGCATCCGGGATAATGCGCCGTCTTTTCGGAAATACGCTCCCGCGCGCATTGCAGTGCGGCTGCAACATCGGCGCCGCGCGCGGCAAAATCGCCGGAGCCCTCGCCGGAGCAGAACGAACACCCGCCGATGCCCTTTGTTCCGTCGCGGTTCGGGCAGGTGAAGCCGCAATCCACGGCAAGGCGGAACATTTTTCTGCCGAAACGCTTTTTGTAATATTCGTTTGCGGAATAATATCTTTCCATGCTTTTGCTCCGGTTATTGCAAAATGATCACATCCGTGATAAAATAGCACATCCGCGGAACGGAGGCTGCCATGATGTACGATTTTGTTATATGGGATTTCGACGGAACACTTTTCGATACCTACCCAATCATAACCCGCGTTTTTCTGCAAGCGCTTGAAAAGCGCGGGATACACGAAAGCTATGCCGCAATAAACGGTGCGGTGCGTGTATCCTTCGGCGAGCTTTTCCGTTATCTTTCCGCATATGACCTCGGCGAAGAATTCCGTCTTGAGGTCGAAGCCGAACGGCGCGCGGCGGAAAAGAAGCTTGCCCTGCCCTTCAAGGGGGCATACGGACTGTGCGCGGACATTGTTTCCGCCGGCGGCAGGAACGTGCTTTTCACCCACCGCGATAAAACCGCTTCCGAAATGCTTCGCAATTTCGGGATGGACACCCTGTTTTGCGATGCCGTGCTTGACGGCGACGGGTTCCCCGCAAAGCCCGCGCCGGATGCGGTAAACGCGCTTATATCCCGCTGCAATGCGGACCGTTCGCACGCGATTATGGTGGGTGACCGCGAAATAGATATCGGCTCAGGTATAAACGCCGGGATCGATTCCTGCCTGTGCCTTGCTCTTGATTATAATAACACCGCGGCGAAATACAAAGCAAGGGATTTTTCGGAGATACGCAAAATAATATTCGGCAGCTGATCTGTCCGGCGCAGCCGGTGGCTTTCCGATACAAAAAAGCAGAGCTGCGGGAAGACGTGAACGTCTTCCCGCAGCTCTTTATTTTCGGCGTGAATTATTTGATATATTCGGTGCCGATGGAATGTCTCTTCAGACGGATAAGATCTTCGAGCGCGATGGCGGAGCCGTCGTTCATTGCGGCTGCCTTTTTGCCCGCGGCGGAAAGATCGAAGGTGCCGAGATATGCGCGCTTCGCATAGAGGTAGTCGACCGCGTCGATCCTGCCGTTGCCGTCGACATCGCCCTTGACAACGAGAAGGAATTCCTCTTCGCCGTTCACGAGCTTCATGCCGGTGGCGATCACGGCGGTATCGGCGACGGTGTTGCCCTTTGCATCGACAACGGTGAAATCGCTTACATTGAACTTCGTGCGGAGCTCGGAAAGCTTCGTGCCCTCCTTGATGCCGGTAACAAAGCCCTCTTCCGCGGTGTAGCCGGAATCGGTCGCGGGTTCAAGCGCGGTGAACGGGTCAACGAACTTGATATAAGCGCCGACACCGATCTTCTTTGTTGCAATATCCATGCCGTGCTGTTCGAGTATCTGACCGACCTTTATCTTCTGCCCTGCGGCAAAGTTTGCTTCGCTGTCCTCTGTATTTTTGACAGAGTGGTGAATAGCTATGAGATATTCGCCTTCGCCGAGCGTAACGGCAGCGGTGTTCGGGCCGATGCCCTGGGTTCTCTTGACAACCGCATAAGCCTGTTTTTCTTCATTCCACCTAACAAGGATATTGTTTGTCCATGCGTGGTTGGCTTTATCCACGGTAATTTCGCCCATATCCGGGGTGAAGACGGTTACGTCGCCGTCGCCTATCTTGGCGTCGAAATTGGTGACGGAAATACCGTTTTCGATAACATCACCGGAAACGCCGGCTTCGACCTCGTCTATCCAGACGAACTTCGGACCGAACGACGGGCAATAGATATGGAACTTGACATATCTGCCCTTGTTTATCTTTTCGGTTTCGAGCGTGAAGGTGTAGGTACGCCATGCGCCGGTAACGTTTTCGTCGCCGCTCTGAAGCACGCCGGCAGTGACTTCGCCGAGATCGGTGAAGTTTTCGCCGTCCTCGGAAACAAACGCGCGGATACCCTTGGATATATTGATGCCCCAGTTGCCGCAGGCGGAGTATACGCGGTAGAGGTTCGTTTCAAGCGATTCGCCGAGATCGACGGTCACTTCAACATAATCGGCTGTCCAGCCGGCATATTTTGCCGTGCCGCCGTCCGGGCTGCCCTTTGCGCCGTCGGTAAGACGGACTCCGTCATCATCGTAAGTGTCGCCTCTGTTTGGGGCGGTGGTGGTATAGGCTTTGTTCTTGGTATAAATCTTTTCGGCATCGCCGGTCATTTCATACCAGGTTTTGAGCTCGTCATATACGCTGTTGATCTGTTCGAGCGTGGCATCCTCACTGCCGAGCACCGCGACCGCTTCGTCATAAGCGGTGCGGAGCGCTTCGAGCGCAAGCTCGCTGTAATCACGGAAGTTGATCCCCGAAACGCTTGCGATAAGCTTCTGGAGATCCTCCTTGCCGGAAAGCGCGGAAGCAAGCTTCTGCAGAACCCTGCGGACTTCACCGGACATCGGTTCGCCGGCGAGGAGCGCTTCGGCTTCTTCGATAACGGCCTGAACAGCCGCGTTGGGCTTTTCGGCTATTTTGACCTTCGCATCGGCAACGGCTTCGCGGAGAGCGTTTTCAAGACCGGCATCACGCGCGCCGCTCTGCTTCACGACGAGTATGCAGTCCGCAACGTTGCGGTTGTCGGTAACAAGCGCAAAGCCCGGTTTGCCGGTTTCGTCAAGGTTGGAAACATACATAGCCGTGCTTCCGCCGCCGTCCATACGGATAACGTTGTTGCAGCCCATTTCGATCATTGCGGAAGCAACGTCGCGCAGGGTTATGGAACGGCTGGAATCGCCGGTGGATCCGCCCTGTGAGGTGAAGAATACATAGGAGCCGTCCGGTCTGGTGCCGAACGCGGTCCAACGTGCCCATGTGGTGGTGGTTCCGTGGGAACCGATGGTATCATAAATAAGGGTCTGGTCCACGCCGTCCTTTACAAGCCAGCCGACATTGGAAATGATGCTGTTTGCATTTTCGGTGACGGAGCGGGAGCCTTCGATGGACTCATCGCAGGTGATGTTGACGGAATCGCCCGCAACAAGATCTTTGACATAAGCCGCCTTGGGGGAATCGCTTCTTACAAAGAGAACGAATTCATCGTCGGCAAGCTCGTGCTTCGCGGTCATTTTTGCGGTGTTGGTGGGGTTGCCCCGCTTCCATTCGGCATCTGTGCTGTACGAATCGGCACGGACCTCGACGACTTCGCCCTTAAGGGTGCCGCCGATGATAAGGCCGGTATTTTCGACCTTTTTGCAGACGACCTCATATCCCTTGCAGTTTTTGAAGGTGAGAGCGGAATCGCCGCAGTATTTGTCGAAATAATAGAAGTTGTTCTGCCAATTGGAGGTTCCGATGGCTTCGGTGGTGGGAGTGCCGTTGTCATTATTGAGGAAGCCGCCGGTCTTGTTGATGGCATATATGGCGTTGCGGATCTCCTCGCCTTTGATAAAGAGCTTATACTCGGGCGAGCTGTTCACGATGTGCATCGTGCCGTCGGCATCGAAGGCGACAACCGATTCGCCGATACCGGCGTGTGCGGAAGCGACTTCGCCGTTGGAAACTATAAAGCCGTTAAGCCAGCCGTAGTTACCGTGGGGGTTTTTGCCGCTGTCCATGGAGAAGAAGGCACCGTTGATAACACCGGCTACTTCATAGCCGAATTCCTCGGTCGCTATTCTGTAATGCTCTGCGAGAGTGGCGGCAAATCCGGCTCTGCCGGAGAACACCATGGGGGCATAACCGTCCTTCGGGTCGAATTCAAGAACGGTGCCGATTTCGGTGCGTTCCTGAACGCCGCTGTCGATCTCGCAATCGGTATAACCGATGTTTTCGGCAATCATCTGCTTTTCGCCCGTCATGCGAAGACCAAAGGTTGCTTCTGCATTGACAAAGCAGGTAAAGCAGGTCGCGAGTATCATTACCGTGATAACCGCGGCAAGGATCCTTTTTGCAAGCTTCATTTCATTTTCTCCTTTTCGGGATTTTTATATATGTATTATACAAAAACGCGCCCGCGATGTCAAGTGCTTTTAAGCATTTTAATCAGTCGCCGTCAGCGGGACAAAGCGGGAATATTCCCCTGTTTGCAAGAATTCCGTAAAGCGTCGATACCGGAAGCCCCATCACGTTGAAATAATCGCCGCAAACCGATTCGACCAGCACGCAGCCGTAGCCCTGGATACCGTATGCGCCCGCCTTATCCATCGGTTCGCCCGTGCGGACGTAGCGTTCGATCTCGGCGCGTGTCAGCTCGCGGAACTTCACCTCCGTGCGGCAGTATCCGCTCTCGGCTTCGCCGCCCGTAATGACGGCATACCCGGTAAACACGGTGTGCGTTTTGCCCGAAAGGGCGGAAAGCATTTCCGCGGCTTCGGCTTCGTTATGCGGCTTGCCGAGCGTTTTGCCCGCGGAAAACACGAGCGTATCGGCGCCTATAACGGTCCTGCCGCGGTTTTCGGGGCGGAAAGCGATATCCGCCGCTTTTGCGAGCGCGTTTTGCACTACGGTCTGCTCCGGCGGAAGCACGCCCGGCGACAATTCCTCCGCCGACGACGAAGCAACGTCGAAGCAATACCCCGCAAGCGAAAGTATTTCGCGCCGGCGCGGCGAGGAGGAAGCAAGTATGAGTTTATTCTGCATCGTTTTCACCTCTTTTTTGGGCATTATACACCATAGGCGCGGCGCTGTAAAGCCGAAAAGCAGTGAAAAACACTGTTGACAAACATCGAAAACGGTGATATATTAAAGGCAATAAAGGCTTTGACAAGGACAAGGGGTCCGCGTTCACCGGCTTTCAGAGAGTTGCCGTTCGGTGCGAGGCAACGGTCGGCCGCCGATCTTATCACCTTCGAGCTGCCCTGCCGAATTTTTTAAGCAGGGACGGAGTTCCCGCCGTAACAAAGTGGGGTCGGCGTGAACGCGCCTGCAAATGAGTGGTATAAATGATGTCTTTTCGGGCTTCATCTCGTTGCGGATGAAGCCCTTTTTATTTTTTCCTGCGGGAGGTACACACATATGGAACAGACAAAGCTTATCGCAAAGCGGCTGAAATGGGCGAGGGAAAACCTGGAAATTACGGTTGCCGAAATGGCTTCCGTATGCGGGATCTCGACCTCCGAATACGAAACGCTCGAACGCGGCGGAGAGGATTTCTACTTTTCGCACCTTTACAAATGCGCACAGCGGCTGGGGATGGATATTTCCGAGCTGGTTTCCGGCGCCGATCCGAAGCTGGATTTTTACGAGCTGACCCGCGCCGGCGACGGAATGCCCATAAAGCGTGAAAAGGGGTTTGAATACCGCCATGTCGCGCCGCTGCTCAAAAACCGCAAGAGCGAGCCTTTTATCGTCACCGCAAAATACGACGAAGCCATGCAGAACGCACCCGTTCCGCTGGCGACACACCGCGGCCAGGAATTCGACCTGATCCTTTCCGGCAGGCTGAAAGTCCAGCTCGGCGAGCATATATACACAATGAACCCCGGCGACACCGTATATTACGACAGCTCACACCCGCACGGAATGATAGCCGTGGGCGGAGAGGACTGTGTTTTCCTTGCGGTCGTTTTCAAATCCGGCGAGGAGGACACGATCGACGAGCCTATCGAGCACGCCGTGGGGGCGGCTGTCGCCGCCGATGTATTCGAGGGCAAAATATACCGCAACTTCGCCGACGAGCAGGTTGACGAAAACGGAAAATTCACCGGCATCACTCTGCACTGCCCGGAAAACTTCAACTTTGCATACGACGTGGTGGATGCGCTTGCCGCGAAATGCCCGCACAAGCGCGCCATGCTTTGGGTCGGCAACGATCTCACGGAGCGCGAATTCACCTTTGAGGACATTTCCCGTATGTCCTCCAAAGCGGCCAACTACTTCACCATGCTCGGCATAAAGCGCGGCGAGAGGGTCATGGTAGTATTGAAGCGGCACTGGCAGTTCTGGGTGGTCATGATGGCGCTGCACAAGATCGGCGCCGTCGCCGTGCCCGCCACGAACCAGCTTGTGAAGCACGATTTCGATTACCGCTTCCGCGTGGGCGAGATCGGCGCGATAATCTGCACGGCGGACGGGTCCACCGCACTCGAAGCCGAAGCCGCCGCGGCGGAAAGCGAATTCGTAAAAACAAAAATACTTGTCGGCGGCAGCCGCGAAGGATGGGAGGATTTCAATTCCGATTTCGTCCGCTTCTCCTCTGTATTCCCGCGGGCGGAAACAAACGCAGACGACCCCTCCGTAATGTTCTTCACCTCCGGCACGACAGGCTACCCCAAGCTGGCAATGCACAGCTTCACCTACCCTCTCGGGCACATTGTCACCGGGAGATTCTGGCATTGTGTCGATCCGGAGGGGCTTCACTTCACCGTTGCGGACACCGGCTGGGGCAAGGCACTGTGGGGCAAGCTTTACGGGCAGTGGTTCTGCGAAGCGGCGGTTTTCGTTTACGATTTCGACCGCTTCGATGCCGAAAAGCTGCTTCCGATGTTTGCCCGCCACAACATAACCTCCTTCTGCGCGCCCCCGACGATCTACCGCTTCCTGATCCGGGAGGATATGTCCAAATACGATCTTTCCTCCATCCGTCACGCGACCATCGCGGGCGAAGCGCTCAACCCGGAGGTATTCAACCGCTTTTACGAACTGACGGGCATCAAGCTCATGGAGGCGTTCGGGCAGACCGAAACAACGCTCACCATCGGCAACTTTATCGGGGATGAGCCGCGCATCGGCTCCATGGGCAGGCCCAACCCGGCATACAACGTAAAAATCCTGCGCGAGGACGGCACGGAAGCCGGCATCGGCGAAACAGGTGAGATCTGCATCGACGTTTCCGCCGGGCGTCCGTTCGGGCTGTTTATCGGATATTACAAGAACGACGAAGCGACGGAATCCGTGCTTCACGACGGCTGGTATCACACCGGCGACACGGCATGGCGGGATGAGGACGGATATTTCCGCTATGTCGGCAGAGTGGACGACGTTATCAAATCCAGCGGCTACCGCATAGGTCCGTTCGAGATTGAAAGCGTTATCATGGAGCTGCCGTATGTGCTCGAATGCGCCGTTATCGGCGTGCCGGACGAAACGCGCGGCCAAGTCGTGGAGGCGATAGTCGTGCTCACGAAGGACAAGGAGCCCACCGACGAGCTTGTAAAAGAAATACAGAATTATGTCAAAACCCACACCGCGCCCTACAAATATCCGCGCAAGGTGCAGTTTGCGGAGTCCCTGCCGAAGACCATATCCGGCAAGATAAAGCGAAACGAGCTGCGCAAGAGCCGCTGATCGCTGCCGAACAAACAAAAAGCGTTTCCGCCGGACACCCGGCAGAAACGCTTTTTTTCGATCGCGATAGAGGCACAACAAGTTTGCCGCTCCCATCCCCGCGAACTATTTATCGATCGCGATTGAGGCACAACAAGTTTGCCGCGCCCGCCCCCGCGAACTATTTATCGATCGCGATGGAGGTACAACAGGCTTGCTGCACCCATCCCCGCGAACTATTTATCGATCGCGATGGAGGCACAACAAGTTTGCCGCGCCCATCCACGCGAACTATTTATCGATCGCGATGGAGGTACAACAGGCTTGCTGCACCCGCCCGCAAACCGGTTCGCCCGCGGAGAGGATACTGCAAATCAGTTGCAATCACACCGCGTGCATTATCGGCGGTTTTACCACCCGGTTTTACCGCCTGTCAGTCGATGTTGACGGTTATTATGCGTGTTTCGCTGCGGCAGTAGCCGACATCGACACTCACCGCAAAGCTGTCGCTGCCCTTGTAGCCCGCGGGCGCGGTGTAGACCACCTTGCCGTCGCAGTTCAGGCGGACACTGCCGTAACGCGGCGACATTTCCAAAACAAGCCTGCCGCCGGCGGAGGCTGCGTTGCCGACATCGATCTGCCCTTTCCACACGCCGTTTTCGGCGTTCACGGAAGCAGGGTCCGTGTCGAAATCGAAATCCTTTTCGGTAAACACCTTGTATTCGCCCTTGGCAAAGGCGTATGTATCGTCATAAAGCGCGCGGGTGGCATCGTCCTTCGAATAGCAGGTCGTGTAGAACGCGCCGGGAATGCCGTTCGTGTAATATATCTTTACGGAGTTCATGTAGCCCGTCTGCGCACCGACGATCATGTATTCGCGGTAGCGGGCGGCATCGATCGGATCTTCGGGATTGTTTATCTCCATTTCGACACACATCCCGAGCATCTTTGTAAGATCGGCATTGACGTAAAGCCGTTCGTTTGTCGCATCCTTGCTGAACATATAGTTCGGCTGCATGCTGGCAAGGTCAAACCCGAGCTCCTGCCATTCGGAATACCCGCTTGCCTGATAATAGGGGATCCAGAACAGCTTTTTGCCGAGCTTGTGCGCGTAATCCGCGGCATAGGCGATAAGCTCCGCCTCGTCCGGATCGGAATAATCGATGGCTTCCTCAAACCAGTAAAAGCCGCAGAATTCGAGGTTTTTGTAATTGCGCCCGTTGAAGCGGTTAAGCTCCTCGTCCATTATCCACTTTATGGCTTTTTTTCTGTCTGCGATATTCGAAAAATCTTCGTTTTTGCCATCGCCGTCGATATCGCCGAATTCGTTCTTTTTGCCGTCGCCGATAGTTGTGAAGGTGTAAAGGACGGAGGTGTACACCTTGACCTTTTCATCCACGCCGAGCTGCGAATAAACATCGCCGACGCACTTTTCCAGCGCGTCCATGTTGCGATCCTTTTCGTAGATATCGTTCACATAGGTGCGCCAGCCGTCCGCCGATTTGGCTTCGTCGGAATAATTGAAGCGGGTGTACGGGAGATAAAGGTACGCATCGAAGAAGGTGTCGGTTATGTTGCCGTCCTTATCCAGATACGCCACATAGGGGAGATACTGCTCCGGGGTGATCATGCCGGCTTCGTCCGTGCCGTTCGGCCCGTTTCCGGGCAGGCAGTGGTAGGAAAGCAGCATGTTGTGAACATTGTCGAAAGCTTCGGGCTTGATGTAGCCGAGCTCGACCGGATTATCGCCGTTCGGGTCGTCCGGGGTAACGGGCGCGGCATTCTGTGCGTTTTTCTTCCCGGTGACGGTGAATTCATCGATATAAGTATGGACATCGCACATAAAGGAAAGCTTTACAAACCGTGCGCACACGGGTGCGGAAAGCTTTTCATCCAGCCGCAGGATGGTGTTGCCGCCCTTTACGGAAACATTCACACGCAGGAACACCGTCTGCCATTCGGTGCCGTTTTCGGAAACGAAAATCCGCAAATAGCGCGGCAGCTTTACGCCGACATCGGTGTCGCGCAGCAGCCCGACGGTAAATCCCTCCACGGAAACGGTCTTGCCGAGATCGTAAACAAAGCTCCTCGTGCCGCCGCGGGTAATGTGGAACCAGCCGCCGTCGGAATATGCGGCGGCGCCGGCAAGGCTGCCGTCGGTGAGCATACGGAAGCTTTTGGAATTGTACCAATCGGTCGCAAGATCGCTCGTAATGGTTTCGGTGGCATCGGCATAAACGGGTGTCATGCCGGATATGAGGTTGCGTGTTTCGTTATACCCCTCCTCGCTTTCCGGATAGTATTCCGGCGCGGAGGGAGCGGTTATCCCGGGCAGCCCGTAATATTTATCGAGCTTTATAAGGCTGCCGTCGTCGGCACCGTCGTATTCCTCGCCGTATGCAACGGCAGATATCTCGCCGAGGAAGAACCATGTCGCCGTTTTTTCGGAAAAGGTGTATCGGATATACCTTGCGGTGACCGAGCCCTGCAGGCGGACAACGTGATCGTAATAAGCGCTTGCGCCGAGATCATCGGGAAGCAGCGAAACCCCGACATCCACATAGTTTTTATCCTCGCCGGCGACGGAGACCGTCATCCTGCGGGCGGCGGCGATACCGTAGCTGTGCAGCACAAGTACGCGCGCCGTGAAATCGGCTATGCCTTCCTTTTCGGATCCGAGGTCGAAATCTATGACCTCGTCGCCCTTGCGTGCGCCGTAAAAGCCGACCCAAAGCCCCTGATCCGAAAATCCGTTGGGCGAAAGTCCGTCCGTGAGTATTTTACGTTCCGGATCCGGGTATTCCGAATTCGGCTCGCGCGAAGAAGAATAGGACAGACCCCCGAGCAGATTGCTGCTGCCCGAGGTTCTGTCCGTATCGTTTTTGAGAATGCTGTCTATCGCGGCAATACGCGCCATTGCTTCCGAAATTTCGGAAGCATCCGCGGAAGTACCGTCGGTACTTTCGGCGGCGCTGCCGGCGGCAGAGCTGTCATCCGTTTTCGCACAGCCGAGGGTAAACGCAAAACTCAGAGCGAGTAATGCACATAAAAGCTTCTTCATGGGTTTTCTCCTTTATTATGCACGATCGGCCGTGCGATAATGTTCAATTGTGGGTTATCTGCGTGCTGCGGAACGATCCTTTCGGATTATTTCGCGTAAACCTCTACTTCGTTGAGGAACATCCAGACGCCGTTGCCGGCTTTGACGGTGAAGGAAAACTTGACGTATCTGCCGGAAACGTTTTTGAGCGCGAGATCTGCCCAGGCGGGAGCATCGCCGGTCGGAAGGGTGAGGTCGCCGACCTTGGTGAAGGTCTTGCCGTCATCCGAAACCGAGAAGGAGATGGAGCCGGGAATCCCGATACCGGAGGTGTTGCACGGCCAGATGTGAGCTCTTGCGGCAGTCATGTTTTCGACCTTTTTGCCGAGATCGAGAACGACTTCGCCGACACCGTCGACAGTGTTGTTTTTCTCGGAATTTGCGTTTGCGAGGAAGCCGAACCAAGCGTTGTTGTATTCGGTGGTTTCCGCTGCAACGCCGTCGGTAAGGTCTGCGCTGTAAGCGGGGTTGTCTCCGTTGACTTTAAGGCCGATCGGGGTCTTGCCCTTGGCAACGTTGGTGCCTTCGACACTTACGGGATCCTTGGAGGTGTCTTCGGAGGATTCCTCTGTCTTGGAGGATTCCTCTGTCTTGGAGGATTCTTCTGTCTTGGAGGATTCTTCTGTCTTGGAGGATGCCTCTGTCTTGGAGGATTCTTCTGTCTTGGAGGATTCGGCTGCCTTGGACTCGGCAGCGGAGGATTCTTCATCCTTGTTGCAGGCAGCAAAAACAAAGCAGGAAGCCACGAGAACAAGTGCGAGAAGCAATGCGATCTTCTTCATGTTAAAACTCCTTTATAGATTCGTTTGATTAAATTATACAACACACATTGCATTTTGTCAACCCTGTTTTATCTATTTGCCGAAACGATCAGCGGCGGGTATATTCAAAATCCGCCTTTTTGCCCGCGGAAGCGAGCGAGAGTATATGCTTTATATCCCGCTCCGTTTCGTTCGTGAACAGCAGAGTAAGCAGCCCGACCCCGTGCTTTTTCAGCTCGGAGGCGCGGTCGGCGCGGTAGCCGGGGAGCGAATTGTATATCGTATTAGTGTGGTTCGGCGCCCCGATGACCGGGAAGCGCGCGCCGCTCCTGTCCGAAAGCGCACCGCGGCAGGGCGGTTCGCCGCCGCACCTCCCCTGCGAACGCAGAATACACACGCGGGTGTACATCAGCGGCGTTCTGCCGTAAACGATGTATTCCAGCGCGCAGCGGCTGGAACGGGCAAACGTGCCCTCCGTTTCCGGCGAGAGCATAAGCGAGGAGAAGGAATAATTATCGAGCGTTTCGAGCGTTTTCCGGTTGTAAACGTTCAGGGAATAATCGCCGTGGAGGAAAAATCCCGCGCACAGCTTTGCCTGGTAAAGCCCGGATACCGTCGCATGGCGCACACCGGCGGAAAGGGCTGCGGCAAGCTGCCGCTTTACCTCCGGCAGCTCGTGCACGAAAATACTGCGCGGCAGCACGGCGGAAATCCTTTCCGCACAGCCCGCGCCCGCCGCAGCCGCAGCCGCATAAAGCGGCACGTCGATGCGAACGCATTTATCCGCGATATCGCGCAGCAGTGCGGCGGAGGGAAGCCCGTATTCGAACCGTGCGACGATCCCCTGCTGGAGCTTTGCCGGGAAGCAGCTCCCGGAATCCCTTTCAGGCAGATTAAACCCGCCCGGAAGCGGGCAGGGCGGCAGAGCGCGCGGCGGATATGCCGGCGCGCGTGTTACGGTGACGGCGGCTGTACGCTTTTTATCGCGCTCGCTGCGGAAGCCGAACATGGAATCGTCGATCCGCCCGTCGTAATAGCCGCTTGTGAACCCCCCGCGGGAGAATACGTCCGCAAGAAAGCGCAGCTCCTTTTCCGTCGCATTGCGGTGTTCGTCAATAAGCCGCCGGTAAACGCTTGTGACGGCATAAACATAATCCGGGCTCTTCATTCGCCCCTCTATTTTAAGGCTTGTCACGCCGCTTTCGAGCACCGAATCCATTCTGTCCGCAAGGCAGAGGTCTTTGAGCGAAAGCGCATACCCGTTGCCGCAGGGCAGGCGGCAGGGCTGTGCGCATTCGCCGCGGTTGCCGCTTCTCTCGCCGATGACCGAGCTCATAAGGCAGCCGCCGCTTTCGCTCACGCACAGTGCGCCGTGAACGAATATTTCGGTTTCCGGCACGGCGGCGGCAAAGGCTTTTATATCCTCTTCGGGAAGCTCCCGCGCAAGCACCGCGCGGGTGAACCCGAAATCCTTCAGAAATTCGGCATCGAGATAGGAATGTATCCTCAGCTGAGTGCTTGCGTGCAGGGCAAGGGAAGGGTATTCGCGCCTTATCTGCGCGGCAAGCCCGAGATCCTGTATGATTATCGCATCCGGGCGCACCTCACGCGCAAGAAAGCCGACATATTCCATAGCCGAAGCAAATTCCCTGTCGCGGATAAGGGTATTGAGCGTAATATGCAGCCGCACGCCGTTTCTGCGGCAGAGCGAAGCCGCCGAAACGAGAGTTTCGCGGTCGAAATTGCCGGCGTTCATACGCGCGTTGAACACCGGCCCGCCGAGATATACCTCGTCCGCGCCGGCATCGACGGCGGCACGCAGCGCCGGCATTGAACCGGCAGGCGAAAGAAGAAAAGGCATTTTCTCACCTCATATCAGATCCGTATAACGGTATTTTGCAGGGGAACGCACCGCGGAGGCAGGCACGCTGTTCTTTTCATACCGGATCAACACCCCCGCAGATTACGATAATTTCAATGTACCGACCGAAGTATAACACGGATTCTTAAACATTTCAACCGTTTTCGGGCTTGCCGACCGGGGTGCGGGGAGAATTTCTGCGGCAGCGGCGAAGAACACATCCGCACGGTATTTTCAATATACGGCATACACGGCATTTGTTGGGGCAAAACTATTGAAATGGCGGCGAATGTGTGGTAAAATGGCAGGACTGTAACGCATATAATTGATGTAAACGGAGAGATAGACATGATAGCAAACCCCACTTTTTTCGAAAACGAAGGCGGCAGCCGCAACGGTTACGACCTTTTTTCAAGACTTCTTAAAGACAGAATAATCCTTGTATTCAACGAGATCAACGACGATCTCGCGTGCAGCATCGTGGCGCAGCTTCTGTTTCTCGAAGCGCAGGATCCGGAAAAGGATATAACCATGTATATCAATTCCCCCGGAGGCAGCGTTTCCGCGGGGCTTGCGATATATGACACGATGCAGAGCATCCGCCCGGATGTTTCCACCGTTTGCGTCGGCGCGGCGTGCAGCATGGCTGCCGTGCTGCTTTCCAGCGGCAAAAAGGGCAAAAGATACGCGCTGCCGAACAGTGTCGTGATGCTTCACCAGGTCATCGGCAGTATCGGCGGGCAGACAAGCGACATACTCATCGCTTCGGATTTCACGAACCGCACCAAAAACCGCCTGAACGCGCTGCTTGCCGAAAGCACCGGCAGGGATATAGCCGTTGTCCGTGCCGATACCGAGCGCGACAACTGGATGTATGCCGAAGAAGCGCTTGAATACGGCGTTGTGGATGAAATAGTCAAAAGAAAATAACGGAGCGCGTATAATGTTTGTTTCAACCGCGATCCGTGTTATCACGATGGTCGCCTTCGGGGTGCCCGGGTATCTCCTTGTGCGCTTTCGCGCGCTCGGCGAGGAACACATAAAGGCATTTGCGAAATTCCTGCTTTATGCCTGCCAGCCCGCGCTCACCCTGCACGCGCTCGATTCCGTCGATTCGAGCCCGGAGCTGATCGGAAACATCGGCATATTTTTCGCCGTGACGCTTGTCGCGCAGTGCGTTGTCGTGGCGCTGTACTGCCTGATCTTCCGCAGGTCGCTCCGCGCGCCCGCAAAGCGCGTCTGCGCCGTTGCCGGAGTTTTCGGCAATGTCGGATTTATCGGCATACCGCTGCTGGAAGCGCTTTTGCCGGAATGCCCGGAAGCTCTTGCCTATTCGGCGGCGTTTTCCACCTCCATGAATCTGCTCGCCTGGACACTCGGTCTGCTGATGCTCACGGGGGAGAAAAAATATATCAGCTTCCGCGCCGTATTCGTCAACCCGGCTATGATATCCTCCATAGCGGCATTTGTGCTGTTTGCGTTCGGGATAAAGCTGCCGGCGGCGATCGGATATTATATCGAAACGCTGGGCGATATGTCCATTGCCGTATGTATGACTGTGCTCGGAATGCGCCTTGCCTGCAAAAGCCTGCGAAGCATATTCACCAACCCGGATGTTTATGTTTCGGCATTCTTCAAGCTGGCGGTGTTCCCCGCAATAACGGCTTTGATGTTCGCGCTTCTTCCGGTCGACGGAGCGCTCAAAAGCGCGGCGTTTATACTTTGCTGCTGCCCGACGGCGGCAATTATCCAAAGCCTTTCCGAAACCCACGGCGGCGATTCGGCAACGGCGGCGGATGCCGTTCTGGCTGCAAATCTTTTGTGCATATTCACCGTTCCGCTGATGTGGACGGCTTATTCGCATCTTCTCATATGAAAGGAGCCATTAACGAATGAAAAAGAAACTGCTTGTACTTTTCGGCGGCGAAAGCTCGGAGCACGAGGTAAGCTGCGTTTCCGCGGCGAATGTCTGCGAAAACGCCGATAAGAATATTTTCGATATTATCCTGATGGGCATCACGAAGGACGGCAAATGGTGGCTTTATGACGGCGGCACCGAACATATGCGCAGCCACAGCTGGCAGGAGGACACGGCCAATCTCCGCCCCGCGGTGATATCGCCCTGCAAGGCGCACCACGGTATACTCGTGTTCGATAAGCCGCGTTCCTCCTTCGAGGTCGTGCATATAGACATCGTGTTCCCCGTGCTGCACGGCAGGAACGGCGAGGACGGCCGTATGCAGGGGCTTTTGGAGCTTTCGGGCATACCGTATGTCGGAAGCGATACCTTTGCCTCCGCCGTCGGCATGGATAAGGAGGCAACAAAGCTTCTGTGCAGGAACGCGGGCGTGCCGGTGGTTCCCTTCATCGTCGCTCACGAGGGCGAGGACGAAGCCGCCCTTGCCGAAAAGAGCGAACGCGAATACGGGTTCCCCGTTTTCGTAAAGCCGGCAAACGCGGGCAGCTCCGTGGGCATAACCAAAGCGCACAACGAAAAAGAGCTTCTGAGCGGAATAAGGCTTGCTTTTGAAAACGATAAAAAGCTTCTGATCGAGCCGGCTGTCGAAGGCCGCGAGATCGAGATCGCCGTTTACGGCAACGAAGCGCTCACCGCCTCCGTGTGCGGCGAGATAATCCCCCACAGCGATTTTTACGATTACGAAACGAAATACATAAACGATTCCGCCGAATGCATCGCCCCCGCCGAAGTCGCGCCCGAGGTTTCGGACAAAATGCGCGAAGCGGCGTGCAGGGTTTACAAAGCGCTCGGCTGCGCCGGGCTTTCCCGCGTGGATTTCTTCCTGACGGATACGGGCTTCATGCTCAACGAAATAAACACGCTCCCCGGCTTCACACCGATAAGTATGTACCCGAAGCTCATGCAGTGCATGGGCGTAAGCTACGGCGGGCTTATCACCGGGCTTGCAGAGCTTGCGGAGAAGCGCCATGGATAACCGGCCGATCGGCGTTTTCGATTCCGGCATGGGCGGGCTCACCGCCCTGCGCGAGCTGATACGCCTGCTCCCGGGCGAGGATATGGTCTACTTCGGCGATAACGCACGCATACCCTACGGCACGAAATCGCCGGAGGTGATAAAGCGCTTTGCGCTTCAGGATGCGCGTTTTCTTGCGCAGACAGGCGTAAAGGCGATGCTTGTCGCCTGCGGCACCGTCAGCAGCACCTGCATAGAGGATATCCGCAAAGCCTTCCCGGAAATGCCGGTTATCGGCGTTGTCGCCGCAGCGGCAAAAAAGGCTGCCGCGCTTGCGCTTGCGGAAAAGGAGAAGGACGGCGTTATCGTACTCGGCACGAGCGCCACCGTAAAGGCGGGCGCCTTCCCGCGGGAAATCGCGAAATACGGCGATATCGCCGTGGAAAGCGTTGCCTGCCCGATGTTTGTCCCGCTGGTCGAAAACGGCTTTACCGCTGCGGACGACACCGTTGCAAACGCAGTTGCGGAAAAATATCTTGCGCCCTTCCGCGGCAAAAGGTTTTCCTGCGCGATACTCGGCTGCACGCATTATCCACTGCTTTCGGACGTTATCGCAAAGCAGCTTCCCGGCTGCGCGCTTATAAGCTCCGGCAGCGCCGCGGCGGAGGAAGCGGCGGAAACGTTGGAGCGCGCCGGGCTCAAAAACGGCGGCGCGCGCGGAACCGTACGCTTTTACACGAGCGACGAGCCGGAAATGTTTTCCCGCAGTGCGGCATACTTTCTGGGCGAATCCGCCGGCATAGCCGCAGAAAAGGTTGAAATAGAAAGGTATTGAACGATTTAATAAATGAAGATCCCCGTAGATATACGCATCCGCAGCGAGCGGATATGCACAAGCATCACCCGCGGCGACGGCACTGCCGGCACCGTTCGGGATGATTATTCCACAAGCGGGTTTATGTCCCGCACGAAGGACGGTTACCGCATGGAATTCCGCGAACGCGGCGCCGATAAATTCAAAACGGTGCTCAGCACCTTCGGCGACAGCGTTTCCGTCAACCGCGAAAGCTTTCTCGGCTCCTCGCTCGTGTTCACCGAATCCCGTGCGAACACCTGTATCTGCAACGCGGGCGAAATCCCCGTTGCCATGCGGATAAACACGAAAAAGCTCGTAAACACGCTTTCCATGGAGGGCGGCAGCCTTTCCATCGACTACACCGTCGAAATAGTCGGAAACCTTGCCGAAAAAAGCCATGTGACATATTCGGTATCGCCCGATAAAAGCATTATAAGGTCTTAAAAGCAAAGGGGGCGCGCGCCTTGGCATCAAAAAGAATAAAAACGCCTGCCGATGAAGCGTTCCTGATCCCGCGCGGGGTAATGCAGCATATCGCAGGGGCGAACGCGGAGGAGCTGAAAACGCTTATCGCCTTTTTTGCCGCGCCGGAAACCACCGTTGCCGAAGCGGCGCGGGACATGGGCATGACCGTTGCCGAATGCGAAAAGGCATATGCCTTTTGGCGCGGCGCGGGAATATTTGCCGAATCCGCCGCAAAGCCGAAGAAGGTCGCCGCGGACACATCCTCCTACCGCAATTACGATTCCGCAGAAATAGATGCGGCTCTGCAGCAGAAGGGCGATTTTTCGCTGGTCTGCTCCGTGGCGCAGACAAAGCTCGAAAAGATACTGACGAAAAACGATCTTTCCACGCTGCTGTATCTTTACGATTATGCCGCAATACCCTGCCAGGTGATCTGCGGCGTGATCGAATACTGCTGCAACCGCGGCAAAAAAAGTATGCAGTACATATATAAAAAAGCCGTCGCGCTTTTCGAATCCGGCGTGGACACATACGATAAATTCGAACGCTATGTCGCCGAAGCCGAACGCGCAAGGGAAGCGGAAGCAAAGCTGCGCCGGCTGATCGGAGTCGGCGAAAGGGCGCTCACCACGGCGGAAAGTTCCGCCTTTGAACGCTGGATAAGCGAATGGAAAACCGATTTTTCGCTTATCACGCTTGCATACGAAAAAACGGTGGACAACACCGGCAAATATTCCGTGCGGTATATGGACAGCATCCTGAAAAACTGGCACGAAAAGGGCTATTCCACTGTGGAGGAGGTCGCAGCCGAGCAGCCCGCGCAGGGCAAAAACGGGCAGAGCTTTGCCTCCGACGATTTTATCGAGGCTGCGCTTGCACGCGGATTTGACGACGGAAAGGACACGAAATGACTGTAAACGAGGCTCTGCTGCTTAAAGACAGCCAACGAACGGCGGCAATAAACGAAGCGGACAAGCGCCGCAGTGAGCTGCACACCCTTGTGGGCGAAATTTCCGAAATAGATGCAGCCCTGCTCGCTATTCCGATGCGCCTGCTTGGCGGCGAGGATATAAGCACACTTCGCGACGAATCGGATGCCCTGCTCATAAAGCGCGAACAGGTGCTTGAAGATAGGGGTTTTGACAAGGATTACGACGAACCGCATTTTTCCTGCCCGGATTGCAGGGACAGCGGCTACCGCGGCGCAAGGCTTTGCGAATGCGTGCGCAGGCTCGTTTCCGAAACAAGATACGCCGAAAGCACGCTTGCAAAGGGGCTTTCTGGCAAGACATTAGATAATTTCTCGCTCGATTATTATTCCGGCAACGACAGAGCACGCGCCGAAAAGGCGCTTTCCGCCTGCAAAAGGTATGCCGATGTCTTTCCCGCGCAGGGCTTTTCCGGCCTGCTGCTCACCGGCGGCACGGGGCTGGGCAAAACGCACCTTTCCGCGGCGGTGGGCAATATAATCTCATCCAAGGGATATTCCGTCGTATATGAATCGGCATCCGCGCTTTGCGACACGCTGGAAGCCGTGCGCTTCAACCGTGCGGAGCTTTCCGAAAGGAAGAAGTACGAGAATGCTTCCCTGCTGATCATCGACGATCTCGGCACCGAAAACACCACCGCCTTTTCCACGGCGGCAATCGGCAGCCTTATAGACCTGCGTATTGTCGCGGCGAAACAGACGGTGATCAGCACAAACCTCACCTTCGATGCGCTTAAAAAGACTTACGGCGAACGCATTTTTTCGCGCCTGATGGGCGAATACCGCGTGCTTGCGCTGAGCGGCTGCGATATAAGAATGCAGAAGATAAAGGAATGATATTTTGAAAAAGGTCGATATTTATACCGACGGCGCCTGCAGCGGCAACCCGGGGCGCGGCGGCTGGGCGGCGATACTCGTTTACGGCGCGCGTGAAGCGGAGCTTTCCGGCTTTGATCCGCAGACGACAAACAACCGCATGGAGCTGACCGCCGCGATAAAAGGGCTTTCGGCGCTTAAAGAGGCGTGCGAGGTCACGCTTTACAGCGATTCGCAATACCTTGTGAACGCGATAAACAAGGGCTGGCTTGCGGGTTGGAAATCCCGCGGGTGGCGCAAGGCGGACAAAAGCGAGGTTCTGAACCCCGACCTGTGGCGGGAGCTTGATGCGCTGTTGTGCGTGCACGATGTTCGCTTTGTGTGGGTGCGCGGGCACAACGGCCATGATTACAACGAACGCTGCGATGCGCTTGCCACCGGGAGAATAAAAAGCGCAGGGGCTTAAAAGCAAAAAGAAAAAGGCGGGCGACCGCCTTTTTTTCATCTGTTCAATACCTAACGTTCCCCGTGACCGTTGCGGGGGCATTATACATACGGAATATTTTAAGCGCCTTTGCCGTCGCTTCGAAATATACGGCGCATTTAGTGCCGTTTTCGGAATACAGCGCGACATAGGCATCCGGCGTGCCCTCCCCGGAAAGGGCGCAGACCGTCTTTTCCGGCGCAAAGGAATCGATCCGCCCCTTCGAATCGGCAAGCGGGGCGATAAGGCTGCAATCGCGGATAAAGAATTCCGCCGTTCTTTTGCGCTTTTTGTTGCCGTATATTTCCGAAAAGGTGATACGTCCGGATACGATCTCGTATTCGAACTGAACATCGACATACTTCCAGGTGAGTATGATTATTGCGACAAGTGTCATCGGGACAACGGCAAGCGCGGGCACGAACCCCGGCAGGAATATCAGCACGATCGCCGCAATGGCAATGACATAGGTGATATACCCCAGCACGAGCAGCGTGCGGCGCAGCCTGACCCTCCCTTCGATCTTTTGGCGGACGGTATATTCGTAGGGCGCTGTGATATCGTTCATTTTGTTACTTCTTCCTATTGTAAAATCCGCAGTGTTCTGCTATGCTATTGTATCAGAATTTTTCGCTTCTTTCAAGGTGCAATATGAAAAACAAGAGCATAAAGGGCACACTCATACTTCTTGTGACGGCGCTTATCTGGGGCGGCGCCTTTGCGGCGCAGTCGTCGGCTTCGGGGCTCATCGGCTCGTTCGGCTTCAATGCAGCGCGTTCGTTTATCGCGGCGGCATTGCTTTTCGCCGCGGTGTGCATTTCCGCGCATATGCGCTCCCGCCCGCTTTTTTCCGGGCGCGAGCTTTTCGGCGGCACAATGTGCGGCGTGTTTCTCTTTATCGCAACAAACCTCCAGCAGTTCGGGATTGCCGCCTACCCGGCGGGTGTCGCCTCCTCCGGGCGTTCCGGCTTTCTCACCGCGACATATGTCATAATCGTCGCGCTGCTTTCGCCAATCGTCGGCAAAAAAGTCCGCATAAGCGCCGTTATCTCGGCGGCGGGCTGCCTTGTCGGGATGTACTTTCTCTGTCTCGGCGGCGGGGTGAGCGGCTTTTACACCGCGGATATACTTGTTTTTGCCTGTGCGCTTGCCTTTTCGGCACAGATACTCGCCGTGGATAAATTTTCCGCGCTGGACAGCCTGCGCCTTTCCTGCGTTCAGTTTGCCGTGTGCTTTCTGCTTTCCGCCGCGGGTGCTGCAGTGTTCGAGGATAATTCCGCCGCATCGTTTATCGGTGCCGCGCCGGAGATAATTTATGCAGGGGTCATGTCGAGCTGTGTCGGATACACCCTGCAAATGGTGGGGCAGAAGTATGCGCCGCCCGCCGTTGCCTCCGTCACCATGAGTCTCGAATCGGTCTTTGCCGCGCTTGCGGGCTGGGCGATACTCGGCGAAAAGCTTTCCGGCACCGAATTATTCGGCTGCTGCCTGGTATTTGCCTCCGTCGTATTCGCGCAGATACCCTTCGGGAAGAAAAAACAGGCGTAACAATTCAACAAAGAAAAGGCTGTCGGAACGAACCGACAGCCTTTTTGTGTTCATTTCAGAAACGAATCGACCTCATCCGCGCAGGCGAGCCCGTCCGCAATGGCGCGCACAACGAGCGATTGCCCGGTACGCGCATCTCCGGCGGAAAACACCTTCGGATTTGCCGTGGCATGGTTTGCCCGGCAGGAAATATTTCCGCGCCCGTCGCGCTCCAAGCCGAATGCGGAGGCGACATAGTCCTCGCAGCCGATAAACCCGGCGGCGATAAGCAGCAGATCGCATTGAAGCCGCTGCTCGTGCACGGTACTTCCGTCCTCCGAGCGTGTTGCTGCGGTAACGGAAACGATATTCCCGTCCGCATCGCCCTGCGCCTCGCTCACGGTGGTGCAGAACATTCGCGGATCGCCGCCGAAAACGGCTTGCGCCTCCTGCTGGCCGTAATCGGTGCGGAGTATATTCTGCCACTGCGGCCATTCGTTGCCCTTTGCACGCGTTTTCGGCGGGCAGGGCATCATTTCGAGCTGAATAACGCTTTTGCAGCCCTGCCTTATCGCCGTACCGACACAGTCGTTCCCGGTATCACCGCCGCCGATGACCACAACGTTTTTGCCGCTCGCATCGATCGGGAACCCCTCGTGCCCGCCGAGCAGCGTTTCGGTCACGGAGGAAAGATAATCCACCGCGTAGTGGATACCCTTTCCTTCCCTGCCCGGAAAGTTCACATTGCGCGGCTTTTTAGCGCCGCAGCACAGGATCACGGCATCGTATTCCCGAAGTATCTCCTCTGCCATTCCGGCGCCGATATCGGCATTCAGAACAAAGCCGACGCCCTCCGATTCCATAAGCGATATGCGCCTTTCCACAACGGCTTTGTCCAGCTTCATACAGGGAATACCGTATGTGAGCAGGCCGCCGGCGCGGTCGGCGCGCTCGTAAACCGTAACATAATGCCCCAGGCGGTTCATGCGGTATGCGGCGGCAAGCCCCGCCGGGCCGGAGCCGATAACGGCGACCTTCCTTCCGCTGCGCTTTTCCGGCGGGCAGGAGCGGATCAGCTCCGCACCGAAGCCGTATTCGGAAAGGTAAAGCTCGTTATCCCGCACGGTCACGGGTTCTCCGTTCAGACCGCAGGTGCAGCCCGCTTCGCAGAGCGCGGGGCATACCCGCCCGGTAAATTCCGGAAAGGGGTTCACCTTTGTAAGCCGGGCAAGGGCTTCCTTATCCCTGCACTTATAAATCAGGTCGTTCCATTCGGGTATAAGATTATGCAGCGGGCAGCCGCTCACCGCACGGCCGAATTTTTCGCCGCTCTGGCAGAACGGAACGCCGCAGTTCATACATCTTGCCGCCTGTTCGCGCCGCGGCTGTGTGCCGAGCGCTTTTTTGAATTCGCAAAAATCGAGCACGCGTTCACCCGGCGCACGAAAGGGGGCGACGTCTCTTTGAAATTCCAGAAATCCCGTAGGCTTTCCCATTGTTCGCTTACCCTCCTTTTCAACCGTGCGTTTCGGAAAACGCCTTCATCTCGGCTTCCTCGTGAGAAAAGCCCTCGCGCTCGAAGCGCTTTGTCGCTTCCACCATGCACCCGTAATCCTTGGGCATCAGCCGCACGAATTTTTTGATACCGTTTTCGAAATCGTCAAGCAGCCGCCGACCGAACTCTGAGCCGGTCGCGGCGACATGGTCGGCGATAATGCCGCGCAGCCTTTCTGCCTCTTCGCTTTCGGTTATGTGCGAAACGGTGACCATCTCGCCGTTCAGCCGCGCACCGAAGCAGCCGTCCTCATCGAAAACATATGCGATGCCGCCGCTCATCCCCGCGGCGAAATTGCGCCCGGTTTTGCCGAGTATGACGGCGATACCGCCTGTCATATATTCGCAGCCGTGATCGCCGCAGCCCTCTGCGACAGCCACCGCGCCGGAATTGCGCACGCAGAAGCGTTCGCCGGCGACACCGCACACATATGCCTCGCCGCCGGTCGCACCGTAAAGCGCGACATTGCCGATGATAACGTTATCGTGCGCATCGAAGGCGGCAGAAGGCTCCGGGAACACGGCAAGCCTGCCGCCCGAAAGCCCTTTGCCGAAATAATCGTTCGCATCGCCGCAGAGCGATATCGAAAGCCCCTTCGGGATAAACGCGCCGAAGGATTGCCCGCCGTTTCCGCGGCAGTTCACGGTATATGCGCCCGGTTCGAGCGTGCTGCCGAAGCGGCGCGTTATTTCCGAACCGAGTATTGTCCCGAAAGCGCGATCGGTGCTCTTTACATTCAGGCTTTCGGAATGCTTTTCGTTTCTTTCGAAACAGGGCTCGAACGCGGGTATGAGCGCCGTGACATCCGGGGTGCTCCCGAAGCGGAAGTCGAAGCCGTAGCCCTGTTCGTAATGCTCGTTTGCGTTGCTGCCGACAAGCGCGGAAAGCTCCGCACCGGCAAGCCGTTCGTCCGTGCTTTTTCTCTGCACGAGCAGGTCGCTCCTGCCCACAAGCTCGCCGACAGTCCTCACGCCCAGCCGCGCCATTATCTCGCGCAGCTCCCGTGCCACAAAGAGCATAAAGTTCATTACATATTCCGGTTTGCCGCAGAAGCGCCTGCGAAGCTCCGGATTCTGTGTTGCTATGCCGACGGGGCAGGTGTCCAGATTGCACACCCGCATCATCACGCAGCCCATCGAAACGAGCGGCGCCGTGGCAAAGCCGAATTCCTCTGCGCCGAGCATACACGCCACCGCGACATCGCGCCCTGTCATCAGCTTGCCGTCGGTTTCGAGCCGCACCCTGTGCCTCAGCCCGTTTGCGACAAGCTCGCGATGCGCCTGCGCGACACCGGTCTCCCACGGGAGCCCGGCATTGTGAATGGAGCTTTTGGGCGCGGCGCCGGTACCGCCGTCAAACCCGGAAACGAGCACTCCGTCCGCACCCGCCTTGGCAACGCCGGAGGCTATCGTGCCGACACCGTCCTCCGAAACGAGCTTTACGGTGACGTTTGCGCCCCTGTTCGCGCTTTTAAGATCGTATATGAGCTGCGCAAGATCCTCGATGGAATAAATATCATGGTGCGGCGGCGGGGATATGAGCGAAACACCGGGGGTGGAATAGCGCGTTGCCGCCACCCACGGGTAAACCTTCTTTCCGGGGAGATGCCCGCCCTCGCCGGGCTTTGCGCCCTGCGCCATTTTTATCTGGATCTCCTTTGCGCTGCAAAGATAAGCGCTTGTCACCCCGAACCTGCCGGAAGCGACCTGCTTTATCGCGCTGTTCATTTCGGTGCCGTAGCGTTCGGGCGCCTCGCCGCCCTCGCCGCTGTTCGATTTGCCGCCCAGGCGGTTCATCGCGATTGCCATGCAGGTATGCGCCTCGTAGGAAATGGAGCCGTACGACATTGCGCCCGTTTTGAAGCGCTTTACTATTTCTTCTTCCGGCTCTACCTCCGTTATCGGGATCCCGCCGTTTTCGTCATATTTGAAATCCAGCAGCCCGCGGAGCGTGTGCGGCTTGTTTTCATCGTTTACAATGCGCGAATATTCAAGGAATTTTTCGTAATCGCCGCTATGTGTCGCCTCGCGCAGGGCAACGATCGCCCTCGGGGAATATAAGTGATCTTCCGCCCCCGCGCCGGAGCGCAGCCTGTGCATACCCGGGCTTTCCGGAGTAAGATCGGCGTTGGGGTCAAAGGCGTGCGCATGGCGGAAGAGAACGTCCGCGCCCAGATCCGATATCCCCACGCCGCCCACAGGGCAGGCCGTTTCGGGGAAGTATTTTTCGACAAGCCCGCTATCCAGCCCGACAGCCTCGAACCGCTGCGCGAACTGATATGACTGAACCGTGGAAATGCCCATTTTGGAGGCGATCTTCACGATCCCGCCGAGCATTGCCGAATCGTATTTTTCTATTGCCGCCGCGGCATCGCCTTCGAGTGCGCCGTTCGAAACAAGCATTCGTATGCTTTCATGCGCAAGATACGGGCACACGGCGCAGGCACCGTAGCCGAGCAGCGCGGCAAAGTGATGCACTGTGCGCGGCTCGCCGCTTTCGAGTATAACGGAGGCGGGCTTTTTGCCGCCGCGTGCGGAAAGCTGCTTTGCCGCCGCGGAAACGGCAAGAAGCGAAGGTATCGCCGCGTGCGTTTTATCCACGCCGCGGTCGGAAAGTACGATAATGTTCGCGCCGCCTTCACGCGCGCGTTCGCATTTGTCAAGCATATCCCCGACAGCCTTTTCAAGCGTGTCGGTAATATCGTAGGCGGCGGAAACGCACGCGGCTTTCAGCCCGCCCCCATCAAGCGCCTTTATTGCCGCAAGCTGTTCCTCCGTAAGCAGCGGGCTTTGCAGCCGCAGCGCCGTGCAGGAAGCCTCGCCTGCCGCTGTGGTTATGCCGCTGTTGCCGGCATAGACCGCCGTATCCGTGACAATCTTTTCGCGCAGGGAATCTATCGGCGGATTTGTGACCTGTGCAAAGAGCTGCTTGAAGTAATCAAAAAGCAGCCTGTGTGTCTTATCCAGGAAGGCAAGCGGTATATCCACGCCCATGGAGGCTGTCGGCTCGCCGCCCGTTGCGGCAGCGGAAAGGATATCCTCGTTTATTTCCTCGTAATTATACCCGAACGCGGCAAGCAGCCTTGCGCGTTCCGCGTCCGTATATTCCGGGGCTTTGCATTTTGCGGCGGGGAGCGATTCCATCGCCGTAAGGTGCTTTGCGACCCATTCGCCGTAGGGCTTTTCGCCGGAATAAAACGCCTTGCATTCCTCATCCGAAATGACTCTGCCCGCAGCCGTATCCACCAGCAGCATCCTGCCGGGCATAAGCCGCGAATTGTATTTTATATTCTCCGCCGGGATATCCAGCACGCCGGTCTCGGAGGAAAGTATCAGCCTGCCGTCCGTCGTTTCGAGATACCTTGCGGGGCGAAGCCCGTTGCGGTCCAGCGTGGCGCCGAGAATGTCGCCGTCCGAAAAGATCACGGCGGCGGGACCGTCCCACGGCTCCATCATCGTTGCGTAATAGCGGTACATATCGCGCTTTGCACCGCACACGGAGGGATCGTTGCGCCACGGTTCGGGTATCATTGTCATCACGGCGAGCGGCAGCGGTACGCCGTTCATCATAAAGAATTCGAGCGCGTTATCCAGCATTGCGGAATCCGAGCCGGATGCGCTGATAACCGGAAGCGCGTTTTCGAGTGCGCTTCCGTGCAGCGCGCTGCGGAATATATCCTCACGCGCAGCCATGCGCAGCACGTTGCCGCGGATAGTGTTTATTTCGCCGTTGTGGAGTATTATCCTGTTCGGGTGGGCGCGTTCCCAGCTCGGATCGGTATTGGTGGAAAAACGGGAATGTACGGAGGCAATGGCGCTTTCGAAAAGCTCATCCGAAAGATCGGCATAAAAAGCGCGAAGCTGACCGACAAGGAACATACCCTTGTATACAACGGTACGCGAAGAAAGCGAGCAGACATATGTCTCTCCCGCACCCTCGTTTTCGAAAATGCGGCGCACCGCATAAAGCTCGCGGTCGAACCCGAGCCCCTGCGAAACGCCCTCCGGGCGGCGGATAAAGCACTGCTCGATTACCGGGCAGGTCGCAAGCGCCTTTTCTCCGAGCACGCTTTTGTCGGCGGGTACCTTTCTCCACGCTATTATATCCAGCCCTCTCGCGGCACAGACCCGCCCGAACCGCTCCTTTTCCCCCTGCGCGCCGCTTTGCGGCAGGAAAAACATACCGACACCGTAGTCCCGCGCGGCGGGAAGCCCTTTTACCTCCCTTGCGAAGAACCTGTGCGGTATCTGTACCATTATGCCGACACCGTCGCCGGTCTTGCCGGTTATGTCCGTCCCCGCGCGGTGGCCGAGACGTTCCACAATCGTGAGCGCATCGGACACAGCCCCGTGCGTGGGCACGCCGTTTATATTAACGACCGCGCCGATACCGCAGGCGTCGCTTGCGGGCGCGGTATATTTCCTGTAATTGCCGTTCATAAAAAGGTCGGCTCCTTTCGTTATTCTCCGCTTGCGCCGTAATTTGCAAGCACACGGGCGGAGGGGTCGTTCACATCGCAGCCCTTCCACGCACGGTTCGGCATCCAGAACCCCGGGATCAGCCCTGCACGCCCCGGGAAGAAGCGCTCGAAAATATCGCGGTAAAGCAGCGATTCTTTTGTAAAGGGAGTATTGTATGTATACTGCCGGCAGCGCGCTTCGAATTCCTCGTCGGTATAAAGGTCTTCGGCATACCGCTTCAATATGTCCGCCATGGAATGACCGACGGCATCGCTGAACGCCGCCTTTTCGCGCCAGAGTATATCCTGCGGGAGCAGGTCGCCCTCAAAGGCGTGGCGGAGAAGGTATTTTCCTTTTCCGTAACGGTTCAGCTTCAGTTCCGGATCGATACTCAGAACATATTCTGCAAAGGCAAGATCGCCGAACGGAACGCGCGCTTCAAGCGAATTTTCGGAAATGCACCTGTCCGCACGCAGCACGTCGTAAGCATAAAGCTCGCGCACGCGCTTTTCGGATTCCTTCTGAAACTCCTCCGCATTAGGTGCGAAATCGGTGTATTTGTACCCGAAAAGCTCGTCGGAAATTTCGCCGGTGAGCAGCACGCGCACCGGGGTGTTCGCGCGGATATACCGGCAGACGAGATACATACCGATCGAGGCGCGCACGGTGGTGATATCGTAAGTCTCGGTCGCATATATCACCTCGGGAAGCACTTCCGTAACATCGCTGTCCGTCATGAACACCTCGGTATGCTCCGAACCGATATATTCCGCTACCCTGCGCGCATATTTAAGGTCGATCGCATCGCGTTCCATGCCGATGGCGAAGGTCTTTATCGGGGAAGCGCTTTTCCGCGCCGCAACGGCACATACAAGCGAGGAATCCAGCCCGCCGGAGAGGAGAAAACCGACGGGCGCATCCGAATCCAAACGCTTTTCGATCCCTGCCGTGAGCAGCCTGCGTATGTTCGCACAAACATCTTCCAGACCGTCGCGGCTGTATTCCTTCACGGCGGATATATCGCGGTAGCACACGAACCTGCCGCCGGCGTAATAATGCCCCGGCGGGAAGGGGAACACCTGCGTGCAAAGCGGACAGAGGCTTTTTGCCTCGCTCGCGAAAAGTATGCCGCCGTCCTCCGTCGTGCCGTAAAACAGCGGGCGGATCCCGAACGGATCGCGCGCGGCGATAAGCTCGTCCTTTTCGGCATCATATATCAGCGCGGCGAATTCGGCATCCAGCATGGAAAACATTTTAAGCCCGTATTCGCGGTAAAGCGGCAGTATCAGTTCGCAATCCGAACCGCTTGCGAAGCGGTAGCCCTTCGCTTCCAGAGCGCTTTTAAGCCCGCGGAAGCCGTACAGCTCGCCGTTGCAGACCGCCATATTGCCGTATTCATCGCAAAACGGCTGCATACCGCTTTCGTCAAGCCCCATTATCGCAAGCCGGTGAAAGCCGAGCATCACATCGCCGGATGCGGCGGTGCGGCTCATATCCGGACCTCTTTTTTCGGTTTTCGCAAAAGCCTTTTCGAATTCGCCTATATCAATACCGGCGCCGCGGTAACCCATAACAGAACACATTTCAAAACCTCCGTATTACGGATGCTCCCGCGGCGTAAATGGCTGCTATCTCACTCCGTAAAGCAGTTCGCCGTAGGAGGGATAAGGCCATGCCTTCGAGCCGGCGACGGATTCCATGGAATCCACCGCGCTGCGCAGCGCAGCCATATCGTCGAGCACATCCGATTTGAAGAAATCGGCAAGCGCTTCGGCATCTGCCATTTTCTTTGCCGCATCCACATCCGATTCCAGCTTATTTGCGGCGGCAAACGCGCTGCCCATAAGCCCGCAAAGCGTGCTCAGCACGCTTTCCTCATAGGATGTATCCAGTGCCGCGGAAACGGCGCGCTTTTTGCTTACCGCCTCCGCAAGCGATGCGGAATATCCGCTCATCGCGGGGAGCACATCCTTTCTTACCATGTCGAGCATGGTAAGAGCTTCTATATTTATAACCTTGTTGTAATTTTCGAGCTTGACCTCGTGGCGGGCTTTGAGCTCGGTTTCGGTGAGCACCTTGTGAGAGGTAAAGAGCTTCACGTTCTTTTCATCCATAAGATGCTTCAAAGCATCGGGCGTGGTTTTCAGATTGCACAGCCCGCGCTTTTCCGCCTCCGCCACCCAGGATTCGTCATAGCCGTCGCCGTTAAAGATTATGCGCTTGTGATCGCGTATCGTTTCGACAATGAGCGTATGCAGCTCGGATTCGAAATCCGAAGCCGATTCCAGCCTGTCCGCAAACTGCCGCAGCTCCTCCGCAACGGAGGTATTGAGCACGGTGTTCGCGCAGGAAATGGATGCCGCCGAGCCGAGCATACGAAATTCAAACTTGTTGCCGGTGAAGGCAAACGGGCTTGTGCGGTTGCGGTCGGTCGTATCCCGCGGGAACCTGGGAAGCGTATGTACGCCGATCCTCATGAGCTCCTTTTGCTTGGCATCGTACTTTTCGTCCTTCTCCACGGCTTCGAGTATCTCGGAAAGGTCGCTGCCGATAAACATCGAAACAATGGCGGGCGGTGCTTCGTTCGCACCCAGACGGTGATCGTTGCCGGCGGAGGCAACGGATATTCTCAGAAGCTCCTGATATTCATCCACTGCCTTTATAACCGCGCAGAGGAAAAGCAGGAACTGAGCGTTTTCATAAGGAGTTTCGCCCGGCTCGAGCAGGTTCACGCCGGTATCCGTGCATATGGACCAGTTATTGTGCTTGCCGCTCCCGTTCACTCCTTCGAAGGGCTTTTCGGTGAGCAGGCAGACAAGCCCGTGGCGCTTTGCGATCTTCTGCATAAGCTCCATCGTGATCTGGTTGTGGTCGGCGGCGATATTCGTCGTCGTGAAGATCGGTGCCATTTCGTGCTGCGAAGGGGCGACCTCGTTGTGTTCGGTCTTGGCAAGCACGCCCAGCTTCCAGAGCTCCTCATTCAGCTCCTTCATATAAGCGGCGACACGCGGCTTTATCGCACCGAAATAATGGTCGTCAAGCTCCTGCCCCTTGGGCGCGTGGGCGCCGAAAAGCGTCCTGCCGGTGTATATGAGGTCCTTGCGCTTGTCGTAAAGCTCCTTGTCGATCAGGAAGTATTCCTGCTCCGGGCCGACCGTGGTCTTTACCGTCTGCGCATCGGTCTTGCCGAACAGTTTCAGCACACGCATCGCCTGGCGGTTTATTGCCTCCATGGAGCGCAGGAGCGCCGTTTTCTGGTCGAGCGCCTCGCCGCCGTAGGAACAGAACACCGTGGGTATGCAAAGCACGTTATCCTTGATAAATGCGTAGGATGTCGCATCCCATGCCGTATAGCCGCGTGCTTCGAAGGTGGCACGCAGACCGCCGGAGGGGAAGGAGGAGGCATCCGGTTCGCCGCGGATAAGCTCCTTGCCGGAAAATTCCATTATCACCCTCCCGCCCTTGGGGGAAATAAAGCTGTCGTGCTTTTCGGCGGTGATCCCGGTCATCGGCTGGAACCAGTGGGTATAATGCGTGGCGCCCTTTTCGATCGCCCAATCCTTCATCGCATTTGCGACTACCGTCGCAAGCTCCGGATCGAGATGCTTGCCCATTTTTATCGTTCTCTGCAACGCCTTGTAGGTCTCCTTGGGCAGGCGGGCTTCCATGGTATCGTCATCGAATACCATCGAGCCGAAAATTTCCGTTACGTTTGTCATCACAGTTGCTCCTTTACTGAAAAAAATGAAAAGACGGCAAAAGGGTCCTTCCCGCGACGCCCTTGCCGCCTTATAAAGCCTTGTTATAAACGACAGACCGCAGACAGTTTATCCACTGTCTGCGGCCCCTTTGTCGCTTTATGGGCGTATTATAACGGATACACCCGCGTTTGTCAACCGTTTTTCGGATTTTCTGCGTTTTTAACTATACGGTGTACGCATTCGCGGCGCCGTTTCGCCGTTTTTCACAGTTTTTCGCGGCGGCACGGCTCAATCCGGGATCGCTTCGGAGGGGTCGACCGTCTCTCCGCCGACACGCAGCTCGAAGTGAAGGTGAGGCCCGTCCGCGCTTTCGACGCGCGCTGTGTTGCCGACAGAGCCTATCTGCTGACCCGCGGCGATATGAGCGCCCACGGATATCCCGCCCGCAAGCTCGGGCGAAAGGCTCATATAATAGGATACCGTGTCGTAATCATGCTTCACCGCAACGGTGGTACCGTAGAAATAATCGTTTTCCACCGAAACGACCTCGCCCGCGGCATAGGCTATGACCGGCGTTCCCGCAGGGGCGGATATATCTATGCCGGTATGAACGCGGTAATCCTTCATTGTCTGCGAGAAAACAAGCGCCGTCACGCTGTAGCCCTTGCCCACCTTGCCGGAAACCGGGCAGTAAAATGTCCGTTCGGCTGCGGAGCTGTCGTCCGGCTCGCTCGTATCGGCTTCCACGCCGCTTTGCTCATCCCCGACGGGAAGATCGGGCACGCGGCTTTCGGCGTGCACGCCGGAAGCGCCGAAATCCATATTCGGCAGCGATACATTTACGGGCGAATCATCATAGGATATGCTGAAAATACCGATCGTGGCGGCTATGACCACCGTAACGGCAAGCCCGAGATACACAAAAGCCGAAAGCTTTGCGGCGCGTTTTGCAAGCGGTGCGCGGGATTCCGTCTCCCTATGCCGCCTGCTTTTGTTTTCGTTATCGTTCATTTGGTAATTACCCCCGAAAGTTATTTGTCAAGCCTATTCTTTGCTCTTTCGGGTGCAATTATTCAGTTTAACGACAGTTTCGGAAAATAGGTTTGAAGAATATGCGTGCAATCGCTCCCGTTTTTTGCAAGCCGGGAGGCATAACAGAGATCCAGACCGAGCCCGCTCCCCAGCCCGCGGCAATCGAAAACGGCTTCCCCGCCCGCGATATCGAGCGTAAACTCACGCGAGGGGAGCGAAAGCGCCCGCATGATCCTTCCCGCATCCGGCATTTCCGTGCCGAAAACGGCGAATTCGCACTTTTTGTTCCTGCCGTAAAAAACAAAGCATTCTTCATCCGGCTCCTCCGTAAGCCCGAGCAAAAGCGAAAGCTCGCGCAGGGTGAAGCGCCTTTCCGCCCTATGTACCTCGCAGGGGGATGCCGCCGTGACCGCCGCCGAAAAAGGCAAATTCGCACCTTCCCCGCTGCCGCTGCCGCAGCATTCCGAAAACGGCAGCTCCACGGGGAGCCCGTCGCGGACAAGATATCTGCCGGATGTCGCGGAAGCGGCGGAAACGGCTTCATCGCCCGGATCGGCAAGGGCAAAGCAGCAGCCCGGATCGTCGCAAAAAAGATAGCCCTCGTGCACGGTGCCGTAAAGCCTTGCGTGCATCACGTTCGTGCGGATAACGACGGCAAGCGCTTCACGCGCGGCAGGTTCGGAAGCCGTCGGGCACGCCGCGACCGCGGATGCAACGTATTCCTCCGCCGAAAGCTCCTTCGTTTCGCCGCCGATACATACCTTTACAAGCGCTTCGCGGCGCGGGGTCAGCCTGTCCGCGGCGGCGGGAAGCAGCAGCATCAACGGCACGGATAAAAAACAAAGCAAAAAGCGTTTCATGGTAAAACCGTCCTTTTTGCTTTATTTATATTCGGTTTTCGGGATTTTATTCCGTCTGTGCGCCAGGCAGGGCTTTTTGCCTTTCGCGGCAGCGCGCCGTGAGCAGCCGCGCGGATATATACGCCGCCGTAGTGACATCGACGATCGAAAAAACGGCATAACGGTCTAACGTAAGCTGACCGGTGCAGCAGAGCAGCAGATCCGGCACCGCGTATATCAGAAGAAGTACAATGGCGGAGCTTCCGAAGAAGAACGCCGCAACGGCGTTTCCGCCGCCGAGATAAGCCTTGCCCTCGAAGATAAACCAGAGCATCGCCGCGCAGAGCCCGAGTATATGATACCCGCCCGAGGATGCGAGCGGCCCGGAGCCGGAACGCACGAAATCGGCAAGCACGCGCACCGCCGAAAGCAGAGCCATCGGAAGCACGGAAGCGGCAGCGATCGTGCCGGATATCCGGCGTGCTCCGAGACAGCAGCGCACCCCGTGGAAGAGGAACACCGCAGCCGCGGCGACAGCAAGCACGACGACAGCAGCCTCGAGCGATGAAAGCCCGGCGGAATATGCCTTGCCGTCGTTAAACAGCGAAATAATGTAAAACAATGCCGAGAGCAGGAGCGAAGAGCCCATGACCAAGCAGCCGAGTGCGGAAAATACCCTGCCCAGCGGGATCACGGGGCGCATTTTGCGGAAGCTGCGCAGGCAGTACACGGCGGAAACGGCAAGCCAGATAATGACCGCCGCGGCAAAGCCGTAGGAATAGCCGGCATACTCATCCGCTATATAATATACGTTCGCGTCGCAGCCGTTCTTTTCCATGAATTTATAAAGCATATACGCGCGCGCCAATGCAAACACGCACGCCGCCGACAGAAACGCGACCATTTTACGAAGCCTTGCGGACAAAAAAACACCCCCCGAATGCGATACAGACATTATATCCGCATTCGGAGGGAAAGTAAAGTACAAATAGGGTATTTTTACAATATCATTTATAATTCATGTCAATACAGAGGCGTAAGCACCGTATCGCAGAAGAAGAAGGAAAGGATATATTTATACCCGTAACCCTCGCGCGCAAGCTTTTCGCCGCCGGTAGCGCTGAACCCGACACCGTGACCGGAACCGATACCGCTGACCGTGACCTTATCCGGCGCGATATCGCCGTAGCTGTCGCCGAAGCCTTCGAACTCCTTGTAGCCGTCTGCCGTCATGACCCCGCTCACCGTTTTCTTTTCCACCCTGCCCTCGGCGGTCAGCACTTCCATATCGGCGGTATAGCCCACCTTGAAGTTTGCGCTTTTGAACCCACAGGAGGCACGCACACGCTCCGCCGTGTTTATCCGGACGGAATTGCCGCTCCCGTCGCTCACCGAAAGCACGGTGATATAATCCGAACCGTACGGGTCGGTTTCGAGTATCTTCATGCTGATATTATCATCCGCAAGCGAGGAAAAACGGTACCGCGATGTGAGGTAATCGTAAAACTCGCTTTTTGTGAAGGTGATGTTCCAGCGGCTGTCGGCTTCCATTTCGTCGTTTTCAAGGAAAACGCTTTTCAGATAAGGTACCTCCGAGCCGCCCCATGCCGCAACGGAGGAACAGCTCGCGCCGCCGTTTGCCCCGTGGTAAAGCACGGCAATGGGTTCGCCCTTATATGTCACGATAAGCCCGCGGGTGGAATCGACAATGGCGTTGTTTTCCTCGCCCATGCGGAATATGCCGTAATAGACCTGGCAGCACGCCTCGCACGGGCAGACATCATAGCCCTCCCGAACGTGCTTGCCGTTTGTCGCCGCGGTGCGGGCAAGCACCGAAAAGGCCTTGCGCGTCTCCACGGAAAAGTTCACGCCGATCTCGTTCGCCATCACGCATTTAGTATAGCTTTCCAGCCCCAGGCGGTTCACCATGCGCAGCATTCCGTCCGAAACGGTATATTCGAAAAAGCCGGGGTATTCGCAGGTATATTCCTTGCCGCTGTAATGCTTCATCGGGAAGCTGACAACTCCGCCCGAGGCGCTTTTAAGTGCAAACGGGTGATCCGTGCGCTCGTAACGGAACAGTATCCGCCCGCTTGAGCGTTCAAGCACGGTAATTCCGGTTTCCCGCACGGCGCCGGGCGTGCCCGCCGGACATTCCGCACGCAGCTCGAAGCCGCGCTCCGTCACCGCGACATGGCAGCCCTCCCCCGCGGCGGCAAGAGCCTGGGAAAAGCCCGGATAAACCGCCCTGCAAACGGCATAGATCCCGATATTCCCCGTCTGCGCCGCAGCGCTTTCGGCACCGGCGGAAAACTCGGCTTCCGCCGTGGGCAATATCACCGTTTCGCTCCCGGAATAAGAGAACAGCTTTGTAAAGACTTCGCCGTCCGAAAAGCCGAAATCAAACCCGCCTTCCGAAACGGTCATTGCGGAGAACCGCCGTGTATCCAGCGCGTCGGTGCGCACATACATACCGACTCCGACCACCGGTTCGCCCAAGTTCGTGCCCTGTGCGGCGCTCTCCGCCGAAGCGGGCATCGCGGCGATGACCGCCAGCGCCGAAAGCGCAAGCGCGATAAGCTTAACGGACTTCATAATCGCCGCGGACGGTGAAATACGCCTTGTCGCCCGTTACAAGCACCGCGCGGCGCGATTCGCCCGCGGAAATATGATATATGTGCGCAAATTCAAGGCTTTCGCCGGAATAAAGCTCCCGCCCGGAGGAAAGATCCGCCACGCCCTCGCGGTCCGTGCCGGAGGAGGTTATGACCACCGCGCTCCCGCCGCGGAATATTAGCTCGGTATTTTCGGAAAGCAATATCACGCTCCCGCGAGGAAGCGTTTCATCGCGGTAGCCGCCTGCCTGCGGCGTGCCGCTGCCCACCTGCGAAAGTATGTCGCTGCGGAGCTTTTCACCGAAAACCTCGAGATACCCGTATGTGACCGGTGTTTCCGGCGGGATCGGGGTTTCGGCTTCGGTGCCCTCCGCACCTGCTGCGACAAATGTCAGCACCGAAACGGCAGCAAGCAGCACTGCCAGCAATCTTAATTTTTTCACTGTAAAATATCTCCTTTTTTCAGCCGCGGGAAGCAGTTTCCGCCGCCGCAGCGGGCGCCGGTATGTAATATAATATGCGGCATTCGGCGGGAAAATAATCACGTCCGGCGGCATTGTGCACGGGCATGAAATTACATCCGTACTTATTATTGTACCATACTTGTCAACCCCCTCCCGAAATTATTGTTTTTTTAGGGCTTTTCGGGGTGCGCAAAACACTTTTTCCGGCTTGACAAAACCGCTGAGGTATGCTATATTTTCAAGGAAACACGGCATATGCGGATGTGTCGGAATCGGCAGACGAGCCGGTCTTAGAAACCGGTGCCACGCGCGTATGGGTTCAAGTCCCTTCATCCGCACCATAAGCCTCCCGGGCAAAGCTCGGGGGGCTTTTCTCTTTTGCGATAAAGTATGACACCGGCTCCGCTTTTCTCCGCCTTTCACTCCTTCTCCGCTGCCGGTTTTTGCGGCAGTTTTTCATTTCCTTCATACCGGCTCCCGGGAGCCGCAAACCCCCAAAAGTTGACTTAATTTTCGCATATGTGATACAATCGCATACGAAGTCAGTGATCGGACGACCGGGCAGGACAGCATCACGCAGGCGGGAATATTTATATGTACCGTTTTAGGGACACGGAAAGTAATAGAATACACACCCGGCAAAGCCGGAAGAAGGAGGCAGAATCATGCGCTTTTACAAAATCGAGGGAACGATCGAGAACAAAGATCGAATAAAGAACAGCGAAAACCGCCGCGCCGCGCGGGAGATATCGGATAATATCGCGCTGCTCAGCCGGGCGTTCAACGAAAAGCGGAACGGAAAGAGTTTTATGTATGTTGCGAATATACTCGCAGACAGAATGACCGCCGGAATGATATGTACCGAAGATACCGACACCGGCAGGCAAACGGAGCTTTTTTTCAAGGCGATCAAAACAAAGCCGAGCGACATTTCCACGGAAGAAATCACCTTCAATATGGCGCGTGCGCTTCTGCGCACCTCCGACCGCAACGGTTATATAAATGACGACGGCGAAGTCTTCCGGGATTTCGGTATTGACGAGCTGACCGGGCGCTTTTCCGACATATTTGACTACGGTGAGAACCTTATCGAAAATGCGGACAAAACAGATATTTATACCGAAACGGAAAAATACACGATGTCGGATTCGGTTCTGCCGGAATTAGACCGCATCTACGACGGCAGGGCTGCAGGCAAAGCCAAAGGGCACCCGGTACATTACATGATGCAGACCGACGACCCCGACACGCGCCGTGAAATATGCCGTCTTCTGCTGAAAGCCCTGTATGCAAACGGAAGGATCGAAAACAGGAGGTACTGTTTTGTCAATCTCTGCATGGACGAGAGCATCCCGCCGACGGCTTACGACCAGCTTTATAAAATGAACGAAGGCGGAGCCGTTATAATACGTTACGATGCGTGCCGCAGAGAAGAGGACGGCGACACCGCCGACAGCTCGCACGAAACGATACAGCGGATGTGCGAAGCGCTGAAAAAATACCGTTACAGCGTGCTGACGATATTCTGCCTGCCGCGTGAATGTACGAAGGCGAGAGACATATTCAATGAAGAAGCGGGCAGCATAAGCTTTATAGAGCTGAAAGAGGAATTTGTATCCGGCACCCGTGCCGAAGAGTTCCTGAAAATGCTTGCCGCGGAAAGGCACATCCGCACCGACAAAAACCTTTTTAACACGCCGGAAAAGGAAAAAGGATATCTTGCCGCAGAGCTGCGCGAGCTGTTCGACCGCTGGTACGACCGCAAGCTGAAAACCGGGATATACCCCCAATACCGCGATATCGCGACCGCAAAGCACCGGCTTGCCGCCGCCGCGCCGAAGGGCTCCGCTTATGATGAATTGCAGGAAATGATCGGGCTTTCCAGCGCAAAAAAGCTGATCGGCAAGGCGCTTGATTACCACAAGGCAATGAAGCTTTTCGCCGATAAAGGAATGAAGAACGATCACCCTGCAATGCACATGGTCTTTACCGGCTCGCCGGGCACGGCAAAAACCAGTGTCGCGCGCCTTTTCGCCCGCATTATGAAAGAAAACGGGCTGCTTTCCAAGGGCGATCTTATCGAGGTCGGGCGCGGCGATCTTGTGGGCAAATATGTGGGCTGGACGGCGCCCACGATCCAAAATAAGTTCCGCGAGGCGGAGGGCAGCGTTCTTTTTATAGACGAAGCCTACTCGCTTGCGGACGACCGGGACGGCTCCTACGGCGACGAAGCCATAAACACCATCGTGCAGGAAATGGAAAACCGGCGCGAAAGCGTAATTGTTATCTTTGCCGGATATACAGACAAAATGGAAGCCTTTTTGAATAAGAATCCGGGGCTGCGCTCCAGGATAGCCTATAATGTTCCTTTTGATGATTACACCACAGAGGAGCTCTGCGCCATCGCCGCGCTTATCGCCAAAAAGAACGGGCTTTCGCTGGATGCGCCGGCGCAAAGCCGTTTGGAAAAGCTTTTCTCCGCCGCACGCGCTCAAAGCGACTTCGGCAACGGAAGATATGTTCGAAACGTTATTGAACGGGCGCGTATGGCGCAGGCATCAAGGCTGCTCGCAATGGGGTATGAAAACGTCACCTCCGCCGATGTGGCGACACTGTGCGCTTCGGATATAGAAATGCCCGAAGTGCAGGTAAAAGCCGAAAAGCGCATAGGCTTTTCGGCATAGGAAAAGGCAATGCAGACAAGCAGGCACCCGAACACCGGAAGTTTTCTGCTGCCCTGCCGGAAAGGAGGAACCCGGGCATGATAAATTCATTAAAAGCCCGCTTGCAGCGCGCGGTACGCGGGTGGAGCGATGCCGATGCACTGAATATGAATGAATGGTTTTTGAGCATGCTTCCGCAAATGCTGAAATACTTCAGGGAGCACCGCAGAGGCTACCCCATTGAACTGCTGCGTGAATACCTCTCTGCCCACCGCGATGAGCTGAACATGACATACGATGAATTCCGTGTTTGGCCCGCGGGCAAAAGCTCTGCGGAATATCGCCGGCGCAAAGAGATCGACTTTGCCTGCGGACGCATATGGGATGAAACGCTCGGGCTGATGATATACCTTTTGGAGCAGGCCGGCTCCGATACACCCGCCGCAGCCTCCCCGAAGGAGGCGCTCGAGTTTGAGGAATACAAGGACCGCTGCAAGGCCGAGGCGTTAGAGCTTTTCAACAAATGGTTTTACAATCTGTGTGATTGAAGCCGCAACAAAAAAACAGCAAGGGGATCCCTTGCTGTTTTGCGTTTTAAGTTTTAAGGATGATTACTCTGCTGCGGGTTCTTCCGCTGCGGGGGCTTCGGCGGTTTCGTTATTGCCGTCGAGCAGCGCGCGGATAGAGAGCGAAAGCCTTCTTCTTTCGAAATCGGCGGCGGTGATCTTCACGGTGACCTTATCGCCGACTTTAAGCACGCTTGCCGGATTGGAAACGGGCTTGTCGGAGATCTGGCTTATGTGGATAAGGCCGTCGAGATCGGGAAGGATCTCGGCAAATGCGCCGAACGGCATGATAGAAACGACCGTTGCATCGACAACATCGCCCACGCTGTATTTGGAAGCGAATATGTTCCACGGATCGTTTTCGGGTGTCTTGTAGCCGAGCGAAATTCTCTTCTTTTCCTTATCGACCGATTTGACATAAACGTTGATCGTTTCACCTTCGGTGAGCACATCCGCGGGCTTTTTGAGCTTGCCCCAGGAAAGCTCGCTGATATGGAGCATACCGTCCACCGGGCCGAGGTTGATAAAAGCGCCGTAGGACATGATCGCGCGGACCTTGCCTTCGAACTTGTCGCCTTCCTGGACGGTGTTGAAGAATTCCTCCTCCGCTGCCTTTCTTGCGGCGCGGTTGGAGCTCTTGATAGAGCCAACGGCTCTCTTTCTGCCCTCATTCACATCAATGATCCTGAAGCTGACGGTTTCGCCCTTGAGCGAATCAAGCGGTTCGCCCTTGGGAATACCGGTGCGGGAAGCGGGGATAAACACCCTGTTGGGGCCGTAAAGAACGATAACGCCGGCATAGCCCTGTTCGTTCTTGACGATCTCCTTCACGGTGCCGGAAAGGCTTTCGCCGGATTCGGCTGCCGCCTTGATACCTTCCCAGTACTTCTGGGCATCGATCTTCTTTTTGGAAAGAAGAACTGTTCCGTCGGAATCGCTGAACTTACCGCAGATAACTTCCACTTCGTCGCCGACCTTGAACAGATCGTTCAGATCGACGCCGCTTTCGGCAGTGATCTCGTCATAGGGGAGTATCCCCGTGTGCTTCGTACCGAGATCGACTTTTACCTCGGCAGGATTAACAGCCGATACTATTCCGGTTACCCTTTCACCTGTATTTAATGTTCTGAATGACTGGTCGAGCATCTCGGCAAAGCTGAGTTCCTCTTTTGCGATGTCTGCCATCTTGTTGTAAACCTCCTGTATTATTCCGTCGGGCGTCGAGGCACCGGCGGCTATAGCAATTTTATGTGAAGCGCGGATCATGTCCGCGTACACGTCAAGTTCATCTGCCGTTTCGACAAGCAGAGTGTTTTTGCACACCTCCCGCGCGATGCCGTAAAGCTTCACGGTGTTCGAGCTGTGCCTCCCGCCCACAACGACGGTCATGTCGCTGTTTTCGGCAAGCAAGCCTGCCTCGCGCTGGCGGAGCCCTGTCACGCCGCAGATCGTATCGAAAACGCGGCACGCGGGGTAAAACTTTGTGATAAGAGCGCGGCACTTTTCCCATTCCGCGCCGGAATATGTCGTTTGTACCGCAAGTATGCAGCTGCCGGGGTAGGAAAACCCCTGCGGGTGCGCGGAAGCGATTTCGGCACTGTCGGCAAAAACTTCGACTTCGCCCCGTGCGCGATCGACAATACCGCGTACCTCCGGGTGTTCTCTGTCGCCGATAACGATTATCTTTGTGTCCGCAGGCTGCGAAGCGACGATAGCGTGTATTTTCGCGACATAGGGGCAGGTCGCATCGACAAATTCGCAATTTCTTTCCCGCAGCGCGGTATAGACCGAACCGACAGCCCCGTGGGTGCGTATGAATACGAGCGCATCCTCCGGGAGCGAGGGTATATCCGATTCGCTTATAAACTTCACCCCGCGGCGCTTTAAGGATTCGTTGAACACGGGGTTATGTATCAGCTCGCCCAGACAGTATATCGGGCGGGCGGCGGAATCGAGGCTTTCGTTTATTATCTTCACGGCGCGCTTCACGCCGAAGCAGAAGCCGCTGTGTTCCGAAACGGTGATATCAGCCATTTGTATGCTCTGTGTGCGCGGCAAAATCGTCGCACACTCTGGTAAAAGCATATTTCGCGATGCTGTGCGTACCTTCCTCCGCCTTGACCTTTTCGTATTCCTCCGCGGTGATCGGCTTGCCGATATAAACGCGGACCTTGCGGAAGACAAGCGGCTTTCTGCCGTCGTAGCATATTGTCACGGGGAGGAGCGGAACGCCGGTGCGCACCGCCATGAGCCCGACGCCCGCCAAAGCAAGCTCCGGCGTGGGCTTTACGCCCGGCATACGGGTGCCCTGCGGGTATATCCCGAGGCATTCGCCGCCTTTAACGAGCGAAACGCAGGTGCGTACAGCATCTATATCGCTCGCACCGCGGTTGATGGGGATGACCCCGGCAAGCTTGCATATCAGGCGCATGAAGGGATTCTTCCGCAAGCTGCCCTTTGCGACAAAGTGTATCTGCCTTTTGAGAGGGCAGGCGGTGAACATCACATCCGCAAAGGATGAATGGTTGGAAATCGCTATATATTCGCCGCTTTGCGGTTCGTTTTCCCTGCCGTGGTATTCCACCCGGTAGACGAGCTTCGAATACACGCGTGCAATGGCACGCAGGATCTTATACGATGCGCTCATTTCCGTGCTCTTTCCTTATCGATGATATCCGCAACGGCTTCAAGCGTTTGCTGTGCGGACATTCCGGTGTTGTCGATTATCACCGCATCCTCTGCCGGAACGGTGGGTGCGATATCGCGGTTCCTGTCGTTGAAGTCGCGTTCCTTCATGCGGGCGAGTATATCCTCGTAAACGACATTTTCGCCGCGGTCGGAAAGTTCCCTGAACCTGCGGGCGGCGCGTTCCTCCGGCGAAGCGGTTATGAAGATCTTCACACGCGCATCCGGAAGTATGACGGTGCCTATATCCCTGCCGTCCATGACGACATCCCGCCTTTCCGCGATCCCGCGCTGGACTGAAAGCAGGAATTCGCGCACCTGCGGTATTGCCGAAACGGCGCTTGCATATGCGGAAATTTCCGGCGTGCGTATTTCCGTACCCAGGCGTACGCCGTCCAGATAAACGGCACTGCCGCCGTTTTCGAGCCGCATATCGAGCTTTATCCCCGGCAGCGCGGCGCACACGGCTGCGTTGTCGCGCGGGTCGATCCCTTTCTGCGCGATATAGTAGCCCACGGCGCGGTAAAGCGATCCGGTGTCCACATACACGAACCCGTACCGCTGTGCGACCAGGCGCGCAAGCGTGCTTTTTCCGGAGCCGGAGGGCCCGTCCAAAGCTACTCCGAAGGTTTTTTGAACCATAAATATCACCAATATACGATTATACACGATTTCCGCGGACATTTCAACCCCTTTTGCAAATAATTTTTCGCTTTGCCCCGCCGCCCGCCGCACAGGCGATTTTCCCTATTGTATAACAGGACGAAAAAAGTATTGATTTCACCGCGGCTGTATGCTATAATGTACCCACAAACCGATTTATGGGGGTATATTATGAAAAAAATCGCTCTTGTTCTCGCATTACTCATGTGTCTGCCCTTTGCACTTTTCGGATGCGGCAAGCATTCCTCGCCGGAAAGCTGCGCAAAGGCATACATCAAAGCAACATATGATTTCGATTACGAAACCATCATGGATCTCACCCCGCGCTTTGACGAAGGCCTTATGAAAAAGTTCGATGACGATTACACCGAACGCGATTACGACGATTTCTACAAGGATGCCGAACGCGACAAAAAGAACGACGCCGAAGACGGCAAAGAATACGTCGACGATCTCGAAGATTACGATGTGAGCTACACCATCACCAAAACCGTCACCTACAAATCCGGCGACGACCGTTTTGACAGCGTTGTCAATCCCGATCTCTGCGCTGAAAGGCTTCAGTCGCTTTATGAAGTGATAGACGAGATCGCTTGCGTTTACTATTATATCGAGGCTACCGTTCTGAAGGATAAGGGCGACGATCCCGACTACTACTGCAACGCCGACAAGCTCACGCTTGCAAAGATCGACGGAAGCTGGTATATTTTTGACCCCACGCTTCCCGACTACGACTGAACCGCCGATGTGAAGGGAGAATAAAGAAATGAAAAGAATCTGTCTTATACTGGCTCTCGCGATACTCTGTCCGGTAATACTTTGCTCCTGCGGCAGTGCCGACAGCGTTGCGAAGGATTATATCGAAGCACGCTACATCAATTTCGATGCAGCCAAGCTTTCCGAAACCATGCTCGCTTACGACAAGGATCTTCTCCGCGACTATGTCAAGGATTTCGACAGCGCTTCTGTCAAAACCAAGCTTGAAAGCCTTGAAAATATGTTGGAGAATTACAAGGATGCGGCAGACGACAACGACACGAAGTACGACTACAAGATCATCCACACCGAAAAATACGATGAGGATTCCGCCGGCTTCAAGGAAATCGCCAAATCCGTCAAAAACGGCGAATACGGTAAATCGCTTTCCAATGCCATGACCGCCGCCGCAAAGGTTTATGCTTATATTTCGGGCGAATCCGACGGAAGCGACGGAGAAACCGATTACGAACACCAGATCGTCACCGTCACCTGCATCAAGGTCGACGGCAAGTGGTATGTTCTTTCCGACGGCAACAGATAAACCGCAAAACAGCGAATCAAAAGCCCTTTTCCTTCCGCGGAAAAGGGCTTTCTTTTTGTCTGCCTTGCGGCGGCATTACCGCGCCGCGGCGATCAGCACGCGGCAGTATTCAAGCTCGGCGCATATAAAATCCGCCGCGCCGCACACGCCTTCAAGCGCTTCCTGCAGCCGCGCGATCGCATCCGCGGCAGCCGCCGTATCGCCGGCGCCGCTGTATTCGAGCGCCGAAGCAAGATGATCATCTGCCGATTGCGGGATATCCGCAAACGGGCGGATATTTCCGAGCTGGGTTTTGACCATCGAAAGCATCGCGGCGACGGTTTCGCCCGCCGGGGTGCCGGTGATCGGCTGTGCCGGGGTGCGGAAGCTTTCCCGCACGGCTTTGTCGTACCCGCAAACGCTTATATAGCGCAGCGTGAAGTTTGCGCTGCCGGCACAAAGCGAAGCTGCGGGCATAACAAGCTGTTCGTACATGGATTCGACCGTTGCGCGGACATATGTCCCCACGCCGACGACCACGGGGTAACCGCGCAGAAGCTGCGCGTTTTCATCGACATAGCCCTGCTGATAGTCGGTCGTCGCGCCGTAGATCATCGGGTATATTGCATCAGCAAAGCCCTCCGAAGCCCATCTTGCCACATCCTGGTACACAAACTTTTTGCGGTCGCCCGCATCGGCAAAGCAGGTAAAGCTGACATTCAGCCCGGCATTCGCCGATTTCACGGCATTATAAAGCTCGCGCGCGTAATCGCTGATGATATCCGTACGATAGTTGCACCATTTTTCCCAAAGCGGGTCGGTTATGGAAAGCTTTTGCGGGTCCGCCCCGTATTTCGCTTTGAAGCCGTTCACCGCCGCGGGGGTATAACCGAAATCCTCGTAATTATGCTCCTGATAATATATCGGCAGCGGGTAACGGGTGTAATCGAACTGTATGCCGAAGATCTTGTACCTGGAAGCGATCTCCTTTGCCGCGGCGATCTTCATCGCGCGGACATCGGCATCCGCGGGGTCGAGCGTTATAAGCCCCGAAGGGTCGCGGTCGCGCCCGGCTTTGCTTATCAGGTATTTATCGCTCATCGTATTGATATAATGCTCCGGCTGCCACTGCACGTTGCCGCTTGCCATCGGGCAGGCGGAAAGCATCACGATAAGCCTTATGCCCTCCTTTTCGCAGGCGCGGGAAAAGGCATCCAGAACGTCAAAGCCGTTAAGCTCCGGCGCCATGACCTGCCCCGGCACCTGCGTGGGGTAGCCGGTGTATCCGGCGCCCGCGCTGTCATCCACGATCAATGTATTCAGCCCCAGGCCGGCGGCGTATTCCACGGCGTGGAACACCTCGCGCTCGTTTTTATAATGAAGTATCAGCTCATCGGAATATCCGCGCTCGCCGACCGTCACCCATGCTGCGCGGTCGCCCACCGTGATTTCCGGGTAAAGCAGGCATTCCGCGCCATCCAGCGCAGCCTCAAGCTTTTCAAGCTCCGCCCTGACGGGCTTTGTGCTGCTGTCCGCGACGTAAAAGCGATCGGCTATCGCCTTGCGGTCGATAGGGTATTTCGCAAAGCTTTCCTCCGCGCGGGCAAGGAATTCCTCCCGCTTGAGGTAAAGGCTTTCGGAAAGGACAGTCGGATCCTCGATAAAATAAATGCTCTTTCCGTCGCTGCTTATCGCGGCGCGCATACCCTCGCGCACGCCGCAGAAATATCCGGCGCTGCCGTTCAAAGGCCCCGAAACGACATAACCGCCCTTCGGCACGTTCGTTCCGCCCGAAACGCCTTCCGAGATCAATATCACCCTGCCCTGCTCCGAAACGGAAAGCTCCGTAACGGAGGCATCCTTCGCGACCGGGGTCGAACCGCTTTTTTCGGTATATATTATCGCACTTGCCGCCGTGCGCGAACGGTCGCGCCCCGAAACGACAAGCCGCTTCACGGTATAAAGCGGGTCGGATGTGCACAGTTCGGCACTGTCGCCGACCTTTGCAGCCGCCGCTGCGCCGTAGGCGGCGGAAAGCGATATCACATAACCGCCCTCCGGTATTTCGGTATTGCCGGCATCGTTCACCGCAATAATCTTTCCCCCCGCAACGGCAAGCTCCCTGCCGCCGGAAGTGCAGGTCGTCGCGGCATACCATTCGTTATCATAAATATATCCGCTGCGGCAATCGGCGCGCGTTTCATTGCGGTGGTGAATCTCTATCACACCGCGGTCGCCGATACGGGCATATTGCCCGCAGCTCTTCCCGCTTTCGCAAATATCCGTCTCGACCACGCTGCCCGCGGCGGGGATATCGCCCGTACCGCAGAAGCGTATCACAAAGCCGTTTTTCGGGATTATCGCAGGCTCGTCATAAACGACGCAGATCACGCCGTCCGCAACGGCGGCATCCGCAAATTCGCCGTCACACGACGGGGCGGAATCCCCGAACGCGGGTGTAAAGATATATACCCCGCCGCCCGTCGGCACGGTATCCACACTGGCAGCCGTGTATTCCGCCCCGTCGATAAGCAATACCCGCGGATTTGCGGGCTCCGGTACGGCTGTATCCCCGGAGCTTCCCTCGCCCCCGCGTGTGCAGGAGCAAAACGGAAACAGTATAAGCAGTGAAAGCAGCAAAGCGGTTTTTCTTTTCATAAAGCACCTCTTACAAAATATGCCGCGGAGCCTTTCGCGACCCCGCGGCATACAAACAAGCTTTTTATATCGGCCGGATTATCTTCTGACCTTCTTCACGACTACTGCCGCGCCGGCAAGCGCGATAAGCGTGATAACGGCGATAACGATGAGGCTGACAGTACCGTCGCCGGTAACGGGGGGTGTCGTCTCGCCCGAGGAATCGGCAGCACCCGCCCTGACGGTAACGCTGACAGGCTGGGTATAAAGGATATATTCCCTGCCGTCGGTGGATTTTGTCTTATAGCCGTACATAACGGCGGCTTCGCCCTCTTTAACGCCCTTGACCTTGCCGTTTTCGACAGTGATATATTCGCTGCCCGAAAGAACCTTAACTATAAGATCCTTGGCGGCAAGAGCGGTGTCCGTTCTGCCGTATGTCTGCGCAGTGGCGGAAATATCGGCGTCCTTGCCCGGTTCGAGGCTTATATCCGCGGCGGTAAGGAGCTTGTACATATTCTTGACCCACTGCATATCGTTGGTGGTGACACCGTCGCAGCCGGAGAAGAAGCCGCTCTGGTTATTGGTAGCGACATATGTCCACGGCCATACGGTCATACCGCGGTCGACGGCAGCCTGCATGAAATATGTGGTGGCGCAGTTGTTTGCCGGGTTTACGGAGCTGTTCACGCCCTGTGCGGTAACAAGCAGCTTGTAGAACGCATTGAGCGCATCCTCCGCCGTCACGGCGTTGTCCGCAGCGGAAAGGAAGCCGGTGGAAGTACCGGGAAGCTGGGTGTTGAGCGCGCTGAGGAAGTTCGTACCGAAAGAGATGAAATCCACTCTGTCGGTCATATCGTATTCCTTGAGCAGCTTGACCGTTTCGGGAACGGTCTTGGCGTTGCTGCCCTTGATCTCGATAAATATGCGGATGTCCTTATCCTTGAACTCTTCGAGCAGCTCCTTGAGGGTGGGAACGGTGTATTCCGAAACGGAGCCGTTCACGTTGAGAAGCCTGTACTGCTTGATCTCCTCGAGCGTCATCTGGTTGACGGTGAGGCTGCCGTTGTAGTTTGTGGTGCGCTTGATGCTGTTATCGTGCATGACGATAACATGGCCGTCCTTGGTGACATCGATGTCGATCTCGAAAACATCGCCGCCGTTTTCATAAGCCTTCAGGAAGCTTGCAATAGAATTTTCGGGCGCAAGCGTGGGATTTCCGCGGTGGCCGATCATTATCGGCGTGCGGGTGAAGGCGTTCTTTTCGAATATATCGTTGATTACCTTTGCCGCTTCGGAAGCGCTTTCGGTGATAATACCGTTTGCGCCGGAGGTGACGGCAGTCGCAACATTCTTCACGAATTCATCGCCCTCCGCCTTGCCCTCGACATTGACCCAGACGGCAACGGCAAGCTCCTGCAGCTCGGCAACGACCTGCTTCTTGGCATCCGCGACTTTTATCACGCAGAAGGTCGCGGGGGCTTTTCTGACCTTGACACGGATCTCGTCCGCTTCCTTGGAGGTGAGCGTTTCCTTGCCGATTGTCAGCTCGAGACCGGTGCGGATCAGGGTATTCTTGCCGCGGATATAGCCCAGCACGTCGGCATCCGCGGAAATAACGTTCACGTCCTTTGCGCCCGCGGCGGTAACGGCGGCAAGAAGCTTATCCGCCTCCGTGCGGTTTGCAACACGGAAGGTGGGAAGGCACTTTGCCTCGGCACAGTCGGTAAGGAGCTTTTTGATATCGGAAACGGCGCTCACGTCATAAAGCGCGCTGCCGCCCTTCACGGAGGAATCCTTGATATAGCCGACATTGGCTATCGTGTTGATAAGGTTGAGGCTTTCGTGGAGGTTGTTGATAAGGGTCGTCTTTTTGGGGATATGCACCGGGCTTTCGGTCTGAACGCAGACCTTGTAGCTTTTCACCGCGGTGGTACCGTAGTTCATGGTGAGCCCGAGCCCGCCCTTGAGATAGGTTTTGGTTTTCTGTCCGATAATGGCATCGGTGGTGTAAAGAGCCTCTTCGCCGTCGATAGCGTAAAGCACATCGGTGCCCTTTGCCTGAACGTTAACGGTGTGGAAGCCATCCTTCATGCTCCTGATCGTGAAGGCAGCCGTGCTGGCGACGTTCCAGTTGTTGGAAGTCGTCCTTTCGGCAAATTCTATACCGTTGCTCAATGTGGTGTTTTCGCGGATGCACATATGGTAGTAGGGATATGCGTTGCCCGCGATGTCCTGAATGCGGTATACCACGCCGAACCAGCGGCCGGTATCGGAGGTGGAGAGCATTTTGATTTCGGTCGTGACGGAATAATCGCCGAATTCGGCAAGCCAGGCGGGGAGCATCGCTCTCGCATAGCCGTCGCCGAGACCGCCGATATTGAGCGCGCCGTCCTTGACGTCAAAGGAGCCGCCGTTGCCGGTAAAGCGCCAGCCGTCGGCTTTGAGCGAATCGATCGTTGCATCGGAAAAATCCGCTTCGAACAGGACGTATTCCTTTTCGGAAGCTTCCTTTGCGACAACGTAAATGTTCTTCTGCTTGCTGCCGGAGGAGGCGACAAGCTTCGTAACACCCTTTGCCGCGGGGGTGTATTCCGTTACCGTTTTGCCGTCCAATGTCCATTTGACATCGGCGGTGGCGGAGGTATCGCCGTTAAATACGACACTGTACGACGAAAGATTTATCTTTTCGCCGGTGTCGGCTGTAATGCAGGGGTTGTTTTCGGCGATCTCCGAAACGTTCTCGCCGTGAACATCCGCAGCAAACGCAAAAAGCATTGTCGCCGCGATGGCAAGCGCAAGAACGATGCTGATAAAGCGCTTCATGGTGTTCCTCCTTAAAATGTGTTGTTTTTATATACAAACGCGCCCGCGCCGTTCAGTTCTGGCGGCGAACGGTTTTGTATTCGTCATAGGGCTTGTAATACCGGCACACCTGCCCGCCGGAGGCGGTGAAGGCATAGACTTCATCCTCGTCGAGCAGCGCTTCGCAGACAAGCTCGCCGGTTTCGTCGTCGTAAGCGGCAAATTCGCAGCTTTCGCAGATATCAGTATTCATAATCGAAGCAGGCGCGGCTTTCGCGCAGCGGGCGCATGAATTCGCCGATCGCCTTGTGCAGCGGGTGAACGATATATTCGTGCAGGCCCTCCCAATCGTTATACTCGGCTACAAGCATAAGATCGCAGTTTTCCGGCGCCCCCGCCCCGCGGAGAAAAACCTCCGAACGCACGAGCGTAGGTATTTTGCCCTGCAATGCTTCCAGCCGCTTTTTGGTTTCCGCGGCGTTTTCGAGCGCGCTCCTGCCGCCCGCTTCGGGCAGAAATTTGAACATTACCGTGTGCCGGATCATGAAAGCTTCTCCTTTAATGTCGTGTCGATATATTCGTTCGCATCGCTGACGGCGGCATACCAGACATAATCGCCCGCGCTGCCGAACACGGCGGTTTTAAGCATACTCGTATCCATGGAGGGATACGCCTTGGAAAGCAGCAGTTTTGCATCGATACGGGAGCGCAGAAACTGCATGAACACGCCCTTGTCCGCGCCCGCATTGAGCCTGAATATGCCGAATTCGCAGGGCTTGAGCGGTTTTGTTTCGTCGATATAAAGCGCATAATCCGAAAAAGCGGAAAGCTCCGGCGATTCGGTCGCATCGCCGAAATAGCCGCGCAGGAGATCCTCATCCAGCTTTGCGCTGCCCGCGGCGGTATAATACAGCCCGCCGGAAAGCGAATATTTTTCGATAAAAGCGTTTGCCTCCGCGGCAATGTCGATATCCTTTGCCGCCGGAGTGCTTTCCGCAGCAGCACCGGAGGTGCCGGCAGAGCTTTCGCCGCTGCCGCCGGAGCAGGCGGATAAAAGCAGGCACGCAAGTATCGCAAAAACGACCAAAGTGTATTTTTTCATCAAATTGCACCCTCCGAGGCAGTATTGAACTATCGCATCTTGTATCATATCACAAAATCCGGGCATTGTCAACCGCTTTCGGCTCAACAAAAACGGGCGATTCCGCCGGAAAAGCGGAATCGCCCGTGATTATTTTTGCAATGCTGCCGATCAGACCACGCCCTGAGCCTTCATCGCTTCGGCAACCTTAAGGAAGCCGGCGATATTCGCGCCCGAAACGAGATTGTCCGCGGAGGCATATTCGCCCGCGGCAGCGGAAGCGTTTTCGAAGATGTTCTTCATGATACCGCAGAGCTTGCCGTCCACCTCGTCGAACGTCCAGCTCAGGCGGATGGAATTCTGGCTCATTTCAAGGCCGCTGGTGGCAACGCCGCCCGCGTTTGCCGCCTTTGCCGGTCCGAAGTAAATGCCGGCGGCAAGGAATGCCTCGACAGCCTCCGGCGTGGAAGGCATATTCGCGCCCTCCGCGACATATTTAACGCCGTTTGCGATAAGTGCCTTTGCATCCTCGCCGCAAAGCTCGTTCTGTGTCGCGCAGGGAAGCGCGATATCGCACTTCACGTTCCAGATGCCCCTGCCCTCGGTATATACCGCGCCGGGCACCCTTGCGGCGTATTCGCGGATCCTGCCGCGTTCGACTTCCTTGATCTGCTTTACGACATCCAGCTTTATACCTTCTTCATCCACGACAAAGCCGTTGGAATCGCTCATCGCAACGACCTTTGCACCCATGGACTGTGCCTTTTCGCAGGCGTAAATGGCGACATTGCCGCTGCCGCTGATAACGACACGCTTGCCCTCGAAGCCGTCGCCCTTCTTTTTGAGCATATTATCCGTGAAGTAGCAAAGCCCGTAGCCGGTCGCCTGCGTTCTTGCAAGCGAGCCGCCGTAAGGAATGCCCTTGCCGGTGAGCACGCCGGTGAATTCGCCGGTGATACGCTTATACTGCCCGAAAAGGTAGCCGATTTCGCGCCCGCCGACACCGATATCCCCCGCGGGGACATCCACGTCCGCGCCGATATGGCGGTAAAGCTCCGTCATGAACGACTGACAGAAGCGCATTACCTCGGCATCCGATCTGCCCTTCGGGTCGAAATCGCTGCCGCCCTTGCCGCCGCCCATGGGAAGCCCGGTGAGCGAATTTTTGAACACCTGCTCGAAGCCCAGGAATTTGATAACGGAGGAGCAGACGCTCGGATGGAAGCGCAGACCGCCCTTATACGGGCCGATGGCGCTGTTGAACTGAACACGGTAGCCGCGGTTCACGACGACGTTCCCGGCATCATCCACCCACGGCACGCGGAACTGCACAAAGCGTTCCGGTTCCACAAGACGATCCATAACGCCCGCCTTTACAAGATCGGGGCGCCTGTCGATAACCGGGGAAAGCGATTCCAGAACCTCGCCCACCGCCTGCAAAAATTCCTTTTCGCCGGCGTTGCGGGCCGAAACGGTTTCGTAAAGCTTGCTGAGATACGGATTTTCTATTCTCATATGATATTCTCCTTGTAGTGACTGTACCTTGGATTATACTACCGGTTTTGAAGGATTGCAATAGCAAAATTGCAAATTCAGAGTATTTTTTCGAGTGATATGCGTTTTTTTGCAACGTCGACATCGATCACACGCACTTTTATTATATCGCCGACCTTGCACACATCGCTTGCGCGTTTTACGAATTTGTCCGAAAGGCGGCTGATATGTACCAGCCCGTCCTGATGCACGCCGATATCGACAAAAGCACCGAAATCGGCGACATTGCGCACTGTCCCCGTGAATTCCATGCCCGCCTTGAGCGACGAGATATCCATCGCATCGGTACGGAGTATCTGGGGAGGGAGCTCGTCACGCGGGTCTCTGCCCGGCTTTTCGAGCTCGGTCACTATATCCGAAAGCGTCGGAATGCCGATCCCAAGCTCACGCGCGGCCTTTTCCTCGCCGTAATGCGAAAGCTTTTCGCGGATATCGCCGAACCTGCGCGCACGCACGTCCGATTCGGCATACCCGAGCATACAGAGCAGCTCCGTCGCAGCCTCGTAGCTTTCCGGGTGAACGCCGGTATTATCCAGCACGAGCCGGCTTTCCGGCACGCGCAGAAAGCCCGCGCACTGCTTGAACGCCTTTTCGCCCACGCCCTTGACCTTTTTCAGCTCTGCCCTTGTTTTGAACCGCGCGACCGTCGTGCGGTATTCGTATATGTTCTTTGCCAGCGTAAGGTTTATCCCCGCGATATGTGAAAGCAGCGAGACCGATGCCGTATTAAGATCGGCGCCCACGCGGGAAACGCAGCCCTCCACCACGCCGGAAAGCGCGGTGTCGAGCGCCTTCGGTTCCATATCGTGCTGGTACTGCCCCACGCCTATCGCCTTCGGGTCGATCTTCACTAGCTCCGCAAGCGGATCCTGAAGCCGCCGCGCGATGGAAACGGCGCTTCGCAGCGAAACATCGTATTGCGGGAATTCCTCGCTTGCCAGCTTGGAGGCGGAATATACCGAGGCGCCCGCCTCGCTCGTCATGATATAGCTCACGGGGCGGTCGAGCTCCTTTATCAGCTCGCAGACGAATATTTCGCTTTCCTTGGAGGCGGTGCCGTTGCCGATTGAGATTATATCCACGCCGTGCCGCGCGATAAGCGCCTTTAAGGTTTTCTTCGCTTCCTCACGCCGGTTCTGCGGCGGGGTGGGGTAAACGACGGCGGTATCCAGAACATCGCCGACATCATTCACAACGGCGATCTTGCACCCGGTGCGGTATGCCGGGTCGAACCCCATGACAACCTTCCCGCGCACCGGCGGAAGCATGAGCAGATTGCGCAGGTTTTCGCCGAACACGGATATCGCCTGTTCCTGCGCGGCGGCGGTGACGGTGTTGCGCATTTCGGTTTTGACGGAGGGCGCTATAAGCCTTTCATAGGCATCCGCCGCTGCGGCGGCAACGTATTTGCCGCATTCCGTGGGCTGCTTTTTCACAAAACGCGCGGTGATCCATTCGGTTATGCGCTCCTTGTCCGCCTCCACCCCGACGGAAAGGAACCCTTCCTTTTCGCCGCGGTTCACGGCAAGCGCGCGGTGGGAGGGTATGCGCGATAACGGCTCGGAATAATCGTAATAAAGCCGGTAAACGCTGTCCTCCTCTTTTTTTGCCTTTGTTACAAGCCTGCCGGTGCGGTAGGTCGTTTCGCGCACCCATTTGCGCACGGCGGCATCGTCGCTGATCCGCTCCGCGATGATATCCATCGCGCCGGCAAGCGCCTTTTGTGCGGTCTCGATCCCCTTTTCGGGGTTTATAAAGGCTTCAGCCGCCGATTCCGGCACGGTCGCGCCGTTTTGCGCAAGAAGTATTTCCGCAAGCGGCGTAAGCCCCGCCTCCGCGGCAACAGAGGCACGCGTTCTGCGCTTCGGGCGGTAGGGACGGTATATGTCCTCCAGCTCCGCGAGCGTCTGCGCCCTTTCGGCGGAATCGGTTATTTCCGGGGTGAGCTTGCCCTGCGCCTCGATCAGGCGCAGAATATCCGCGCGGCGTTCGTCCAGCGCGCGGTAGGCGGTGAGCCTTTCGTAAAGCGTTCGGAGCTGCTCATCGGTGAGCGAGCCCGTCGCCTCCTTGCGGTACCGTGCGATAAAGGGGATGGTGTTCCCCTCGTCTATCAGCCCGATTGCGGCATCGCAGCGCGAACGGGAAATGCCCAGCTCCGAAGCGATTCTTGCATTTATATCCATTATTTTTCTCCTTTCGCCGGCAGAATGCCGACACGTCTTTCCACCGCGGATTCCAGACCGCGTATATCCGGCTCGCGGGCAATGAGCGGCAGCGCCCGTGCGGAACGCGCAAGCGTTATTTCCGCCGAAAACACCCTGCCGTCGAAATGTGCCGAAAGCTCCCACAGATTCGCATCCGCCGCGAGCCGCACAAGATAAAATGCCAGTGTAACATCGTATTCCGCGGCGAAAAGCCCCTTTTTCGGCGGCAGAAGCCTCGAAAGCGATTCCGCAGCCGCGGGCGCGATCTCCGAAACGCAGCCGGCGGAAAAGCAAAGCGCGCTTCCTTCGCAGTAAACAGCGGTGCCGACCGCCCCACCGCACATCGAAACGGCGGAAACAAGCTCGGTCGCCGCAAGGATAAGATCGCGTTCGCTGCCCCATGCCGGGAAGCTTTCCGGGCATTCGGCACGCAGGGCAAACCCGGCAGTGCGTTTATAAGCCGCTCCGACCTCGCGCAAAAGCGGCGAAGCATTGAAGCAGGCACGTTCATCGAAACCGCACGGCATTCCGAGCAGCCGCAGCACCGAAGCGCAGCGTTCGTTGCGCAGCAGCGCCGCCGTATCGCCGGAAGAAGGAAATATCGTATCATAACCCGAACCCGGAAGCGTTCCGGAAAACAGGCTTGCGGCGGTTTCGCCGGTTTCGCCGTGAAAAGCAAGGATAAAGCCGCCTTCGCAGCGCACCGCCGCGGCAAACGCCGTGCACCCGCCCGGAAGGCAGACCCGTTCGACCGTCATTCCGCGTTCCGCGACCGCCGAAAGCGAACTGCCGTAAGCAAAACGCCCGAAAAGCGAACCGACCGCGATATCGCCGAACAGCACGAGTGCCTTGCTGTTTGCAAAGAGAACTTTGCCGCCGAGGTCGAGCAGAAGCGCGGGGCAGGCAAGCCCGTCCACCGCCGCAGCCGCACGCCCGACGGGCAGGTCGATATATTGTGAAATTTCGGGTATCAAAGCCTTTACACCGCCTTTTCGGGGGCGCACAAACGCCCCGAAGCATGGAATCCGAACCGCGTGCAGAGTGTATATAACGGAAAAACCACCTGCTTTCGCAAGTGGTTTTAATGGTGTGGATGAATGGACTTGAACCAACGACCCCTTGCATGTCAAGCAAGTGCTCTGACCAACTGAGCTACACCCACATCTCGTCGCCCGGCTATTATACCACACACTTTTGCGGAATGCAATACCTTTTTTTCGAAAACCGCAATTTTTTCGCAGTCTGCCCGCACGGAGGGGGTGCCGCCCCCTCCGCGTCATTCTGCTTCCGACTCCTGACTCCTAACTTCTAATTCCCGACTTTATATGATTCTCACCACACAGACGGACATATCGTCCGCGCATTCGTTCAGGGTGCGGGCACGTTCGAGGATATATGAGGCAAGCGCGCGTGCGGAGGGCATCGGCGGAAGCCCTTCACGCGGAATCAGCTCATTGCCGCTTTCGGTCTGAAGCACTCCGTCCGAAAGCATTATTATGACATCCCCGTGCAGAACGGAAAAGCTGTTCTTTTCGGCGATAACATCCCGCATTATCCCCGCGGGCGGCGTTTCGGAGGATATGAGCGTGCACTTCCCGCCGCGCAGCAGCAGTGTGGGCGCCGCGCCCGCCTTTATAACGGATGCCCTGCCGAGAACGCGGTCGATCTCCAGCAGGTCGACCGTAGCGAATACCTCGCCGTTCTTTTCGCACAGCGCCTTGTTCAGCAGCCTCAGGGCGGCTTCCTTATCCGCCCCGACGGAAAGCAGCTTTTCCAGCACTATCGCGGAAAGCCGGCTTGTGAGCATGGCATCCCTGCCGCTGCCCATGCCGTCCGAAACAAGGCAGTAAAAATAGCCGTCGTCATTTTCGAAAACGCTCACCGTATCGCCGGAGACGGTCTCGCCGTGCTTTGCCTCGGAAAGCTTTGCCGTTTCCGCCCGCAGCCGCGGTACGGTGGCAAAGCGCATCAGCTCGTAACCGTCGTTGATAACTATCTCCGGCGGCGAAACGGAAGTCCCGACAAGCGAACCGACCAGGCGCGAAAGCTCCGCGGGGCTTTTTGTCACGCCTGCCGAACGAACGCCGTACACCGTTATCTCGCGCAGGCGGCTGCCGACGGCACGTACACCGTCGCACTTCACGCCGGCGGCAACAAACGCCTCCTTCAACCGCTTTGCAAGCGCGCGGTCGTTTCTGCCCCGGTCCTCCTGCGCGCCCGCCGCGGAGCACAGCAGCCCGGAAACGGCGGAATATTCATCCGCCATCCTCGCGAGCCCGTTTTCGCTTTTGGCGGCTTTATCGTCCGTGCTCCTGTTAAGCAGGCGCGCCATCGCGCAGACGCTTGCACATTCGGCGGAGATATGAGTGGGGATCGAGGAATAGGTCACCGCGCCGGCACGCCGGAATTCGCTTGTAAAGAAATTGGATATCGCGGCGCGGTCCACGGTGCAGCCCATGCACTTCGGGCAGCGGTCGCACACCGTGCGGACAGCGGAAACGGCGCGGGCGTTAAGCTCGGTCACCGTTTCGGCGCGCGCTTCGGCGGAAACGGTGTAAAACACCCGGGAAAGCGAGGAAAAGGCGGCGGCGTACCGCGCCATTCTGCGGTCGTTCATCCGTGCCGCCGCGCTTTCGGCCGTGGGCGAAAGGCTGCTTATCCTCTTCCTGATAAGGATAAACACGGCGTTGGCGGCGATAAGCATCGCACCGGCAACAGCCGTTTCGGCAGGCCCCGAAAGATAAAAGTATCCGCTGACCGAAAGCATGAACGAAAGCACGAGCGCCGCGGGCTCCAGCTCGCTTTTCAGCATACCGTACACCATACCCGCCACGCCCAGGGCGCCCGTTGCAGCCCCGCCGGAGGCAATGCCGCAAAGCACGCCGCAGGCACCACCGTATGCGAATCCGCGCCGCCGCGCCGCGATAAGGGTGAACACCCCCGCCGGCAGGATCGACGCCGGAACGCCGTACACCGTCACGCGGCAGAGCGAGGCGGAAAAGGCAAAGGCATAGGCAAGCAGCGAAAACTCGTACCGGGCGGCGTGCAGCTCCCGCTTCTTATCGAAATACCCGCGGAAGGCATAGACAAAGACCGGGTAGGCTGCCGCCGCCGCGATCAGCGCGAGCACCGCCGCGGGGCTCCCGTCGGAGGTGACGGCGATATATGTCGCACGGAGAGCGGAAACGCCGAGCGCGGCAAGGATGCGCGTCAGCCCGTTCACGCCGCCGCACCGCTTATCGCACCAATAAAGCACCGCAAAGGCAAACACCGCCGAAAAAACGGCAAGCGGGATACATTCGTCCAGAAGCGAGGCGGCAAGCACCCCGCCGAGAACATATCCGCGCCGTTTGCGCGGCACCGCGCACATAAACGCAAGTCCGAACGGCGCCACGCCGGGCGCAAGCCCGGAAACTCCCAGCACCGCGCCCGCCGCCGCAAAGGCAATATCCCTTGCGCTCGGAAATGTCATGCTTTTTACCCTTGTTCGGTTCATTTTTTCGTCCGCTCCTTTTTTCTTTTGCCCGGGAACGCGATTATAGCAGAGACCGGGCAAACACTTTTGTCGAAGCGGGCGTGAGATAAAAATGTATTTTTGCCTCTTTTGCGGCGCGGATGATGGATGCTGTTGCCGCGGCGCGGATTTATGCGCGGCGGGGTAATATCAGGTCGTTAATTGCGGCTAAATTCTGGTTGTTCGCACGGTCGAAATTCCACCACAGCGCCCCGGAAAGCCCTTTTTCCGCCATCAGGCGCAGCCGCGCGGAGATAGAGCGCACATCCTCGAACCACACGCGGTGCTCCGCCCCGTAGGAGGAATATTCGAAATAGGGCGCCATTGACACCGGATCGTACATTATTTCCGCGCCGGTTTCGGAGGCGAGCGCAAATGCGGCGCGGACGGAAAGCGATTCCGCCTTCGAAACGCCCTGAATATACGGCAGCGTGAAATCATAGCCGTAATTGGATATCCCGAGCAGCAGCTTTTTTGCCGGGATACGGGTGAGCGCGTAATCCACCACGCGCGATACCGGCGTTATGGGCGAAACCGCCATCGGAGGGCCGTAGGTATAGCCCCATTCGTAGGTCATGAGCAGCAGCGCATCCGCCGCCTCGCCGAGCAGGGTGTAATCGTGCCCTTCGTAAAGCGCGCCGGGCTGGGTATCCGAGGTCTTCGGCGCAAGCGCCGTTATGACGGGTATCCCGAGCGGCGAAAGCGTATCCCGGCAGAGCGAAACAAAGCCCGCATACGGCGCGGCAAGCGCGCTGCCGAGGAATTCGAAATCTATATCGAGCGCGCGGTAGCCCTTTGCGGCGATGTTTTCCGCGGCGGCGTTTATCAGCCGGCGCTGCGCCGGCTCATCCCCGAGCAGAGCGGATGCCGATTCCACCGAAAAATTCCCGCTTTCGTCAAGCGTGGAAAGGTGCATGACGGCTGCTGCGGAATATTTTTCACACAGGGCGATTATCGCATCGTCTTCAAGCGGGACAAGCTCCCCGCCCTGTGTGAAGCCGTATGTGAACGGCGTGGCGGAAAGCGAAAACGGCAGCGTGGCGGAAAGCAGGGCTTTGTTTACATTGGGGTAAACATACCCGCCGGTGAAAAAGGAGCCGAGCGGGTCGCGCTCCGTCTCGATATATATCACCTCCCCTTCGCGTATGCTGTCGCCCCCGCGCAGGTAAATGTTGTTGCGCCAAAGCGTTTCGACGGAAACGCCGTATTCGCGCGCGATACCGTAAAGCGTTTCGCCCTCGCGCACGGTGTGGGTAACAAGCGGGATCACAACGGCAAGCGGCATCCCCACCGGGAGCCTTGCGGGGGCGGCGACATCGTTGTCGAACGCCAGTCTTTCGGGCGAAACGCCGTATTCCGCGGCGACGGAATACACCGTATCGCCCTTCTTCGTAACATAAATCTCCAAAAAATACTCATCCTTCGGTTCAAAAGTATTGATTTTCGGCGGAGGGCGTGGTAAAATCAACTTTATAATATATGGTTATGCTTTTCAGGAGTGAATATGAACGACATCAGAAAAAGGATCGCCGAAACGGTACTGCGCGATAATGCCGTTTCCGGGTCGGGCCTGACGGCGGAGGATATCGCCGGATTTATCGAAACTCCCGCCGACCGTGCACGCGGCGATCTGGCCCTCCCCTGCTTCCGGCTTTCCAAAGCGCTGCGCGCGCGCCCGGATGCGGTCGCACAGGCGCTGTGCCCGCTTTTCGGCGGCGATGCCGAATTTGAACGTGTCGAAGCCGTCGGCGGATATCTCAATTTCTTCTACGGCGCCGGCAAGTATCTCGACGATCTGCGCGAACTGCTTTGCGACAGCTACCCCGAACTTTCCGCCCGCGGCGCCGGTAAGACGATCTGCATAGATTTTTCCTCCCCCAATATTGCAAAGCGCTTCCACCTGGGGCATCTGGGCACGACGGCTATCGGCAATTCGCTGCGCAATATATTCAAATCTTTGGGCTACAATGTGGTCGCGATAAACTATCTGGGCGACTGGGGCACGCAGTTCGGCAAGCTGATATATGCCTACCTGCACTGGTCGAACGCCGAACGGGTAAAGCAGCGCGGGATCGACGAGCTTGTCGATCTTTACGTCCGCTTCTGCGATGCGGAAAAGCAGGATCCCTCTCTTTCCCCGCTCGCACGGGAGGCATTTCACGAGCTGGAATCCGGAAACGCCGAATACCTTGATATCTGGAAGTATTTCAAAGAAATATCGCTTGCCGAATACAAAAAGACCTACGACCTGCTCGGGATCGATTTCGACAGCTGGGACGGCGAATCCTTTTATACCGACAAAATGCCCGCCGTCGTGCGCGAGCTGCGCGAAAAGGGTCTGCTGAAAACCGACAACGGCGCCGAAATAGTCGATCTTTCGGAATTCAATATGCCTCCGGCGCTCATACTCAAATCCGACGGCTCCACCCTTTACCCCACGCGCGACATTGCCGCCGCCATCTGGCGCAAAAACAAATACGATTTCGACAAATGCCTTTATGTGACGAGCAACGGTCAGAGCCTGCATTTCGCGCAGTGGTTCAAGGTAGTGGAACTGCTCGGTTACCCGTGGGCAAAGGATCTTGTCCATGTCGCCTACGGCACGATGAGCATCAACGGCGAAAAGATCGCCTCCCGCACGGGGAACGTCGTCATGCTGGACGATCTTCTTGCAAAGGCGATCGAAAAATGCGGCGAAATACTTGCCGAAAAGGATTCCTCCGTTGCCGACCGCGATTCCGTCGCACGGGAGGTCGGTGTCGGCGCGGTGATATTCAACGCGCTTTCCAACAGCCGCATAAAGGACAACGACTTCAATTGGGACAGCGCACTTTCCTTCGAGGGCAACACCGGGCCTTATGTCCAGTACACCTATGCGCGTACAGCCTCCGTGCTGCGCCGCGCGGGCGGGGTTTCCGCTCCGGGCGCCGATTACACCCCGAACGGCGATGAAACGGCACTTATCGCAAAGCTTTCCGCCTTCCCCGAAGCGCTCGAACGCGCCGCCGCGGATTACGAGCCCAGCACCATAGCGAGATACGCCCTTTCGGTTTGCGCCGCCTTCAACCAGTTCTACCACAACTGCCGCATAATCGGCGCGGGCGGAAGCGCGGAAGGCTACCGCCTTGCGCTTGCCGCCGCTTCCCGCAATATACTCGGGCGCTGCCTCGACCTGCTCGGAATGGCACGCACCGAAGAGATCTGACACGGCGCCCGTAAACGCGGCGCAAAAAGCCAAATCAAAGGAGAAACAATAATGTCCGGACATTCCAAATGGAACAACATAAAGCACAAAAAGGAAAAGACCGATGCACAGCGTGCCAAGGTATTTACAAAGGTCGGCAAGGAAATCGCCATGGCGGTGCGCGAAGGCGGGCCGGAACCGGTTTCCAATTCCAAGCTGCGCGATCTTATAACCAAGGCTAAAAGCCTTAATGTCCCCAACGAAAATATCGAAAGGATCATCAAAAAGGCATCCGGAGCGGACGGTGTACAGTACGAATCGGTACAGTACGAAGGCTACGGCCCCGGCGGTGTCGCCGTTATCGTAGAAGCGGCGACCGACAACCGCAACCGCACCGCGGGTGATGTCCGCCACTATTTCGATAAATTCGGCGGCAACATGGGCACCACCGGCTGCGTTTCCTACCTCTTCACGGAAAAGGGCATAATAGTCGTTTCCGGGATAAAGGACGAGGATGCCTTCATGGAGGATGCGCTCGACAGCGGCGCCTCGGACTGCAACTGCGAAGGCGGCAGCGGCGAGGTAGTGACCGAACCCGCAGAGCTTTCCGCCGTGCGCGAGGCACTGGAGGCCAAGGGCTACACCGTCGAATCGGCGGAAACCGAAAAGATTCCTTCCAATTACGTTTCGCTTACCGAAGAGCATTCCGAAAAAATGGGTCGTTTGCTTGAATACCTGGAAGATAACGACGATGTCACCGAAGTGTGGCACAACTGGGATGAAGAGGAATAATTGTCATGTCTGAACGGATCGGTATCTTCGGCGGAACCTTCGACCCCGTACACAAGGGGCACGTTGCCGCCGCCGAATGCTTTATATCCCGCAAGGCTCTTGATATTCTTTACATTATACCGAACCATGTGCCCCCGCTGAAGGATTCCGAAAGCGCGCCGCCGCTCGACCGCCGGAAAATGCTCGAGCTGGCGTTTTCGGGAGCGGAAAAGGCACATGTATGCGATATCGAGCTCGAACGCCCGGGGGTGAGCTATACCTGCGATACCCTGCGCGAGCTCCAAACACTGCACCCCGGCGCGGAATTCTTCCTGCTGGTGGGCGACGACTGGATATCCTGCTTCGCCCGGTGGAGGGAATACGAATACATTCTCCGCAATGCGACACTCGTTATCGCAGGGCGCAGCGCGCAAAACCCCGAAATACTTTCGAAGCTCTGTATTCCCGGCGGGAAGAAGCCGGAAACGCTTGGCAACGAACTGATCGAGATCTCATCCACGGAGTTCCGCAAAACAAAGGATGCTTCGCTTTTGCCGGAATCCGTCTACAGCTATATCATACACAAAGGGCTTTACGGCACCGAAGGCGCACAGGAGCGGATACTGAATTCGCTCAGGCTTTCCGAACGGCGGATGATACACACGAAAAGCGTGGCGGACACCGCGGAAATGCTTGCGAAAACACATTTCCCGCAGGAAATCGACATAAACGACGCCCGCATTGCCGCACTCATGCACGATTATACCAAGGAGGATGCAACGGACATACAGCTCGCGCTGTGTGCAAAATACGGCATTGTCCCGACGGATGACGATCTGAAATCCCCGAAGCTGCTGCATTCGAAAACGGCGGCTGCCATAGCCCGGAGGGATTTCGGGCTGAGCGATGCGATATGCTCCGCCGTATACTGGCACACAAGCGGCAGGAGCGCAATGTCCCCGCTCGAAGCGGTGATATATCTTGCCGATTATATCGAACCGACCCGCAAGGACGATGCCTGCACGAGTCTGCGCGATTTTTATTACCGCAGACTGCTTTCCGCAAGCCCGCTGCAAACGCTTTACGAAACGCTTGCGATGTCGTTCGGGCTGACCATCGACTACCTGACCGCCAAAAGGCGGCATATCTGCGCCGACGGGATCGCGGCGCGGGATTATTACACAATGCTCGCACAGAGCGGAGGAACACAATGAACACCGAACAGCAAAAGGAGCTTGCGCGCGCCATCGCCGGTGAGGCGGTAAATGCGCTGAACGAAAAAAAGGGGCTGGACGTTACCTGCCTTGCCGTTGCGGACAAAACCGTGCTTGCCGATGAATTCGTTCTTGCGACCGGCACGTCGAACACGCACGTCCGCGCGCTTGCCGCCGAAGTCGAATTCAAGCTCGGCGAAAAGCTCGGGGTCACTCCCACGCACACGGAGGGTGCTTCCGGCAATGCATGGATACTCATGGATTACGGCTGTGTCGTCGTGAACATCTTCACCCGTGCGGCAAGGGATTTTTACAAGCTCGAACGGCTTTGGAGCGATACCCACGCAAAGGAAAACGATACCGAAGGATCGGAGCAACAAGATGAAACACGATTATAAAACCATAGAATCCAAATGGCAGAAGCGGTGGGCGGAAGCCGATCTCTTCCACGCCGCCGACCCGGGCGAAAAGGGCAGTGAAAAGCCCAAATTTTATGCCCTGGTCGAATTCCCCTACCCCAGCGGCGCGGGAATGCACGTCGGGCATATAAAGGCATATTCCGGATTGGAGGTCGTTTCCCGCAAGCGCAGGATGCAGGGCTATAACGTTCTGTTCCCGATGGGATTCGATGCATTCGGGCTCCCCACCGAAAATTACGCGGTAAAAACCGGAACGCATCCGCGCATTGTCACCGACAACAACATCGCCAAATTCACAAACCAGCTCAAACGCGTCGGCTTTGCCTTCGATTGGGACCGTGTTGTGGATACGACGGATGTCGATTATTATAAATGGACGCAGTGGATATTCCTTAAAATGTTCGAACACGGGCTTGTATTCAGGGATACCGCGCTCGTCAATTACTGCCCGAACTGCAAGGTCGTGCTTTCCAACGAGGATTCGCAGGGGGGCAAGTGCGATATCTGCAAGAGCGACATTGTACAGAGGTCGAAGGATGTCTGGTACCTGCGCATAACCGAATATGCCGACAAGCTGCTTAAAGGTCTGGACGAGGTGGATTACCTCCCGATGATAAAGCAGCAGCAGATCAACTGGATCGGCCGTTCGGAGGGGGCGTTTGTCAATTTTTCCGTAAAGGGGAGCGAGGATAAGCTCCGCATTTACACCACAAGACCGGATACCCTGTTCGGCGTTACATTTATGGTCATGGCGCCGGAGCATCCGCTGATCGACAAGCACTCCGCGGATATCAAAAACATGGCGGAAGTCGCCGCCTACCGCGATGAATGCGCCAAAAAGACCGAATTCGAACGCACCCAGCTCGTGAAGGAAAAGACGGGCGTGAAGCTGGACGGCTTCACGGCGATAAACCCGATAAACGGCAGGGAAATACCCGTGTACATCGCCGATTATGTCATGATGGGCTACGGCACGGGGGCGATAATGGCCGTTCCCGCGCACGACGGGCGCGACTGGGAATTTGCCCGCATATTCGGCATTGATATAATCGAAGTAATCAAGGGCGGCAATATAGCCGAGGAAGCCTACACGGGCGACGGTGAAATGGTCAATTCCGGGTTCCTGAACGGGTTCACCAACAAAAAGGATTCCATCCGCCGCGCGATCGAGGAGCTCGAAAAGCTCGGCGCGGGCGAAGGCGGCGTGCAGTACAAAATGAAGGACTGGGCGTTCAACCGCCAGCGCTACTGGGGCGAACCGATCCCCATTATACACTGTCCGAAGTGCGGGATGGTGCCCGTGCCGTATGACGAGCTTCCGCTCCGTCTGCCCGAAATGAAGGAATTTGCACCCGGAACGGGCGGGGAATCCCCGCTTGCCCGCGTGGAGGAATTCGTTCACTGCAAATGCCCGAAGTGCGGCGGAGAAGCAAGGCGCGAAACCGATACCATGCCGCAGTGGGCGGGTTCATCCTGGTATTTCCTGCGCTATACCGACCCGCACAACGACGAATGCTTTGCAAGCCCCGAAAAGCTGAAATACTGGCTGCCGGTGGATTGGTACAACGGCGGCATGGAGCACGTCACGCGGCACATGATATATTCCCGCTTCTGGCACAAGTTCCTTTATGATATCGGCGCGGTGCCGACGGACGAGCCCTATGCAAAGCGCACGGCGCAGGGGCTGATACTCGGCCCGGACGGCGAAAAGATGAGCAAATCCAAGGGCAACGTTGTGGATCCGAACGATGTTGTGGATGAATTCGGCGCCGATGTGCTCCGCACATATACCCTGTTCATGGGCGATTACGCCTCTGCTGCGCCCTGGTCGGAAACAAGCGTCCGCGGCTGCAAGCGCTTTATCGAACGCTTTGCCGCACTGGATGAATATATCGTCCCCGAAAAGAAGGATGCCCTTGTCCGCCTGCTGCACAAAACCGTGAAAAAGGTCGGCGCGGATATCGAAGCGATGAAGTTCAACACCGCCATTGCCGCGATGATGATATATATTAACGAAGTCTATGCCTCCGGCGGTCTGGACAGAGAAAGCCTTTCGGTGCTCACCCGGCTGCTCTGCCCGTTTGCCCCGCACATATCCGAGGAAATGTGGGAACGTATCGGCGGGAAGGGCTTCTGCTCCGTCGCCGAATGGCCCGCTTACGACGAAGCGCTCACGCAGGATGACGAAAAGGAGATCGCCGTGCAGGTGTGCGGCAAGCTCCGCGGGGTGATAAAGATCCCCGCCGGCAGCGATGAGGACACCGTGTGGGAGCTGATCTGCGCGGACGAAAGCTTCAAGCCGTTTATCGAAGGCAAAACGATCGTCAAAAAGATATACGTCAGGGACAGACTTTTCAACATAGTCGCAAAATAGGAGGATTATTCCATGGACACAACCAAGATCAAAAACAGGGGCAACGCCCTTATCGTCGCGCACCGCGGCTGCTCCGCGCTCGAACGCGAAAACACCTGCTCCGCCTTTGTCGCCGCAGGCAACAGAAGCTATTTCGGCATTGAAACCGATGTAAGAAACACGGTGGACGGCAAATTCGTGCTTCTGCACGACAACGATACCACCCGCTGCGGGATCGACTTTGTCGAACCGGAAAAATGCACGCTTGCCACGATACAGTCCGTCGTTTTGAAGGACAAGGACGAAAAGCGCGGCAGAACCGACCTCCGCGTGCCGGAAATGATCGATTACATACGCATCTGCAAGCGTTACGATAAGTTCGGCGTGCTTGAATTCAAGGGCGCCTACAACGAAGAACAGATGGGCAGGCTCGTTGCCGAGATCGAAGCCGAATATTCGCTCGAAAAGATGATATTCATATCCTTCTCGTTCGAAAACCTTCTTCTCCTGCGCAAGCTGCGCCCGGATACGCACGTTCAGTACCTTGTCGGCGCTTTTGAAACCGAGGAAAAGTTCGACGAATGCGTAGCCACTCTGTGCGAGCATAAGATGGGTATCGACATCTGGTCGCGCGCGCTCACCGAGGAACGCGTAAAGAAGCTGCTCGACAACGGCATCGAGATCAACTCCTGGACAGTCGACGATCCCGAGGAAGCCGAAAGGCTCATATCCTGGGGCGTGCAGTTCATAACCTCCAACGGTCTGGAATAATCCGCATCGGCGAAAAAAGCGGAGGGTGAACCCGTTTTCGGGCACCCTCCGTTTGAAATATAATAAAGCCGTTTCAGCGTTCGGCACCCGGTTCGCCGCAAAGGAACCGGATGCTGCGCTCCACCGAATCCCTGGAATTGCCCCAGGGGAGATCGTCGAAACGGTAATCGAACTTTTTGCAGAACAGCGAAATATCATCCTTGAGCGAGGCGAGATATTCGCTTATTTTGGCGTTCGCCGCACGAACAAGCTCGTTATACCCCTCCTTGGGCAGCGCAAGCTTTGCCGCGGCGACAAAGCGGCGGTAATGCGGCAGGCAGATATATTCCGTGCTGCCGAACGCGGCGCGGAACTCCTTTTCCTCATCGAAAAGATAAGCGGCGGTGGTAAACATCTTGGCGATCTTTTCCTCCACCCGTTCGCAGACATAGCAGCTTGCGGAAAGCTTTTCGATTCGCGAAACGCTTTTTGCGCCGATATCGCGCGCGAATATCCCGCCGGCGGCAAGCTCCTTTTTGAGCGATTCGAGGTGGCTTTCGAGCATGAGCGCCAGCCCCAAGCGGTTCTTCATTTCGAACATGGCATCAAAATGGCGGCGGCAAAAGCCTTTTTCGTTCGTTTCGCGGCGGATGTCGGGCTCCATCATGGAAGCGCCGAGGATCAGACCGAGCTCATCGGATTCGAGCTTTTTGTAAAGCGCGCAGAACGGGCAGCCGTCGTGCGCCGAAAAGGCTTCGGTCACCGGGATGGTATAAATATGCTCTCTCATAAAGGCTCTCCTTATTTTTTTACGGGGGTGATAATACGGAAATCATTGATACCGGCAGCGGAGTGCTGCTTTCCGGCGAGGAATACTTCGACCCGTTCATATCATTCGAATGCGGGCAGTGCTTCCGCTTTGAAAAAACAGGCGAAAATGAATATGACTTCTGCGCGCTCGGCAAGCGTATACATGTGCGGAAGTCAAAAGAAGGGTATGTCTTTACCGGCGTGACGGCAGAGGAATTCAAAAGCGGGCTCGTAAGTTATTTCGACCTGGAACGCGATTACGGCGCCATAATCAAGGCGCTTTCCGCGGACGAGCATATCGCGCAGGCGGTGAAATACTGCGGCGGGATAAGAATATTCCGGCAGGACCCGTGGGAGACGCTCGCCTCGTTTATAATTTCGCAGAACAACAATATCCCGCGGATAAAGAAGATCATAAATACGCTCTGCGTGACACTTTGCGGCGACGAACGCATATTCCCCGCGCCGGAACGGCTGCTCGAAGCGGGCGCAGAGGGGCTTGCTCCGATACGCGCCGGGTTCCGCGTGAAATACCTGCTGGATGCCGCGGAAAAGACGGTTTCCGGCGAGATCGACCCGGAACGCATACGCGCGCTGCCGTATGAGGAAGCGCTTGCAGCGCTGAAGGGCATAAAGGGCGTGGGGGATAAGGTCGCAAACTGTGTGCTGCTTTTCGGTTACGGCTTTATGGATGCCTTCCCCGTGGATGTGTGGGTAAAGAAGGTCATTGCCGGCTGCTACGGCGAGGATTTCACCCCGAAGCGCTTCGGCGAATATGCCGGGATCGCGCAGCAATACCTTTTCTGCTACGAACGCAACTTCAAAAGCAGGGTCCGGGAAACTGCCGATATATAATTTCAAATGAGGGAATCCCGCGGGATTCCCTCATTTTAATTATGCCGCCAAACGGTTATTTTACGCCGTATGCCATCAGGCATTCTTCGATAGCCGCCTCGATAGCGCTCTTTTTGCCTTCGAGCGTGGAGGCAACGTTCGTGCTCTGGTTCCTCATAAGCTCATCGAACATGGACTGCACGCCGCCGAAATCATAGACATTGCCGAGGTCGTACACGATGTTGTTGAAGATGTAGTTATCGAGCATATCCTCGCTGTCCTGATCCTTGAAATCGCGGTATTTGAGTATGACATCGTAATAAGCGGGAACAATGAACTTCCTGCCGCCCCATGCCATTGCATCGAGCATATATGCCGAAAATTCGGCATCCTCGCGCGAAAGGCTCGTGGGGATAACGACGCAATATGCGAATTTGCAGTTGCAGTAGGTCGCGTAATCGGTCTGAGTTTCGGTCATGAGCGGAAGCGGGATAATACCGAAATCGTCGCATTCAGGATAAGCACGGAGCTTTTTGATGGCGGAAAAGGCGCTGTTGCGGAAAAGCGCGCGGTTTTCGCCGAATATGGCAAGCGAGGTTACCCATCTTGTGTTGGAGGGAAGCGGATCGCAGTGGAATACCCAATCGTCCTTAAGCTGGAGCTTTTCGAGTATCTTCTGTGCAAGCGATACCGTCGCTTCGGAGCCGAAGGCAAGGTAGGGGATATCGTTATTGTCCTTTTCGATATAGCTGTAGCCCGAACCGAGGAAGAACGCGGAGGAATCGGCATATGCAGCCGAAACGCCCCAGGTGTCGTTTTCGCTCATGCCGGGGGTGCCGTCGGTATCGGCGGTGACGGCTTCGCACATTTCGATCATTTTGTCGAACGTCCACTGCTTGTCGCGCACGAACTGATAAATGTCAACGCCGTCGAAATATGTCTTCATCATGTTTTTGTTGACGGTAACGGCAATGGAAACGATCTTCTGCATTATGGAAATATCGCCGGTGGTAAAGTAAAGGCGGTTGCCGATGGAAAGCGATTCTTCCGCGGATTTATCCCACCAGGGGGAATCGAAATGAAGTATATCCTTGAATTCGTAAAGATCGTAAAAGGCGGATTCCTGCGCAAGCGATGTCGCTTCGCGCATGAAGGGGATAGCGGCATCGTAGTTGCTGGAACCGGATTTCACATCTAGCCGCAGCGCTTCGGAAACGTTCTTCACCGCATCCGCCGTGATCTCCACGCCGGTTTTCTGGTTGATCAGTTCGTTTCTTTTGATAACGGCATCGTTGAGCGCTTCGTCCGTGGTGGAATAAAGCCCGGGAACGATATCCTCGCAGAAGTATGTCGTCTGCGCTTCATTGGAGGTTATGCAAAGGTGGAAGTTTTTTTTGTTGTAGGTAAAGGGGTACTTAGAAAAGTAGTCGCCCACCTCGGTATCGGTGCTTGACTCGGGCGCGGCGGAGGATCCGGTATCCAGCGAAAGCTCTTCATCCCTGCCGCACGCCGAAAGTATGCAGGCAGCACAGGTGATAAGGCAAAGCAGGATCGCCGTAATGCGTTGCTTATTCATGGTAGGTCTCCTTTATATGCAAATATTCATTTTATTTTAGCACCATATGCCGCGCTTGTCAAGCATTGCCGCTTACGGCGGCAGCGGGCACCGAAAAACGTATGCCCTGCGGCAGCCCTGCCGTGAATCCCGGAATTATGATCGGCAATCAAAAAGGCGGCTGCAATAAATGCGTTGCAGCCGCGCGTTTTGCGGGATTATCGCGGAAGCGCTCCGGGCGGGGGCTTTGGGCGAGCGCGGGGAAACCCGATTTTACCGCGGTAGAACGGGCAGTAAAAAGGGGTAAGCTCCGGGCGGGGCTTTGGG
>ERZ1034952.77-NODE-77-length-84540-cov-34.343907_pt1 | contig 84540 bp, 70 predicted proteins | sample MGYA00520625_ERZ1034952 | MGnify/ENA primary metagenome ERZ1034952 (study PRJEB33766, sample SAMN09781773) | gut metagenome | biome: gut microbiome | host: Homo sapiens | place: Madagascar | study: EMG produced TPA metagenomics assembly of the PRJNA485056 data set...
GCAAAGGTACGAATAAATGAGAAGTCTACAATGGTATAAACGCGGAGACGCTTACCGATAAGGCGATAGCTTATCATGACACGATAGCTCCAAAGATGGAGGAGAAAAGCTCTAAAAAGAGCTACTCTTCATCAGATATAACAATTGAACGATCAATCTATTTCTTTTATTGGTTGTTTAAGTTTGCGCGGAGTGTGGTTGTGAAATCACGCTCCGCTTTTTTATTTCCTGATTTACATAAACAAAAAACAGACCGACATGAACGCTTGTTCACATCGGCCTGTTTACTCTTTTACTTTTTTACCTTTTTACCCTTTTACCTTTTTACCCTTTTACTTTTTTACTCTTTTACTTTTTTACCTTTAAAAGATTGATTGTCTGTGTTTTTCCCGTGATACCTGTTACCACGGCGATTCCATTGTCACGAATCTCCACCTTCTCATATTTGGCATCAACAATCACTTTTCCTTTCAATGTCATAATGCCCCAATGTCTGGGAATCTCTTCAAAGGCGCAATAGGCACCAACAGGTTGCGCTATACTGCAGTAGAGGGGTGGCACGATAACTTTACCATCTACCTTCACACCCCATTTCTTTCCTGCTTGATACAATTCCACATGTCCTGCTTCTGACTTCTCATGCAAAAGAAGCATCTCGTTTTCTTCCATTTCCTTCTTTTGCAACATCGCCTCATGATAGTATTTCTTGCCAAGGCGAGGCATCACAAAATTCAAATCTTCCTTCTCATTCTTTGGATGATTGCATCCTATATAAGTCTTCTTCAAATTCGAATCCACCAGGTAGTAGTCCTCTTTGCTGTCCATGACAACGATACGTTCACCATACAGGACTGCACATAACCAATACACATGTTCGTAATCATTACGCAGGAAACATACATTCCTGCTCTCTTCATTGCTCATGCGCATCTTCCCTTCATCACCCTCACAATAGTACCATACCTGACAACCGGGAGCAGAAGGTCTGAATCTGAATATCATATAGTACCCATAATTCAGAAAATCATATTGTGAAGGATGATAGGGCAGAGAAAAATCTTCTTGGGTTCGAGACATGAATATGTCGTTATATTCTATAAATTCCCATCCTTTTATGTTGACAACATGGGGAGCTTCTGCTACGTTAGTGCCATCGTCGATGACAGCTTTTGCCAACAGGTCATAATAGCATTTCGCCTTTCTGCGAGGTCGGTAGAACAGGATGTTGCCATCCAACAGCTTCATGTCATAGTAATCGCCTGGCTCCAAGACCTGTTCTCCTTGTCGGTTCACTACCGTCATCTTTCCATCAGGCAGTTTGATGATGGCAAACTCCCCTTTGCAATCAACAAACTCACGATACTGTAGTGTTTGGAGCAATTCTTCATGGCTCATCACCATCATCATTTCTGAGTCTGGATGAATCTGAATATCGTCTTGCTCCTCGTTCATCAGGAAAAACTCTCTATCCTTCGGAGTCTCCTTTCTCTTGCCAACTTTCAGCTTTCCTTCAAACATAGCATTCCAGTTCCATACTTGCGAAGGCAACCCGAACACCCGATACAGTCCCACATTATCTATAATCACGCAGTTCTTCTTTCCCTTAGCCACTCGCAGTCCTCGTCCCACCATCTGCAGATACTTGGCAAGCGACAGCGTTGGTCGAGCCAACTGTACAAACTCCACATCCGGGCAGTCAAATCCCTCCGAGAATATGTCCACATTCACCAGCACTTGTATAGGAGCAAGTCCATCAGCAGCCCGCAAGCAAGTAGCACCCAGCCTATCAGCAGCCCTATCAGCAGCCCCATCAGCAGCCCCATCAGCAGCCCGCAAGCAAGTAGCACCCAGGCCATCTCCAGCTCGCAAGCAAATATCAGTAAGGCGGTCCCATCCCGCACAATCTGGCGAGACCTTTGATGGTCCGCCATCCTTAGAGCGTAGCGGTTCCGAGCACCGAGTAGGGCGGTTTCCTCCCTCTCCCCTGAGGGTGAGAGGGTCGGGGTGTGAGGTGGAGCCCTCTTTAATGGTAAAGAGGGACGGGGTGATTTTAGAAAAACCCTCTTTGGAAAGAGGAATGGGGTGATTCGAAAAAGAAGTATTAGAAGCTTTGAATCTTTCTATAAGTTCTTTTCGTAAAGAACTTGGCGTTTTACTATCAATAGCAACAGCCGCGATGCCGTGTTCTCTGTAGAACTCGGCAATAGCATTAGCATGACTAATATTGATAGCATACACGATGCCCTTTCTATCTTTACCATATTCTTCCAAGCTCCGATAGAGCCTTTCGATGCTCGGTTTCTTATTCAGCAACATATCCATTTCCTTGTTCTGGTAGTCACCGTCTGCCCCTCGCTTCTGCAAGGAGTCGATAAGCCGTTGCGTCACACCATCCGATTTGATGCTCACAAAATCGTATGTCGCCAATCTTCCCTTGCTGATAAACTCAGGAACACTCCACGACTGCACCAAGACATCAAACAAATCCGTGAATCCCTTACCATTCAATCGGCAAGGTGTAGCCGTCAGTCCCAGAAACTTAGCATTCGGGAATCTCTCCCACATCTCCTTATAGGTCTTGGCAAGCGCATGGTGCGCCTCGTCAATCACAATCATCCCCGGTTCTTCCTCTATCTCGTCATAGTGTTTCGACAACCATTGTATCGACACAGCCTTGATAGGAACATTGAATGCGCTAGCCGACAAACAATCTGACGAGACCTTTGATGCTCCACTCATCCCCAGGTGGTCACCAAGTCCCTCAGCAGGCCGCAAGCAAGCAGCACCCAGGCGGTCCCATTCCGCACAATCTGGCGAGACCTCAGACACCTCCTTTGATGCGCCAGCCGACAAACAATCTGGCGAGACCTTTGATGGTCCGCCAACCTTAGAGCGTAGCGGTTCTGAGCACCGGAGGGCGGTTACATCCCCTCCTTCTGAGGAGGAGGGGCTTGGGGTGGAGGTGGAGCCCTCTTTGGAAAGAGGGACGGGGTGATTCGAAAAACTGAAATTCAAAAGAAACTTATTCAAAGTGTCTTTTATCTGAGAAACCAACTCCTTTCTATGGGCAACAATCCAAACATTGCAATTGGAATGTTCCCTCAAAAACGATTCTACGACCGAAGCGAGTAGAACCGTTTTTCCCGTACCCGTTGGCATTTGTGCCATCACGGACCGATGAAGGCGCAACGCCTTCTCAATCCGTTCCTTCATATCCTCTTGGTAATCAAAAAGCTTAATATTCTTCATATAAAAGCATATAATGAATATAGCGTCCCTGCTATATTCCAAGCAGTGACACCTATCATTATGTTAAAAAGTAAGATGGTATCTTTTTTTTATTCAAAAAAAGAAAAGTCAAAAAGACGGGCAGAGCTTCATCAAAAGCCCTGCCAATCTTAAAGTATATAATTAAAAATCTAAATTCTTATCCTTTTGTGTTTTCCAGATATTAGGCAATTGAAGCGTCATTCTGAAAGAAGTCGTCAAGGTCAGCATCTCCACAGGTAAAAGGGTGACAAGATGACAATATCTTATCATCCAATTTCACAAGTTTGCATTTTTCCAATAAGAACCCCATAATCAAAAACCCGCTTTTTCCAAAATGGCACGAGCTTCAGCAACTTTTGCAGAGAAGTCCACACGATTATTATTATTCATAACTTCTTCCGCTCTCTTCACAAAGCGAGCTGCTTCTTCACCTCGTAGAGTCGGTATCACTTTAATATCTATTGCCATAATCTTCTCCTTTTAAACATTTAATTCTGCCGCCAAAGTTACGCTTTTTTCTCGAAACCACCAAGAGAATCACAAGAAATCTGCATGTTATCAGCAAATAACCACGAAATCAACCGTAAACTATAAACTATTAACTGTAAACTATAAACTGCTATCCCCATGCGGTCCCATCCCCGCACAAGATGGCGAAGATCAGAAGCAAGTTGTAATAAGGCGGTCCCATCCCGCAAAATATGGCGAAGACCTTTGATGGTCCGCCAACCTTAGAGCGTAGCGGTTCTGAGCGACGAGGAGGAGCGGTTACATCCCTAATCCCTATGGTAGGGATTTAGGGCTTGGGTATAGGGTAAGGACCCTCCCGCAGGGGAGGGACAGGTGGGGCAAATATAGCTCTGTAGGGCGGTTTTCTCCCTCTCCCCTGAGGTTTCTGTCCCCCCGCTAACGGGGGAACCGAAGGGGGTGTAAAGACCATTGAAGAAAACCGAGATGAGAGGTGGAGCCTTCCTTAACGGTAAGGAAGGACGGGTAGGTTTTCGAAAAAAGGGCTACTAGGCTCCATCCCCGAAAAGTAGCTTAATTAAAAAGGAGAGAGGGAGCCGTTCACCCATATATCTATTATTTTATACCATGAATCTTCTTCCATACGGCAAACCACGTTCTGAACAATGGTTCACTCAATGCCTCAGTAGGATAATACTTCACGAATCTGAGATTCCTGAGATTCATTCTGAAGTAACGGTGAATCTTACTTTCACCGACCTTACTTCCCATCCTATCATCATACTGTCCGAAGTTTCCTCCTCGCATGATTTCCTCAAGCAGGAACCTACCTTCCCTTTCATCCATCGGTGCAATCATCCTATCTTCTGATAGCCCGAATACCTCATGCAACACATACATCACAGGCTGGGCAAACTTCCATAATCCAAGATATTTCAATTCATGCCGTAAGGCATCCAAATCTGTGTTAATCTGTGCCATCAGTGGGAGACTTTTATTAGAATCCGTGAGATTTGTGAGATCCGTGTGCCACTTCACTAACACAAAGTAGTAATCCAGAAGCTGCCTCAATCCGACACCCTCCGTAAAGATATGCCGATACAGATGAGAAAGGATATAGATAACGTTGAATGAAACCTGAGGCACATGAATTTCCCCATACCCATCAGGCAACGAAACCCGATGATTACACTGTTCACCCATCACCTCCTTAAACCATTTCTGCATCCGGCGATTATGAACAGGAAAGAACATGTACGAAGGAGTGAAATGCACCTCTATTGCCGTTTTCATCACAGGGAAGTCTACATGGTGATACCGCATCACCTGATTCGGACACACTTGATCCACATACTTCATGATTTTCCTGCGACCACCCGAAAGATAGATGTCTATATCCCCAGGAGTACGCATATAAGGGTCAGGATAAAGCAACGCATTCCCCTGCCCCTTCAAGATACAGTTAGCAAAGCCCTTGTTCTCGAAGTTCTTGCAAACTTTTACGGAATCCAGAAACAGTCTGATATTCTGTTTTCGTATCTGTTCCGCCATCACCATCCATTGCATCAGCAGCTTCTGCTCTGGTGCCAACTCCTTTGGCAACCGCTGGATACCATGAAACAGCACACCAAGCAAAGCCTGCTTCTGGGCGATAGCATATAGCTCCTTCCAATCCACCTCCTTCAAAGAACCAGGTATTTCCTTGGCAGAACCAATGCAGAATCGCAAGAAATCAAAGAAAATCTTTTGTTGTTTCAACATAAAGTAGTACTTTTCCACGCATGAAGCAAGCCATACGCATCATATTATCCTACATAGCAGCTATCATCCTTCTTCCGATAGCCTTGCTATGTAAGTTCTTCCGAAGAAAGTAATCCTACTTTTTTCGGAAAGGATCCTTGTATATTCCCAAGAGCTGCTTACCGAAGTAATAGAAGAACTGCATATCATCCACGAAGTAACGTTTGAAGAGGCGCTTTGGCTCCTTCATGCAACGATACAGCCACTCCATACCAATCTTCTGCCAAATCTTAGGCGCACGTTTCAATGTTCCAGCTTCGAAGTCAATGGTAGCACCCAGAGCCATGAATACCTTTACTCCAGGCATCTTATCACGATACTTCATAATCCATTTCTCTTGCTTTGGAGCACCCACACCAACGAGCAGTACATTTGCACCACTCTCGTTGACGATGCGAACCAACTCCTCGCATTCTTCCTCATGCTTCTCGAAGCCAAAGGAAGGAGAATGAGCACCAACCACCATCTTATGCCCCACCTTCTCATTGATACGTTCCATAGCCTTGGCAGCAATACCCTCCTTGGCACCAAGCAAGAAAATCTTGCAGTTTGCATCATCCTTATGATACATATAATAAGAGGTGAAGAAGCTGGAACCCGGAATCGCTTCCTTAATTGGAGTCTTTAACAACTTACCGAACAGGTAGAGGATCTTACTGTCACACACCACCCATTCCGACTTCTGATACACATCATAAAACTCCTTGTCCTTCTGAAGCTTAATCAGATGGTCAAGATTAGGAGTCACAAGAACACCCTCCTTCAGGTTCTCCAAGAGTTCCTGACGAGTAATATTCTGAATATCTATATTTAATACTTTAACAGTTTCCATAATTATGTCATTTTTAACCTAAAAATAGGTTATCTTTTAATAAGTCTTATCTACAGTCACTTTGCCCCTTTCATAAAGTTTTAAAAACTTTGAATTAAAAAGATTCGCAGGCATCTTGCGTTTCAACAATTCATAGAAATTCTTATCGTGGGTCGTCAAAATAATCTGCTTTTTATTTGTAAAAGCTAAATTTCTCAACAAATCAATTAATGACAAGATATTTATATCATCAAGAGATTGAATAGGATCATCGATAAATATACAGTCTACAGCTTCCCCTTTGTCATTCTTTGCATGCAATGCTTTTGCCAAAAAGATACAAAATGACAAGATGTTGATTTGCGCAGTACTAAAGTATAAGTTGGGAACAATCGGCTTCATATCCTTATCCATTTGTCTCATTACAATACTCAACTTTGGCCTTATATTATCGAAATTACAGGAAAACTTTATTTTTTTATAATCAGGGTGTGGATCTATTGTATTATAAAGTCGATTAATCAAATCTAAATCAAAAAAATTATTAACATAGTCATTAATATAATTCTCTAATGATACATTTTCATTTGAACAACACTCCAACTCACTTTCTAAAGTACTGAGCACCTTCTTTAATTTATTTTTTTCATCGAGATTTTCCTGATACTCCATATATTTTATGGATTTCACCATTAAGTCTTTTAAGATTTCAAGTTCTTTTATGTTTCGAGTTATAGTTAACTTTGATTTTGCATTACGCTGCTGAGCTTCATTAACCGCCACTTTCACCATCTTGATATCAAGACTTTGTTCTATTAGCAGAGGATCCAATTCATGCACCTCACACTGAGTATTCAGATAAGACAATGTTTTAGAAACATTAGTCTTCATATCCTCTATCTCAGACTCCGATATTTTTTTAAATTCCACATTCAAGTCGATTTGATCCTCCGATATTCCCTCAACCTCCAGTTTCTGGATAGAATCTTTCAAGACGGAAGTTTGAATATCTAGTTTCTTTATTTCTTCAGAAACCACCTCCAGTCTATCTTTCCATTGTATTGATGAAAAAGAAGGACTACGTAAATCTTGCTTTAACTTTTCAGAAAGATTCAAATACTCTGGATTTGTTAATAATGCAGAGTATTGTACAAGCAAAACATCTTTGGATTTCTGCTTATTTTCAACAGTCTCAAGCACCGTATTTTTCTCTTTCTCCTTATTCCTTATTGACTCATCGACGTCTTTAAATTCTATTTCTTTGCTTGATTTATGCTCCATATAAGCAAGGCGGAGTTGTTCCAAAGAGAAATCCTTAAACTCCAAAGACAAATTCTGTATAGCCTCCTTTTGGGTTTCAATTTCCGATTTTAACTCTACTTGAGCTCTTTCTTTCTCAACAATAGAGTCTTTAAGCTGATAGATGAGCTTATTACATTTTTCAACTTTATTAGAGATAACACCAAGAAGATTAGTTTGAGCATTCTGAATTTCTCGAGACAAACTTTGAATTTCATCAACAATACGTTGCTTTTGTCCTAAAAGATTCTTTATCGAATCATCTAGGATATTATTTGCTTCTATTCGTTGCAATAATTCCTCCTGCGATTTATAATCATAGCCACAGACTGGGCATACTCCATCTTTTAGGACACTATTTACATTTTGGACATCGATAATTAATTTTCTTACTACATTTTGATAGTCCTTTTGACCACTGATTAGCCCTTCTACCTCTGCCAATTCTCCTTTCTGTTGCTTTCGCTTTTCTACATTATTTTTCAAAGCGACAACCGTATCTGGGAAGAAGTCATCAGACATTAAGACAAAGTCCAAATCATTAACTTTCTGCACATATGAAGACAAAGTAATACGTCTGGAAGAAAGCTTGGTAATCCTATTTCGTGCATTATCAATCTCTTTAATTATGGTTCGTATTTTTTTGTCTTTGGCAGCAATACTCTGTAACTCACTCTGAAATCTCGCATAATCATCTACAAGAGAAGAAAGTTTGGAATCAATAGATTTCAATTCCCCCATCACAGATTGGCGCTTTTTTGTTCCTTGCGATATCTCATTACAGAGACTTGCCTCTTTTCCCTTCAATATTTTTATTTCTTCTTCTATCTTTTTTTGCTTTGTCTCATTTTCAACCAAGGCAACGGTAGTATCATGAAGGGATATTAAATGATTTAATCCAAAGTTTAATTCATCGTTTTCTATCTTATAAGGCATTCTGACCTTAAATAACGAAGACAATTCTTTTCGCAACTGCTTAAGTTTGTATTGCTTTTCCAGTTCTTCATTCACTTTTTTGAGTTTTATTTTCTCATTCTTTATATGTATCAGCTCAATACTGAGCTGAGATAAAGACAGACAATCAGACTTTCCTTCAAGCGAATCATCAAGATGTAGTATAATAGAATCTAACTTTTCCTGATTTTTCAAAAGAGAAACTATTTTGTTGTCAACAATAACTATAGATTCATTCAAATTGTCTTTTGTAAGTTCACTGAGGGTAGAAAAAACGATATTCTGTTCTTCTAACTTAGTAAGTTGCTTTTCAAATTCATTTTTTACATTACCTGTAACAGGTTCCGACAAAAGCTCATCCAAGTCCTCGACTCTTTTTTCTGTTTTATTTTTCTCTGCATTTAAAGCGTTGATCTTCTGTTTCAACTTGAACCTATAACTTACAATATCATCACCATCATAAAAATATTTAAGAAATATTTCATATCGATTTTCTGGATCAGTTGCAGAAACAAATTCACTAAACCAATCTTGAGATAAGATGACACTTCGAAAATATTCATTCTTTAAATTATTTTTGCGACCATATAGATTTTCATCTGTATCTGCATAAATATTTCCATAACGAGCACCATCCTCGCAACCTATACTTATTTTAATAGGGGTTTTAACACATTCTTTATTATGTAAAAAAGACTTTTTATCTCGCAACTTCTTATCTACAACATTGTCATCTTTGTAATTCGCCTTTTCAAATCGCTCAATTCTGTTGGTCATGCCAAACTCTATGGCATCCAAAAGAGAGGTTTTACCAAAACCATTAGGAGCCTGTATGGCAACTAAATTGGCACTAACACCATCTTTTGAAAAATCAATATCTGCTTCTTCAAAACAGCGAAACGCCCGTATATAAATTGATTTAATCTTCATGATTATTTCGTTCTATCAATTTAACAACCTTATCATTTTTAATAAATGGCTTACCATCAACAGCATTTTCTGTCTCAATGGTATAACACAAATATTTATGAATTAGATATTCTGGAATATCCTTGCCTTCTATCTCTTTTACAGAAATAATAATCTTTCTTGAAGAGAGTGTATTATGTTCTATCTTAAACTTCAGATTTCTCGGAAGAGACTCTATGTCTTCGATAACATAGAAAAGATAAAAGTTCCACCTTTCAAAGTCATCAGTTAAACTTCGCTGATATGTCAACGCTATATCATCACGTATCATTTTCCATTCTACCGCCAACTCTGCAACACTCATTGACTCTGTTACAAAAATATCAACCGTAGAACCTACGTCAAAAATATCAGAAACAAATCTATTAATCTTTGTCTTTTCCATATATAGCATTTTTAAGTAAATCCAAATAAAAATCGAGAGACCTTTTTGAATGTTCTCCTATGGCTCTAGAATTATGATTTATCGTATCGACAAATAGTTTATTGTTAACAAAAGTCACATAGGCCAACATATTTTTACCACCTTTTGAAATATCCAAGCCATTCTCTTCTATATAAGCCCTACCGATATCTGGAACCTCCTGTTCAGAGGGGCACACGTCATAATCATAGTCAGTAGACTTAATTCCACCAACAACCACAATTGTATCTTTATCAATTTTTCCGATTACGCAGGGTTTAACAAAGTCTCTTGCTTCAGAAATATCAAAATCCTCCTCAGAATATATAAATCGAAACTTATCAGCTATAAGACAAATCTTATCATTATTCAGTTCTATACCAGTTAAAAGCCGACTTCCTACTAGATATCTAACTATTTCCACCCAAGTATCTTCCTTATAGTCATGTATGTCCTTCTTATCACCCCATATTTTTTGTTGACTTTGGAGTTGTAGATATATTTCTTGTGGCGAAAGCTTATTAATTTGTTGAAGCAGAAAGTTTATGTCAGCTAATAATTTACTCAAATCCTCAACCTTCTTCTTTGGAGAAACAGGAGATGGAAATGCCTTTGGGGTAAAACTTTCAAACGTTGATAAATCAAGATAGATTATTACCTTCAAAGCATCCTCTTGTGATATCAACTTTTTGAAAATCCTTATTGGTACGCATGAACTTTTTCCATTATATTCCCTGCCATCTCTATTTGAGATACATTTATGTACTCCTAGTAGATGATAATCCTCATCAATTATTCCTCCACCAGAACATTCACTCAATTCCGCTTGCTGATGAAACTTATCATATTCATATTCAAGTAACTTATCCCCCAACATCTGCCCAAACTCTTTTATAGGATAATCTATAAAATCGCTTCGAACTTCATCTTTGTTTCTTCGAATTTCAGGAAAGCCAACATGACGAAGATTCCGATAATTATTGTAGTCCTCACACAGAGAAAGCTTCTCTACTTGATAAGTAGTTTCTATTTCTATGATGGCAGCATCTTCTTCAATATCAGTAGAATGATAAGATTTGATAACTGTATAAGAAAATACTTCAGTTAAATCAGAAGCTAACGATATCACTATCTCCGAATCATCCAAGTCTTTTATTACATGATATGCTGTAAAAACGAAAAGATGGTTTCCGGCAAATGGTTTTACTAAAATGCCACTTCCTGCATTCACTTTTACCGAAAGCCGTTTTATTTGATCAATGTAAGTCATTGTTAGAAAAAAGTTTACACCTCGATTTTATCATCGGATAAGTTGCCAGGTCTTCCACGGTAAAGAGCCTTTGCAGAACCGAATCATAATTAAAGAGTATATTCGAATTCGTTTTTCTGATGAGGTGCGCAATTACCTCTTTATCAGGATGCCCGTAAATAGAGCCATCTGTTGATACAACAAAATTCTTTGTTGCAACAACCTCTAAAAATTTATCCGTATAGTTATTCTTACTGCCATGATGGGGAAGTTTGATAAATTCACACATCAACTTGTTATCTTTAGAATAGCCTAACTCCTTTATAGAATGAATAACTGTATTTATATCTGCATCTCCAAGCAGCAGATTGTTTTCTCCTTCTCTAGTAGTAAGAAGAAACGCAATGGAAGCCTTATTAGCATCATTCAAATTCATTTTCCATTTACGTTCCATCAACTCATCTATACTAATTCGATAATCATCAATGCCACTATTATCTGTCATATTTCGTTGATCCAAAGTTGTTTGTAATGCTTTTGCGATTTTATTATGATATTTCACATTTGGTGACAGGACTGTTATCTTTCCCCAATTATATAGATATGTCTGCCCCTGGATAATACCATTTTTGTAAGTAACACCATGTTCATCTAAAAGACATTTGAGAGAAATTGCATTTGCTTTGCTATTATTAGTCGATTGATAAGATGGAACAAGCATGTTGTCATTAAACCAAACCTCATGAAGCAAAGTCTTATCAGGAAAATCATGAGAAAACCATTCCAAAAGTCCACCAATATGATCATCATCAATATGAGTAATAATCAGCAGGTCAATATGTTCATGTTTTCTTTTCAAACTTTCCAACTTGCTTTTCAAATCTCCAGACATCGGATATCCACATTTTAAATCTACATAAGTTGCAGATACACCGCCATCAACAAGGATGCGGAATTTCTCATCATCATTTTCTATTGTGATAAAGAGACAATCACCGCATCCAGCCCTCAATATCTCTATTTTTGTTTGAGTCATAATATTTTACCCTTGATCCATTATTCTAATTGATACTTTCAATCAAACTGAATATCTACACTAAAATACTCATTAAGGGTATCCGACAGATAATGAGCAGCCGCCCATGCCCCCACTTCAAGTAATCCTACGTTCATAGATCTACACGAAGACATTTGCCCCAAATAATATTTACCATCAGAATAGGATTTAGCCTTTCCTTTTTCTCTAAGAACTTCTATACATTTACTATATCCTCTCACAGTAACATTAACAAAGCCCCAATAGCCATAGTCCTCTTTAAAATCAGGGTTATCGTTCAAATATTGATCAATCGCATCATCTGCAAGCTTGCAAGCTTTATTATAGCAAGCCAATATCTTTGCTGCTTCCTCTTGAGAGACGTTGTATTTTATAGGTAAATGAATTTGAGCGAATGGAAGAGATTCCAGCTTTACAAGATTAGCAATGTCAAGTTTCGATATAGACTCCAAAGAAATAACCTTAGCAGATTCTATAGCAAGAATATTATATGCAATCCCTGTATTTGTACCTTTCGAATCGTATAAGGTTCTCAGATAGTTAGTTATCTCATTCAGTTCTTCATCTGTGGAAACAATTATGTATATCTCGGAAAAAAAGCTAGCATACTCTTTCGAAAGAAAGAAAGGTATTCCTGGCACTCCTAGCTTATCATAAGGCAAAGGCCATCTCCATTCCCTTTCCATCATCCAATCAATATTCTTCTCGGCAGGATTAGCCGTAAGCTTTGTCGAGACATATCTATATTGTTCGTCTAACGGTAACTGATTCTCAGAAAGCATCCTACCTTGATACACTCCCCTTTTGTCATGATGCACTTCCACAGGATCAGAAGTCAGACCATAGATTACTGGTCTTGCCCCCGCAGCATATAATTCGTTTCTTTTAAAGGCTATTCCATATTCACCTACATATCCAGATACTTGCCCCCTAGCTTTAGCATACTCCACCAAAGCATATAGAGGCATTTCCGTAAAACAGACTGCAGACACGGGACCGTATACTGTAGGGTTACCTTTGCGCATTGACCATCCACTATGGATAAAACCATCATGGAGAATCTTTTTTAATACATCGAAGCCAGAAGCATCGTTATCTATTCTGTATTCATTGTCAACATATTCATCCAAGATATATTTTTTATTACCATCCTCGTCATAATAGTCATGATATCTGCTATCCATCTCAAAGCCCTCATTTGCCGCAATTGTTGCAAGTTCAGACAAGGTCTCGCTGCCTGTTCTTTGGTGTACAAAATGTATCATCCATTCCGACAAATCAAGTCGATTTCTATATTTTGCAAAATAAGTCATTTTTTGTCTAATTAAGTCTATAAATAAAGAAATACAACATCATTTTTGGGTGACTTATTCCCCAAATTCCTTAATCCTCTGTTCCTCTTTCAAAGAACAGACAAGCAGTTGTCCATTCTTCTCGGCTACGATATAGCCATCCAAGCCTTGAACTACTACTTTGCTTTCATCGGCTGCATGAACCACGCAGTTCTTGCATTCATACAAGCGGATGTCCTTGCCTACCTTGGCATTGCCAGCCTTATCCTGTGGAAGTAAGGTACGGAGACTACCCCAGCTGCCTAAGTCGCTCCAGCCGAACTCAGCTGGCAAGGTATAGATATTCTTCGACTTCTCCATTACGGCATAGTCAATGCTTATCTTCTCGCAGGTTGGGAAGAGTTTGCCGACTACCTCTTTCTCCTGTTCAGTATAGAAAGAAGGAGCCATCTCGTCCATGATGCTGGCAAGCTGAGGCTGGAAGGTTCGGATAGCCTTGCTGATGGTATCGATGTTCCATACGAAGATTCCTGCATTCCAATAGTAATTGCCAGCGGCAAGGTATTGCTCGGCTGTCTCCAGGTTTGGCTTTTCCTTGAAAGCCTCAACCATGTAGATTTCATCTACCGATGTTGGCTCTGCTGCAGCGATATAGCCATAGCCTGTTTCCGGACGGCTTGGCTTGATACCGATCGTAACGATGGCGTTCTTATCGGAAGTATAACTCAATGCCTTGCTGAGCACTCGCTGATACTCTGAGGTATTAATGACGAGGGCATCGGATGGTGTCACCACGATGTTGGCATCAGGATGCTTCTTCTGAATCTTCCAGCAGGCATAAGCTATACATGGAGCGGTATTGCGAGCCTCCGGCTCTGCTAATATGTTATCTACTGGCATGTCAGGGATTTGCTCCTTGACGATGCTGATATATTTCTCATTTGTCACTACCCACATGTTTTCGACAGGACAGATTGGCTTCAATCTATCTACTGTCAATTGTATAAGGGAACGGCCGACCCCCATCACATCTATGAACTGCTTTGGGTAATCGGGGGTTGACATAGGCCAGAAGCGGCTACCTACGCCGCCAGCCATGATTATTAACTGAATATCGTTGTACATTGCATAACAAATTCTTATTTCTGTTGCAGAGAATGAAACACTTTTTCCCATTCATGATAAATCTTCTCTACAGAATATTCTTTACTTTTCTTAATGGCAGCCAAAGCCATTTGCTCACGTTTACCATCATCCTTCATGATGTTGGCAATCATACCAGCAGCTTCATTGGCATCATATCCCTTCTCATGATAAGGGAGCACGATACCATCCTTGCCACCATCAATGATATCACATACCGCAGAATAGCTGTTATATACGGCAGGAATCACACCAAAGCTCATACATTCAGCAAGCACCAATGGAAAACCTTCGTATTCTGATGTAAGCATCAAGATTGAAGCACGCTCATAATATGGTCTAGGTTGCTGGAAACCTTCAAAAGACACCCTTTGCATACCATACTCTTTGACCAGTTTCTCAATGTCTTTACGAGCTATACCATCACCAACAATCGTCAACTTCCAATTTGGGAACATTGGCTCCAGTTTTGCCCACGTATCCACAACACGATAAACACGCTTCTGGTTATAATCAATTCTACCCATATAAATAATCTCTTTCTGCTTTTTAGAAAGAGAATAATCATAAGAGGATGAATCGATGGTCACTGGATTTGTCAATACTTGAAGATGACTAGGATGAGTTATTCCAGTAAACTCTTTGAACTTCTTGACAAAGCTAGGTGAAAGTACCATATACAAGTCTGTATGCTGATATACATACTTCATACTCCTGCTTGTGATTTGCTTAAATGCAAACATCTTAGCATAAAGCATAGCTTTCTTCAAAGGATTATGAGTTTCCGACAGCGCAATTTCAACATCCTTGATACGAGCATTGGTATCTGGAGAATTATGATAAATCGCAATAGTCTTAATTTCCATTCCTTCTTTAGCTTCATTTAATACCTTACAAGGTACGTATGGCAATCCCCACTGGTTGATGACCACATTGATATGATTCTCCTGCAATATTCTTCGGACAACATTCACATTCTCCTTCGAATACTTGAAGTCACCAATCGTATAAAAGCGTACAGAAGGATTGGTACGTTTTACCATCATGTCATTGGGTTGCTTAAAACTTGCTATAACAACATGATGGCCTTTCTTTATAAAGGTATCAGCGAGTGTTGCAGTAACTACCTCCTGACCTCCTACCTCGAAGACCTTCATTAAGAAGAGGATATTCAACCTATCTTCATTTTGCATTCTCATGTTTATTTTGATGGACATATTGCGCCTTTCACCTTCATATATAAAGAGAAAACGCCTATTTTAAACATAAAAGGTTTAATCATTGAAAGCACTTTATGTTTCAAAGAACAATCCAAATATTTGCGCTCAACTTCATCCAATGGCATAGTATTCAAATCCTCAAAAAACTTATTACGTCTAGGATTTACAGGAACCAAGTTCTTTATCATGATTCCATCTCTTTTTATAATAGCATTAATTTCAGATGGATGACAAATAAAATCAGTTTTAATTTCTTTGAAGACAGAAGCCCCATGTTCTGTATGTATAAATACATTAGTTGCACCTTTTGAAGAAAACTCAGAAGATACAGAAGGAGCATCCCAGCAATCAAATATAGTAATATCACTCACTCGATTGATGGTTTTGAAATGACATTGATAACAGCTCGGACGACTACAAATATTCTTAAAATAGAACCGGAGCATCATATCAGATTCCTTTCCTTTGTGATATTCCTTATCAGAATCGGAGAACCAAATAGATGCAGTACTATAGTTATAACCATAGAATTTATCTCTTGATCGGTAATCCTGCGGTTTACTTCCAATTTGAGCAGAGTGATATGCCAAATACTTCCTTAGTAACAGTGGACTTGGTGTGCCGCGGCACACCAAGTCCACTGTTACTAAATTGTCATATTTCTGCCCACGCAGAAAATGATAAAGCCCAGAAATCTGACAAGGAGTACCACTAAATACAACGACTCGCCCTTGGGCGAGATTTTTTTTCGCTTGCGAATAACAGTCACCAATAAGACTTTGTACATACTTGGAACCACGGAACTTCTTACAGCCATCCAATGTTTCAGCATAAGAATGTCTCAATTCCATATCTTCACCAAAGGCAGCTCCAAAGACAACACCTCCATGCTCTATTGCCCATTTAGATATAGCAGTAAAAAAACCGCCAGAAGTACTTGTTCTTAACACTTCTGCATTCTTTTGTTGTACCACGAAGCTCTCAGGCAACGTATCGTCCATCTCCGGCTTTTGCAAAGGACACACCTTTTCACACAAACCGCAATCGATGCACTTATCCTTATCAACATAAGGATAGCGGAATCCTTCCTCATCCTCTATCATCTCAATGCAGTGCTTGGGACAAGCGTTATAGCATGCCCAACAACCACAACATTGACTTTTGTCTTTTATATCTATCATTTTAAATCCTTAAAGGCATTATACAAATAATCCATAGACGACTTTCTCAAAGCCTTTAACTTCTCATCTACTCCATCAAAATTTCTCTTGAAGTTAACAACCTCCTCTATGGTCTTATCGTTTGTCATTCTTCTATCCTCTAAATCTGTGATATGAAGCAAATTATCGATACGAGTATTGGTACTCTGCTTTGCACCTTCCGCAAACCGGCTGAACGTAAAGAAGTTCTTCTTATACAAGATAGAGAAAACTGAACAATGGAAAGAATCTGTAAATACATACTCCGCATTGCGAATGTAATTAAGGAACTCACGAGGACCAACGTATGGTGCCTCATCAGCAAATCCCTCATCCGAAGGAATATAGTCATCTAATTGCTGAAGAGCGACAATCTTGTATCCTGTCTTTTCCTTCACTCTTTTAATGAATTCCCTTTGCGAAGGATTGTCTCCCAAAAGATAGCAAAATATGTATTTGCCATTTGTTAAAGGCTCTTGTTGCTGGATTCCCAACCATTGGCCACCAGTAAAGAGAAGTGTCGGGTCAAGAACCACAGGAACCTTTCTACCTGTCAACTTATAAACCAAATCACAGGCACTCTGCTCTCGCAAAGCTATATGATCAAAGCGGTTCATAAATCGCTTATTCTTCTCAACCTGGAACCATGGCACTTCCTTCACACCAATGCTTGTTGAATAAGCAATCTTAAGTATATGATCTGGAACCCATTCCAGGGTATAATATCCGTGTTCTACACTATCAGTTCGCCACAACTGATCACTACCTACCAGAAAAGCAGAATAGTTTTCAGCCATTTTTGTAAGTTCCTCACGATTCTTGCAATAAGGCGATACATGGAAAAACGTTTCTGCAAATTGATCAAATGCCTTATTACGAATCTCCCAGTTTTTAGCAAACATAGGATTTTCTTTCTTGGCGCGTTCAATCTTCATCTTACCCAAACGCATCTTCCAATCTGCAATCAACAATTTCTTGATGATATAGAGAATTTTATTCTCTTGCATATAGTTGATTGGAGCCTTACAGGCGATGGTTTGAAAAGGAAGTCCCATCTGCTGCATAATCATCTCTGTGGCATATGCCTGAAGCATACTTCCATAATTATGATGGAAGTAGCAGGTTACTAATCCTATTGGTTTCATAATTATATATTTATAATTTTATGAACTACTTTCATGAGCATTGGCGACTTCAACTTAAGACATAGAAAATATAATCTTGGTTTAAAAGGCAATTTCTTGAAAGGATAAAGTGTAAATAAATCATCCCACAATTTGTCATTTAACACTATTTTTAAATTGTCTAATGCATATTCTTGCCTTGCAAAATTTGAAATTGCAATTCTAATATAATGAAATTTGGAACGTAAGATGTTATTAATATATCTTTCCTTAGGGTAGCAATAAGATAATTTAGCCTCAATTAACGCATAAAATTTATGGTTCCTTTTATATTTATCCATATTATAATTATGGGTAATAGAAGTTGGATTCATTCTATATGCATAAAAACAATCAGGAAGATATACAATACATTCTGCCTTTGTATAAAGATCAATTGCCCATATCAGATCTTCTGACAACGTTAATCGCTCAGACATAAATCTCAATCTGTATTCTTCTATGAGCTTGCGAGAATGAATACAACAACAAGCCGAAACCATATATTTAACATCACGCTTACATTCTGGCTTTGGTCCAACAAAATCAAGCAAAAAATCATCAACTTGATTTCTACCTCTAAAAACTTGTTTTGTTATTACATCATGTCTTTCTTTGAAACTATTGGCAGAATAAAATTTTAAACCGCATCTAACAACATCAGCCTTTTCTGATATTGCAACATGATATAAAGTTTCCATCATATCTAAATCGATAAAATCATCAGAATCAATGAATGCTACATACTCTCCTGTAGCAACATCAAGTCCAGAATTACGAGCAAAGCCGAGTCCACCATTTTTTTTATGGATAACCTTAACTCGCTTATCTTTATTAGCATATTCATCACACATTTTAGGACAATTATCCGGAGATTCATCATCAACCAGAATAATTTCAATATCCTCAAGTGTTTGGTTTAATAAAGATAGCATGCATTCATCAAGATATTTCTCGACATTATAAATTGGAACAATTATAGAAATCTTTGGTTGTTTCATAAAAACAATTTATTAAATTATTAAACACTAAAATTTACCTTTGATTACATACCAATAACCTGATAATTACTAAGCTATATCAAACTATACTATATTTAAAAGAAATTAATTTGACAAATAATACCGTTTGATTCTTTTTATCGAATCAATAACAAGGAAAAAACTCATATTAAAAGAACAGATATAAAGACAGATTCGACTAAATATCAAGTAAGACCCGACTATCTTAGACAAAACCTGTCTAATCATTAACGATTCTCCTGTACACCTCCCCATCATTGCCAAAGAATATATCATTCTTGTCGTAAACTTATCCTTGTAAGGACTAAATGACTTTAAATCATACCATCTCCAATATGGAAAAGATAAGCTTAATGATTTCAATCCTTTAGAAGATAAGTTTTCTTCGCTATCATTTCTATAATACATTAAACACTTATTACTATAAACAATCGGAGCATAAGCTGCAATACGAACCCAAAAATCAATATCTTCACCCATACTTATATCATGAGCAAAAATGATAGAATTTTCGGAAACGCAAGATTTCTTTACCACAACACCACTAGTCAAAGCTATAGACCTTTTCTCTTTAACAGAATAACAAAAATAATCTATAAGTTTATCTTCGTCTGCGAAATAACTTCTAAGATTACACTGTTTGCTAATATTATCTATTTGCTCCGAAAAGTTATTATAGCTAAAACAAATCATGTTTATATCTCCATATTTATTTAATAAATATGCAGCTTCGCTAAGATAATTCTTATTCCAAACATCATCAGCATCTAGAAAACAGATATAATCGCCTTTACAAACTGAAATACCATAATTTCGAGCTTTTGAAACTCCACCATTTTGAAGATGATAAACCTTAAAACGAGGATCTGTCTTATAACTATTCGCAATAGATAAACTTCTATCTAAAGAACCGTCATCAACAATTATCACTTCAAAGTCCTTATAAGTTTGTCCTTTTACAGAATTTAATGTCTGTGACAAATAACTTTCCTTGTTATATAAGGGTATAATAACTGAAAATTTCATGTTACATAGCTTTATTATTATAAGAATCTATTAATTTATATGATAATATCACAAAAGTCAACAACAAATTATACTGAATACCAGCATCCGGTGATAGAGATAATATCAAAAAATAACCGATGGGCAAAAATGCTAATCGTGGTTCTTTTTTATATAATAAAATAGTTGCAGACACTATCATAATCAAATATGTTATAACCCCCATTATTCCATAATCAACAGTTAAAGAGAAAAATATACTTTCTGCACCTTGTATGATAGGATTTCGAGGAGCCACTTCTTCCCAAATATACATTCTCCCATTACCCCATATAGGAGATTGCTCAAAATAAGGCAAACAAGCTTCCCATTGAAGCATTCTCATTTCAGAAGAGCTACCTGTAACAGCTTTATTTGAATCAGAGGAAATCATTGAATCAAGAATATCTCCCACATAACTAACAACAATAGGCGAAAGTAGTATACATAATCCCAGCAATATTTTAAATATATTATTCTGTTGAAATTTACTATCAGTAAACAAGCCTATTAATACACAAAATATTCCTAAGAAAGTAGCACGTGATCCTGATGAAAAGGACAAAAACATCATCAATAATAAGAGGGCAAAATAATAGTTTTGTCTAATTTTATACTTAGATCCTATTATCCACAAAATGTATGCAGACAAATAACCAAACATACCACAAGTTGAAAAATATGAGAATATAGAATTTATACGTTTAAGACCATAACGTATTGTATCTGCATCTATAACAAAATCGGATATTACACATGTATGCATTATCAAATCTGTAAAATAGTTATGTTTAAATACTTGCTCCGGTATCATAACCAAAATTGAAATCACACACATATAGCAGAGTAACTTTACTGCTGTTTTTAATTTGTTATCGTCTGTCAAAACACACCATAATATAACTGGAAAAATAAATTGAGTTATAATATTTGAAATAATTAAAACAGTATGTGGCTTTCTGCATATTGAATTAGTTACTAAATATGAAATGGCCATCAAACAGGTTGGAATTAAAAGTAACTTAGGATATGTTTTGATATTTTTTAAATAGGGCGTCATAGGAAACAGAATTAAAGCAAAGAAAGCTAAAATATAATATAAGCTTATTTCACCAATTCCTGATCCAATATACGTTAATGGTTGTACTATAAAAGCAGTAAAAATCACTCCCTTTTTATAATCTCTTAGCAAGAGAAAAATAAAAACTAATAATAAAGCATAACTTAACATAATAACGATTCTATCTTTAATTTTATTCTTTCACTTTTTTGAAACAATACGCTATTAATTTGGAAAGGAAATTCTTCATATAAAATATCACTAATAAGAAAATCACTAAAAATCCGATTCTCCAAACTTATATCTTTCAATAAAGACTCAAATCTTGCAACTCCCCTACCTTTATTTGGCAATACCACAAATGGTTTATTAAAGATTATTGAAAAAACTGTTCCATGGAAAGAATCAGTAACTACAAAATCCGCTTGTGCAAAAGATGCGAGCCATTCTTGAATTGAAGGATATGTCAATGACTTTAATTTAGACATAGGTATTTTCGAAATATCCTTTTCTAGCTTAATCTTTCTAACAGGAAGATTAAGTCTTTTACTAATATCCTCTAATATATCTATCTTTTCTTCAGACTCATCCAAAAGATAAGAAAACACATAAGAAGAATCGCTAATTTTTATTCCATCAATTAGTTTTTGATAATCATCTGCAGAAAGCAACAATGTTGGATCTAATACATGAGTAGCTTCAATCCCCAAATGCTCTTTACATAGATTAACAGCTGTATCTTCACGCACACTGACAAAATCGAATTTTTGAGCGAGTCTTTTACATTCTTCCGTTTGTTTCTTAGTAAATTCCCAGTTATCAACACCAAAGGATGCTGCATATGCAATTCTCTTAACGTTTTTCCAGTTCTCGGTAAAATTAAGGAATGCTTGCTCTAAATGCTGATTATAAGAAGGTCTCCATACTTGGTCACTACCAACAATAAATGCATCATATTCTCCTTCTGTCAAACTTTCAAAATTTACAATTCTTCGATGTATATAAGTATTAATAAACTGATTAATATTTGCAGCAACTCTAGGTTGCCACTTACGCATAAACCCCTCATAATTGATAATAGAACGCTTCCCTACACACTTTTTTAAAATACGTCTAATATATCGATTTAAAGAGGCATGTTTATATACTAATGGTTCCTCAAGAATTTCCACTTGATGCCCCATCTGCTCTAATGTTGTTTGCAAGGCATAAGCCTGCAATATTCCTCCATAGTTTGTATGTAGGGGAAGTGTTATTATTCCTATTTTCATAGTTTTGTATATCTCATAAAAATGAGTCTCAGCATGCTCCCTGCCACAAGCAGAAAAGTAGCTTAATAAAATTGCCCATAACAGTTTGCATGTCAGAGACTCTATAAGTTATTAATTCGTTATTCTATCCTAGACTCTCCATTAGCCCTTCTGATGGATTTATCCAATCCCTCTATCAATCCATCATACGACCATTTCTCTATCGAGACTTTCGATTTAGCTTCTTCTTTAACCAAATCTCTCAGTTCTACCAATACGTCATGGTCTGGTCTGTATGTATCTGCATAGTTACAATTCACATGGAATTCATAATGGTATGCAAGAAACCGGCTGAAAGAATTACGCCCCTTGTTGCTCATCTTACATAGTGATTCAAAGAGCTGATGAGGATTCTCCTTAGCAAAAATAGGAAGCATTCTAAAATTAGAAGAGTGATCAGGATAACTACCGGAATCTATATAAGCTAAATTATCTACATTCTCATCAGATAGTTGACGCAAAGCCGATTGCATATCATCGGGCAGTTCTTCCTTCTTATGTTCAAAGAGTTCAGTTACAGAGGTGATGATACGTTTAGTCTTCATCTTTTCTTGATCATATCCTCTTACAAAGCTGTACCCCCGGATAAATTGGTAGTGGAATTTAGTCAAATTCTCCAAACTTGTACAAGACTGATAGGTAGCCAACAACCTGTTCTTTATATCAGAGATGAATTCCTCTGGTAATTCACGAAAATGCATTGCATCGAAAAAACCGAGATAGCCAATAGATTTACCTATATTAACAGGCTCTGATATGATACCATCCTTTAATTCCTTCACCAATGAATCAAACAGTTCATCGAATTCTTCATTCGTCTTGTCCCAATATGAACCTAATCTTTCCAAAGCTGTAAGCTTCCTTGATTTCTGAGACAGAATCTTTTCAAACATTGGAGCCAGACTAAGTCCTTTTTCTATATGTTCTACTATCTTGGGAACCATTTCACTGCTCAAAGCTTCAAACTGATTAAGGCTATTAACTCTGTTATATTTCCCCATCAGATTCCTAATCTTCTGCGATTCTTCATCCTTGGTATCAACAAAAGCCTTCACTGCACAATTTTCCCAATCGACAATATAACCACGATTGTCTATATTCCGGTATTCTGCATAAACAGCAATGTAGCAAGACAACAAAGAACGCAAATAGTCATGATTATTCTCTACCAGTTTGGTTGGCAATACCGAAATCAACGAACTGAAATCCAGTAGTGACTGCCGCAACAACCTCAAATTATGTGTTGCGGTACACTCAAAGCACAGTTGAATCATCCCAGTTTCTTTACTGAGGAAATCAGTTGCCATCATAGGTTCTGAAACAAATAGCTTTATGGCAGCTTCTATATCTGGGAGTATTTCAAACTCTCTACCAACTATCTTTTCCTTGAATTCGAGCAAATCATGCAGGGTCTTATCATTCAGATATTTCTCCTCACCTACCACAACAACATGACAATCACAATGTTCCACAAAATAGTTTATGAAACCGAGCAGTTGCTTCATCGGTATCTGACATCGTTCCAGATCATCAAAGATAATAAACTTTACACCCTTAACTTCATCTTTATTATCATTCTCAAAAATGGATAGAGAATCCAACGCTCCAGAGAATGATGTTTCACTTTTTCCATCTTTATCTATATCAAGTTCTGTCTTGAAGATTATCTTGCTTGCAATACGTCCAGCAATCTTTAGCATTTTTCCAGCCTTGGTATAGAAGAATGGATTCACGCATCTATCAATGGCAGATTTGATATCTGAGATTTCTCTCATACCAAAGAGTGAAACATATATTGGTTTCAGTTCGATGCTATTTTCATTGGCTGGCAGTTTGTTAGACTTGTCAAACTCTTCAAGCCAATGCTTAACAAAGTAAGTTTTCCGCATCCCCACTTTCCCCTTAGCAAGACTGCATACTGAGGAGATGGGAGTTTTGCATATTCGTTCAAGAAATCAAAAATCTGCTTGTTCATGGCTATACGCATTTTTTCGACCTATACGAAAGAGTTTTGATTTTATCCTATCAAAATATTCTTCTTTCAAACGAACTATATCATTTTTCTTAAAAAGCATAATCATTTCATTTAAAGACTCTTCACCCTTATTCCAAAGCAACATCAAAGTTATAATCCTTTTGAAATTTAATCCGCCCTACATAATTTGGCTTATTACTATTAACAGAGATATAACGATAAGGGATGCAGCACACTTCTGCTATTTTTTGCGCCAATACATCCTCCGAGGTTATATTCCACCCATAGGTATATGCAAAAAGCTCTAACAGATCATCTACATCATGCCTAATAGATGATATTACAATGCAATCATCATCTGGCAATCCATCTTCGTAAGTTACATCAATAGATACTTTCTCAGGATTTGGAGATGGCATAAACAACAACTGATTAGCAAAAGGTATCAACACTTGATGTATATACTCAAAAGAACATTTTAAATTTACATCGTGGCAATGCCTCATCAATCGTTCCAACTGATCATAGTCTGGCTTTGAAGCGAAAGTACCATCTGAGCAATAATATAACTCAAATAATGCTCCGTTCATGAAATGGTTATGTCCATTACAAGTATATCTCGCTAAAGCTAAAGAATCATCAAAGAAATTCTGGCAATCAAAGCAATTACAATAAGCAGCCCAACAGCAACATCTTCCTAGCAGAAACTGCTCATCTTTAGTAAGACTAAGCATATTGAGCCTTTTCATTTCTGCCAAAGCCCTCCTTTGCTCATCAAACTGTGTTGAACAGAGATTACGAACTATATCCGCTATTTCTGCATCAGAATAGTCATAATCTTCACGGCAAATGACCTTATCTGCATATCCTCCTACATTGAGGTTTTGAATCAACTGTCCTGAATTGAAGCTGAAATTTCCTATCAAGGAAGTATGCTCCCAGCTTGTCTGTTGCTCATTTGAAAGATTATATACCGTAGTTCTTACCTTCTTGAAAAAACTTTCAATCGGCAATCCAATCTCTGTGATATGCTGCAACAATGCTCCCGTATAATAGCTATGATCGCCCATACCCTTATCATCTGCCTTTTGTCCTGGCGAAGTAGAATAAGCTATCAAAGTACCCTTTGGTGCAAAGATTGGTGCCAACGTTGATGCTGCATACACGGCCCTATCCTCTGGAAATGGATTATTACGACAAGCGTCTATGATGATAATATTTGTATTGCAATTCTTGGTTTTTATTGCATCAAGACTAGCTTGTAAATCTATAGAATACCGCACTGTTCCGCCTTTGTTTCCTGCTGGCGTATTTTTGCACAACAAGTAGTTCTTGCCATCTATCTCAACACCATGCCCAGCAAAATAAACGACACAAGCATCATATTTGTCCAAGTCACAACAAAACTCAGAAAATACTTCGTCCCACTTATCTATGTCTATATCATAAAAATCACAAACATAGAATTTTAGCTGACGTAGAATATCCGCAATAGCTTTGGCATCATTTACAGCATTATCCAATTGATTAGCTTGTTCATAATGGTCTATGCCAACCACTAATGCTTTTGCCCTGATATATTTCTGATTACTCATATAAGAGATTTATCTTTTAACAGCTTTCTTGATAGCTTGAACAGAAGAAGCAGGAAGGATTTTCTTGACGACCTTTTTGACTACCCTCTTAACTATACGAACTACCTTTTGCTTAAAGGGTAAGCGCAAGCAAATTTCAACAGCTGCCTTTATGCTTTTCCCATTCTCTATCAAAAAGAAGAATTGGTCTCGCTTAGGATGTGCCTTGGTATGCTCATTGAATCCTCCATTATAAAAACGTGCTTGCTCAAGCGTAGAAGGCAAGACATCCATGGATAATCTCGAAAAGTAGTCCTCACCCTTTTTAGTGTTCAGAAGCACCATTCCTACTCCCTTATCATCGTCAAACTCAGGAGCAATTTGGTTGATTCCCCAGAAATCCGCTATAGTCATGTCACTGTGGTTCACACCATTCTTGCACTTACATGCATAGCATGATGGACGCAAGTAAATGTCGGAAAGGAAACCTCGCATAAAGGGATTCGTATAGTGTATATCAGACGACAAAACGGTATTTTTGTCCGCCTTAAAGGCGGACTGTTGACGGACGACAAAACGGAATTTTTTCCAGCCACTCTCACGTTTATCTCTAAATTTAATGTCCCCTATGGGGGACGTTGCATTTAGAGATGAAAGCAAAACGGAATTTTTTCCAGCCGCCGCCTGAAGGCGGCATTTTTCTTTCAAGCTGACCTCACTATAAGTTTCTGCCAAATATCTTCTCCAAACTCCAGGACTTGGCACTCCATGACACAGGAAATCAACAGTTAAAAGGTTTAAATATTCCTTACCACGCAAGAATGTGCGAAGACCGGCAATCTGACATGGACTTCCTACAAACATCACTTCGCGTCCTTGCTTCAGGAATTGCTCAGTCTCCCTATAAGTATTTTCAATTCTACTTTGCAAGTATTTGCTGCCCATCATGGGATAAACATCCTCTATCTTTTCTGCAAAGACATGATGCACCTCCCACTGCTCATCATATACAGCTCCAAACACTACACCACCTTTGGCTATGACCTCTCTTGCTAATGGCAAGAAGACTCCACCAGAAGAACTGTTCATCCGCTCCTCCTCATTATGATTCTTAACAGCAAGAACTTTTAATGGGCTTATCTTATCTGCTTGGTTGATAATAGGACACACCTTCTCGCATAATTCACAATGAATGCAAGTATCTTCATCTACCTTTGGATATAGAAAACCTTCATGATCTTCCTGCAAGGAGATACACTGTTTGGGACATCTCTGCACGCAGGCAGAACAACCACAACAATCTTTCTTTTCTGTAATCTGAATCATTTGTTAAAAACAGCATGTTTAATTTTCCTCAGGAAGTTATAAACGACACCATAAGCCGCATAAACATAAGGTATTATTCCTTTTTCATAAGAAGAGATCATCTTAGTATATTCGCTCCCATCACAAAAACTCTTGATTGTAGATAGTTGCTTGATAAAAAACAAAGTTTGCCCGTTAAGCATTGCATTTCTCATTTTTACTTTTATTGCTTTCCTTGTCATTTCAACAATTTGCTCTGTGGACAATTTTACAAGATTAGCAGCAATAAGCCTTAAGCGTATATACTTAAAGTCAAACAAGACTGCTTCTTGTGACGTTTCGAAATGGCAAAGGGAACGCTCTAAAACTCGATATGCAGTAATTATATCAGGCATAAAAGTTATTCTACCGGCCATACCCATTGTGACATTCAGAATCGTTCCCTCACCAGCTGTATCTTTAACTGTTATTAATTCCTCATATTTTTCACAACCAGCAATATAAACATCTCTTCTAAAACATGAAGAACTACCCAAAGGATAATAGCTGTAATCTTCAGACAACAGAGCAAAAACACTTTCTTTTCCTCTCGTGTGTGCCATCGGAGAATCCCAATGTGTAAAAGTGCGCAACACCTTCCCTGTCTTATTATCAAAAGCCTGGTACCCACCATGTACAAGACTTATATCCTCATTCTTTTCCAGAACATCAACAAGTTTGACGAGGGCATCCTTAACTAGATAATAATCATCACCATCAAGAGTTGCTATATATTTGCCTCGTGCCTCATGAATGGCATTCACATAGTTGCGAGTAACCATCATATTTTTATCATTAAAGATAAGTTTTAAGTTCTCCGGAAATTTTTCCTGTAACTTTTTTAAAAGTTCACGCTCTCCATCATTACTGCCATCATCACCCACTACAACCTCGAATGGGAATGGACATTGCTGTGTAAGAGCAGACATGACAGTCTGCTCTATGTATTTCACCTGATTGTATGTAGCTATGACAACAGAAACCAATGGATTGGCAACTAATTGAGAAGATGCTATAATCATTTGAAAGAATTTAATGTGTTAATAACTTTATTAATTTCCTCATCAGTCAATACTGATGACATAGGGATAGACAAGATTTCACTTTGAACCTTATCGGCTACTGGACACAATGCATCAGCATATTGCTTATAGCACTTTTGCTTTGGAACTGGTGTCGGGTAATGGATCAAACTTTCGATACCATTGTCTGCCAAGAACTGACGAAGTTCATCACGACGCTCACAACGAACAACAAAAAGATGGAATACGTGGCCGTCTGCTGTTTCATTTACCAACTTAGGCAATTTAATCAAAGGATTCTTAATACCCTCGAAGTACTTCTGGGCATTCTGACGACGGATTTCATTACGCTCATCAATACGCTGAAGTTTAATATCAAGGAACGCAGCCTGAAGTTCATCCATACGGCTATTCAAACCTGCATATTCATGGACATAGCGGATATGAGATCCATAACTACCCAAAGCTTCTACAATATCAGCAAGTTTGTCATCATTGGTAGTAACGGCACCGCTATCGCCTAACGCTCCAAGATTCTTTCCTGGATAGAAACTAAAGCCAGCAGCATCACCCAAGTTTCCTGTTCGAATACCATGCCATTTAGCACCGATAGCCTGAGCATTATCCTCAACTATCTTGAGATTATATTTATCCTTCAATTCGTTGAGTTTTTCAGACCAACATGCCTGACCATAAAGATGAACCACAGCAATCGCTTTAGTCTTAGGAGTGATGGCAGCCTCAATCTTATCAATATCTATATTGAAAGATTCCTCAGATGGATCAACAAAAACTGGGGTAAGATGATTATCAGTAATGGCAAGAACTGTAGCAATATATGTATTAGCTGGTACAATCACCTCATCTCCATCTTGCATTACACCCATTTCCTTATAAGCACGGAAAATCATGCGAAGAGCATCCAAACCATTACCGCAAGGAACTACATGCTTAGTACCTATGAAGTTTTTCAAATCATTGGCAAATTTCTCATTGTATTTGCCATGCAAAAACCAACCATTATCAATAATCTCACTAGCTGCAGCCTTCATGTCTGCAGCATACAGTGCATTCACTTTCTGTAAATCTAAAAATCTTATCATAATTATTATTTTTATTTCTTATTAAACTTTGCTATAACCATTTGCTTTGCTTTTTGTCTCTCTTCTTTATTCAAGATACATAAAACTGAAAGTATCGAAGTAAACAGACTTGCAAAACAGACAACTATTAATCGAATAAAGCCTTCATCCAATTGTGATTTTACAGCTAAAGTAATTACATAGAAAGCAGCAAATATAACGGCTGCTTTAAGTATTACCTTTTTGCAAAATCCTACAAGAGAAAACTCTTTCATTTGAATATGGAGAATTGTAGCATTGATAAAAATACCTATGATTACAAAAATGATATTCAATACAAATGAAGTCTCAGGAGCAAATCCCATCTTATACAAAATGTATGCTATAGGTATAACCGAGAGATAAAGGCAGCCCAAAATAGTTGACTGTCGTTTAATGTTACCCGTAGCTTCTATTCCTGTACTTACTAATCTAAAAGAATTTGCTATTACTCCAAAAATAAGAGTCAGCTGACACAAAGAAACTGCATAAGCAGGGACTTCTTTCAACCAAATACCCAAGATATAATTAGCTTCCTGAATAATTGGCATCGACAATAGAAGAAGCAAAATAAAAGTAATCAATGTGAATTTATGCAAGAGATAATTCATTCTGTCATAATCTTTCACTGAATATGATTTTATCAGCTGAGGTGTAACAGCCATAAGTACATTATTACCAAATCCCATCACTGCTCCCTGCACTTGATTGGCAACTCCAGCAGCCGCATTCAAAATAGTTCCAAAGAATACATTCAGAAGTAGATTAATGCCTTGCGTTCTAGCAACAACACTTAAATTACCAAACAAATCAAACGCAGCAAAACTTGTCATAGTCTTGAACAGAGATTTATCCATTCGGAAAGCATAATGCGTTTCCTCAAAATGCCTGCTGCAATAATTTCCGTAGATAAAACGAATAAAAAACTGAACTGCCAATACCAACACTGCATAAAGTATTAACTTGTCAAAAGGTGAAACCATCAACAAAAATACAATAAGCAACTTTAATGTTACTTCCAATATAGATATATAAGCAAAAGCAGACATCTTTTCATGCGCAACAATAGAAGCATTGTATGGGACAGACATGACATTTACAACCGTTGCAAGAATACTACATTGTAATGTCCAAAAGGCAGCATTTATTCTTTCATCAGGAATCTGCATCTTATTATACAAAAACCATAATCCTACTGTTTCCACCAAGAGAACTATGATTAAAGATATAATAGCATGAATATTTAAACTTGTACAAAATACAGTATGTAATCTATCTTTATTACCTTGCCCTAACTCGAATGTTATAAATCGCTGAGTAGCATTAACCATAGATGAATTAATGAAAGTAAACATGGCTACAACACCACCCACAACATTATATATACCATAGTCTGAGACTCCCAATGTAGACAATACTACTCGTGAAGTATAAAGACTTACAGCCATTGTAAAGAACATTCTGATATAGAGCATCAGGGTATTTTTGGCTATCTTTTTGTTTCCTGTATTATTTGCCATTATCCTTTCTAAATTGTACAAATTCATCATAGGATCTGATATAATCAGATGCCTTATATACATCAGATGCTAATACCATACAGACTGCTCCTGAAGAAAAATCTTCTAAGGTTCGCCACATACCAGACTTTACATAAAGACCTTGATATGGACGATTAAGGAAGAAGGAACGCTTACAGTTACCATCATCCAACGTTACAGTAAAAGAGCCTGAAACAGCAACTATCAATTGCTCTAATTCTCTATGAGCATGTGCTCCTCTAGATTCACCGCCAGGGACATCATAAAGGTAATATACACGTTTCACATCAAATGGCAAGGTCTTTCCATTTTCAACAACTGTCAGATTTCCTCGTCTGTCACTATGATGCTTGTCAAGTTCAACGATAGTACTATCAAAAACACCATGAAGTTTGATTTCAGAATGTGACTCTGTTGGTATGTTCTGCTTCTCCGTATTACAAGCAGAAACATTTTCTACCGACTTTGCATAAGCCTTGAATGCTTCATAATTACGAATGTAATCATTGACATCATAAGGAATACTGCCAAACTCCAACGCAACTGCATTTGTAGAAAACTCCTTTATTTCTCTCCATAATCCTTTAGGAATATAAAGACCATAATAGGAACGATTAAGTGTAAAAGTCTTACGCTCCTTACCATCGTCTACTACAATATCAAAAGCACCAGAAAGAGCAATTACCAACTCTTCATTATTGATTTCGGCATGACCACCCCGATTTTCTCCACCAGGTACATCATACAACCAATAAGTTCTCTTTACCTCAAAAGGTATTTGAGTAAAATTTTCGGCAAAAGAAAGATTGCCCCTCGCATCCAAGAACTTAGGAAGTTCTATTATTCTACAATCATTTATCGTCATATTAGATAATCTTTAAATTTCGTTTTTATGAGCTTGAACATACAAGCTACATTTTAATATGTTCTCAGGACTATTTGTATCTAGCCAGATACAATTCGAATCCAACTTCTGAATTTGAAGTTTGTTCTCAACTAAAAATTTTCGATTTACATCAAGAATCTCATAGCGATTTCGTTCAGAAAGACGAATGTCTTTTACTTTTGATATTACATTATTAGGATATACATAAATACCTGATATATAAAACTCACGAGTAGTATTTTCTCCTATACCAATGAGCTGTTTGTCACTAGGAGTTTGACCTACGAGCAACTTTCCATACTGTTCCCCATCAACATGGTCTGCGACAAAGATGGTAGCATTAGCACTCTTTGAAGCTGCCTTAATAGCTTTACCTAATTGTGCCAGAAACGGTTTACCAAATATAAGCGTATCTCCTGTTATCAAACAAACTTGATCAATACCAATAAAATCACTAGCAATAGTTATTGCCTGCGCTATACCCTCTGGCTTTTGTTGAATAGCATAAGTGATTAGCACATTTAAATTATGACCATCTCCTAAAGTATCGACAAAAGCTTTCTGCTGTGTAGGTGAAGTTATAACCAATAAATCCGTAATCCCCGCTTTTGCCAATATTTCTATTGGATAATAAATCATCGGCTTATCAAAGATTGGCAATAGTTGCTTGGGAACTCCTAAGGAGAGAGGAAACAGCTTATCACCAGAGTCTCCTGCTAAAATTACACCTTTCATAAATAACTTTATTATAATGAATAACCAGCTTATAAAACCATTTCACTGCCATCTTCCCCATACGCTCTATCCTTTGCTTCAAAGATTACGCTAGGCTCAAATACCTCAACTGTATGCCAAGCGCCTTTAGGTATAGAACAACCGAACTTACCTTCTACAGGAGCCAGTGATATTCTTTTTGTCTCGTTATATGAGACTTGGCTAGTCGTTTCTTCACCATTCTGTATATACACCACAACCTCTTCATAGATAACAACATCCATTCTACCACAAAGGCAAATAACACTCTCTGAAGAATCAGGATGACGATGTATAGCTACTTCTGTACCAGGCATTAAGGCATTGAGCATTCTCTGACTCTTATCCTCTTCACAGGTACGAAGATCATAGTTCTGGCGCAATCGAGGATTATCTTTAGCTTGGGATAAAAGAGATTCTAAGAATTCCTTATTAATTTTCAATGTATCCATAATAATTGATCTTTCGTAATACAATCTATAACTAATAAGACATCTTCACCTTCAGTGATAGTAACATTCACTAATACTCCAGGTTTTTTCTCAATGTTTCATCAGGTTCGCTGAGAATGGAAAGCAAATACTTGCCATAGTCATTCTTCAACATAGGCTGAGCATTCTCTCTCAACTGTTCTGCGGTAATCCAACCCTGACGGTATGCGATTCCTTCCAAACAAGCGACCTTCAAGCCCTGGCGCTTCTCCAGGACCTCAATAAAGGTGGATGCTTCAGAAAGAGAATCATGAGTTCCGGTATCGAGCCAGGCAAATCCTCTTGCCATGGTCTGAACCTTCAGCTGCTTATCCTTCAAGAACTCCTGGTTTACTGTTGTGATTTCCAACTCACCACGAGCGGATGGCTTGATATGCTTAGCTACATCTACCACCTTATTAGGATAGAAGTATAAGCCCACCACTGCATAGTTGCTCTTAGGATGCTGAGGCTTCTCCTCAATGCTGAGGCAATTGCCTTGCTCATCAAACTCTGCTACACCATATCGCTCCGGATCACTTACACGATAGCCAAAAACGGTAGCCTTGTTGTTCTGCTCAGCATCTACTACAGCCTGATGCAACATCTGGTTCAAACCAGCACCATAGAAGATGTTATCTCCCAAAACAAGGCAAGCGGAATCATTACCAATGAATTTCTCACCGATAATGAAGGCTTGTGCTAAGCCATCTGGTGATGGCTGCTCTGCATACTCAAACTTCACACCTAACTGGCTTCCATCGCCTAAGAGGCGTTTGAAACCTGGCAAATCAAATGGTGTTGAAATAATGAGTATCTCACGGATACCTGCCAACATCAATACTGATATTGGGTAATATATCATCGGTTTATCAAAGATTGGTATCAGCTGCTTGCTGATACCCTTTGTGATGGGGTACAAGCGTGTACCGCTACCACCTGCTAATACTATTCCCTTCATAAATGTTATCTCCTCATTAACTTTGCTGCAAATTCAAAGAAATCTGCAATATTTTTGAAATCATCAAATTGTTGGCAATACATACTGGCATAAGGTTCGGGAAACCTACTGCGTATATCAGCCTTTATCATACTTGCTAAAGCCTCCTTTGTGTAGGCTTTCAGCAATTCGCAATATTGTTGTTCTGTCATAATATACACTGTCATTCAATATCCTTGCTATATTCGTCTCCTCAAATACAGCAAGATTACTATTCGACTGCTAAATATTCTTCACTATTTGCGTGTTGTTATCTGACATTTGGACTTTAAGCCTATAACAATTCATTTACGTTTTTGGCTTTATGTTCAAAGCTACTTTTGGTTGATTACATGTCAATCCATTACAATCTCCAATAGACCAATCTGGCAAAGCACTATAGATGTCAAAATAATGCCAAAAACGCATATAATCTTCTTCTGTTTCATACAGACATATATCCTTATCAGAAAAAGGAAGTATGACAATAAAAGCCAAATTGATTATTCTTATCTCGGCTACAACATGCGGAAGATCATTCCTTGCCTCTGGCTTTCTGACATAAAGCATAATTCTCGGGTGTTCCATAATTTGTGGATGATAAAGTCGAGAAAGCTTTGGTAACTTCGGTTCTACAGATTTTCCTAACAGCCATTCCCTTGTTCTTTCAAAGGATTTTAAAGTCTCGTCGTCTAATACACCATACACATATTTGCATAAAGCTTTGTAGATGTTCTGCTCTGGAAAACTTCTATTCGGGGTAAGCATTAATTTTTTACAAATGTCAGTTTCGCTTGGTATTTGCTCTTCTTCTTTCATACGATAGTTAATTTTTATCGTTCCTATATCATCTTTTTCAATGGTATAATTGTCACCCACAAATTTATGCGGAAATCCATTTTTCTTTTTTATGCCAAAGAATAGTCGAGGAATATCGAATATACTAAGAAAATCTTGTTCTATAGTGTCACCAAAGAACTGGTTGCATTCATCACATTCGTCATTTGTCTTTATACTTTTATTACCAAGAGCTTCTGATATAGTATGAGCAACTTTCTTAAATGACACTTCAGGCATAGAACGATGGCAATATCGACATACTCTTTTCTGCTTGTCTGGTTCACCTACCCATTCTTTTGTGAATTCTCCATACGATTTTATGTCATAAACAGAACGAAGCTTTTGTAATTCTTCTAATGTCTTATTGGCTTGTTCCTTTTGTTGCTTGTCTGCATCTATACACAAAAGTTCTATAAGAATTTGATCTATCTGCTCTTGATTTAAAGTTTCGTCAACAGCTAAGAAAAACCACTCGTTGGGTTTTAGTTCGCTCTCAAAATATGTTCTAAGACGATGTATTTGAGGATTTATGGTCGCCAACTTTTTCACTAAATCAGAAACTTTACCTCGCAACTCTTCGGTATTTTGTTGAAAATACGAAAAACTTGCTATATCTTTTTCTTCATCACTTTTGGTAACAAATGGGCTTAGTACCCAATATTTGTTTACATTAGAATCATGCTCGTCTTTACCGGTAACTTCCAAATCCAAGCACTTAGAGTTTGCTATAAAATGGAATACACTCATAATCGTATTATTAAGATAATAAAGAAACTTTTAAACTTTAGTATTATTATCAATCCAACTCCAATACATCATACTTTACTTCCTTTCCTGCGATTCTCTTGACACGTGTATATACATACCTTGTATAAGAATTGAGGGCGGACAAGACCTTAGAGCAAAAATCAAGACTATAACAGAACAAGAGTATATCAAAAAAGCATTTTTAAGACTCATTGTTATATTCATATTATATGATATATATAGTCAACGATTTTTACTCTCCCATAATCCGCTTTATCGCACACCTTTAGCATATTTACTTTGGTGACACCTCCTACAAGTTGAACCAAACGTATGCTGGAGTCAAAAGTTTTTGTATCTGATAAAACTATCATAACTTATTTATATCTTCGGGGTTAATAAATCTACGTTCATAGTGTCTTCTTGTGAATATCTATAACTATTCAATATGATATTCAAACACCTCATAACAAAGATGTCTGTCCACTATTGTATATATCGATTACGATACCAATCAATATGAACACAGAATAGACCAATAAAAAACTGAATAAAAAGTAGACTACATAATTAATTATATCTGCAAGAGTTGACTCTACCTCAACTTGCATGTTACAAATTCCTTTGGCTAAAACCATCATGATTATTGTTAGTATCGATATCAATAAACAAAATGCAAAACCAGAATTTATACTTTGAATAAAATCAGCCCCACCTTCTTTGTTCTTAATAGAAGTAACTTTGTCACTTAAAATAAAAGAAAGCATAATGGTATATGCAGCTACTATTAATGCAACCATACTTGGAATAATCGAAATACCTAAATCTAATATTTTTTCTACTTGTACATACATGTCTGTATGATTTAGCATTGCTACAGCAAGCAGTACGAGCGCTATCAAGAAAGGCATCCATGCATCTTTCGCAAAATCCAGTAAGCTATAATTGTAAAAGACATTAGACCATCCAAATAAGGATTTGCGTTTAGTTCTCATGATGTTTAAAAGCATCAATAATAGCGTGGTATACGGTAGAGCAAATACCATTGACTATTTGTGGGATTACCAAAATTCTAGGATGATCTTTACTATCAACCCGTTCTCTTCTGCCGCCTTCACTTTCGACTATTGTAGCTTTAACCGATCCATTTTCTTCAGCCAATCGAGTTGCCGTTTCAATGATACCATCATCATTTATTACCAAAGGATTCTCCTTTGTACCTGCAGCAGCCATAGAGAATTTATTAGGATTCAACGTATGCATATTGTCTTCAAACATCTTAGCAAAACCTTTTGAATGACCAGGATTCGAATAAGAAATCTGTGCCTCAAAGCTATAAATAGCATGCGCACTTAATATACGTGTTATTAAATCATGATCTAAAACAACAGAAACATCAAAGCCTTCTGGTTCTATATCTTCCAATGCTCCTTGCAAATATTTGAGAACATTATTCAGAGAAATCTTTGAATTGCGTTTCACTGCCAACATGTGTACGGAAGGAATGAAATACAATTCTGCCTCATGCATATTGGCTACAATATCTGTATTCCATTCCATTTTAACATCCTTATGTTCACGAATATTATAAAATGCAGTTGGGTCAATTATAGTATAGTGAGTTATATTAAGTTGGATCCACTTAGGCATGTCGTCATTTTCAACATACTCACTTTCTATCATTGAACGAATGCTAATGCATTTTTTTCCAAAGACCTCAATCAGAGGATCTTTCTCCTTGATTGCTCTGAATGCTTCAACATAATGGCTAGGCTTTTGATTTTTTCTAGCCTTAATATTAACAACAAACCATGTTGTTCTACGGAGTTCAATTTTGTCTTTCTGTGCCATATCTTTTATATTAGAATATTAATCTTGTCAAATATTATTTCTAAATTATCGCAAATTTGAGATTTTCAATCTAGATGGCTGCAAGGAGGCAAAAATATCGGTTTTATATCGGATTATATGCTCCCTGCAGAACGAATGACCTATAGTTGTACGACCATAAGGCTGCGGTTGTACAACTGCAGAATTCTGTTTTTTCGACGAAATTCACAAATATAGATAACATACTGATTTCCTGTTACTTACATATTTTCGCCATATTTCAGATATTCTCCAGAAAATATTTTCCGGTCGAAAATCCGCGAATTTCAAAGCAAAAATCAAGAAAAACAGTTAACATTTTTCTATAGTTTTATCTTGCCTAAGATCTTGAACTTCTGCTGATTTCCTGAAGGAATTTCGTAAACATCATCTCTTTCACCTGAAGCAGATGAAGTTTCAACTGAAAGATTATCAATATTTTCTATCGCATTCTCCTCTTTCAATTCTTCGGATACATCCGAAGTTTTTACATCATCAGAATCGTCAACAGCTTTAACTTCCAATGCAAAAAGACCATCATGACGGAAACCAATCACAAAAGTTACTTCTTTGGTCTCATCCCTGCCTTCCACGAAATTACCCTTAGAAGGAGCAAAAAACGCAGTTAATCCACAATCTAACTTGATTTCTCCCTGTGTCGTACTGCGAATGCTGGATATGGTTCCATGCAATCGTATACAGTTAGAAAAATCGGTATTCTCGTTATAAGGCACAATACCGCTTATATCATGATCATTGACTAACAAATCAAAGATGTATTTGTCATTGAGGGACTGCTGATGACAAGTAGATGCCAAATACCTAATCTCCCTTATCTTGTCTGTATCAAAATAATCCTTATCATGAATAATTGTAAATGCCTTTAGGACAAGTATATTATAATTTGCTTCCAACTGCACTATAGGATGATGCTCACCAGATGCTTGTGCCAATGTCTGGAGACGGGAAATAATCTCATCAACAGGCGTATCCTTGCGGCATTTGCGAACAAACTGGAACCAATAACGTAATGAGAACAGATTGGTATTACCTTGCTGAATATTACTATTTAAATAATTTTCTACCTTATCCTGTTCCTTCTCTGTTAAAAGTCCCCAAGATTCACCAAGACGTTTCGGATCACCCTTAACCTTGCTCAGAAGGAGATAACGAACATACAACTGGCGTAATCGTGGTCGCTCTTCATATAATGCTTTCTCGATGGCAGCACTTAAATGATTCAACATACCTGGCAGATCATCTACGAAATTCTTGCTCTGAGACTCACTTCTGTTCAGATAATCAAATGACTTATGTGTCTTCTGCGTATTACCCAATGTCTTCATCTGTGAGAGAAGTATCTTGGTCTCATCAATCAGTTCGAGCATAGAAACATATTGCTCCTGATACCATTCGTTTTCACGAGAGAACAGGAACCGTCTGTAAGTATCATACTGAGACAATCCTTTTCCATATTCTATCAAGATAACAATCAACTGAATTTCAGAGATATATGCGTAGATATTCTTAGAGTTTAAACGGCGGCTCTCCTTAAAATAGCCACGCGCTTCTTCTGTCAAATCTTTTATATCCTCAAATTCAAGTTTTACATTTTCACGCTTATAATATTCCAAGAGTCTACGCTTACACATACCTGCAATATGCTGAAGATTAAAATCATTCTCACCATTTGCATCAAAAGCTTTCTGTACAAAGCTCATAGCCTCATCAAAATGCTTAGGTATGCTTGCCTTTTCATAACAGAAACGAGCCAAATGGCCCCAGAAATGGGCTTCGTTAGGAAAACTATTGGCTAATCTTGACAACACATTACGCTGATTAAGTTCACTATAGCCAAGATCCTCCAACAACTGTGAAAAATGAGTATTGTTGTCTTTTGACCAAGCTTCTTCTACACCCAACAGTTCTTCTTTACCTCGCTCAAGAAATACACTAATCAGAATCTGACGGGAATCATCAACAAGATACTGCTGATTGCTCTTTATGCTATTAATCAGATTGATAGAACTCTCATAGACCATCTCTTTCCAACCACCTACACTACATACAGACTGTAGAACTGCATCAGCAAATCGTGCATATCGAGGACGCCAGAGGGTCTGTTTCCCAGCTTCATCAGTAACGTTGCTCAATATCTTATAAAGTGCCTGCTCTTCACTATGATGACTGCGAAGGTATTTCTGCAAGCCAATCACCACCCCATCCTTCTTAAAGAGATTTCGGAAAATGAGGTCTGGCACCTCTTTCTGAGAGTAATGATAAATCATTGATACATAAAGAACAAATTCATTAAGAGATGGTGATAAAAAACTATTGTAATAACTTACATATTGCTCTATTTTTTCCTGTTTGAAATCATCATTACAAATTGCCAACGAAAAATCTATCACCTCACACTGGTTCGGTGATTTCTTATCCCATTCCACCATATCGGATTTGTTCTTGGCATAGAGAGTGACTTTATTTACAAACCGGTTCTTCTCATCAGAATCTGCCATTATATCAGACAAATGTATGTTGTTCTGCTGGTCGGATAATCCAACTTTTTTGTTATGCCTTTCGACTATTACAAATAAGAACCTAGCCTTGTTCGAATTGCAATTTCGTATCAAGGCATCTATCGTTGTGATATTTACTTTAGAAGCTTCAACTATTGCCAAAACCGGTGTCTTTACCCAATTATAAAAGAGATGAAGTTTTTCTTCTGTCACACCTTTTATATACTTATTTAAAAGGACTACAGGATACTCCTTTCTCAAATCATAAGCTAATCTCCTGGACAAAGTGGTTCCACCTGCACCCGCATCATGATAAAGCAAGAATTTGGAAGACTGGCGAAGCTGTATACGATCCTTGATCTTGTTTTTAAGAGCATCCTGAATCTTACGAGTTGCTTCAACTCCCTTTGATATATCATTCCAACTAATGTCTTCACCTCTAAAGAATGTGTCGGAAGGAGATAAATCATTAGGTGCAATTGCTCCGATACTGGCATGAACAACATCCAATCCACCATCTTTCAAAGTGGAAACAATAGACGAGATATCGATACAACCTAACTTGCCTGAAACCTTGGAAGGCACGATGACACTGGATAAAGGGACAGATGCAGCACTGGACATGGTTTCTTCAACTCCCAAAATGAACTCATTGGCACTCATCTTAAACGATGCACTATTAAAACTATAATCCTGAGCTTCTTCTGAAACGCCTCCCAGATAGTCTTCATCTGTAGATACGAAGATAAAATGTACCAAATCTGCCTCAACCTCCTCTATATCATCTATAGAATGTATGATATCCTTAAGATAACGATCCTCTACGTTCAGACAAACGATATAATATTCGTTTGTAGAGTCTGTCATGAAACGACGAAGTGCTTCTTTGATAAATTTGCCGTATTTTCGCTTATTCCAGGAACGGAAATCTGAGCATGAAGTCCCTACACTTTCTGACAGCCCGTTAGCAAACAACCAATTGAGACGTCCACCACTAGTACTGATCGGCAATGATACATGACTTTCATACTGGTCTATCACCAAAGGAACCACCCTACTGTCCTTAGCTGCCCCAAAAGCAGTAAAAAGACCATATTGCCCTTTTGTATTCGGATCAAAATCCAGAATAAAGGACCAAGGGATTCTAGCAAGGCTAGACTTGAGATCTACAGACGTATTCTTATCATTCGGTGGGCTGATAAGGATATATTGATTGCGATTATTGAAATTGTCGGCAGCTTCAAGCACTTCACCAAAATCAAAATGCTCCTCCAAAACGTCTGCATTTACTTTTCCCTCATAGGCATCAGTTAACTTTGACGGTATATCTTTATGAATACTTTTATAAAAACTGACTGTCAACTTTCGGGAAAAGGCATGCACCAGCTTAATACTCGCTTCAGTTTCGTTCCTATCTGTTACTACATCGGAATCATGCATACCTTGATTGCCATCTTCCTGTATAGCCTTAAGAGCCTGTAATTCGTCTTGTGATATATAATCAGAACTGTTCAGAGTATTCAACAATTCTGAATAATTTGGTTGCCATTTTCTCTTTAGAGGGGTTCCATCCAACTCATGGGAACCAGCCAAATAATTGCAGACTTTCGTTTCATCCATTCTATCGTAAAGCCGATATTTCATAAAAGCCTCGCCGCTTTTACGATAAAACTGTCTGGCTTCATCCCAATTCTTCTGCTTGAAATGATAAGAAGCCTTCAATGCATCATAATAATAATTGCTGAGCTTAACTTTCTTCTGTTGTAGCATAGTCGTATGTTTTAAAGTTTAGTTTCTCAAAAACCTCGGGCAACAAGACTAATCATAGTCTTGCTTTACGCCCAAGGCTCTTTCACTTGGATGAACCTCATTACTATTCTTCTTGGGCTTTGCGGATGCTGGTCATCTCCCTTTCAAAAAAAGCTTGCGCCTTAGGATGTATAGGCCTTACATGCAAACTTACTTCTATCAAGGTTCTCTCCAAGCGATGAATTTCTTCAATCTGCTCTTCTTTGCTTTCAAAGAAACAAGGACAGAGATATATCATCGTTGAAATAATGTAATCAAACGTCTCCTTTTCAAGTGACCCATCTAAGTGAAGAGGATTCAACTTGCGGAGAGTACGAGCATCAATACCAGTAAATTCCGAAAACTTACGGTCGGAAGTTAGTCGCCACCTTCTTCTCGCTTGGCGAAACTCTTCGGCAGCGAAGGCTATCCATTTGTTCGCCTTGCTTTTCGTAGAGTTTTCGTCCATAAGCCTATTATCTTCCTGATAAAAGGCAATCTAAACAGAACTAGGACTGAAAAATCTCTAACAAGTGCAAAGCTAAGTAAAAAACGCAGCATTCATGAATACCGCAGCATTTGGGAGCAAAGCACTATTTTTGCAAGCGAACAAGGAAAGAATTTGTTTTTAATATATATAATAATGTATAAAACTATCAGAATATGAGAGCAATGTATAAAAGCGAACTGGCTGCTTATGCCGGAGTGTCGACTGGGACACTGAGGAGATGGCTGATGCCTTACAGACAGGAACTGAATGAAATTGGTGTGAAACCGAAAGACCAGTTGTTAAGTCCGAAAGCAGTTAAGTTCATATGTGATCTGCTGTCTATCGATATCTAACAATGTCGAACAGCACGCTTTAGAAAAGCCGTACCTTCGCAGCGTCAATCAGAACAAACGGGATTGCTCATCTCTTTGAACTGACGATGACTGAACTTTATTATTAATTTCTTAAATGTTTTAAATTATGAGTAAAAGTTACAAAGTGTCTAAGAAGACCATGAACATGGGCCCTAAGAAGGGTAAGACTGTTTATAGCGTTCGCCCTTACAGTTACGGTACCTTGACTACCAAGGATATCGCTAACCAAATCGCTATGGAGTCTACGGCTACTCCTGCTGATGTAATGGCGGTACTCGACCGCTATACCTACTATGTGAAGGAGAACCTGAAGAAGGGTTACGACATCGAACTGTTCGGTTTCGGTAAGCTCTATCTCCGTTTTCTTACAGGTAAGGCTGTAGAGACTGAGAAGGAGGCGAATGCCAAGCTCGTGAAAAGTATTCTTCCTGCCTTCCGACCTTCGTACTATCTACTGAAGAACGGTAGCCGTGTTTACAACCTGATTCCTGATTCCATCGAACTCGTCAAGTACGGTGAAGAGAAGAAGGATAAGACCACTGGCGGTGAGACTACTGGTGGTGAAACCACTGGCGGTGAAACCACTGGCGGCGGTTCCGGCACCGAGGCTGGCGGAACTGGTTCCGACAATGGTGACGGATTGGAATAGTCTCCAACTCTGGCAGTGCCTTACCTCTCTGAAAGGGAGGCACTGCTAAACTCTGATAATTTATTGTTTCATTTAAATTTTATTGATTATGAAAATGTTTCGTTCTAACTCTGAATCAAATCCAAACAAGATTTCCTGGACTCAAATCGTGAATGCCATCGTACAGGCGCTGATTGCTGCTCTCACGGCACTGGGAGTAAGCTCGTGCGCGAGTGCCTTATAGCAATGTTGAGTGTTGAATGTTAAATGTTGAATTATTCCTATGACGAAAGATACATTTCCAATGAACATTGGCGGGGAGAAGGTACGCTCTGAGCGCATGCTCCTCGCCAAAGTGGAGAACGGCAAGAACATGATGTCTGCCGACTCTGTGAGATTTCTGGTACTGCATTGCTCGGCTAGCCGATGCAATCAGGACTATAGTGTGGAACAGCTGCGCCGTGACCATAAGGCTCGTGGGTTTTATGACATCGGCTACCACTTCTACATCCGTAAGGATGGTACGATGACGCAGCACCGTAAGCTGCTGGAGGTGGGGGCTCATGCCAGACCTTATAATAGATGTTCTATCGGCATCTGCTATGAGGGAGGGCTCGATGAGCAAGGCAAGCCTTGTAACACCATGACCGCTGAGCAGGAAACGAGACTCATCGATCTTTTCAGGAATCTGAAGATTCTCTTTCCGAAAGCGAAGATTGTGGGGCATCGGGATTTGCCTGGGACAACTCCAAAGGAGTGTCCGTGTTTGGATGCGGGCATCTGGGCTGCTCGACACCGCCTTGATTAACTCTTATAACTCCTTTTGGCTGGCATTGGTAGCTAAAAGGAGTTTTTTCTTACTTTTAAAGAAAGGAGTTTTTCTACCTCTCCGTCTCTCCTGCAAGGAGAGCTCCACCTCCAACCAAGCCTTCCTCCTCAGAAGGAAGGATGTAAACCGCCCTCCGGTGCTCAGAACCGCTGCGCTCTAAGGTTGGCGGACCATCAAAGGTCTTCGCCATGTTTTGCGGGATGGGACCGCCTGGGTATAACTTGCTATAATTTGCTATAAACTTGTTATAATTTGCTATAGCTTGCTGATTGGGGGTGCATGGGGGGCGGCTTACTGGTTGAGACCACCATTTTTGTTCCCCACCGCAGTATCGCTCTGCGCTTGTCGCCACTCGAATGGGGATATTTTTTTAACATTCTGCCTTTTACAGGCGCGAAATAAAATCATCTGCTGTATGTTCTGTTACAATATCGACAGAAAACCAACGCTTTCCTAAATCTTTTAGAGATGCACCAAAATGATAAACGATATCGTCTATAATAAGCCAACGATCATGTGAACGCTCAAAGGTATGAAGTCTTGTCGGCTCTAAAGGATACTGGGTGTTATAATTTGCTATAGCATCACATAAAGCAGGTGTTGCAAATCGACTTTTCACATAACAATCTAAAGTTACGCCTGTATTACGCTTATGAAAACGATCCAAGAGAGAAGCTGTTATATAGTCATCAATTAGAACGATCCTACGTTTAGCCTTTTGGATTAGTTCCTCTACCAAGACAAAGGCATCAAACATTTGTCCATCAAAGAAAATCCCCAATTTTTGCTTAAGCGAACCATCATCTAGACGACTCATAATCTGATCAAAACGAGCATCTATATTTTTCAAGCCTCGTTTAGTTTCTATACGAAATGCTTCAAGCGACTCTATTCTCTGAAATAATCCTGCATTAGAGAAGATAAATTTGCGCATGGCAACAAAAACATCGATTATGCGAATGCTTGTCTCAATAGCACGGTCACTTTTCAATACGGATGACAATTGGCTTACACCTTGTTCAGTAAAAGCAAAAGGAGGACGTCTGACTCCCATCTTTATAGCCTGAATTTCATCTTCACTCATATAATTGGAGGTCACAAATTGTGACTTCCAATTATTCCATTCCTCTTCTGTCAAACGAAACATATAATAATCAGGAAAGCGCTTCATGTTACGCTTTACTGCCTGATTAAGAACTTTTGTCTCAACTTGGTAGAGCTGGGCGAGGTCACGATCAAGCATCACCTGCACGCCACGAATAGAATATATTCTCCTTTGAATTTCATTTTGAGAAGGCAAGAGTACTGATTGCCCTGACAATATTGTTAAGTTGTTATTATCTTTAGACATATGCTATTATTCTACTATATTTTTATAGAAAGCAAAGATACAACTTTATTTCGGAACAACCAAGAGATTTTCAAAAAATCTTGCGTAGAAGAAAGGAATCTACATTGAACCCATCCAAGACTGTTGTTCTGCAACTACTAATTTATTTAAGGTCGGAAGCATCTGCTGACGAAGAAGGAGAAAGTACTTTTCCTTTCCTACCTTACCTTTTATGTTTTGGGTCATCACCCAGAATAGGGCATGGGAGAGGACTATTCTGTCTTCGGAAGGGTGGTAATAGAAGAGATCGTCTTCAGGGCGATTATTCTTAGCCCATTGTTCTTCTAACTTACCTAACATTTCCTTTCGAAAGGTATTTCTTTCTTCTTTATTCATAATTATCTTAGTCTTGTATTTTTTCGACTCCCCTGTCCCCTCTTGCGAAGAGGGGGTCCTTACCCTATACCCAAGCCCTAAATCCCTACCATAGGGATTAGGGATGTAACCGCCCTCCGGTGCTCAGAACCGCTACGCTCTAAGGTTGGCGGGGCATCAAAGCCCTCGCCATGGTTGTGCGGGATGGAACCGCCTGGGGACAACATGCTGATTGGGACCGCCAGGCTAATGTTCGGGTTTCAACATAAACATATTAACAGTATTGTTGAATTCTGACACGTAATCTACAAAATGCGGATTATCTTTTCTTAGAATCATTGCTGCGTAATTATCTACTCCTTCTAAGTCTTGGATATTAGCAACCATAATGACATATTGTTCTTTGTCATTAGCATAAGCAAACCAAGAATCAAACAGGCGATTTCGCATAGCTTGCTTTCTATCGCCCGTTTCACATATATAAAGGAGAGCAAACTCGTTTGTCTCAAAGAAATTGTCTATGATAGCAATTACGGTATCTCGTACCTTCATATCACGAGGCGAACGTTGCTTGTTCACATTCGTGATATTAAACATGTATGCCTCGCCATGCTCCAGCAAGTCATCAAGATCAAAGCTAATAGCAATCTCAACGCTATAATCTGTTACGAAACGGTAAGTATTTGGATTTACCATCATAACATCATACGGTGAAGAGGCGTTGATTGTTTTCAAAGAAAGCTGTTTCATGTCACCAAACATTTACAAACTTTGGCTCTTCTCCTGTACGAGCTAAATAATCCTGACGGAGCATCTGCTCTAACTCTGCCATACGCTTTCTTTTTCTTTCCTTTGATGCCATGAATCTTTTCATCGCAGCATCACGCTTCTCCCAAAATTCTTTATTCAATGTTTCCATAAAACCTCCTATTTTTTTTAATTCAGTGCAAATATAAGGGTTTTTGATGAAACTACCAAATTTTGGGGGAGTTTTTTCAACTCAGACCAATTACTTGTAGAGATCTACGGTGATATCGAATGGTGAAGCGAAATCTTTCAGCATTGCATGCTTCGTAATAAGCAGCTAACGCCCTATTACATTTTTCGAATCCCCTGTCCCCCTCTTGCGAAGAGGGGGTCCTTAACCCACTCCCAAGCCCTCGCCTTTTCCAAAAGGGCAAGGGATGTAACCGCCCTCCGGTGCTCGGAACCGCTACGCTATAAGGTTGGCGGGGCATCAAAGCCCTCGCCATGGTTGTGCGGGATGGGACCGCTTGGCTGTTATGGGGATCAGCGCTTACGTCCTTTACCAAATAATTCAGAATGTGAACCTAAACGAACTAATTCTATTGCATTATTGTTCTTATCAAACCAAATCAAAAGTGTATCATTTTCTATATGGCATTCCATATAGTTCTTCCAGTTGCCTTTCAAAGAATGGGGATTATATTCTTCCGGTATCTGATTGCCTTCTGCCAAAAGCTTAACTATCCCCATAAGCGTTTCTACAAATTCTTTATCATTCTTAAAACGCTTATAATCTTTCTTGAACTGCGAGGTCTTTCGAATTTCTTTCATAAACTCTATTCCTCCATTGATGCCATGAAACTTTCTAAGCTATCTACTCGAACTACTCCCGCATCATAACCACTCTCTGCCTCTTTCATTGCTGCCAAAGTTTCTGCGTTTGGAACATCTTCCAAAGCAGCACTCCTTGAAACAGGGGAGTCTGAAACTATTTTAACGCCTCTCATAAGAGAGAGGACATTCTTTAATTGCTCCAACAAAGATGGACTATCTATCTGTAATGTTAACTGTGCCATAACTTCTATATTTAATTCGCAGCAAAGATAAGGGTTTTCTGTGAAACCACCAAATTTTTGGGGGAGTTTTTACAACTACTCTTCTACAACTTCGAAGTCTTCCTTATGCACGCCACGGATAGCTACAGCTCGTCCACCGAAGTCGAAGACGAGCTGGCGGTCACGGTCTATGCGGACAATGTAGCCTTCATAGTCTTTGAATGGTCCTGTAAGGACACGCAACTTCACGTGGTCTTTGGCAAACTTCTCAAAATCATCACGAAGGAATGTAACCTGCTCCGGATGGGTCTTCATCACATTCATAAAGGGCTGCATGATGGAGTCCTTGATGGATGCAGGTCGTCCTAAACTGCGGTCTTTGACTAAATGAAATTGGGGAAAATAATCTGCAAGAAATTCTTGTAGGTCATTCACGGTACCTTGTAAGAAGACAAGTCCGCTGACAGATTGCTCCAAAGTCTTTTTCACTCCTTGTTGCTTTTCTTCATCCTTGTAGGAATAACGAAGGGTTTTATGAATGAAATAAGGTTGTTTGGTATTTTTCTCGTCAGCATTAAATTTTTCAAGCCATTTCTCCATCCCTTTAGCTGCCATGTGAAGAATAAAAATATAACTCCATGAAGTGGGGTTGGTGGAAGGGTCTTCTTTCTTTCTGATCCGTTTACGTCGGGATATTCCTTCTACACTCGGATCCGAAAGTCTTTCAGCCCCGATAACGTGGATGCCCTTTGGTAAGCGTTTGCTTACGTCGGCTGTAGAAGGTGAATTCAAGCAATCCTGCGTCATATTCTCGTTCTACTTTATGTCCTCAGCTGCAACCATACATGATGGTTGTGGAAGCCTGGTCCATTTCTTATGATTATGCATAATCTTATATAATGAGTATTAGCCATACAGCCTCTACACATGTAGCTTTATTTTACATCATTTGCACTTTCTTCTTAGAAAAGGGCAACAACTGCCGAAATAAGTGCAAATCTGCCATTTATAGGAATCACCTAGGCAGATTTGCTAAACATTTGTGTTAAATTTTAGGGAAGGACACAGAAAATATAAAAAATGGACACGTAATCCAACTATTTTTCGTACTTTTGTAACCAAATTACTCTCTTCTAAGAAGAAAGGGCGAAGTTTGCTAAAAATTTTACCCCATCATTCCGAAATGGGGTAAACATAACGATTTGTTTACAACTCTTTTGAGATCGTTTTTATAATCCGCTTGTTGGCTTCATTGATGGTTGCTACGTCTAATGACTGCAAGTAAATCTGTGTGGTCTTATAGGAGTTGTGTCCCATGCCCTGGCTGATGGTGGCTATTGGGATGTTCATGTGCAAGGCTACGCTTGCCCATGTGTGGCGTGCCACATAGGTAGTGAGCGGTATCTTCAAGCCTACCATCTCACCGATTTTCTTCAGGTTGTAGTTGGTGTTGTGCTCCACCTTGCGGTATGCCGTGTATGGAGAGGATTCCTTGCCTGTCAGGATGGGGAGCAGATAAGGGGAGTCCTTCGTTTGTTTGGCGTACTTGTCGATGATGGCTTGCATTGGCTTCATCCACTCGATATTGAGGTTTTGGTGGGTCTTGCGACGGTTGTAGTTCACCATACTGCATTTCAAGTCTGTCTTCTTCAGGAACGCCATGTCCACGAATGCCATGCCTCGGAGATAGAAACTGATAAGAAACAGGTCTCGCGCCTTGTCAAGGGAGGAACCTGTTGGCAAGTCTAGTTTTTCTATCTTGCGAATATCCTTTACAGAGATGGCTCGTTTGGCAGTTCTCACGTTAGCGGTCTGCACGTGAGCAAAGATATCATTAGCTGGCGCATGGCCTGTTTCCACTGCCTTGTTGTAGAATGTGCGCAGGGTTCGCAGATAGAAGGACACGGTGTTTTGTCCGACACCTCTGTTGAACAGCCATGCCTGATACATTTCCATCATCTCGCTTGTCATCCGGGAGAAGGTGAGGTCTTCGTGATGACGAAACTCCATAAAGCGGTTGGCAGCACTGACATAGTTGCTCTTGGTGCCAATGCACTGCATCTGCTCCTTCTTGGCTATCTGTTGGCGGAAGAAAGTAAAGACGCTCTGGCAGGGTGGCAGCTGCTGTATCTCCTTAGCTATGTCGTCAATGGTATAAGGGATGCCCTCGGCATCCTTATCACGGATGATACGTTGCATCTGCTTCATCTCCCAATCTATCTGCGACTGGATGAGCTGCAGATGCGCCTGTCTGTTGTTGCGGTTAGAAGCAATGATAGCCGACTTCTTGTCGTTCCACTCGTCCGGAAAGACATGATAGTCGGTGCTGATCCAGCGCAGGTTGCGCTGGTGAATGAGGTGATAATACAATGTGCCTTCCTTTCCCGGCACCGAGGATGCTCTGAATTTTACTTTTACTGTTGCCATAATACTTACTTTTTTATTTGTAATTCATGTTGCTTTTGGGTAATATACACCATTATATATGTAAGCAACATTATGGCAACGAATGTGTTTGGAAAAGGAATCAGAATTTGATTATACATATTTCTCCATCAACACAAAGGTGATGAAGCCCAGGAGAAGGGCGTAGGTGGCTTGCTTCTGAAAGCCATGGGCATGGGTTTCGGGAATCATCTCATCGCTCGTTACATAAAGCATGGCGCCACCGGCAAAGCCCAACATCACGGGGAGGAAGGTGGTAGAGGCTGAGCCCAAACCGAAACCCAACAGAATGCCTACCACTTCGAGCAGGGCGATGAAGATGGAAATAAAAAAGGTGCGGACTGCTGTAACGCCAGCCATCATCAAGGGAGCAATGATCACCATTCCCTCAGGGATGTTCTGCAGGGCGATACCGAAGGAAACGCCCCACTCCGTTGCTCCCTCTGCCGAACAGACACTCACTCCAGCAGCCATGCCTTCGGGCAGTTTATGTAGGGCTATCGCCATCACGAAAAGCATCACATGGCTGAGTCGGGCATTGTTGCGATGCTCCTCGGGGTCGAGTCCCGTGATATGATGAAGATGGGGAGTTACCAGATCTAGCACATTCAGGAACAAGGCTCCTGCCATTACTCCGATTACTACCAGCCACCAAAGTCCGGTCTGTTCGAAGGCTGGCACTATCAGTCCCAACGTGGAAGCTGCCAGCATGATTCCGGCACAATATCCCAATACGGCATCATTCCATTTATGAGGCAACTCCTTGACGAAGAATCCCAAAATGGCACCTATAATCGTGGCACCGCAAAGTCCGGCAGCACTAATCAATACGTTTGTCATAATCAATATAATATTGAAGTTATCCAGTTAAACACATGAAGATGCAGATACATCATAGAAGAAAAAAAAGCATGGACAACCCTCACGGTTATCCATGCCCATCTATTTCGTATCTGATCTATTCAGTTATTACTAATTATGTTTTGTTATGGTGAAATTGGTGTTTTCCAATTTCATATCATCACTTCTATTTCAACTTCTTATAACCATAAGCTGCGTTATTGCCCAACTGCTCTTCAATGCGGATAAGCTGGTTGTACTTAGCCATACGGTCGGTACGGCTCATAGAACCCGTCTTAATCTGACCAGAGTTTGTTGCTACGGCAATATCAGCAATTGTAGTATCCTCGGTTTCACCAGAACGATGGGAAGTAACGGTGGTGTAACCATGACGATGAGCCATCTCGATAGCATCCAGTGTCTCGGTAAGAGAACCAATCTGGTTTACCTTGATGAGGATAGAGTTGGCTGCACCCATCTTGATACCCTTCTCCAGGAACTTCACGTTGGTAACAAAGAGGTCGTCACCTACCAACTGGCAACGGTCGCCGATGGCAGCGGTCAACTTCACCCAGTTGTCCCAATCGTTCTCATCAAGACCATCCTCGATAGAATCGATAGGATATTTGGTAATCAGTTCTTCCAGGAACTTGATCTGCTCAGCAGCAGTCAGTTTCTTGCCATTAGGATCCTTCTTCTTACCATCCTTCAACTGGCGGTAATCATAGAACCACTCACCATTCTCCTGAACGGCAAACTCGCTGGCAGCACAGTCCATGGCAATCTTCACGTCCTTACCTGGCTCATAACCGGCATCCTTGATAGCCTGACAGATGCTGTCGAGCGCATCCTCTATACCATCGAGTGCAGGAGCAAAACCGCCCTCATCACCTACGGCAGTAGAAAGACCGCGGCTCTTCAGGAGCTTAGCCAAAGCATGGAACACCTCAGCACCCATACGGATGGCCTCCTTCTCGGAAGGAGCACCCACAGGACGGATCATGAACTCCTGGAAGGCGATAGGCGCATCAGAGTGAGCACCACCATTGATGATGTTCATCATAGGAACAGGAAGGGTGTAAGTATTGCAACCGCCGATGTAGCGATACAATGGGATGTGGAGATACTCAGCAGCAGCATGAGCCACAGCCAGAGAAACACCGAGGATGGCATTGGCACCCAGATTAGACTTGGTCTTGGTACCGTCCAGTTCCAACATCTTATAATCGATGGCACGCTGCTCCAAGGCAGAAAAACCTACCAAAGCAGGAGCAATCACCTGATTCACATTCTCCACGGCCTTCAAGACGCCCTTGCCGCCATAGCGGTTCTTGTCGCCATCACGAAGTTCCAAAGCCTCGTTCTCGCCAGTTGATGCACCAGAAGGAACCGATGCACGACCTACGACACCTGACTTCAAAGAAACTTCAACCTCTACTGTAGGATTGCCACGAGAATCCAAGATTTCTCTTGCATGAACATTTTCAATAATCATAATACTATAATACTTTTAATTACATAAAAAATTTTTTCCGAGTGCAAATTTAGGTATTATCTGACAAATCTCCAAATTTCGGGCATCATCAAAAGTAGGTATTCGCCCGAAAATACCTACATATAGGTAAGGAGAGGCATGGAAATTTGAGATGCTACCAAATTGTCATTTTATTTTAATTTTATCAATCCGTTCTTCGAAATCCTCCTTTTGCATAGCCCCCATCTGCACAGATGGTTTGCCTTTCATGGGGATGAAGAGGAAGGTAGGGATGCTGCTGATACCGAAAACAGAAGCAAGTTCGGACTCCTGGTCGATATCCACCTTATAGAAATCTATCTTGCCGGCATATTTCTCGGCGAGAGATTCCACTACGGGAGCCATCATCTTACAAGGACCACACCAGGTGGTATAGAAATCGATGACGGCAGGACGGGAACCGGCGAATACCCATTCATCCGGATGAGCCTCGTAATCCATAATCTTTTTTCTGAAATCAGATGTGGTGAGATATTGCACCTTGGCAATTTCAGTTTTCTCAGACTTCCCTACAGTCGTTTGAGGAGAAACATCAGGTGCTTTCCTGTTCTGAGAACAAGAAACAAGAAATGGTAGAAATAAAACAGCTGCTAATATGATTTTCTTCATAGTTTTTCGTTGTTTTAATTTGAGAAGGTATGCCATTAGTCTATAACACACCCTCTTATTACAATTAATCACTAATAAATAATCACTATTCACTAATCACTACTCCTAATCCTTCAAAGAATAAGTAACGGTAGTAACAACCCTTACCTTTTTAATATATGGGGTATTGGAATCGCGGTCTTCAATAGAGAACTGGCCCTGGTCGGCATTCATAATCTTGTCTATCTTACTCTTGCTGTTCTCAGCAAACTGGGTAGCAGTCTGCTCAGCATTCTCTATCGCCTCCTGCATCATCTTAGGTTTCATCTGCCGGAAGGCAACATACTCATACTTCACCGGATTCTCGTAACCACCATCCACAATGGCAACACCTTTCTGGAGCAGATCACCCTGACGGGCAATGATACTGCGGACCAGTTTCACATTCTTCGATGTAACCGTGATGATGGAAGTAATGTTATAACGATACCCCTGGCGGTTTTCGCCATACCGTTCAGCATTGAGGTCGATGACCACAGGCGCATTCACGTTGATTTCATTAGTCTTTACACCATTCTCCACCAGGAAGTTTCTGATGGTTCTCGTGGTGGCATTGATTTTTTGATAGAGTTCAGGCAGGTCATTGCCTATTTCCTTGGAAACGATAGGCCACGTCACCTTATCAGCCTCCACCTCCTTTTCGGCAAGACCTTTCACTACAACCTTTCGGTCTTTACTAATCACACTTTCAAGTCCCGACTTGATACAAAATCCAAGCATGATGATGCCTATGGTTAAAATCACGGCTTGCTTAATACCAGAATTGATGTTCATAATTAGTCCTCCATTATTAAGTTGTTAAAATTGAGTTTCCATTCTATCTCAGATTGAGTTGCAATTTGAGTTTTCAAAGATACAATAAAAATATAGAAAAACGACACTTTATAATGATAAAATATGCTAAAACAGCCCATATCAACCCATAAGCACCATTTTTTCTGCCCAAAAGCTTGCATATATTACCAAAAAAAACTACCTTTGCATAAGATAGGCTGCACCTCAGCAAAATATTTCTAACCCAAAAACAATAAAATGGATTACAACATGATTGGGACCGCATGGTCGTTACTGCCTCCTATCGTCGCCATCGCTCTGGCGCTGAAGACGAAGGAGGTCTATTCTTCTCTTTTTATCGGTATCATACTGGGTGCCGTTCAATATTGCATTTCGATGGGAACTGGTTTCGACGGATTCCTCGTTCACCTGACAAATCACACTGTAGGTGAAGGCGATGATGCCAAGGCATACGGTTTGATACATTGCCTTTCCGACCCATGGAACGTGGGCATTCTGGTGTTCCTGGTGGTATTAGGCAGCATCGTTTCACTGATGAACAAGGCGGGAGGTTCGGCAGCTTTCGGCCGTTGGGCTTCCAAGCACGTACACTCGAAGATTGGCGTACAGATTGCTACCATTCTGCTCGGCATTCTGATATTCATCGATGATTACTTCAACTGCCTTACCGTGGGTTCGGTGATGCGCCCTATCGCTGTGCGCAATGGTGTTACCAAGGAGAAGCTGGCTTATCTCATCGACTCCACTGCAGCTCCGGTCTGCATCATCTCCCCTATCTCGAGTTGGGCAGCTGCGGTATCGGGCTTCGTATCGGGAGGTGAGAACGGACTGGCGCTTTTCTGCAAGGCGATACCTTTTAATTTCTACGCATTCTTTACCATCCTCTTTATGTTTGGTATTGTGATACTGGGCTTCGACTTCAAGGCGATGAGCAAGTATGATGCAAGACTGAAGGAATGGTACGAGCGAACCAATGGCGGGAAACTCGATGAGGTGAGCGATACCAAACTGCAGATTGTTGAGCACGGTGTGGGAGCCAAACAGAAAGAGGATTCCAAGAACAAGGGAACCGTGAGCGACCTGGTGATACCAATCATCATGCTGATTATCTTCTGCATGGCGGGCATGGTATATTCGGGCGGATTCTTCGATGCCGATAATGCCAACTATCTCAACTTTGTAGATGCCTTTGCTGCGAGCAATGCCTCTGTGGGCTTGGTAATCGGTTCATTGGCTGCTTTGATTCTTACCATCATGATGTTTACTATTCGCAAGACCTTGCCTTTCGATGAGGCGATGAGTAGTCTCATCAAGGGTTTTGAGGCGATGGTACCAGCCATTCTGATTCTTACTTTGGCATGGACGCTGAAGAGTATGACCGACTCGCTGGGTGCGGCAGAATATGTTTCATCGGTTGTAGCGAGCAGTGCCTCAGAACTTCAGATGCTTCTTCCGGGCATCATCTTCCTGGTAGCAGGCTTCCTGGCATTTGCAACGGGTACCTCCTGGGGAACCTTCGGTATTCTGATTCCTATCTGCATCGCCGTATTCCCTGGTGCTGATCCTTTGCGCATCATCTCTATCTCGGCATGTATGGCTGGTGCGGTGTGTGGCGACCATATCTCTCCTATCAGCGATACCACCATCATGGCGAGTGCAGGAGCGGAATGCAAGCATGTACATCATGTATCATCACAGTTGCCTTACGCCTTGACTGTGGCCTGTGTGAGTTTCTTCACCTTCATTGTGGCGGGATTCACTCATACGCTGGGTATGGTAACGAGTGCCATCATCTCGTGGATATTCGGTGTTGCCATGCTTGGTTTTGCTTTATTTTATTTAAATAAGCGCCAAAAAGTTAAATAGTTCTTAATTTATTTGTATATTTGAAATATTTTCAATATCTTTGCATAAGAAAAGCTGCACTCGGCAATTTGAAAGCAAGCTTTCATTGCGCTCGTTTGCATTTTCTTTGCATAAGAATTTAATAAAGAACATATTAACATTATAAAAAGAAAACATTATGAAGGAATTAAAAGGAACAAAGACAGAGAAGAACCTCCAGGAGGCTTTCGCTGGTGAGTCACAGGCTCGTAACAAATATACCTATTTTGCAAGCAAGGCAAAGAAGGACGGTTTTGTACAGATAGCTAATATCTTTGAGGAGACAGCTGCTAACGAGAAGGAGCACGCTAAGTTGTGGTTCAAGTATCTGGAAGGCGGTGCTATCCAGAATACCGAGAAGAACCTGGAAGCTGCTGCCAATGGTGAGCACGATGAGTGGACCGATATGTATCCACGCATGGCAAAGGAGGCTCACGAAGAAGGTTTCGAAGAGATTGCAGCTAAGTTTGAGATGGTTGCTGAAATCGAGAAGCATCATGAGGAGCGTTATCGCAAGCTCTTGAAGAACGTGCAGGACAAGCTCGTCTTCTCTCGTGACGGCGACTGCATCTGGCAGTGCTCTAACTGCGGACATATCGTAGTTGGCAAGAAGGCTCCTGAGGTTTGCCCAGTCTGCAACCACCCACAGAGCTACTTCCAGATTGAAGCACAGAATTACTAATTCTTGCTTGAGACGAAATATCTAACAGAACATATATAAATAAGAGAGGGTGTGTCATAGTCTTATGACACACCCTCTTTTTTTATGATTTAGCTTGAACCATTTCCAACATGATTTCTATCAACCTTGGAACACCAAACTGTTCTATCTCGTCCTCTTTCACCCAGATATAATCATCAGGGAGCAGGGGGCGGGTTTCTGTTTCCTGCAGATAGAAGTCGGCAAGGAGGATGCGATGGGTAAGTACATGCTTCACATCCTTAGCCAGGAGAAAAGGATTATGGACAAAGGCAGGCAGTTGCGGAGCATCTGATGCGTTATATGGTTCCCACAATCCTTGCCAGATATCACCCTCGCCGCGACGGTGGATAGCCACATCGCCTTTACACCTTATATATATATAGGAGAGATGGCGCGTTTTCACCTTCAGTGTCTTGTTCTTCACCGGCAACTCCTCTACCCTTCCTGTTCTCAACGCCTCACAGGTTTCGGCAAGCGGACAGACAAGACATTTTGGAGATTGAGGAGTGCACTGGATAGCTCCGAAATCCATCATGCCCTGATTATAGGCAGCAACAGGCGATAATGCCGTATCAGAAAGTTGCTGAGCAGACGAAGCAGGCAAAAGTGATTGCGCCAACGCAGCAAACTCCTTTTTCCCCTGCGTTGAGTTGATAGGAGTATCTATTCCAAAGTAACGTGAAAGAACCCGGTACACATTGCCATCTACTACTGCCGCCGGAATATCAAAGGCAAAAGAACCGATGGCTGCTGCAGTATAATCGCCCACCCCTTTCAGGGCTTTGATACCTTCAAGTGTATCTGGGAAACGACCGAGTGCCACAATCTGTTTGGCAGCAGCATGAAGGTTGCGGGCTCGCGAGTAATACCCCAATCCCTGCCAGAGTTTCAAGACATCATCCTCGCTGGCAGCAGCCAAGTCTTCAACCTTGGGATAGGTCTTCATGAACCGCTCCCAATATTCCCATCCCTGTGCGATGCGGGTTTGCTGAAGGATGATTTCGCTCAGCCAGATGGCATAAGGATCCTTGGTTTCGCGCCAAGGCAAATCCCTACCATACTCACGAAACCAACGGATAATGACAGCCGAAAAACTATTCATAAAATTCAATGTTCAAATCTCAATGTTCAAAGTAATTACTGTTCCGGATATTGCTCGTAAATCTTCAGACCGAACTCATTCGCCAAGGCATAGGCATGCTCCATGATATCGGCGAGAATGTGCTCATAATTCACCCATACCTTATCCTTGATGAAGAAATAGAACTCGATAGGAAGACCGCATTGCGTGGCTTCCATGTGGCGCACCATCAATGTGAGATCGGTATTGACCTCCGGACGCTGGCGCAGATACTTCTCCATGAATTTACGGTAAAGCTGGAGATTGGTAGGGGCAAGGGCTGCAGGATTCTTTAAATCCTCAATATCCTTCCCTTCTTGTATATCTTTATCTATCGCCTTCTGCAACGACTCCTTCAACTTAAACGAATCTTCGGTGGCGAAATGCTTGGCAAGCAGATTACGTTTTAATGTCTCATCCACCAGACGGACACTACGGAAATCGAAGTAAACCACGCGCTTCACTCTTCGTCCACCACTCTTCTGCATACCAATCCAGTTTTGGAACGAACCGTTAACCAGGGTAGTAGGCGAAATAGTAACGATGGTGTTATCAAAGTTGCGCACCTTCACGGTCGTGAGTGACATATCCTCAACGATACCATTGGCATCCACCGACTTCACCGTAATCCAGTCGCCCTTATGCAACATATCATTGCTGGTAAGACGCACACCAGCCGCCAATCCCGTGATGGTATCCTTAAAGACCAGCATCAGGACAGCCGAGGTAGCACCCAAACCGGCAAAGAGGGTCATCGGGTTTTTGCCTAGCAGGATGGCAATCACCACCACAGCAGCCACGAAGAGCATCAATACCCTGAGAACACCGCAGAAAGTATGGAAATACTGCTGAGCCGACGAGCGTCGTTCCTGAGAATCCTCCAGTCCTTTGAAAGACCCGATGAAGACCAGAGCCGTACGCACCGACATCACCACGATATAAATGCCCGTAGCCCGCTCCAATATCTCCTTGAATATCGGATACTCCAGATAAATCAGCGGCATGAGCGACCATATCACCACAGCCGGCACAATATGGCAAGCCGAGGTGAGCACCTTCTTGTTCAGCAGCACATCATCCCAAGTGATGTCCGTCTTATCAGTAATCTTACTGATGAGCGGAACCAGTATCTTGCGACAAAGAAAATCGCTCAACATCGCCAAGAGAATGGCAGTAATGGTGAGCAAAATATGGCGCAGCATGGGCACAAAATCACCGGTGACTCCTGCCCATGTTATCATTTCATCTACAAACTTACGAATTTCCTCCATAAAACTATTAACTATCAACTATAAACTATCAACTAACGCTCACGGTTGGCAGAGCAAAGTACATACTTTATCTGCAAAGTGTCTGGCATTATTGCCATGCATGATACCATTGTTGATGATGGCGAAACAGAGTTCATGACCATTGGCTGCGGTACAGTAACCCGCCAATGAGATGATGCCTGTCAGCGTACCCGTCTTCGCTTTCACATTGCCATGCACAAAACTGTTCTTCATACGCTTCTTCAACGTACCGTCAACTCCACCGATAGGCAGCGAATGCTTCAGATGGTCCATGATGTTGCCGTTGAGATAAGCATAACGCAACAACTTCACCTCCAGTTCGGCACTGAGATAATTATAGAGCGAAAGTCCCGAGCCGTCAGCCAGTTTATATCTTGCCGGATCGAGTCCTATCTTACGGATAAGCTGTCTTTCCACATTCCGGGCACTCTTGGCACTCGCCCATTTATTGCCCGTAGAAGCCGCAATCTGATAATACATGCTCTCGGCATAGAGATTATCACTCTCCTTCATCATCTTGTGCAGAATCTGATCCATCGTATGGAATCGGGTACAGACCGTAAAGGCACTCGCAGGGCAAGTCTTCTCTGAAGCCCCAAAGCAGGAATATTCGATGCCTTCCTCACGGAGCTTGGCAAGAAACTTATCCATAAAGATGTCCTTGCGCTGGAACACCAGTGGCGAAAGCACCGGATTATCATCATCCCAGCACCAGCCTTCACCCAACAGGTCGGCATCCTTCAAAGAGCGGTCGGCATAGATGCTGCCACGGATGGTATCCACTCCCATTTCCTTCAGACTATTGACAAATGCCGACATATCATCGCTGTTGAAACGGGGATCCATACCGCCTATACAATAGACATTCCCCGTCAATACCCCATTCTCAATGGTACCGGTATATTTCAGAGTGGTTTTAAACTGGTAAGAACCGCCCAACTTATCGAGCGCTGTAATGGCAGTCAGGAGCTTCATCGTACTTGCCGGACGCATCAGCTGTCGTTCATTTCTCTGATAGATACAAGAGTCAGCAGACAGGTCCCAGACCATCAGTCCTACCTGTGATGTTTCGAACATCTTGCTTTCAAGGAGTTTATCAATACCCACCTTCACCGATTCTGGCCAAGGCAATTTCTGAGTCAGCGTATCCGCTGCCAGAGAGTCAACGAGTGTAGAGTCGGAAACATCCTCCTCATCAACCGTTTCTATTCCCTCATCTTCAATCACATTCTGGGCCTGCACCGGTACGGATATCCATACCATCATCAGACCCAACATCATATATATTATCTTTTTCATCACAATCAGTTCACCTGAACTTAAAAGAAATTATTTATTTTTGATTCTCTCCATAAATGCCTCTTCATTATCCGGCTGAACGGTCACAATATTCTTATGCCCGTATTCGATGACCACACAATGGTCTAATCCGAAGAAAGTCTTGGCGATGTGTACATCAATGACATCACATAGCGGCACATTTCTGTTGGAAGAGAACCTGCCCTCATTGATGATGAGATATTCCATCTCCTCATCCAGGTCTATCGGTTTTACCATCTTGAAGGTATAGGTTGTATTCAGTATGCGCTCTATCATGCCCACGATGATGATAGCCACAAAGATGCCGATGATAGCCAGTTTGACCCAGAAGAAGTAGAGAGCCAGGATTGCGAACACCGCCACACCGATACGTGCCGTCAGCGTAAAGCGCTTATGAAAAGTTCTATCTGCCATAACTTTGATTTATTACCTTATATTATTGTCGTTTTTACGACCTTTTGATAGTCTAAAAGACTATATAACCTTAAATTTCGCTGCAAAATTACAAAAAATCCCTCTCTTATTACTCATTTTAAAGATTAATTATTACTTTTGCAACGAATTAAGAATTAATTCTGAGAGAATGGGGCTGTTTTATAGATAAAAACACCCGTTCTTAAAATTGAAATTAGATAAGAATAAACTCAATGGTTTATAAGTATGATTTTCTGATTATCGGCTCAGGAGTTGCCGGTATGAGTTACGCCCTGAAAGTAGCCAGAGCGCATAAAGGTAAGGTGTGTATGATTTGCAAAACCTCGCTCGACGAGGCTAACACGTCATTCGCACAAGGTGGTGTGGCGTCAGTTACCAACTTGGAAGTGGATAACTTCGACAAGCACATACAGGATACAATGATTGCTGGTGATTATATCAGCGATTATAAAGCAGTGAAGCAGGTTGTCACCATGGCACCGGAGCAGATCAAGGAGCTCGTGCAGTGGGGCGTCAACTTCGATAAGCAGCAGGACGGCAAGTTCGACCTCCACCGTGAGGGCGGTCACAGCGAGTTCCGCATCCTTCATCATGCCGATGATACGGGTGCAGAAATCCAGCGCGGTCTGATGGAGGCTGTGCGCAACTGTCCGGATATCGATATCAAGGAAAATCATTTCGCCGTGGAGATTATCACTCAGCATCATCTCGGTGCCCGTGTTACTCGCCGCACTCCTTATATCAACTGTTATGGTGCATACGTATTGAATCCTGATACCCAGAAGGTGGATACCTATCTGAGCAAAGTAACCGTGATGTGTACCGGCGGATGTGGTGCCGTTTATCAGACTACCACCAACCCTGTCATCGCTACGGGTGATGGCGAGGCGATGGTATACCGTGCCAAGGGAACTGTAGCCGACATGGAGTTTGTCCAGTTCCACCCAACCGCTCTTTATCATCCGGGCGAAACCCATCCTGCCTTCCTCATTACCGAGGCGATGCGTGGATACGGTGGCATCTTGCGCCTGCCTAACGGCGAAAGTTTTATGGAGAAATATGATAAGCGATTGAGTCTGGCTCCTCGTGACATCGTGGCTCGTGCCATCGATAAAGAGATGAAGATTCACGGATTGGATCATGTCTGTCTCGATGTAACCCATAAGAATCCAGAGGAGACCAAGCGTCACTTCCCTAATATCTACGCCAAGTGTCTGAGCATCGGCATCGACATCACCAAGGAGTATATCCCTGTTCGTCCTGCCGCTCACTATATGTGTGGTGGTATCAAGGTTGATTTGAACGGCTGTTCAAGCATCAACCGTCTCTATGCCCTGGGCGAGTGTTCATGCACCGGTCTGCATGGCGGTAACCGTCTTGCCAGCAACTCGCTCATCGAGGCTGTGGTTTATGCCGAGACTGCTGCCAAGCACAGTATTGAACATGTAGATGAATACGACTTCAATGAGAAGGTACCAGCATGGAACGATGAAGGTACTTTGACCAACGAAGAGAAGGTGCTGATTACACAGAGCGTGAAAGAGGTGGGCGAATGCATGAGCAACTATGTAGGCATCGTGCGCAGCGACCTCCGTCTGAAGCGAGCATGGGACCGTCTCGACCTTCTCTACGAAGAGACCGAGAATCTCTTCAAGCGTGTAAAGGTAAGCAAGGAACTCTGCGAGCTCCGCAACATGATTAACGTGGGTTATCTCATCACCCGCATGGCGATAGAGCGCAAGGAGAGCCGTGGTCTCCACTATACCATCGACTACCCTGTTCATGCTTACGACAAGGAGTAATCAAGAATTATCAGAATATTAAAAAGCTCGGATGCTTGTGATGCATCCGAGCTTTTTTTATTTTCAAGAATTTGAGAATTAGAGAATTTTTCTTTCTACCTATTGGTTTTGGTGAATTTTCTTTTTATCTCGTCAGCGAGAACTTGATGCTCAGGCCGAAATCCTGTGTGGTGGTAGGATAACTGCTGCTCGACAGGAGCGGGGTGTTGGTCTGACGGTCATAATAGAAACTCATGGTAAGGAGTTTGCTGAAGGTATAATCGGCAGAGAAACTCAGTTTCAGAGCATTGTTGCCGCTGCTGGCACTGCTTACCATTGAGGCAATATCACGAACGATGGCTGCCTGCTTGCGGAAACTGAAGTCAAGACGAAGATTCAGATCATGGTTGGTACCATTCTGAACCGTCTTGGTGGTCGGCGCATTCTTATTGGCTGCATTCTTGTTGCCGCCCTTCGACTTGGAACGGGATGCCTTGGCACCCCAGCCGAAAACATCGAAGTTGTTGATGCGGTAACCCATACCGATTACCCAGTCCTTACTCAATGCCTCGTTCAGCTGCACACTCGTCATACTGAGGTTCAACACACGGGTCTGGCGATATTCTGCCTTCACCGTCATATTATTGTTGAATGTGACATCCATACCCAATAATGGCGAGAACGACTCGTTGATACTTACCTGCGAAATGTTGAACATGCTGCTTGGAGATGGATTGCCCGTAGTGGCATCACTCACGAAGCCGAGACCGTTCATATACTCCTGGAAGGTGCTGTAACTGTTGTAGCTGCCAACCGCAAAGACGCTCTTGTAAGAGTGGTTGATGTTGACACTCTTGAAGTGCTCGTTGAACCAAGGCAGACGTCCCAGTCCACTATAACGGATAGTCCAGTTTGGCAACATCCGGCTCAAAGCTGGGAATACCGAGAGCGAATTGCCACCCATCGAGGTATAAGCCTTGAGGAAGGCAGGAATCATGACATCGCTGCTATACTGGTTGACCGGCGTGCGGGAAGCATCAAACTTGCCGCCAGCCAGAGCCGAACCAGCCGGATAAACAGTTCCGGCATACTGAGCCTCTACCCTATCTCTGAAACCAGCCAGCGAGTTGACAAACTTCTCGAAGGTCTTACTGCGATAACCCGAATTGGCATTACCCATTCCCTCGAAAGCCGAACCCAGCGAGATGGTAGTCATCTGGAAGGCTCCACTCTGGGTAGTTGGCGTTCCTTCATACATATACTGTATGCTCTTCTGCGTGGTCTTGGTACGTGTGGCAGAGAGATCAATCTTGAAATCCTTGACAGGCTCCAGGGTGGCACGCAACGTAAGATTATCCGTTCTGCTGGTAGTAGCAGGTGTTGCGATACTGTCGTTGCAGAGCAGCCAGTCGTTGTTTCTAGCCTTCTCGATATAATCGTCGCCAACCATACCGAAGGCGAAGTCAAGACCCGGTGCCATCTGTCCCACCTTCTTCTGTCCGAAGGCATCACCCACACTAGGCAAGAAGCCCGGCAGGGTGAGCTGATAGCTGCTGCGATAGTTGATGCTCACATTGCGCACCATCATTGCCAGACGACTAGCCAACTGCAATCCCTTATACCATTTCTTATCATCAAGCGGTTCCTTAGCCAGCACGGAGAGTTTCACCTTCATGGCAGTATCTACCTTTGAGATGATTCTGATCTGGTTATTATCCACCTTTTTATATTTAAGCGGGAACACTTTGCCGTCTTCCGTCTTGGCATTCACAATCAGTCGCTTGGTATTTTTGCCGTGGCGTATCTTGAATGTGGTATCAGGCAGGAGGGTGATTTCCCGTTCGAAGGCACGCTTGTTCTTAGGCAGCGCCTTCTTCGGATCAGCCGCCAGTTCCTTTGCTTCCTGCTTCTTTTTCTTTTTTTCCTGCTTCTTGCGCTGCATCTGTGCCCTACTCTGGGTACGGTCAAACTTATCGTTTACCTTCTTCAGGAAAGGCACATGGTTGTAGAGTTTCACCAGGTTGAAGTTTCCGTTCAATGTCAGTTCGCGCTGGGTATTGATGGTGTTTCCATACGAGTTACCCTCCTCATCCTCTGTACCGCGCTCCCAAGAATAGTTGGCATTGTAAGAGGCATCGCTGTTCACCCAGTCGAAGACAGGCAGCAGATTGAGAGGCACCTTGTAGGATGCCTGGAAATTCTGACTGTAGTCGAGCGGTGCACCCCAGTGGCGGATGCTGGTCCATACGGAATCCTTCCAGGCATGATACTGGTCGGCATAAAGATCCTTGTTGACCGGTGTATATGGTTCCTCTATCTGTGCATGGGTAGCACTCTGGAAGTTCATGTGCAGGTTCTTGGTCAGATCCCAGTTGATGGAGAACTCACGGTTCCAGAGGAACTGCTCACTGAAGGTGAGCGGCAACTTGGAGTCTACTCCGGCAGCTCCACTCATCAAGGTTTCCATATCGCGCTCCTGCAACTCGTAGTAGTCGCGCGTCATCTCGGTATTGAAGGCTATGTTCTGCGGCAGCCAGTTCAGTCCGAAACGTTTCAGTATGTCGAGCCACTTACTCTTGTTCTTCAGTCCCTTGAATGGTTCCCATGCCTTATAAACCGGGCTCCACGAATAATCCAAGGCTCCGCGCCAGTTGTCCTTGCGCTCATACATCGTCGTTTCACCCGTAGTATACTGATGCTGATGACTGTAGGTGAATGAGAAGTTGGCTGGATCGTATGGCATCGGATGACGCTTGGTAGCGATACCCACCCGGGCATTCGAGATGGAGAAGTTGGTCTGCGTAATCTTGGTGGCAGCGATATTCTCGATAGAATCGCGCTCATGCTTGGATCCGGCAGCATCGAGGGCATCCTTCAACTCCATATCGGTATCCAGCGGATTATACTTAGGAGTGGTCTTCTCCTTGGTAACACTATAATATAAAGGTATGCTCACCTTCGCCTTGTCAGGGAAGAACTTACCCATTTCGAGCGATGTGGTCACACTGTAGGTACCGTAATTATCGGTAGTGCGACTTGCCACGCCATCTTCCAGACCGCCGAATCCCTCGCTGATGTATCTGCCGGTGGCATTCACGCTACCCAGATCGGAGAGTTGTACGTTGAGGTTGGCATTGGCTGCCCAACCACCCGAATTATTGTGTTCCTTGAGTCGGAGTTCGTTTATCCATACCTCACCACTCTTGACGTCGGCAGAATTGTTTCTCACACCCAGCATCATGGTCTTCACTTCGCCGAGACTCGGATTACCCACGATGGTAATCTTGTTCTGCGGATGTTCTGCATCCATCATGGAATAAGGAGCGAGATAAGAAGCCACACCCTGTGCCTTCGCCTTGTTGCGGTTTTTCTTCAATGCCGTAAAGACGCTCAGCGGCACATCGAGCATATTCTCCTCAGGCCATACCGCCTTACAGTCGGCAAGCACATAGCGGTTGTAGTTGGAGCGTGGTTCGGTGAGTTTCAGCGGGATTTCATACTCGTAGTAATTGTTCTTGTAATCGCTACCCAGACGGATGAAGACTGAGAGATCACCATCCTGCAGACGGGTGGTATTCTGCTCCAATGCATTGGCATGGGCAAACATCTGGATGCGCTTGTACTGGCGCAGATCAAGGGTAGAATTCTTGTAAACCGCCTTCGCCTCACCTGTGCTCATGTTCTTGACCACCAGACTCAACGCCTGCTCGTTTGCCTCAACCAACTGAGGCTGACTAGGATCCTGTTCGCGCTTGATACCCGGAGGCAAGACATAGTTGACCGGTGTCTTCTCGCCGTTCTCCTCCAGACTCACGCTGCTTGCGTCGAGGGTTCCGCCACTGGCTGCGCCGAGCGGCTGATCATAAGTACGCCACTTGCCCATCACGAGGTCGAAGGTACCGAAACGCAGCACGATAGGTTTCTTGAAACCGGTGAGGAACATACGCATGAAGCGGATGCTGGAGAAATCGTTGATATTGCCCTGACGGCTCTCAAACTCATCGATAGGTATGCGGAACTGATACCAGGTAACGGTAGACTTGGTATTATCACGCCAGGTCTGGCTGTATTCACGCTTATCTACAATATGATTGTTACCCACCACGAGATCTTCCGGACGGATGCTGACACGGTACTGGAAGTATTTCTCATATTCGTTGAGGGTATAATCCTGGTTGATATCCTCGACATCCGGCGTTGACTTATAAGAAGTATCATAGCTCTCAGAACGGCTGTCGCTGTCAGGCGAGTTGCCCTGAGGATTGTTGATATACTTATATCGCTGCAAGATAGGAGCGCGCATCTCATCCCAGTCGGAACCGCGGAAATAGTGGTAGTCATCACGTGCCGGATCGGCAAAGATGCTGTCGAATACCGCCTGGTTCACCTTGCCCTGAATCTGGTCGAGATAAGCACTCTTGTAGAATTCCTGCTCCTCGGCATCAGTCAGTCCGTTGAAACCCACATCCTGCAAGGCTCTGCTGCCACTGGTGGTAGCAAAGGCATAGGTCACGGTGCTCTGGGTAGGAATCTTACCCCACTGGGTATAGGTGTAGCTCTTGCTGCCATCTACCGGCATGCCACTCTCATAGAATTTCTTGCCATCACGCAGGATATCCTCGCTCACCTCGCCCAGATTGATGTAGAAATCGCCACCATAATCGGCAGCATCAGCCTCTTCGCGGGAATAGATGAACGGATCGAGCATCCAGAACTCGATGTATTCGATGTTTGCCTGCTCGAAATCGTTGGTATCCAGCTTACGCATCATTCCGCCCCAGTTGCGCTGCGGATTCTGCAGGGTTCCGTCTGCCTGCAAATCTGTTACATTGAAGTTGTATGGTCCCGGCTCGCTTGGATAGTAAGCCAGATTGAGTACATTCAGGGTATTGGTAGCGCCCTGATAACTGCTCTGGTCGCGCAATGGGAAGAGCTCCTTGGTATAGACCTCGCGAACATAATGGTTACTCAACTGCTTGAGGTCGCCCTTGATATGTCCCGGAGTGAGCGAACTTCCACGGCGGGTGAACAGCGGATCGATGGTATACCAGGCTAGGCGCGAACGGTGGAAACCGCTGCTCAGACCGGTCTTATCGCTGTAATCGTCCTTGAAATTGAGCGAAGGCACACTGGATATAAACCAGGAGGTAGGAGTCGTTACATCGATGGTAGTCTTCGTACCCTCGAAGTCATCGATATAAGATGCATTGTCCTGTGTGCCACCTGCCTCACCGGCAATGAGCTGGGCAAATTCTCCTGTAAAGGATATCTGCGATGGCTGGGTGAGGTGCAGGAATGGTATCTTGTCAAGCACATTGGTGAGCCACTGACTCTCCTTGCGCCAGTTGAGATTGATGCCCCAAAGGGTGTTCTTCAGCGGTTCGGAGCCCATGGATACCTTGGTGGTAAGCGCCTGTTCGGAGAGGTGCTGGATAGTACCGCTCAACTGGAAGTTCTTGGTAAAATCATACTCCCAGTTCAGTCCGAACATCGTTTTTCGGGTTTGTCCGAAATCGGTATTACTCTCCAGAGAAACGTTGACAGCCGTACCGGCATCGATGATGCTCTGGTTCAGGATGGTCACCTCACCGGCACTGTAATCTACCGAATAGTCGGTGCCCTCTTTCAGGGTGATACCGCCTGCCGTAACGACCACCGAGCCCTGTGGCACATTGTAGGCATCAAGCGAGATGACATTGGCTGCAGAGCCCTTGAACTGTCCCACAATCTGATACTTGTTCTTTTCGGCTATCTGCTTGGCTACGGTCTTCGTACTGTCATAGAGTTCGGTAAAGGCATACTTTTCTGCCTTGTCGGCAGCCACGCCCCGCCTGACCAGATAATCACGCATATAACTGCCGAAAGGCTCTACCTTCGGAATGAACACGCGTCCATTAGAGATGGTATAGCCTTCTACATAATCGAAATATCCATTGCTGTGTGCCTTGTTGTTGTTATCCAGACGGTCGGCGCCCAGCACACGGATGATAGGCTGCTCCTTCACCTGCTGCTCAGGGATATAACTGAGATATACACCGGTGGTATCGCTCTGGTATTTTACATCCAGGCGGAACTTCTCCTTCTCTACGGTAGAAGCCAGATAATAAACGTTCTTCATCATCAGCCCCCAGTTGCCCTGTCGCGGATTGTTACTGGTATTCTTGAGCGATTTCACGAAGAGTGCCTGCTTGGTATCGCTGAGATCGGATGCAAACTCGCCCACCTGATAGGTAACGCCTCCCGATGTATACTCATAGGCTACGGCAAGTACCTGGTCGGTCTGCAGACTGGTTTTCAATGAGATATAACCCAAGGCGGTATTGACTGTATACTCAGAAGAATTGAGCAGACGGGCACTCTCCAGTTTCTCATAATCGGCTCCGCCAACCAGTCCGCCTCCATCGAGAGTGGTTGCAGCCTGGTCGATGTCACGGGCAGCAGCATACTGCCCTGTCATCGCCGCATACTCTGTATTCGCCTGGTTAGAAGGCACCAGTCCGCTCGCCGCCCACATCGGGTTGCTCAGTTTCTGGTTCTCGCCCAGGTCGGTCAGGGCTACGATGTTTCGGGTATTGGTGGTATTGCCGGTTTTGTTGGTAACCCACACCTCCACGCGGTTGATGGTGATGCCCGTGGTGAGATTAGGGAGTTTCTGCATCCAGGCATCATAATGGCTTCTGAAATACTGGGAGAGGAAGAAGTGGCGGTTCTCCTCATAATCGGCTACATTCAGTTCGAAAGGGGTAAGCTGCACACCGCCCCTGGTAGATACGCTCTTCGATGCACTCTTCTTCTGCGAAGCTACCATCTGCAGCTTGAGTTTGCCAAACTGCATATCGGTTCTAACACCAAACAGACTGCTGGCGCCTTTGATGAGCGAAGAGTTGGAAGGGAAAGAGACGTTGCCCGCCTCAACGAGTTTGATGATTTCATCTTCCTTGCCGTCGTACTTCAGTTTCATGTTCTGTGCATCGAAATCGAAGGTGGCATCGGTGTTGTAATTCAGGTTCATGTTCACCTTATCGCCCACCTTTCCGTTGACGTTGAGATTGATTTTCTCATCAAAATCCATCATCGTCGTCTTTCGGTTGCGGATAGGCAACGAAGGATTGTCGATGTTTTTCTTGTTGATACCGAACTTGAGTTCGGCAGAACCCTGAGTCTTCACTCTGATGCCACCAGGACCGAAGATTTTCTCGGCAGGTCCCAAGTCGAAGTGCATATCCGAGAAATCGAACTTCTCCTTGCCTTTTGCCTGGAAGATTTCATCGTTCTGTTTGCGGAAGTAGCTGTTGCGCTGCTGCTGTTCGGTCCATGCAAGATACTCTTTCGGAGTGAGCATGATAGGAGCCGAAAGCCAGGTTGAGCCCATGCGGTTGCCGATGATATAGCGGTCGAGGGTATCGTTGTAGACTACCTGATATTGCAGATTATCAGGACGTTTCAGGTCGAGCGGACTCTGATAGAGGTCGCTCAGGGAGTAAGGTTGGGTGCGCTGAATCTGCCAGCGGGTATGCAGCAATGAATCGGGAATGGTATCTTCATCGAGCTGTACGGGCTGGGCTGTGCTGGTATGGGTTTTCTTTTTATCGTCCTGAAGTTGAGGCAAAGCTATCGCATAGCCGAAGGTTGCCACCATCAGCCAAGCCAATAGAAAAGATATGAATCTTTGCTTCTGTTTCATCGATAAAAAACTCCTAACTTATTTGATTTGCTTTAATGCCAGTTTCACAACCTGTTCTACCGGGAGATCAGGCTGTGCCTTGAGGATATCTACTACTACCTTGGCAGATGGTGCTGGCGAGAAGCCGAGCATAGTGAGGGCGCTTACCGCCTCATCCTTTACGTCATTGTTTACCATCACCACATTGCCTCCGCTGGCTGGCAGTTCGTCAGCAATGCCAAGGCTCACGATTTTATCTTTCAGGTCGATGATGATTCGCTGTGCTGTCTTCAGTCCGATACCCTTCACGGTTTTCAGCACCTTGTCGTTACCTGTAGAGATGATTTCACAGAGTTCGCGTGGCGAGAGTGAAGAGAGAATCATACGGGCTGTATTTCCGCCTACTCCAGAAACGGTGATGAGGAGGCGGTAGAGTTCACGTTCCTGTTTGGTAGCAAAGCCGAAAAGGGTGAAAGAGTCATCTCTTCCACCAGCCACCAGCACTTCGTGAACATAGAGTTTCACTTCCTGTTTGCCCTGAATGGCAGTATATGTATTGAGCGATATATTGAGTCCGTAGCCCACCCCCGCAGTCTCAACAACAGCCAGCGCAGGTGTCAGCTCTGTCAGATCGCCATGAATATATTCTATCATTTTCTTTTTCTCCTAAATTAAATTAATATATTAATAACGTGCGAAAGGCGGGATTATTGTAATAGAGTTCCATAAAATTACGTCCCGACGTAGCATGTAATACGTCCCGACGCAGAGCCAGAGACGTCGGGACGCAGCAAAAGCTACGTCAGGACGTAATTCTAAGCACATCGGGAGGTATCGGAAAGAGGATGTATGATGTTTCGCAACAAAATAACGAAACTGTAAGGCTCTTGCTACAGATACCTTACAAATCTCCGCTTATTCATACCTAAAAACTATGATTTTACTACTTTTTGCAACTTTTATGAGTTAAAATTCTATTAAAACGTCACGTATTTCAAGAAAAAGCTATACTTTTGCAACCGGAAATAGAATGAAGAGCGGAAAACATATCCGTTGGATGACTAAACCGCAAGAAATAAAAGAAAATAAAAACAACAAAATAAAAGAAATAAGACAATGAAGAAATTTAGAGCAGCCGTAGTAGGATACGGCAACATCGGTAAGTTTACTGTTGAGGCACTCGAAGCAGCTCCTGACTTTGAGATTGCAGGTATTGTACGTCGCCAGGGTGCCAAGGACAAACCAGCTGAGTTGGCAAACTATGAAGTAGTAGATGACATCACCAAGTTGAAGGATGTAGATGTTGCTATCCTTGCAACCCCTACCCGCTCTTGCCCTGAGTATGCAGAGAAGATCGTTGCCCTCGGTATCAACACCGTAGACAGCTTCGATATCCACACCAGCATCCTCGACTACCGTACCAAGCAGATGGAGAACTGCAAGAAGGCTGGCAAGGTAAGCGTTATCTCTGCTGGTTGGGACCCAGGTTCTGATTCTATCGTACGTGTTCTGATGGAGAGTCTTGCTCCTAAGGGCTTGACATATACCAACTTCGGTCCTGGTATGAGTATGGGTCACTCAGTTTGTGTTCGTGGCAAGAAGGGCGTAAAGGAAGCGCTCTCTGTAACCATCCCATTGGGTGAGGGTATCCACCGCCGCATGGTATACGTAGAGTTGGAAGAAGGTGCCAAGCTTGAGGATGTAACAGCCGAAATCAAGGCTGATCCATACTTCGCTCACGATGAGACCCACGTATTTGCCGTAGCATCTGTAGATGATGTAAAGGATATGGGTCATGGTGTGAACCTCGTTCGCAAGGGTGTATCTGGCAAGACCCAGAACCAGCGTTTCGAGTTCAACATGAGCATCAACAACCCAGCCCTCACCGCTCAGGTATTGGTTAACGTGGCTCGTGCTTCATTCCGTCTGCAGCCAGGTTGCTACACCATGCCAGAGATTCCAGTTATCGATATGTTACCAGGAACCCGTGAGGAAATCGTTGCAACACTCGTATAATTGGGAGTGAAGAACGAAGAGTGAAGAATTCACTTGCATCACTATAATAAAACGGCTCGCAAGAAGTTTCGAATTCTTGCGAGCCTTTTCCATTCAACTAAAACCACTTATAATAACCCTGTCATATACAATGGCAAATAAGTAATTCCCTCCTCTACTTTCAAATCAGCAGTATGCAAAACATACGGTTCTGCCAGATAGCTACCATATTTAGCGATGCACTTTTTGAGAGAAGTGAGCGTGTATCTGTTAGTTGACTTCACTTCTATCGGTGAAATATTATGCTTTGACGTTATGGTATCTTTGGCTATCAGGAAATCCAGTTCCATCCTTTCCTGGGCATTCTCCTTACTATATTTGGAAAAGAAATACAGCTTATGCCCTGCCGAACGTAACATCTGAGCAACTATATTCTCAACTATCATTCCGCCATTGAACTCCAGCTTATCTACCAGAAGCTTGTTATATAAGTTTTCAGATACTATCGTATTTTCATTGAAAGCATGACTGATGAGCAAGCCCGTATCAGCCATATAGCATTTCAATGTCGTATCATCGGTATTCATGCCAAGACCGATACTTGGCTCTGTCGTATTATAGGCCATATTGACTATCATGGCATCTGACAGCCAAAAGAAAGCCGTTTCATAATCTCGCATTCTCGCCCCTTCTGTGAGTGCCTTCAACAGAAATTTCTTTTCATGTTTTTGAAGTTGAGAAGGAATTGTATCAAAAATCTGAGTAACTTTAAATACATAGGTTGAAGCATACTTTTGAATATCGTTACGATATAAGGTAAGAATTTGGCGCTTCACTCGATCCACCTTATTGAAATCTCTGGTTTCTACAAATTTAGCTACAGCTTGTGGCATTCCTCCAACTATGAGATACTGTCTGAAATAGTCCATTGCCATGCGATGCATTATTTGTCCCATCTCATGCTTTTTCTTTAAGTTCATTCGTATAAGCGGCATCAGGGTTTCATTGTTCAATGCCCACAAGAACTCCTCAAAATCCATAGGATACATCAATATTTCTTCCTCCTCAGAAGGAATCATGATATCCTCTACGTTTTTTTTGATAGAAACAAGCGAACCAGTCTCTATATAATCGTAACGCCCATCTTCAACCAGATACTTGATAGCTGTACGAGCCCGAGGATACAATTGCACCTCATCAAAGATTATAACTGATTTTCTTGGATATAGAGGTGTATTAGTGAAACTGCTTAAATACATAAAGAATGTATCCAAGTCATCCAGATAGGTTTCGAACAAGGATTTTATGTTCTTTCCTATCTTATTGAAATCAAGTAAAATATAACTCTTATATTCTTTTCGAGCGAATTCCTTTACGATATAGCTCTTTCCTACTCGACGAGCCCCATTGATGAGAACAGCACTTTCTCCGTTCTGTTCTTCTTTCCATTTCTTGAGTTGATCATATACTTTTCTTCTCATAATTTACACCTATCCTAGATTAATAATATCGGATAAACACACCTATCCGCGATTAATATTTCCCAATTTTTACACCTATCCGCGATTATCAGATGGCGCAAATATACACATATCCGCGATTATCTCCAAGAAAAAGCCATTTTTTTAATATCTTTTAATTTTAGGAATAAGATGATAACGATACGCAAAATACATAATATTGGTATGGTATAAACATCATGCTTTAAGTCCATTATAGCTTTGTTTTATCATCCATTGCAAGCATGTGAATTAGCCACAGGAACTGTATCTATCGGCATGAAGAAGTAGATCTATCTAATTGTCGGCAGCCGTCAGCAAGGTTGCCGGCAGCTGCCGGCAACCATACGAAACAATATTTAAAAGGTAAATAATACAGGTTTCTAAGACTATTTAAATAACTTATCAAAAGCTATATTATTTATGTGTCATAATATCGAGCACCATATCATCGGTAGCTCTCATCGCATCGGCACCGATGCTCGTGAGGTTGTGGATGCACTTATCCACATCATCATCTACGATACCCTCGGCAGAGGTGACACACTTGCCTTCCATAGAAAGGAGGGCGGAAAGAAGAGCGGTGCTGACACCTGATGAAATCTTCAGGGCACAACTTGGTTTCGCTCCGTCACAAATCATACCGGTGAGATTGGCTATCATATTCTTGACAGAATTGCAGATGCGGGTATAATCGCCACCCATCAGATAGGTGATGCCGCAACTGCTGCCCGTACTGGCTACCACACAACCGCAAAGAGCTGAAAGCTTGCCTAAGCTCTGCTTGATATAGATAGCCGTCAAGTGACTGAGCATCAGGGCACGGATCATTTCCTCCTCGGTATTCTCGTTCTCCAGCGCATAAACCACCACAGGGTTCGTTGCACAGATGCCCTGGTTGCCGCTGCCGCTATTACTCATCACCGGAATCATGGCGCCACCCATACGGGCATCGCAGGCTGAAGCGGTGCGGGAGATGATATGCGAGAAAATATTATCACCGAAGATACCGTGACTCAACGGACGGTCCATCGTCTTGCCCAGGCAGTGGCCATAGTTGCCTTTGATACTCAACTCGGCAGCCTTCATATTATAATCCCTGGTCTTGAGAATGAAAGAAATCTCATCGAGCGGAGCTGTTGTAGCAAACTCGTAAACCATCGGGAAATTGAGCTGGATGTCGTCATCAGCCTCATCACCCACAGTACCGCCACGCTTATCGAGCACCACCTCGCCATTACGCTCAACATACACAAAATGGGTATGAGAACCGGAGATAATTGCCGTAGCCTGGTCTTCACCGGCATGACAGATGATTTCGATATAGAGTTTATCCACATCACCCTGTTTCAGTTTGATGTTGATATCCGCATCCTTGATATATTGTTTGCCCTGCTCAAGAGTGTCGGGAGTGAGGTCTTTCAACACTTCCAGCTGATATTCAGGCTTTCCGATGAGCGCACCCAGCGATACGGCGATAGGCAAACCGATCATACCCGTGCCAGGAATGCCGACACCCATCGCATTCTTGAGCATATTAGGACTCAAAAGAACTTCAATACGTTCAGGGCGCTTGCCCAATGTTGTAGCAGCCTTGGCTGTACATAGTGCCACAGCCATCGGTTCGGTACAGCCGATGGCAGGAACCACCTCTTTATTAACGAGCGCAATGATGCGCTCACGCTTACTTTTCTCTAACATAATCTATATAGCTTTTATATAAATAACGTTCTTACCATTATTTCGGGTACAAAAATACAAAAAATAAACCGTATTCTTCTCTTTTCTCGAGAAAAATACGGTTTAAATCTATATTTCTTGATGAATTAGTCTTCCAACTGGAACAGAGGATCATCTGGAGTCAGCATGGTTGGCTTCTGGTCGAATTCCTTCATGAGCTGCTCAGAAGCATACTTCTTGTTTACTACCAGGCGGAACATGTACTCGTTGAACCAATCGTTGGTCATGATGAAGCAACCGGCAAAACCATTGTCAGCACCCCAACTGTTCTCCACCTTCCACTTTACAGGCTTGCCATTGGCATCGAGATCTACAGCTGTCAGCGTCATGGCATGAGTAGAACCGCTATCAAATGTAGCGATGCGGTCAGCCTTGTTCATTGGGAATGAGGTATTGAAGAGGCTTCCATAGTCGAAGTTGTCGAGTGCCAGATAGCCGCGCTTGCGGTCGAGCTGCTTGCCCACATCATAGCTTGAATACATCTTATGACCGTCCTTCAGAGAGGCGATGGCGAGCTGGGCAATCTCCTCCATAGGCAAGTTCAGATACTTCCAGTTATGACCATCGTAAGTGTGGCGGTCGTACTCTACCTCGTATGTCTTGTGGTAAGGACGGCGTGGATCGTTCATCACCATCAGGAAGGTACCATTCAGGTCCTTGCCTACGGTTTCCTCATAGAAACTCTTAGGAGTATACTTCTTCGCCTCGCCAACCTGCTTGCCGTCCTTGTCGCGGAAAGCATAGGTAAATTCCTTTACCGGTTCGCCGAGAGTAAGACTCAGCATGTGATAAACCTGACCGAGCATCTCGTTCTTGCGAGCCTGGATAGCTGCCGACTTCTTGCCCTGAGCCACCATTTTGCGGAGTTCCAGACCATACTCGCGGAGCTTGCTGCTTACGAGACGGCTCATCTTGGAAGTATTGTTGCTTGAGAAAGTCTCAGGCTGGGCACTCATTGGTACGAGACCATACTTGCTTGCCAAATCGGCAACACCACAGAAAGTTCCGCCATCATTGAGCGGATTCTTGAAGAAGAACTGCACCTGAGGATCCTCGATGCTCTTCTTGCCAAGGTCGATAACACCCTGAAGCATCAGGTTAGCCTTCTCCAGCTGATCATAGAAGAAGAGGTAATCCTGAGAATACTCCACCACTCTACCCTGCTTGTCGTTGACAGCAAAGTTAGAACGGAGCACATTGAAACCGCTGAACATCCAGCAGCGGCCCGAACTCTTCTGGTTGTGAATGCTCTGCGAAGGAGTCTCGATGCTGAAATGAGTATCAACCGGGGCCTCGTTGGCATGATTCTTCACAAGGTCATCAATGTTGTTGTTGGCAATAGCATTGAAGAGTGCCTTGTTGGCTACACCTGCCTGCTGGCTTTTCTCCATCTGCTGGAGAGCAGACTGACTGATGCCGCCACCCTTGGTCTGCGCCATCAGAGACATGGAAGCCATCATCATGGCTCCCAAAAGTAACACATTTTTTCTCATCACGATAAAGGTATTTATTTGCTTATTGTTATATAACTAATTCCGGATTTCATTCCTTTTTCAGAAATTTCCTTTGCAAAAATACAAAGAATAATCGGAAAAAGCGAAAATATTGCCTCAAAAGTGCTTTATATAGGAAAAAAGCATTATCTTTGCACAAGATTTTCACGAAGAAAACATGGACAAGAACAAGTTTAGTCTATTAAATAGTATAAAATACCCGGAAGATTTGAGACGGCTGAGCATTGACCAGCTGCCACAAGTCTGCAAAGAGTTAAGAGAAGACATTATCGACGAGGTTGCCGTCAACCCCGGTCATTTTGCCTCCTCTCTTGGCGTGGTTGAAATAACCGTAGCCCTACATTATATCTACAACACCCCATACGACCGTATTGTATGGGATGTGGGACACCAGGCCTACGGACATAAGATATTAACAGGACGCCGCGACAACTTCTGTACCAACCGCAAGTTGCACGGCATCCGTCCATTCCCTACACCTTTAGAAAGCGAATATGATACCTTCGCCTGCGGACATGCGAGCAATTCCATCTCCGCAGCACTCGGTATGGCCGTTGCCGCACGAGAAAACGGAGATACCGACAGGCATGTGGTAGCCGTCATTGGCGATGGAGCCATGAGCGGCGGACTGGCTTTCGAGGGACTGAACAACGTATCAAGTACACCTAACGACATGCTCATCATCCTGAACGACAACGATATGAGCATCGACCGGGCTGTGGGCGGTATGGAGAAATATCTCCTGAACCTCGATACCAACGAGACCTACAACCGCCTCCGCTTCAAGGCATCGCAGTGGCTGCACTCCAAAGGTTATCTCAACGAAGACCGCAAGAAGGGCATCCTGCGCCTGAACAATGCACTGAAGTCGGCACTGAGTCATCAGCAGAACATCTTCGAGGGTATGAATATCCGCTACTTCGGACCTTTCGACGGTCATGACGTGAAGGAAGTGGCGAGAGTACTTAAACAGCTTAAGAACATGAAGGGTCCTAAGCTGCTGCACCTGCATACCACCAAGGGAAAGGGTTACGAACCAGCCGAGAAGAGTGCTACCATCTGGCACGCACCAGGCAAATTCGATCCGGAAACGGGTGAGAGAATCATTGCCGATACCAGCAACCAGCCTCCTAAATATCAGGATGTTTTCGGTGAGACGCTGCTGGAACTGGCTCAGAAGAACCCGAAGATTGTAGGTGTGACGCCAGCCATGCCTACAGGATGCTCCATGAACATCATGATGAAGGCGATGCCAAACCGTACCTTCGATGTAGGTATTGCCGAGGGGCATGCCGTCACCTTCTCAGGAGGTATGGCGAAAGACGGACTCATCCCATTCTGCAACATTTACAGTTCGTTTGCACAGCGTGCCTACGATAACATCATCCACGACATGGCACTGCTCAACCTGCCGGTTATCATGTGTCTTGACCGTGCCGGACTGGTAGGTGAAGACGGACCTACCCATCATGGAGCCTTCGATATGGCGGCTCTCCGTCCGATTCCGCATCTCACCATCGCATCTCCGATGAACGAACATGAGTTACGCAACCTGATGTATTCAGCCCAGTTGCCAGGTCATGGCAGCTATGTTATCCGTTATCCGAGAGGCAAGGGTGTGCTCGTAGACTGGCGCAACCCGATGGAGGAAATCAAGACCGGTACCGGCAGAAAGCTGAAAGACGGAACCGATGTGGCCGTTCTCACCATCGGTCCTATCGGAAACGATGCCGCTCAGGCTATCGCTGAGGTAGAAGCCGAAACCGGAATGAGCATCGCCCACTACGATATGCGATTCCTCAAGCCACTCGATGAAGACATTCTGAAAGAGGTGGGCGAAAAGTTCAGCCGCATCATCACCATCGAAGACGGCGTTCGTATGGGCGGTATGGGCTCAGCCGTACTGGAATGGATGAACGACCATGACTATCAGCCAAAGATGACCCGAATGGGATTGCCAGATGAGTTTGTGGAGCACGGAACCGTGGCACAGCTCAGGGAAATCGTGCATCTCGATAAAGAATCTATCAAAGAAGCAATTAAGAAATGAAAATAATCATAGCTGGCGCATATGCCATAGGTACTCACCTGGCGAGACTCCTGTCACGCAGCAATGAAGAGATTACGCTCATCGATGAAAGCGAAGAGCGCCTGGCCAGCATTGGCTCCGACTGCGACCTGCTCACCATGCTGGGCAAGCCTACCAGTCTTCACATCTTACGCGATGCGGGGGTTGCAGATGCCGACCTCTTCATTGCCGTTACTCCGGTAGAAAGTACCAACATCACAGCTAGCATCCTTGCCAAGAACCTGGGTGCCAAAAGAACGGTGGCCCGTGTGGATAACCCGGAGTATATGGATCAGCAGGCTCAGGAATTCTTCAAAGAATTAGGTATCAGCAAACTGATTTATCCGGAGATGCTCGCAGCCGTAGATATCAATAACGGACTGAAAATGAGTTGGGTACGTCAACGCTGGGATGTGCACGACGGCGCACTCGTCATGCTCGGCATCAAACTGCGCGAAGGATGCGAGATACTGAACGAACCGCTCAAGAACATCAGCGGTCCTAACGACCCATACCACGTGGTAGCCATCAAGCGAGGCAGTGATACCATCATCCCTGGCGGTAACGACGAGCTGAAACTCTACGACCTCGCCTACTTCATGACCACCCGCAACTATATCCCATATATCCGCAAGATTGTAGGCAAGGAGCACTATGTAGATGTGAAGAACGTGATGATTATGGGTGGCGGACGCACAGCCGTAAGAGCCGTAAAGAAGATACCGGAATATATGGAATGCAAGATTATCGAGATGAGCGAGGAGCGCTGCGAATATCTCAACGATATCCTCGATGAGAACAAGACGCTCATCATTCATGGTGACGGACGCGACATTCCGCTACTCGTAGAAGAAGGTATCCGCAGTACTCAGGCCTTCGTAGCACTGACCGGTAACGCCGAAACCAATATTTTGGCCTGTCTTACCGCTAAGAGAATGGGTGTGCGCAAGACGGTGGCTGCCGTAGAAAACGTAGACTACGTGAGCATGGCAGAGAGTCTGGATATCGGTACCATCATCAACAAGAAGATGATTGCCGCCAGCTACATCTACCAGATGATGCTTGATGCTGACGTGATGAACGTGCGCTTCCTGATGAGCGCCAACGCCGATGTGGCAGAATTCATAGCCAAAGAAGGTTCGACGGTAACCAAGAAACCGGTGAAGGAACTCGGCATGCCTATCGGTGTAACCATCGGTGGACTGGTTCGCGGTGAAGAAGGAATGCTTGTTTCGGGTAATACCCAGATAGAACCGGGCGACTCGGTGATGGTTTTCTGCCACAACATCAACATGAAGAAAATTGAGAAATACTTCATCTAAGCGTGAAGGAGATAGAGACATACTTCATATATGATAAACAGAAAATTAATATATAAGATTTTAGGGCAACTGCTTTTCATAGAAGCATTCCTGCTCTTCGTCAGTCTGCTGGTAGCTTTCTATTACCAGCAGGACGACATCTTTGCCTTCATTGTGGCAACACTTACCACCATCGGAGGCGGGCTGGTGCTGAAATGGCGAGGTCATGGAGCCGATAACTCAATGTCGCGCCGTGATGCCTATCTCGTGGTAACGCTATCATGGATTGTATTCAGTTTCTTCGGAACCCTCCCCTTCATGATAAGTGGATACATCAACAACTTTACCGATGCCTACTTTGAAACCATGTCGGGATTTACGACAACGGGAGCCACGATATTAGACGATGTAGAATGTTTCCCCCACGGACTGCTTTTCTGGCGTTCGCTCACCCAATGGATAGGCGGTCTGGGAATCGTGTTCTTCACCATCGCCCTGCTGCCTTCGCTTGTAGGAGGACAGACCAAGGTGTTTGCTGCCGAGGCTACAGGACCTATCAAAACGAAACTGCATCCCCGGCTTTCCACTTCGGCTAAATGGATATGGAGTATCTATCTGATGCTCACCATTGCCTGCATCGCATCCTACTATGTGGCAGGAATGAATCTCTTCGACAGTTTCAACTATGCGATGACCACTACGGCTACGGGTGGTTTCTCCACCCATAACAGCAGTACCGAGTTCTTCCATTCGCCGGCGCTGGAATACATCTGTGCATTCTTCTGCTTCCTCTCGGGAGTGAACTTCACCCTACTCTATGCAGCAGTCATCAAGTTTAAGATCAAGGATCTGTTCAAGAACTCGGAGTTCAAGTTCTATATGTTCCTCGTCACCGCCTTTACGGCTTTCATCATGGTAGAGCTGATAGCGATGCGCAACTACGATATGGAGCATGCCTTCCGCAGCGCCGTCTTCCAGGTGGTTTCATTCATCACCACCACAGGCTTGTTTAATGATGATGCAGCCCTCTGGCCTCATGTCACCTGGGTGGTATTGGCAGCCTGCATGTTCTTCGGAGCCTGCTCGGGCAGTACGAGTGGAGGTTTGAAATGTATCCGCGCCGTGATGCTGGTAAGAATGGTGAAGAATGAATTCCGCCAGATTCTGCATCCTAACGCGGTACTGCCTCTGAAGATTGACGGTGTGAACGTGCCGATGCAGAAGCGGGTTACGCTGCTCGCCTTCCTCACCACGTATCTCATCATCTGCCTGGTCATCTCCTTCACCATGATAGCCATGGGCATCGACAACACCAATGCCATCACCATCACCCTGAGCTGTGTGGGCAACGTAGGTCCTACGCTGGGTACGGAGATTGGTCCGACGATGTCGTGGAGCGAACTGCCGGATGTGGCAAAATGGTTCTGCTCGCTGATGATGCTCATCGGTCGTCTGGAAATATTCAGTGTGCTGGTTATCTTAACGCCAGCATTCTGGAGAGAGAACTAATTGACCAGTTAGAAACTAAGAGAAAAAAAGATATTTGGAGTAAAAAAATACACTTACTAGACTAAGTATATTTCGCCCAAAAAGCGTTATATATAATAAGGTATAGGTTCAGCAAGAGCCTTACCGGAGAGTAAGAAACCGTACTGAAGAGTACATTTATAAACTAAATATAGGTAAAAATGAAACCATTAAAATTTCAACCGCTATTAAAATCCACCATCTGGGGTGGCAGTAAGATTATCACTTTCAAGCATCTCGACGTAAAGCAAGAGAATGTGGGAGAAAGCTGGGAAATCTCTGGAGTACCAGGAAATGAAAGCATCGTAGCCGATGGCGAGATGCAGGGCAAGAGCCTCAACGAGGTTGTTGCAGAACGGAAGGGAAGCTTCCTCGGAGAAGAGAACTACAAGCGTTTCGGCAATGAGTTTCCACTGCTCATCAAGTTTATCGATGCCAACCGCGACCTCTCTATCCAGGTGCATCCTAATGATGAAATTGCCAAGAAGCAAGGTAAGGAACGCGGCAAGACCGAGATGTGGTATGCGCTGCCAAGCGAGCCGGATGCCAAGCTCTATAACGGCTTGAAGATGCAGATTACACCTGAGCAGTACAAGGAGATGGTAGAGAATGATACCATTACCGATGCCCTGGCTCAGTATGAGGTAAAGGAAGGTGACTGCTTCTTTATCCCAGCCGGCAGAATCCACGCCATCGGAACAGGCTGTTTCGTTGTCGAGATTCAGCAGACCAGCGATGTTACCTATCGCATCTACGACTTCAAACGCAAGGACAAGGATGGCAACTATCGTCAGCTCCACACCAAGGAGGCTGCCGAGTGCATCGACTACACCGTATTGCCAGACTATCGCCAACACTACACTCCTGCCAAGAATCAGGGTGTAAGCATGGTGCAGTGCCCTTACTTCACCACAGCCGTTTATGATCTCGATGAGCCAATGACGCTGGATTATTCAGAGTTGGACAGCTTCGTGATTCTGATTGGCTTGAAGGGTGAGGCTAAGATTACCGACAACGAGGGTAACGAGATTACGCTCCAGGGCGGCGAGAGCATCGTAGTTCCTGCCTCTACCCAGACATTGAAGGTAGAAGGAACCTTGAAGTTCCTGGAGACATACGTATAAATTTAAAGGTAAAAAGGTAAAAAGAGCCTGGCGGGATATCATCTGCCTGCTTTCTTTTTACCCTTTTACTTTTTTACCTTTTTACCCTTTTACCTTTTTACTTTTTTACTTTTCCAAATACTTTTCCACATCCGCCTGTATCTTCTGGAATTCGGGAGAGAACTGGTAGAAGGTGTTCTTCTTCATCATCATCTTCACCTTGCCCAGACTATTCTCATAACATGCCATTTCGGTGCGGGCCTGCTCGGAATGGAGGGCACGGTCGCGGATTTCATTCTCCCTATCGTTGCGCAAAGCATCGCAAACGCTCTGGACGATAGGACTAACTACCAGGTCGAAGAGATGATGACCCTGAATATATAAATAGGTATTGCTCTCGTTTACACCCAGACTGTTGAGGTAAAGAGCCATATCATCCAACTCATCCTTAAACTTCTTGAAGCGGCGCTCCAGCTGGAACAGCTTTGCGCGCACCTTCTTTCCCAAATAATCTATCGCCCATTTAGGATCCTGGATTCGGACAGAAGGCAGCATGATGACCTTATCAAACTCCGCCATATCAAAATGCATCGACATCTTGCGATGACGCACATAAAACAGCATGTGCCATAAGAAAAGTGGCCAGATGGTACGGGAATAGGACTCAAGAAAACGCTCGAAATCGAAGATGCGACGGTCGTTGAGCGTCACCATCACACAGGTTTCGTGCAATCCTCTGGCATAACATTGGAAGTTTTCAATGGCATAAGCATAGGTATGGAAGATGAAAGGATTCTCCAACATCTGCTGGGAAGACTCGGTTGAGCCCTGACGCAGATAATCGTAATCGGCATCTACACAGGCTATCATATCTCTACCTACTCCCTTCAGCATACTGGAGATAGCAGCCTTCTTGCCTCGGTCTAAATGCTGGTTACGGGTAGGCAGCATGATATCAAAATAGCGTTTTTCATTCTCAAACTTTCCCAGTACAGAACGCCAGAAGAAGACATCATCATAGCTCTCGACGTAAGCCACAATCTTGCGCCGAGCCTTCTTCGAGGTCATCCTGTTGGCTGCCTCGAAGAACTGGGAATTGATATTATCGGTTAAACGTTTAGCCATAATACTTCTTTTTCACTTATATCGTGATGTCGCTCACATCCGTCACCCTATCGGTCCATCCATCCATGACCACAGCAGGACTGTGGGTGGTCATGATGATCTGGATATTCGGATTAAGCTGCAGCACCAGACCGATGAGCTGCTTCTGCCATTCGAAATGAAGACTGATTTCCGGCTCATCCATAAAGAGGACATAAGATTGGTTGTCCTCCACCAGCA
>ERZ1034952.78-NODE-78-length-84364-cov-40.715914_pt1 | contig 84364 bp, 64 predicted proteins | sample MGYA00520625_ERZ1034952 | MGnify/ENA primary metagenome ERZ1034952 (study PRJEB33766, sample SAMN09781773) | gut metagenome | biome: gut microbiome | host: Homo sapiens | place: Madagascar | study: EMG produced TPA metagenomics assembly of the PRJNA485056 data set...
TAATATACTTTGCCATTTAATATAATATACTTTGCCATTTAATATAATATACTTTATAATATACTTTGCCGTTTTATCCATAATCGCTAGTCATAATATATTTATTTTAAATATCCAATTATTTTTCTCTCTTTTTTATGTAAAACGACTGAAAACGATTACATCTTAATTTTCAGTACTTTACACATGTTTTGTCTTCTTTGTTTTTAAGTTGCTGCAAACGATTGTATATATTTTGTGGTTGTTATTCACGAATTTTGTTGTTGTATATTTCTTTTATGTCTAATTTTGCGACATCAATTAAAAACTTAGTAACTTCTTCAATAAACCTAATTAAATTTATGTTCAAAAAACTTTTAAACCCAAAGGCATGGGCTTTATTCCTGCTTATGCTTTTTGCCATACCAATTGTGGCAGATGATTTCAACAGTCAGCGAACAGATTTTCGTGACGAGAGTATTTATTTCATGATGACCACTCGTTTCTACGATGGTGATACAGGAAACAATGTGCTCTGCTGGGATAATCAGGAAGAACAGATCAAAACAAAAGACCCTTGCTGGCGAGGCGACTTCCAGGGTGTGATCGACAAGCTCGACTACATCAAGGCGCTTGGTTTCACAGCCATTTGGATTACTCCAGTTGTTCAGAACGCTTCAGGCTACGACTATCATGGTTATCATGCATCTGACTTCACACGCGTTGACTGCCGTTATCAGAGCAGTGACGGTAAAAAGACTGGTGACGCGATGTTCCAGGAACTCATCGACAAAGCGCACGCAAAGGGTATCAAAATTATCCTCGATATCGTGCTCAACCACACAGGTAACTTCGGTGAGGAGACACTCTGCAAGTTATTTGATCGTGACACACAGCTTCGCAATCAGGCTTACATAGATGCTTGTATGATTCCAAATGAAGAAAAGTTGGGTAGCGACTACTTGAATGTTGCAGGAGGTTTCCAGTATCAGCGTCGTCTGGCGCAGATGAAGAATACCGATGGTGTGAATCATGATATTCACAATTACTGGCACCATTTCGGTAACTTCAATTGGGATGATCCTACCCGTTGGTGGGCTCAGATTGCAGGCGACTGTGTAGACCTCAATACCGAGAACGATGCAGTGGCAGATTATCTTGTCAACTGCTATGGCAGCTTTATCAAGATGGGCGTAGATGGTTTCCGTATCGATACCTCTGGTCACATCTCTCGTCTTACCTTCTGCAAGCAGTTTATCCCTCAATTTGCAAAACTTGGCGAGGAGTACAAGAGCAAGCGTCTTAACGGGGCTCCTTTCTTTATGTATGGTGAGGTATGTGCCCGTTTCGGTGGTGTAACGTACCGTGGTCAGGACAATCTTTCACCTTATTATTATACATGGAAGGCTCCACAGGACTTGATGGATCAGTTTGATGGTAGCCAGTCATATTGGGATACACAGGCCGTCTATGATAGAGGTTCTGGTATGGATGATAAGCTGATGCCTCTCTGTGAGAAAGATAATGCAGCATCTCCTGAAAGCGATAACACCTTTATGGTGAATGGCAAATGGCATGAACCAGACTATTCTCAGTCAAGTGGATTCAATGTTATCGATTTCCCATTGCACTACAACTTTAACACAGCTGGAGCCGCATACCGTTTAGCTAAAGAAGGTGATAAAAAATATAATGACGCTACTTACAATGTAGTATATGTAGATAGCCATGACTACTGTCCAGGTCCAAACGATGGTGTTCGTTTCCCTGGTACTGATGCTCAGTGGGCTGAGAATCTCTCTCTGATGTTTACCTTCCGTGGTATCCCATGTCTCTACTATGGTTCTGAGATTGGTTTCCGTCGTGGTTCTGCAATTGATCGTGGCCCTCATGGTCCTCTCTCTGATACAGGTCGTGCTTACTTCGGTGGTTATATCACTGGTGATGTGGAAGCATCTGACTTCGGTGATTATCAAGCTTCTGGTAATGTGGCTGCCACATTGAATCATGATGTAGCTCAACACCTCATTCGTTTGAACAAGATTCGTCAGGCAGTTCCTGCACTCCGTAAGGGTCAGTGGACCGATGACGGTTGTGAAGCCAATGGTGGTATCGCCTTCAAGCGTGCTTACAAGGATAGCTACGCTCTCGTAGCCCTCAATGGTGGTGCTACATTCACAGATTGCCCAGAAGGCACATATACTGATGTTGTTACTGGTCAGACATATACTGGTTCTACTATCACCGTAGACGCTCCTCAGACTCAAGGTCAGGTACGTGTACTTGTAAAGGATTGGACTGGTGGTGTAATAGGCGAGGATGGCCCATTTATCTACACAACTTCTCCTGTATCAAAGGGCGATCAGAAATACGACGGTCATGAAGAGGATGGCACAACATGGAACGAGCAGGCTCCTTCTGCTTCTGCAACTGTTGAGTTCTCACAAGCAGGTGGAACATTCCGCACAGAGACTATCGACCTGACAGTTACTCTCTCTGAAGACGCTCAGTCTGGTTGGTATCAGATACAAGGTCAGGATAAGGTGAACTTGACTCCTGGTGAGAGTGTGAATCTTACCATTGGCGCAGATATGGCCTTTGGCGACACCAAGACTATTGACTGGTACGCAATGAGCCAGGATGGTAAAGAGAAGAACGGTAGCTTGACCTTCAGAAAGGTAGATCCAAATGCTTCTATCATAGTATACGTTAAGGCCAACAGCGCTCCTAACCTTTATGCATGGGTAGAAGGCGGCGAAAAAGCCAAGGTTCTCAATGGCGATTGGCCTGGCAAGAAGATGTCTACCAAGACAACTATCGAAGGTGTAGATTATTATATGTTCGTGGCAGATGGCGTAGAGAAATTCAACATTATTCTCAACAATGGTAGCGGTGCACAGACTGGCGACATTACTGACATCACAGCTACAACATTCCTCTCATATGATGGTGGCTCTGGCTACAAGATTCTTACCGATATTCCTGTTCCTGATCCGAACCCGAATCCAAATCCAAATCCTGATCCAGAACCAGACCCAACACCTACCCCAAATCCAACTGGCAAGTTCTATGTTTACTTTGCCGCTCCTACATCATGGACAACTGTTAAGGCATGGGTATGGAACCACAATAATGGCGACGAGAACTATACTGGTGGCAATTGGCCAGGCGAGGATTGTGTAAAGACTTCTAACAAGTACAACGGTATGACCGTTTGGATGTGGGAGTATAAGGGCGACAAGACAGACATGCCTACAAACATCATCTTTAACAATGGTAGTGGCGAGCAGACCAAAGACCTCGACTATCAGAACGGCAAGTGCTACGACTTCAATGGCGTTAATGGTTCAATCAACATCACAACAGCCATCAAGGGCATCAACGCAGCAGCCAAGACAATGGTTAAGGTTTACACACTCAACGGCGAATGTGTTGCTGTACTGTCCGACCTCAACTCGGCAACCTACACTCTCCGTCCAGGTATCTATGTTGCCAACGGCAGAAAGTTTGTGATTCGCTAAAACTACTTAACCATTAATATTTAGAGAATATATTGTTTAGAGACAATAGGGACAATTCTTTGGTAAAGGTCTTTGCAGACCGTAGCCAAAACATAGAATTGTTTCTATTGTCTCTTTTCTTTTGCGTGTCAATATAAAAATTGAGTGAAAATCGTTGGCAGTCTCTCTTTTTATTCGTACTTTTGCCTTTAACAAATATGAAATGTAATTAATCTTACAAATACAGATAATGTTATGAAAGATATCGCATGGTCTGAGTTGTCGTTTGGCTATATGCCTACCGACTACAATGTTCGCTGTTGCTACCGCGACGGCAAGTGGGGCGAAATAGAGGTTTGCTCCGACGAGTACATAAAGCTGCACATGGCTGCAACATGCTTGCACTATGGTCAGGAAGCATTTGAGGGACTAAAGGCTTATCGTTGCCCCGATGGTAAAGTGCGCGTGTTCCGTGTAGAGGAGAACGCAAGTCGTCTGCAATCTACATGCCGTGGCATAATGATGCCAGAGGTTCCAACCGAACTCTTTGCCGAGATGGTTAAGAAGGTAGTGCGCCTAAACCAAGAGTATATTCCTACTTACGAGAGTGGCGCTACACTCTACATACGTCCGTTGCTCATAGGCACATCGGCCCAGGTAGGTGTGCATCCAGCTACAGAGTATATGTTCCTGATCTTCGTTACACCAGTAGGTCCTTACTTCAAGGGCGGTTTCTCAACCAACCCTTACGTCATCATGCGCGACTACGACCGTGCAGCTCCTCTGGGTACCGGTATATATAAGGTGGGTGGCAACTATGCAGCCAGCCTCAAGGCCAACTCTATTGCCCACGCTAAGGGTTATGCCAGCGAGTTCTATCTCGACTCAAAGGAGAAGAAGTATGTCGACGAGTGTGGCGCTGCCAACTTCTTCGGCATCAAGGACAATACATATGTAACACCAAAGTCTACATCAATCCTCCCTTCTATTACCAACAAGAGTCTTATGCAGATTGCCGAAGACCTGGGTATGAAGGTAGAGCGTCGACCAATTCCTGAGGAAGAACTCGACACATTCGAGGAGGCAGGAGCTTGCGGTACAGCTGCCGTTATCTCGCCAATATCTCATCTCGACGACCTTGAAACAGGCAAGGTGTACAACTTTGGCGATAAGCCAGGTCCATGGTCTACCAAGCTTTACAACACTCTGCGTGGCATTCAGTATGGCACAATAGAGGATAAGCACGGCTGGACAACTGTTGTTATTGAGTAACAGGCAGTTAAAAGGACCTTTAAAAGTAAAAAATAGTTAATGCGGGTGCAAATTTACGCTTGTATGTCATTGTATATGAAATAAAAAGCGTACCTTTGCACCCGCATTTTGCACAAATAACAATTTAATTCACAAAAGTTCTATGTATTTAGATCAGGCAAAAAAACAAGAGATCTTTGGACAGTACGGAAAGTCTAACACTGATACTGGTTCAGCTGAGAGCCAGATAGCATTGTTCTCATACCGTATTTCCCACTTGACGGAACATCTTAAGAAGAACCGTAAAGATTATACTACCGCACGTTCTTTGACACAGTTGGTAGGAAAGCGCCGCGCATTGCTCAACTACTTGTACGACCGCGACATCAATCGCTACCGTGCAATCATCAAGGCTCTCGGTCTGCGTAAGTAATCTACGCAAAGAGACTTTGAAGAAAAGTAGGGCAATTTGCAAAGAAAACGAAATCCCGAGGATTCAATTACGAATTCTCGGGATTTCTGCATTTAGGGGGACAGGAGAACATGAAAACTAAGACATAAGAACAAGAGGACATGAAAAACTAAGACATAAGAACATAAGAACATGAAAATCCTTGGAAGCGTGTGTTAAGACATAAGAACATGAAAAACTAAGACATAAGAACAAGAGGACATGAAAAACTAAGACATAAGAACAAGAAAACACGAAATCCTTAGTAGTCTAATTTTATGTTAATATTCTTTCTTATTTCATAAGTTATTTCTATCTTTGCATAGTGTAAGAAACAAAAACCGTGAAACATACGGTGAGAACACTACTAATTTACTAATCAAAATTTTTTAAACCTTATGAACAAAAGAACAGCCGCAACACTTGCGCTCTGTCTTTCGATGTCTGTTGCATCATATGGACAGAATCAAGCGAGCAAACATTCGGTTAAGGGCGTTGTGCTTGACGAAAAGGGAGAACCCGTAATCGGAGCAAGCGTAAAAGTTCCTGGCAGCAAGAATGGTACTGTTACCGACATTGACGGTAACTTCACACTCTCTGTTGCCAACGAGAATGCCACCGTAGAGGTGACTTATCTTGGCTACGACGCCCAGCGTGTTAAAGTGAGCAGCGGTAAGGCAGCTACAGTACGCCTGACACAAAACTCTCAAAATCTTAATGAAGTGGTTGTCGTAGGTTACGGCACCCAAAAGAAGGTGAACCTCACGGGTAGTGTGGCTTCAGTATCTTCAGACAAGCTGACCAACCGTGTAGAGTCGAATGTGCTTTCGGCCATTCAAGGTACAGTACCTGGTGTTACCATCATCTCGCGTCCAGGCTCTACTCCTTCCATCAACTTCCGTGGCCGTGGCAACCTTGGCACCTCAGAGCCTCTCTACGTAATCGATGGTGTTATTGCCGATGCCACATTCTTCCAGAACCTCGACCCCGAGAGCATCGAGTCTATCTCGTTCCTTAAGGATGCCGCTTCGTCGTCAATCTACGGTTCGCGTGCAGCCTATGGTGTTGTGCTCGTTACAACCAAGCAGGGCAAGAAGGAACGCATGTCTGTATCCTACAGCGGAATGGTTGGCGTAAAGACACCTACATATCTGCCCGACCTCATCAGCTCGTCCGAGTATGCCGAGCTTCTTAACGAGGCCATGTACAACCGCAATCCTACCGGAGGCAAAAATCAGGCTTATACAGCCGAGCAGATTGGATGGTTCAAGGACGGCAGCAAGCCCGACTACTATCCAAATACCGACTGGATGGACCTGACCATGGACAAGCACGTTGCCACAACACAGCACTCGCTCAACGTTAGTGGAGGTAGCGACAAGGTGCAGTATTATCTCGGTGGCGGCTACCAGTACAACGACAGCTTTGTACGTGGACGCAATAGCAACCGCTACAACTTCAACATGAGCCTGTCGTCTAAGGTAAACAATTGGCTGGCTGTAAACGGTAGTGCCAAGTACATACGCAATCAGAACGAAACAAACCAAGGTGTGCCCGACTTTACCAGCTTCTTGCTCGTGCCTTCTACCATGGTGGCAAAGCAGAGCAATGGCGAGTTTGGTAGCATTTCGGGTGGACAGCAGGCTACATTGGAGTTTATCAACAGAAACCCGCTGCGCAGACTTTCGAAGAAAGACTGGTCTAAATCAGCTTTCGAAAACTCGCTCTATAGCGTAGGCATGGACATCACACCATTGAAGGGACTTAAAATTTCGGCTTCGGGCTCTTACAAGCGCTACGAGTACAAGTATAAGAGCTACTCGGCCAAACAGGATGCTGTAAACAACTTCGAGTCGGGCAACCCGATATCAGGTACTTCGAGCGACGTCAACAAGATGAGTATGTCGTGGAGCAGCAGTTCGCGCCTGCAGACCAACCTCGTTGCCACCTACAACTTCAACATAGCCCAGGACCACTCGTTCACACTCCTTGCCGGTACATCATACGAGGACAACAAGTACGAGTCGCTCTCGGGCAGTCGCAAAAACTTCCCTACCGAGACATTAGAGAGCATGGGCGCTGGCTCGTCAGCACCAGAGGACATCTCTAACGGAGCCTCAATGAGCAACTACAAGCTTATGTCTTACTTCGGACGCATCAACTACTCGTTCAAGGACCGCTATTTGTTCGAAGCCAATGTGCGTACCGATGGCTCGTCACGCTTCTACAAGTCAGAGCGTTGGGGATGGTTCCCATCGTTCTCGGCAGGATGGCGTGTAAGCGAGGAAGAATTTATGAAGCCTATAACATGGATTAACAACCTCAAGATTCGCGCCTCTTACGGTACGCTGGGTAATATTAATAATGTGGGCAACTACGACTACTTCCAGCTCTACGACAAGTCGGGCAACTATGTGTTCGACAAGGTGCCTGTTGAGGGTATTGCCGAGTCGAAACCAGCCAACCGCACTCTTACATGGGAGAAGGTGGCTATTGCCGACGTTGGTGTAGACCTCGACCTCTTCGACAACCACCTGAGCGTTGTTGCCGACTACTATGTTAAGAAGACCAGCAACATTCTTCTGGGCTACAACGTGCCTGTAGAGACCGGCATTACACAGGCTCCGTCGCAGAACGTGGGCAAGGTTAAGAACACAGGTTTCGAAATGGCTGTTACCTACCGCAACAAGATCAGCGATTTCCGCTACGAGGTTACAGGCAACATCTCGTTCAACAAGAACAAGATTGAGGACCTCTCTGGCTCTGACAACATGATTCAGAATGGAGGCGACAAGATTAGATACATTCTTAAGGAGGGCGAGTCTATCGGTTCGTTCTACGGTTACAAGACCGCCGGATTGTATACACAGAAGGAGATTGACGAGGGCCACTACTACACACTCGGCCGTAAGCCTAATGCCGGAGACATCAAGTATGTGCCACAGCGCGACAATGTGGAGTGGGGATCGGCTATTACCGACGAAGACCGCACCATCATAGGCTGCGACGTGCCTAAGTTCACCTACGGACTTAACCTCAACCTCGGCTACAAGGACTTCGAGCTTTCGCTCTTCGGACAGGGCGTGGCTGGTGCCAAGGTAGCGTTCGAGTCAGAGCAGGTATGGGCATTCTTCCTCAACTCCAACCCGCGCAAGTTCCACCTTGGACGTTGGACCGAGGCTAACCCTAACCCTAACGCCAACTATCCAAGAATTTATGGTGGTGTGTCGCAAGATACATACAACCAGAACTTCTCCGACCGCCAGTTGTTCAGCGCCAACTATTTCCGCATCAAGACCATCACCCTCGGCTATCGCTTGCCGCGCACATTGGTCAACCGCATTGGCTTGAACTCTGTCAAGGCTTTCGTTACAGGCGAGAACCTCTTCACATTCAGAGGCGACAACATCATGAAGGACTTCGACCCAGAGTCGGTTTCAGGTCGTTCGGTTTCGGCGCTTGGCGAAAAGTCAATCGCTTTCGGTTTAAATGTTGAATTCTAAAAAAAAGAGTAAAAGTTATGAAGACTAAATATATCAAACATTTGGCTGTATTGGGAATGTTGACGCTTGGCGTATCATCATGCGACCTTGGCGTTGTTCCGCCAGACGCTATCTCGGCCGATAGCTATTGGAAGACCGAGCAGGACGCCTGGTATGCCATGAACGAAATATATGCTAACGGAATGCCCGATTTTATCGATGGCATCTCCGACGAGATGTATACCGACAACGCCCACAGCCACAAGCCATGGGAGGGCCCGTTCGAGGCTTTCCAGCAGGGTGGCGTTACAGCAGGCGATGGTGCAGGCAGCTACAACTATACCACCATTCGCCTTGCCAACAACTATATTGCCAACGTAGACCGCTGCTCGATGAGCGACGAGCTTAAGGAGCGCACCAAGATGGAGGCACGCTTCTTCCGTGCATGGAGCTATTACAATATGGTAATCAAGTTTGGCGGTGTGCCTCTTGTTACCGACGTTATGGAGTACAACGCTCCAAACGTGGCGCGCGACGACGCCCAGAAGGTTAAGGACTTTGTGCTAACCGAGCTGGGCGAGATAGCCAAGAAGCTGCCCGAATCTTATCCTGGCGGCTCTAAGCTTAACGAGACAGGCCGCGTTACACGCTACGCAGCACTTGCCTTGCGCACACGTGCAGCACTTGCTTTCGGCAATTATACCGAGGCTGAGGCTTCTGCCAAGGAGCTCATCGGCTCAAACAAGTTCAAGCTCTACAAGGTTACATCCTTGACCCCTGCCCAGGAGCTCGAGGCCAACGAGATGACACAGTTTGTAGACTTTGCAAGCCTGGGCATCGACAAAGACAAGTTTGTCAAGGGCATCTTCAGCTACGGAGGCATCTGGCAGAACGACAACGGCAACGTGAGCGACCCTGAGGTTATCCTTGCACACGAGCACACCACAGGTTCCAACAGCGTAGACTGGGCACGCTACCAGTACGCCCGCCCGTCGCAGCTTGTCAAGGGCTACTCGTCTTACGAGCCGCTTGCCGAGCTTGTTGAGGCCTACTGGAACGCCGATGGCAAGACAATGCCAGCAAAGGTGGATGTAGACGTAAACAAGGCCAACTACGACAAACTTTATGCCAAGGTTAGCGGTCTCGACCAGAAGGGCTACATTGCCAAAGTGCCTACACTCGACCTCAAGGACGACGCCTACATGCAGCAGTTCCGCAATCGCGACAGCCGTCTCTATGCCTCAATACTCTTCCCGTTCAAGGGTTGGCACGAAACCGATTTCGGCACATTCTACTATCGTTGGAATCCGGCATGGGCTGGCAAAGACGGCAACGAGTCGTGGACAGGCTTCAGCTTCCGCAAGCTTGTGTCTGTACGTCCTTACGACACCGGCTGGGGCGAGAACTATAGCTACGACGACTTCCCCGTATTGCGTTACGCCGAGGTGCTCATCTCTGCTGCCGAGGCTCACATCATGAACACAGGCTACGACGCCACAGCCCAGGGCTGGCTCAACCAGTTGCGCGACCGTTGCGGTATGCCTAACGTTCCTACATCGTTTGCCTCAAAAGAGGCTGCGCTCGACTTTGTGCGCAACGAGCGTCGTATAGAGCTTGCTGGTGAGGGGCAGCGTTTTGCCGACATGCGCCGTTATGGCAACGAGTATTGCGCCAAGGTAATGACTGGCACATCTTACGGCATCAACAAGTATGTGGTTGTAAAGAAGAATTGGGAGAGCAAGAACATGCTGTTCCCAATCCCAACATCCGCACGCGACCTCAACCCGCTGCTTGAGCAGAATCCGGGTTACTAATCGCCTTGTTTCTCTTTTTTAGTTCTGCTACAAACAGGAGATAATATATATTTGAGAGGGTGGCCCCTGAGAGAGAATAGACGGCAACATGCATGTCGAAGCTCTCTTAGGGGCTTTTTTCAATTTCCCTTTTTCTTAATCGCCTCCAAATCCACGCTAATGATAACGTTGCCTAGACCCTCAAGCTGCACCTTGTAGCCGTTCAATAGCTGCTCGCGCACACAGCTGGCCACATCGGCAAACACGCACTTGTCCCGTCGTCATTTTCGTGCGACTATTGTCGTGGTCCATTTACATTATACTCGAGGCGTCTTTCGAGTAATGGCATTGGCCAGAGCGTGTAGTCGCGTGTGAGCAATCCGCTTGTGGATGGACGTTGGACATGTGCCCGTTGGATTGCATGTGCAAAGTTAATACATCCCAAAACATCAATCATACGATTGAGTACGATACGTGCGATTGAGTACGATTCAGTACGATTTTGTTTTGTAAGACATAAGAACGTGGTTTTATTTAGACAGAAGAACAAGAGAACATGTTTTTGAAAGACATGAGAACAGAAGAACATTTTTTTTATTAAGACAAGAGAACATGAGAACAAGAGGACTCTTTCCAGCGCCACTATCAGCCACGAGATTTGCCAACATTCTGCACATTTCCTTCCAACTTTTGTCCGGATACATGAATTCGGCTCCGCTTACGTGTGCGCCAAGGATAGGGAAAGCATTGGGACGATGGGCTGGTGCATGTCTTTTGAGACTTGCGAGAGCAAAAGTGCCACGTTTTCGAGTCCGCGACCGAGTTTTGGCATCTTCGGAGCGGTGATTTTACTGATATCGTGCTTCATATTCTTCTTGTCGTTTAAAGATTAAACTCTTGATAATGAGCCTTTTAGAGGGAAGAGGGTGCGTTCCCGTTCCAGTTGTTCCAGTTGTTCCAATTAATGTTTGCAGTATGCGCGTTCTTGTTTTCTTATATATAACTACTTAATAATCAATTAATTAGATAGTCTATAAAGAGGGGTGTCGCATGTGGATATAGTATTTGGAACAATTGGAACAACTGGAACTGGAACGCTAATCACGTGATTAATTTCTGGCGTCTTTTTACCTTCCCAGCCACTTCACCTCTCCTAGGCCCTTGTCGGCGCAGCATCTTACGGCCAGTCGAATCTCGTTTCTCACTCCTTCGGCAGTCGCTATTCATCAGGAACATTGGTTGTCGTTCCTTGAAATTGAACCTGATGTGTCCGTCTCTCGGTCGATAGGTAAAGGTTATTAATGTGTTACGGGATGTTAGTAGGGATAAAAAAAGTCTGCGTTCAGTTTATTGACGCAGACTTTTTTTGTGTCCAATCTTCTCAGCAGGCAAAGGGCCGAGCCAATCATAGCCAACCCCGCTATCCACGAAATGGCGGCACAGGCGGCAATGCCGAGCTGCTGGGTGAATCCCGCCACAACGAATGTTAGGAACGACACAAGGGCTACGGTTAGGGCGTAGGGCAACTGCGACGACACGTGGTGAACGTGCTTGCACTCGGCACCAGCCGATGCCATGATGGTGGTGTCGGATATGGGCGAGACGTGGTCGCCGCAAATGGCACCCGCCATACATGCCGATATGGAGATGATGCGCAGCGGGGCTGCAGCCGGAAACACGGCGATGCAAATAGGTATAAGAATGCCGAATGTTCCCCACGACGTGCCTGTGCCCATCGACATGCTGTACAATATGGCGCCCAGCACAATGCCAATGAACAGCGACGAGTATACATCCTTGGTCTTGAGCGCCAACGCAATGGCAACGACTGGAGGAAGAAGAGACCATACGGTCCCGATGAAATTGAAATCCATAATCTGTTTTTATGCTTGTTTTTTGGGGGATTCATCCTTAATGCGTAGCGAAGAATCCTGTGTTTTCGGGTTGCAAAGGTAAGGCTTTATTGGTATATGTGAGAATAATTAGTAGGCAAACTCTTCGTCAAATCGTTTAAAAGTTGTACTTTTGCGATTGACAAACATTATTTATTAACCAAACCACTAAACAAACATAGCATATGGTTATTTGCGATTTGAAAGACAGCGCACGCTTAGAGGCGCTTCATCCATTGTTCAAGATGGCGTTCGACTATCTTAAGAGCCACAACTTCCTCGAAATGCCCCTGGGCAAGATAGAGATAAAGGGCGACGAGCTGTTTATAAACAATGCCGAGTCGGAACTTAGAACCAAGGAGGCGCAGCAGCTGGAGATGCACCGCCGCTACATCGACATACATGTGCCGCTCGACGGCGAGGAGATTATAGGCTGGACTCCAACAGCCGACCTTGATGAGGCCGACACAACCAAGCCTTACGACGAGGCTAAGGACGTGGCTAAGAGCAAGGGGCCTGTGCACACCTACTTCGTGGTTCGCCCGGGACAGATGGTTATCGACTGGCCTGAGGATGCCCATGCCCCGATAATAGGCGAGGGCAAGCTGCGCAAGGCTATTGTTAAGATTAAGCTGTAAGGAGAGAGAAGGGGGTGTGGCTTCTGCTTGCAACACTCCTCTCTTGTAAGCAATCAGTTTTTTTTTAACGTTCAATTATATTCCTTCCCCTCTCAATTATGCTTTCCTTTGCCATTAACCTAATACGCTAAAAAAAGGAACAAACGATGAGACACATTAAGCTACACCAATATGTTTTTGCCGCGACAGCCATTTGGCTGCAGGCCACCGTATCTGCCACGGCGCAGGTACAGGAGTTGCATGTGCAACGCGACACCATCCCTACTTATTTGAAGCTACAGAACAAGGGTATTGTGAACAATGCCCTCGACGTACTTAACGGCAACGCGGCGGGTCTTAGCGTTACGTCGAACGGCATGGACCGCATGGCGCAGCTGTCGTCGGTACGTGTGCGCGGCACCACCTCTATAGTTGGCGGCAACGACCCGCTTGTGATTATAGACGGTGTGACGAGCGACATAGCCACCCTGTCTACCATCTATCCAGCCGACATAGAGAGTTTTGCCGTGCTTAAGAATGCGGCAGAAACGGCTCTGTATGGCTCGCGCGGAGCGTCGGGTGTGATAGAGGTGAAGACCAAGAAGGGCACGGGCAAGGGCTTCCAGATATCCTACGAGACGAATGTGGGCGTAGAGGCGATGTCGAAGAAGCTGGAAATGCTGTCGGCAAGCGAGTATCTTGCTGCGGCGCAGAGGCTGGGCGTTCATGCCAACAACGGCGGCTACAACACCAACTTCTACGACGTAATAACGCGAACGGGATTTGTGCAGAACCATTATCTGGCATTCAGCGGAGGCTCGGAGAAGTCGAACTATCGCGCCTCGTTTGGCTACATCGACCACAACACCATAATAAAGACCAAGGACTACAACAACTTTGTGGCGAAGATAGACGTAACGCAGCACGCCTTCGACAACCGCCTGACGGGCGACTTTGGCGTGTTTGGCTCTACGTACAAGAACAACGACATCTTCGACTCGCAGATGTTGTTCTACTCGGCTGCCTGCCAAAACCCAACTTATCCGGCTGGGCGCGACGCCAATGGCAATTGGACCAAGAATGGGTCGGCCTACCGCATCAATCCGCCAAGCGCCGTGCTTGCCGAACGCAGCGACCAAAGAGAGATGTACTTCAACACGCACATGCGACTGGTTTACAACCTGGCACCGTGGCTTAAGCTGTCAGCATTCGGCAGCTATTCGTATACGTCGAACGAGAACTCTGAGTTTTGCCCCACATGGGTGTGGGCACAGGGCAACGTGTATCGTGGCGAATTTAAGAAGCAGGAATATCTTGGCAACGTGTCGCTCAACTTCGACCGCAGTTGGGGTGGGCACGCCCTGACGGCAGGATTGTCAACCGAGTATCATTATCTGGAGAAGACAGCCTTTTGGACACGCGCCAAGGGCATTACAACCAACGCCTTTGGCTACGACAACATTGGTGCCACAGCGTCGCGCCCATACGGAGCTACGGGCAGCACGTACGAGGACCAGTCGCTGGCGTCGGTTATGGCCAATGCCTCTTACACCCTATATAATAAGTATACATTGGCCCTGACAATGCGTGGCGACGGATCGTCGATGGTGGGCGACGACAACACCTGGGGCTTCTTTCCGTCGGTTTCGGCAGAATGGAACGTAAAGAAGGAGCGTTTCTTGCAAGGATTCAAGGGCATAAGCACCCTGAAACTGCGTGCCGGATATGGACGATCGGGCAATTTGGGCGGAATATCGGCCTACACCACAATGGACAACGTGCAGCAGACAGGCATAGTGCCAGTGAACAATACGCCAACCGTAACGCTGGGCATGATACGCAACAACAACCCCGACCTGAAGTGGGAGACAAAGTCGACATTCAATATAGGCGGCGAAATAGGATTGTGGAATAACCGACTGATGCTGACGGCCGAATATTACTACTCGAAAACCACAGATATGCTGTACGCCTACGACGTGCCTGTGCCGCCCTTTGCCTACGACAAGCTGCTTGCCAACATAGGCTCGATGTCTAACCAGGGACTTGAGATAGGATTCTCGATAGCGCCTGTGCAGACAAAGGACTGGGACCTGAACGTGAGCATGAACCTGTCGTTGCAGAAGAACAAGCTGCTGTCGCTATCGGGCAACTACAACGGCATGAATATGTCGGCTGCCAACATCACGGCCATTGGCTCTATCGACGGAGCAGGACAGAATGGAGGCGACAACAACCATGTGCTCTACCAGATTGTGGGACAGCCCTTGGGCGTGTTCTATCTGCCCCATTGCACCGGACTGTACAAGGACGAGCAAGGAACGATGAAGTACAAGATAGCCGACCTAAACAACGACGGCAACATCGACTTTGGCGACGGAGGCGACCGACGCGTGTGCGGACAGGCTACGCCTAAGGCTATGCTCGGATCGAACATCTCGCTGCGCTACAAGGACTTCTACGTGTCGATGCAAATGAATGGAGCCTTCGGACACAAGATATTCAACGGCACATCGCTTGCCTACAACAATATGTCGTCGTTCCCCGTGTACAACGTGCTAAAAGGGGCGCCCCAACGCAACATCGTAGATCAGAATGTGTCTGACTATTGGCTTGAGCGTGGCGACTACCTAAACCTTGAATATCTCACCATTGGCTACAACGTGCCTGTAAAGAGCCGTGTGGTAAGCTCGCTACGCGTGTCGTGTAGCGTGAACAACCTTGCTACCATAACATCGTACAGCGGACTGACACCAATGATAAACTCGTATGTGATGAACTCGTCTATGGGCATCGACGACAAGCGATGCTATCCGCTGTATAGAACCTACTCTGTAGGAGTGAGCGTGCAGTTTTGATGAAATTTTCTTAAACGAAATCGTTAGTTTATGAACAAATGGTTTAAAATTTTTTATATATTCTTGGTTCTTTGTCTCTCCTCGTGTCTTGACGAGACCCCCAAGGACCAGATGCCGGAGTCGGGTATTTACGACTCTGCTAACAGCTTGTATGTCAACGCCGTTGCTTCGCTCTACAATTATGTGGGAGCACATGAGGAGGGCGAGGGCCTACAAGGCACATGCCGTGGCGTATACGACTACAACACCCTGACCACAGACGAGGCTATAATGCCTATACGTGGTGGCAACTGGTACGACGGTGGATTGTGGAAGAATATGTACGATCATACATGGACCTCTACCGATACCGACCTGTACAACGTGTGGAAATATCTGTACAAGGTGATAGTGCTGTCTACTAAGTCGCTTGAGACGATTGACCAACACAAGGCTCTGCTAACGGCCAGGCAGCTTGAGGAGTACAAGGCCGAGGTGCGTGCCGTAAGGGCAATGTTCTACTATTATGCCATGGACATGTTTGGACGTGTGCCTATAGTTCAATCGTCTACACAGAATACGGCCGACATACAGCAAAGCAACCGCAGCGAGGTGTGGAGCTATATAGTTAAGGAGCTGCAAGCCACGGCTCCGCTTCTGCCCAACGAGCACAGCAATCTGCAAGGCAACTATTATGGCAGGCTTACACGCCCCGTGGCTTGGTTTCTGCTTGCCAAACTATCGCTTAATGCCGAGGTTTATACGGATGACAATTGGACAGATGAGTGGCGCCCGCAAGGCAAGACCATTATGCTGGATGTGGACGGAACGAGGATGAACGCATGGCAGGCTTGCATACACTATTGCGACTTGATAGCCAATGCCGGATACGAGCTGGAGCCCGACTATACAAAGAACTTTGCCGTGCACAACGAAAACTCAAAGGAGAACATCTTTACTATCCCCTTGGACAAGATGTTGTATACAAACGAGTTTCACTATCTGTTTCGCTCGCGCCATTATGCCCACGGCGGAGCCTATGGCGGAGCGTCGGAGAACGGCACATGTGCCACTCTGCACACAATGTCTGTATACGGATACAACACGGCATCGGCCGACAAGCGTCTGGACATGAACTTCTATACGGGTAGGGTAGTGGTAGACGGCAACGAGGTGAAGCTGGACGACGGCACGCCCCTGGAATACATGCCCCTGGCCGTGGAACAGAATCTGACGGCAAGCAAATATATAGAGACTGCCGGAGCGCGTATGAAGAAGTACGAGGTGGACCGCACGGCTTATTCGGACGGCAGAATGCCCGACAACGACATCGTGCTGTATCGTTATGCCGACGTGCTGCTGATGAAGGCAGAGGCTAAGGTAAGGAATGGAGAGAATGGCGACGGCGAACTGAACGAGGTGCGTGCACGCGTGGGAATGAATACGCTGGCGGCAACTCTCGACAATATACTTGACGAGCGCCTAAGAGAACTTGTGTGGGAAGGCTGGAGACGACAGGACATGATTAGATTTGGAACCTACAACAAGACGTACGACATCCACACCCCATCCGAGGCCGACAAGAAAGGCTGCACCATCGTGTTCCCCATACCCGAGAAGGTGAGGGAGCTGAATAAGAATATTAAGCAAAACGCTGGATATTAGTATTAAATGTTGTATTTTTATACGTGTTAGTAATATATCGTAAGGAAAGTGGGTAATTTTCTAGTAAATTGTTGCTGTGTTTAATTTATTTTGTATACTTTTGCAATACAAATAAGCGTTTGCATGATTTGTAAGCATTTTTGCAATATAAGTAAACATAAAATAGTTGATTATGAAAAAAACTTTACTCTCTGCAGCATTATTCGCTGCTTGTGTTGCCGCATCGGCACAGAAAATTACCTACGTTCCTTACACAGACAACCCTTTTTTGACTGGTACAACAATATCTGAGAACGGACGCTATTTGGCTGGACCAGATATTGAGGGACGCGTGTTTATATACGACAAGGAAACAGGCAAGCTAAAGATGTTTCAGTCGCCAAGTCTTGACGACGAGAATGCGGGTATTGAAGCTTGGGCCGACATCCGCTCGGTAACCAACGATGGTGTGGGCTATGGCGACGTGGACGCCAAGTCGACAAAGTTTGACTTTGCTACAGGCAAGTACGAGTATTTGTTGGACGAGAGTGTTGAAGACTATTCGCTGGTTCACTATGCGACAGCCGACGGCAAGTTTAATTGTGGCGTGACCTACAACGACGCCTATATCCAGCATCCGTATGTGATGAAGGACGGCAAGATGAGCTATCTGCCCGAGTTAACCGACGAGTGGACTGGATACGAGACAAATGGCTTTATAGCCAATGGCGCCAACAAGGATGGTTCGGTTATTATGGGTAGTGTAATCGACAACTTTGCCTCGTATCCATTGATAGTATGGACACAGAACCGTGACGGCCAGACCTATTCGGTTTCGCAGTTGAGCAAGCGATTCTTTGACGGCAGCATCGATTTAGACGGAGTTCAGCCTTACGATATATTTACCGGATCGGCAATTAGCTCCAACGGCAAATGGATAGCTGTGTCGTACCACAAGAAGATGGTGGATGCCGACTCTGAGGATGCCAACCTTATCGGACGATACAATGTGGAGACCGACGTGTTTGACACACTTACATGTCCAAATGCAAGTGCAGACCTTGCCTATTATGCCACCTCTGTGACCGACGACGGCACAATATTGGGTATAGCTGAGGTTGGAGGGTCGTCGCGCAACGCTGTAATCTGCAAAGCAGGCGAAACGGAGTTTAAGAATTTGTCGGCTGTTTATCCAACAATTACCGATTTTTCTGCAATGGAGACCAACGGCTTTTTACAGGCCAATAGCATTACACCCGACGGACGCTACATTGTAGGCTATGGCTATAAGGACTATGACGACGAGAACTATTGCTTTGCCACATGGTGTCTGGACACACAGGCCGAAGCTACTGGTGTAGAAGGTGTGGCCGACGCAAGCAAGCAGTCGAAGGTAGTGGCTTCTTATGCAGTAGACGGCAAGAAACTAAACCGTCCTACCATGCGCAACGAGCTTGTCATCAACCGTTTTGCCAACGGCAAAGTGAAAAAGATGGTGAAGTGAAAACATGCGCCAAAGTGTACTAAGAATGAAAAATCCTAAAATGTACACAAAAAAATACCGTGAAATAGGTATAGTATAATTCTTTTTTTGTAATTTTGTAAACGTTAATGAGTAGGGTGTCTATACCTTATTATATATAAGGTACAGCCCCCTCTCGTTTATAAGATGAATTTTCATTAATAATTTATTTTATTATACCGATTATGATTTATTCAAAAGAAGTAGACAACATGTGCGTTGTCGCAAAGGGTCCAAACCACGGACCGGCTCCAATTCCTGAAGAGGGAAAATGGATTTATGCCAAGGAGATTAAGGATATTTCTGGTTATACTCACGGTGTGGGTTGGTGTGCTCCTCAGCAGGGTGCCTGCAAGCTGTCTTTGAACGTAAAGGACGGCGTTATCCAGGAGGCTCTTGTTGAGACTATCGGTTGCACCGGTATGACTCACTCAGCAGCTATGGCTTCTGAGATTCTCCCAGGTAAGACAATCCTTGAGGCTCTGAATACCGACCTTGTTTGCGACGCTATCAACACAGCTATGCGCGAGCTCTTCCTCCAGATTGTTTACGGACGTACACAGAGCGCATTCTCTGAGGGTGGTCTTGTAATCGGTGCTGGTCTTGAGGACCTTGGCAAGGGTCTTCGCTCACAGACAGGTACTCTCTACGGTACTGTAGCTAAGGGTACACGCTACTTGGAGCTGACAGAGGGCTACATCACAAAGCAGTTCCTCGACAAGGACAATCAGGTTTGCGGTTATGAGTATGTTCACCTCGGCAAGATGATGGAAGCTATCAAGAACGGTATGGACGCTAACGAGGCTGTGAAGAAGTTCACTGGCTCTTACGGTCGTACAACTGCCGAGCAGGGTGTTGTTAAAGCAATTGATCCACGTAAAGAATAATAAGGAGATACAGATATGATTAGAAAAGTAAGTTACGAAAGTCAGGAACGTCGCGAGAAGCAGGTTCTTGCTGCTCTTAATGCTAACGGTATTCAGAGCTTGGAAGAGGCTAATCAAATCTGCGAGGACGCAGGTGTTGACCCTTATCAGATGTGTGAAGATACTCAGCGTATCTGCTTCGAGAACGCTAAGTGGGCGTATGTAGCTGGTGCTGCTATCGCTATCAAGAAAGGTGCTAAGACTGCTGCTGATGCAGCTGAGGCTATCGGTATCGGTTTGCAGGCTTTCTGCATCCCTGGTTCTGTAGCTGACGACCGTAAGGTTGGTCTCGGTCACGGTAACTTGGCTGCTCGTTTGCTCCGTGAGGAGACTCAGTGCTTCGCTTTCTTGGCTGGTCACGAGTCTTTCGCTGCTGCTGAGGGTGCTATCAAGATTGCTGAGATGGCTAACAAGGTTCGCAAGAACCCATTGCGCGTTATCTTGAACGGTCTTGGTAAGGATGCTGCTCAGATCATCAGCCGCATCAACGGTTTCACATACGTACAGACAAAGTTCGACTACTACACAGGTGAGTTGAAGGTTGTTAACCGCATCGCTTACAGCGACGGTCCACGTGCTAAGGTTAACTGCTATGGCGCTGACGACGTTCGCGAGGGTGTTGCTATCAACTGGAGCGAGGATGTAGATGTATCTATCACTGGTAACTCTACCAACCCTACACGTTTCCAGCACCCAGTAGCTGGTACATACAAGAAGGAGCGTATTGCTGCTGGTAAGCCATACTTCTCAGTAGCTTCTGGTGGTGGTACAGGCCGTACATTGCACCCAGATAACATGGCTGCAGGTCCTGCTTCTTACGGTATGACTGATACTATGGGTCGTATGCACTCAGACGCTCAGTTCGCAGGTTCTTCTTCAGTTCCTGCTCACGTAGAGATGATGGGCTTCCTCGGTATGGGTAACAACCCAATGGTAGGTGCTTCTGTAGCTATCGCCGTTGCTATCGACCTTGCCCTCAACAAGAAGTAATTGATAATATAATCAGTTATTAAATACATTTCCTCCATAATCATTCGTGGTTATGGAGGATTTTTTTGTTGGATTTTTTCTACCAAATATAAGTGTTGTTTGCCTTAATTTGCTTAATTTTGCGCTTTACAATCAAATACAATTCATTAGATGATACAAGAATATCAAATTCGTGTGCTGCCCGTTGTTGCCTCGCACGAACAGAATATACGTCAGTATGTGGCCGATGAGAAGGGTATTGACGCGCGTACAATAAATGCTGTGCGCGTGTTGAAGCGCAGCATAGATGCCCGCCAGCGCACAATATTCGTAAACCTTACGGTAAGGGTGTACATCAACGAAATGCCACAGGACGAAGAGTATGTAAAGACTGAGTATAGCGACGTAAGCTCGAAGCCGGCCGTTATTGTTGTGGGCGAGGGACCAGGTGGATTGTTTGCCTCGTTGCGACTTATCGAGTTGGGGCTGCGCCCTATTGTGCTTGAGCGTGGCAAGAATGTGCGCGAACGTAAGATCGACCTTGCCAATATTGGCAAGACACAACGCGTGGACCCCGAAAGCAATTATTGCTTTGGAGAGGGTGGAGCAGGTGCCTACTCGGACGGCAAATTGTACACACGCTCGAAGAAACGCGGCAACATAGAGAAGATACTTAATGTGTTCTGCCAGCATGGCGCTTCAACCTCAATACTTGCCGATGCCCATCCGCATATTGGTACCGACAAGCTGCCTAAGGTAATCGAGAACATGCGTGAGACAATAATAAGATGTGGCGGCGAGGTTCACTTCCAAACCAAGATGACACGTCTGTTGATAAATGCCGACACAGTTGTGGGAGCCGAGGCTGTGAACCTGAAGACAGGAGTTGAGGAGACTTATCGCGGCCCGGTTATTCTTGCTACGGGCCATTCGGCTCGCGACGTGTACAGATACCTTGCCGAGGCAAAGGTGGAAATTGAGGCAAAGGGAATAGCCGTAGGTGTGCGCCTTGAGCATCCGTCGCAGCTTATAGACCAGATACAGTATCACTCGAAGCAAGGCAGAGGCAAGTATCTGCCAGCTGCCGAATATAGCTTTGTAACACAGGTTGACGGGCGTGGTGTCTACTCGTTCTGCATGTGTCCAGGAGGTTTTGTCATTCCGGCAGCAACGGATAAGGAGCAACTTGTGGTAAACGGTATGAGTCCAAGCAATAGAGGCACACAATGGTCAAACTCGGGTATGGTTGTAGAAACACGTCCAGAGGATGTGGGAGGCGACGAGAACGATCCGCTGCGCGTGATGCACTTTCAAGAGAAGCTTGAGCGTGATTGCTGGCAGCAGGCCAATATGAAGCAGACAGCCCCAGCACAACGTATGGCTGACTTTGTGAACGGTCGTCTTTCGTACGACTTGCCTAAGAGCAGCTATGCTCCAGGACTAATTTCGTCGCCATTGCACTTCTGGATGCCTAAACAGATAAGCCGACGCTTGCAGGAGGGATTCAAGAAGTTTGGTAAGATGAGCCACGGATTTCTGACAAACGAGGCTTTGATGATAGCCACGGAGACTCGTACATCGGCTCCGGTACGTATTGTGCGCGACCGTGAGACGTTGCAGCATGTGCGCATACACGGACTCTTTCCGTGTGGCGAGGGAGCTGGATATGCTGGTGGCATTGTATCGGCTGGCGTTGATGGCGAGCGATGTGCTGAGATGTGCGCAGAATATGTAGGCGCGCTATAATATATAGAAAACGTCCATTACACGTGATTGAATCCTAATACGTGTAATGGACGTGTTTTTTTCGGGAGTGGTATAATAACCATGCATTGGCATGAGCGATGAATTGCGACTTTTATATTACCGGAGCAAGCAGATGAGCAAACCATCCTACAAAGCGCTGCCATGGTGTGCGGAACTTTAGCCACCTTTGCTGCGTAAGTTTGAAGCTGCGGTTCTTGTCGCGCTCAAACATCTTGGACAATTGGGCTGTGGTGCACGGGTCTATGATGACGGCGTTCTCCTCGTAGTCGAAGCTAAGACTGCGCGAATTGAGGTTGGCGCTGCCCACAGTGCAGAAGCGCCCGTCAACCATTATAATCTTGGTGTGATGAAAGCCTGGCTCGTAAATATAAATGTGCGCGCCTCGCTTCATTAGCTTGTGCACATTGTAGAAGACACAGTCGGGCGTTAGTGGAATGTCGCTATGTGCCGACACCATAATCTCTACCTTAACGCCACGCTTAATAGCCTGTTTAAGGGCCTTCTTCAGTTTATGGTTTAGCGTGAAGTAGGGATTAACAATCTTAATGCTGTCTTTAGCGTTGTTGATGGCGTTGTTGTAAAACGTGCGTATAATCTTGTTTGTGGTGTGTGGCTCGCGGTTTATTATGCCCACCATCTTGTGTCCGGCAGTATTGCATGTGTCCGGCTTCAGGCCTTCGAAATGGTGCAAGCCATGTTTGTCGCGATAGTACTTGTCTCCATGAATGTTCTGTTTGGCCGTCTTGTTCCATATTCGCAAAAAGATATCCTGAAGAGTGTTTACCTCGGAGCCTTCTATACGGCAATGCATGTCGCGCCATTCGCCCACCTGTTTTGTACCCTTGATGTAGTAGTCGGCCACGTTCATTCCGCCTGTATAGGCAATCTGTCCGTCAATGATTACGATTTTGCGGTGGTCGCGGTGCCACACATGGTTGACCCAAGGAAATCGCACTGGGTCGAACTCGTATATTTCTATTCCCCGTGAGCGTATGTCATTAAGGTGGCGCTTGCGCAAGGGACGGTTGTTGGAGTCGTTTCCGAAACCGTCGAACAGCGCTCTAACCTCAACACCCTCTTTAGCCTTCTCGGCCAGGATGTCGAAGAGTAGTGATGCAATAGAGTCGTTTCTGAAGTTGAAGTACTCCAAGTGTATGCTGCTGCGTGCCTGTCGTATGGCGCTGAACATATCGTCAAACTTCTCTTGTCCGCTCATCAGCAGCGTTACGCTGTTGTCGTGCGAGAAGCTTATGCCCTCCTTACGAAGTCGACTGACGATAAGCGAATCGCTTGTTTGGGCAGACGCTTCGCCCACGATGCCGAGACAGGCTATAAGGCAGATTAATAAAGTTTTTAATCTCATATCTGTTTTTCTACACCATACAGCGGTAGTGGTCTACAATGCCAAGTAGGTGCAACTGCTCGTCTACCACAAGTACAGAGTGAATCTTGTATTTGCTCATAATCTTTTGTATCTCGCTAATCTTGGCTGTAGGTGCAACCATCTTAGGCGAGCATGTCATGATGTCGCTTACTGGGCGGTCGAAGAAGTTTTCGCGCCACTTCTCCATAGCACGACGCAGGTCGCCGTCAGTAATCAGGCCAATAACCTTGTCGTTCTCAATAGCCACACCCATACCCATCTTGCCTTTGCTAACCTCAAGAATAGCGTCGCCCAAAGGCATGTCCTTAGATATAACAGGCATGTCGTCGCTCTTCATCACGTCGGCTGCGGTGGTAAGCAGACGCTTGCCAAGAGATCCGCCAGGATGGAATTGTGCAAAGTCGCGAGGTTTGAAGTCGCGTACCTTCATAAGGGCAATAGCCAATGCGTCGCCCATAGCAAGTGTTGCAGTTGTGCTGCTTGTAGGTGCAAGGTTTAGCGGGCAAGCCTCCTTCTCAACACGAATGTTGATGTGGGCTGTAGAGTATTTGGCAAGTAGCGAGTCGGGATTGCCACTCATGCCAATGATAGGAATCTCCATATGTAGCACCATTGGTATGAAGCGTAGAAGCTCGTCGGTCTGACCAGAGTTGCTTATGGCAAGCACCACATCGTCCTTGGTCATTACGCCAAGGTCGCCATGAAACACGTCGAGTGGATTGATGAAGAACGACGGTGTGCCTGTAGACGACAGCGTGGCTGCTATCTTTGCGCCTATGTGTCCGCTCTTGCCCACACCTGTTACAATAACCTTGCCGTGGCAATGGTAAATCAGTTCAACCGACTTCTCGAAGTTGTGGTCGAGTTGAGGTATGAGGTCGGTCAAGGCTTTAGCCTCGTCGTTGATGCATTGAATTGCATATTCGTTGACGTGCTTAAGACGTTCGGTTGCAATCTCGTTCTTATCGGTTGATGTTTCGTTCATAATAGTTTTGTTATAAGTTCTTCAAGTTTGTCAAGATACAGCATGTTAGGTCCGTCGCTCAAGGCGTGGTCGGGGTCGGGATGCACCTCGAAGAAGTAGCCATTTGCACCAAAAGCTTTGGCGGCAAGAGCCATGTTAGGTACAAAACGGCGGTCGCCTGATGTCTTGCCTCCACCTGCTCCCGGACGCTGAACACTATGTGTACAGTCCATAACCACACGCGGTGTTATGGTGAGCATGTCGGGAATATTGCGGAAGTCGACCACAAGGTTGTTGTAGCCAAACATATTGCCGCGTTCAGTAAGCCACACTTCTTTGGCACCAGCTTCGAGAGCCTTCTCCACAGGATACTTCATGTCCAAGCCACTAAGGAACTGTGCCTTCTTGATGTTGATGATTTTTCCAGTCTTTGCAGCAGCCACAAGTAGGTCGGTCTGTCGGCAAAGGAAGGCTGGTATTTGAAGTACGTCGCATACCTCGCCTGCTGGAGCTGCCTGATAGCTCTCGTGTATGTCTGTAAGTACACGCAGACCATATTTAGACTTGATGTCGGCAAGCATCTGCAAGCCTTTCTCAAGTCCCGGACCACGGAACGAGTGTATAGATGTACGGTTGGCCTTATCGAATGAGGCTTTAAAGATAATATCTGTGCCGAGTTTGCTGTTGATGCGTACAAGTTCTTCGGCAACTGTATTGAGCAGTTCCTGCGACTCGATGACACAGGGGCCAGCTATGAATATTGGTTGCATACGATTGTTGTTTACATTGTTATATATAGACAATTACAAAGGTAATACAATTTTTTTGTACATCAACACTTTATTGGTGTCAAATCTACTAACAAAAAAAAATAACGCCAATTAAACGAATCTCTCCGTATAATTGGCGTTAATTATGGATCATCCGATATTTGGAGTGATACAAGCTGGAATTTATCGATGAGGATTATATGAGTATACGGCGATAAACTGCAATTTACACATCAATCACCCATTTTTCGGATGAACCTTAATTATATTCGTGCAAATGATGCCTGTCTATGTGTGTGCTTTACTCGGCAGCCACAAACTCGTCCAGGAAGCGTGTGTCGTTCTCAGAGAACATACGTAGGTCGGCAACACGATACTTAAGGTTGGTGATACGCTCGATACCAAGACCAAAGGCGTAGCCTGTGTAAACCTTGCTGTCGATGCCGCATGCCTCAAGCACGTTGGGGTCTACCATACCACAGCCAAGAATCTCAACCCATCCTGTGTGCTTGCAGAAACCGCAACCCTTGCCACCGCAGATGTGGCAAGAGATGTCCATCTCGGCGCTTGGTTCGGTAAATGGGAAGTAGCTTGGGCGTAGACGAATCTTTGTGTCAGGACCAAACAATTCGCGAGCGAATGTAAGGAGCACCTGCTTAAGGTCGGTAAATGAAACATTCTTGTCTACATACAATCCCTCAAGTTGGTGGAAGAAACAGTGGGCACGTGCCGAGATAGCCTCGTTGCGGAACACTCTACCCGGACATATCACGCGGATAGGCGGTTTCTGATGCTCCATAATGCGGCTTTGGTCGTTAGATGTATGCGAACGCAGAAGTATGTTCTTGGTTACATCATTTGGGTGCTGGCTTATGAAGAAGGTGTCCTGCATGTCGCGTGCTGGGTGATCGGCAGCAAAGTTTAGCTTAGTGAACACGTGAAGGTCGTCGTCAATCTCTGGTCCTTCAGCAAGGGTGAAGCCCATACGCTGGAAGATGTCGATAATCTGGTTCTTAACGATATTAAGCGGATGACGTGTGCCGAGCTGTATTGGATAAGCAGAACGTGTGAGGTCGAAGTCGTCTGCCGACTCCTCAGCAACCTCGTTCTGTTCCTTTAGTTCGTTGATTTTCTGTAGTGCGAGTTGCTTCAACTCGTTGATTTTCATTCCGACAGCCTTTTTCTGATCGGCTGCCACATTACGGAAGTCAGCCATAAGAGCTGTTATTTCGCCCTTTTTGCTGAGATACTTCAGTCTGAGCTGCTCAATCTCTTCGGCATTGTTGGCCTTGAGATTGTTCACTTCATTAAGAAGCTGGTCTATCTTTTCTAAAATCATATAATGTATAATATTTATTTCTGTATTTTTAAAAAACAATGCAAAGGTAATATTTTTTGGCATAATAAAGAAGTTTATCGAAATAAAGTTGTACTTTTGCGTTTTAAAATTTGAGGGATGTAATAAAGTCCTACAACGTAGTATGAGAAAAGGAATTTTTTTTATTGTGCTTGCCATTGTGGTATGCGCGGTAAGTTTTTCTTCAGTAGGCTGTACTGACAAGAAGCCTACACCAACCGATTCGGACAGCGTGGTGTCCGCCGTTGGGCAAGAGGTGGTAGACACGATGGAACAGATAATCGCCGAGACACCTATGCCTAAGGCAGCCGACGAGTTGTTCGACGATTTCTTTTTTAACTTTGCCGCCAACCGTAAGCTTCAGATGAAGCGTATCCACTTTCCGTTGCCTGTTTATACTGGTGGCGACTCGGTGTTGATACAGAAGAAGCGTTGGAGAATGGACAACTTCTTCATGCGCCAGGATTTCTACACGCTGATATTCGACAACATGAAGCAAATGAATGTTGTTAAGGATACGGCAATTGGTCATGTGGTTGTGGAGCGCATCAATCTTAAGCGTCATCATGTGCGTCAGTATGTGTTCAACCGCATAATGGGACAGTGGATGATGACTCGTATTGTGAACAAATCGTTGGCTAAGAGCAAGAATGCCTCTTTCTTGCAGTTCTACAGCAAGTTTGTTGCCGATTCTACTTTCCAAATTAAAAGCATCAACGATCCGCTTGAGTTTACTGGTCCAAATCCCGACGACGACTTCTCTACAATGAGTGGCATACTTGCTCCAGAGCAATGGCCGTCGTTTGCGCCTGAGTTGCCTAACTCGGTAATATACAACATATTGTATGGACAGAAGTATTCGGAGAGCAGTCAGAAGATATTTGTGATACGTGGTATTGCAAACGGACTTGAGACCGAGCTCACCTTCCGTCGCAAGGGCGGACATTGGAAACTGATGAAAATAATAATGTAGACATTACTAACACGAATATGAAGGACATTCTCAACTGTAGTCTTCTTGCCCACAACACGTTTGGCATAGACGCACGATGCAGTCGTTTTTTGGAGTACGCTTCTGTAGAGGAGGCGCAGCAAGTGGCTCTTTTATTAAGAGACGAGGGCTTGCCTTATATAATAGTGGGCGAGGGCAGCAATCTTTTGCTCACAAAGGATTATGATGGTATTGTGGCTCATTCTGCCATCCTTGGCTGCAAGGAAGTAAGTGTGGATGGGGCTAATGCCGATGAAGTGTATGTGAGTTATGGCTCGGGTGTTACCTGGGACGATGTTGTGGCCGAGAGTGTAAGCAATGGATGGCATGGAGCAGAGAATCTGTCGCTTATACCTGGCGAGGTTGGTGCAAGCGCCATACAGAATATTGGTGCTTATGGTGCCGAGGCAAAGGACTTGATATATAAGGTTGAGGCTGTGGAGATAGCTACCGGAAAGGTAGTGGAGTTTGGTGTTGACGAGTGTGCTTACTCATACAGGCAGAGTCGTTTCAAGCATGAGTGGAAGAATAAGTATCTTATCACCCATGTCACCTATCGTTTCTCACGTCATTATTCGCCCGACCTCGACTATGGCAATATACGTCAGGCTCTTGCTGCAAAGGGTATTGAGGGAATGCCTTCGCCTGAGCTTCTGCGTCAGACAATAATAGAGATTCGCCAGGCAAAGTTGCCCGACCCTAAGGTAATGGGCAATGCAGGTAGTTTCTTTATGAATCCTATCGTGGGTCGTGACGTATATGAACGTCTTGCTGCACAATACGAGGCGATGCCGCATTATGTTGTTGATGCTGACCATATCAAGATTCCTGCAGGATGGATGATAGAGCAGTGTGGATGGAAAGGCAAGTCGCTTGGACGTGCTGGTGTGCACGATCGCCAAGCCTTGGTTCTTGTAAATCGTGGCGGAGCAACGGGCAATGAGGTTGTTGCCTTGTACGAGCAGATAATAAAGGACGTTAAGAAGAAATTCGGAATTGAGATACATCCGGAAGTAAATGTTATTTGAATAAGGAATTAAGAGTTACGAATTAGGAATTGTTCTCGGCTTCGCTTGCGATTGAGAATTGAAGAATTTGGAATTAATAATTCGTAACTCCTAACTCTTAACTCTTAATTCGTAACTCTTAACTCGTAACTCTTAATTCTTAACTCGTAATTCCACAAATGGATTCTTCACTCTTCACTCTTCGTTCTTCCCTTAAAGTCACTCTTTTAGGAACCGGAACATCCGGTGGAGTACCTTCGCTTGGATGTCATTGCAAGGTATGTAGCAGCAACGATCCTCGCGACAAGCGCATGCGTTGTGTGGCATTAATCGAATCGGACACAACCCGAGTGCTGATAGATTGCGGTCCTGATATACGCCAACAGCTAATGCCGTTGCCCTTCAAACCGTTAGACGCCATACTGTTGACCCATATACATTACGACCATGTTGGAGGCATAGACGACTTGCGCCCATTCTCTGTCTTCGGTCCTATACGTCTATATGGCGACAAGAAGACGTGCGAGCATGTGCGCCAGATAATGCCATATTGCTTTGGAGAACATCTCTATCCCGGTGTACCAAAGCTTGAGCTGCACGATGCAGAGCCGCATGTTCCCTTGCATATAGGCAGCCTTACAATTGTGCCAATACAGGTTATGCACGGCAAGATGCCGATACTCGGTTTCCGTATAGGTTCGTTTGCCTATATCACAGATATGAAGACAATTGGCGATGGCGAGTTGCCTTATCTCGAAGGAGTGGAGACACTTGTAGTAAATGCCCTACGATTTGAGAAGGAGCATCACTCGCACCAATTGGTCTACGAAGCCATAGAGTTTGCCCGTCGCATTGGTGCCAAGCGTACATACATAACTCATGTATGTCATCACATTGGATTGTATGATGAAGCCCAACGACGTATGCCAGAAGGCGTTACATTGGCTTACGATGGCGAGGTTATATGTTGCCCCCAACCTTCTACTGTATAAAAAAAGAAAACCTATTGGAACAGAACTCCAATAGGTTTTCTTATCTACGTTTCTTGTTACCGAAGAGGAATGCACCCTCCTGATATTTGCGGTAAAGCTTCCAGCCCAACAACACACCGTCGAACACTCCAGTGCCGAGACTTAACATACGTGCAATCTTCTGTGCTTTGTTTTGTGGAGCAGGTTCCTCTTTGTGGAACAGCTCGTTCCAAGCAGAAGCAATTTTCTCCTCGTCTTGGTGTATGCGTGTGCGTAGTTCCTCTTTGTAGTCGAGTATGTCTTCAAGCGATCTGAACTCTCGCTTGTTGTTTTCTGTAATATTCTGTGCCATTTCGCCTAAATCTTTATAAGATAATTACTGATAACATGATGAATACCGACTGTCTTTAATCGTGCATAAGCAAGCTTGCCAGGAATCGCACAAGTGGACGCTCAATCCACTTTTTTCTGAACATAATGCACATAAAGAACACCAGAAGATAGGCTCCAGCAATGCATGCAAAAGCAGCAGCGGTTCCTACAAGTGGTTGTATGGCGTAAGCAGCTGCGAACGACAGGTAGATGAGTGCAAGCACAAGTAGCAACGACAACACCGCAACCATTATAAGTGCAGTGAGCAGACGCACAATTTTATCGATTACATCGAGCTTCATGTATTTGGACTGAAGCCCGATGTAATGCCTTACAACTTCTACGAGTTGTGCTATTGTCTCTATGTTTTTATCTGTTGAGAACATTAGCAAATGTCTGTGTGTTATTAGTCGTTAGCGTTGTCGGTAGCCTCCTTGATGTCATCAACGAGGTCGTCTACTTCCTTACGGCTTACGCGAATGTTGTGCTTCTTGCAGAAATCATCAACAGCATCGCCAATCTTTGTACGTGTTTCGCTTCCCTTTTCTGGAGCCAACAAGATACCTAATGCTGTGCCGGCGATAGCTCCGCCCAAAAATGCTCCAATGTAACCTAATGTTTTCATGTCGTTTAAAATTTATAAGTTATAGAATATAGATTTAGCCGCCGACCTTAACCTTGGATTTTCGCATATGTAGGATATTACATCCCATTTGTTGTGCTTAAATACCGCTGGTGTTTGTCTTTGGTGAGAGCAAATATAATAAAAATATTCCATCTTTAAGCCTTTTTCTTGCAATTTTTTCTTAAAATATACAGAGAAATCATATTTAACAAACTTTATGCGCCAAAGAACCTCTTTATTATAATATATTTTGTAATTTCGCACCAAAATGTACGTAATATAAATCTCTAATAACACAATATTGATATGAAGAAAAGTATGGTTTTGTGCGCAGGTGTCTGCGTAGCATTGGCTTTTACAAGCTGCAAGTCACAGGAAAGCGCATACAAGAAGATGTATGATAAGGCTCAGGCTAAACACGAACAGCCTGCTGAGCAGCCTGTACAGGAGGAAACTCCAGTTGTAGCGCCTATCGTTGAGAAGCCTGCCACAGAAACAACTGTTGTTGACAACTCAGACAACGTAGCTGTACGTTCAGAGGATTTTACCTTGGTTGACGGTTCTGGTTTGAACAACTTTAGCGTTGTTGTTGGCTCTTTCTCTGTTAAGGCCAATGCTCAGGGGTTGCAGGGTCAGCTCAAGGCTGCAGGCAAAAACGCACAGATTGTATACAATTCGGAGCGCAATCTCTACCGTGTAGTTGCTACAACATTTGCAACTAAGGCTGAAGCTGCACAGTCACGCGACCAACTTATGGGTCAGTATCCAGGTGCTTGGTTGCTCTACAAGAAGTAATCTGAAACGTAGAACAACTAATATATTATTGTGGCCCGTATACTTTCGATCGACTATGGAAAGAAGCGCACGGGTATAGCTGTCACCGATCCGCTGCAGATTGTACCTGGCGGATTGGCGACAGTAGCAACGTGCGACCTTATGAAATTTCTTAAAGACTATGTGTCACGCGAGTCTGTGGAACGCATAGTAATTGGTGAGCCTCGCCAACTAAATGGTGAGCCAAGCGAGAACCTGCAACGTGTGCGTCAGTTTGCGGCACAGTGGCGCAAGCAAATGCCAAATATTCCGCTCGAGTTTTACGACGAACGCTTCACATCTGTGCTTGCCCATAAAGCTATTCTTGATAGTGGTATAGGCAAGAAGGCGCGCCAAAACAAGGCGCTTGTCGACGAGATAAGTGCCACTATTATTCTTCAGGATTACCTTCGGATGAAGGGAATATAGAAACAAAAACATCAAAATGATTTTACCTATTTATACATACGGTCAGCCGGTGCTTCGCAAAGAGGCGCAAGACATCACGCCTGACTATCCTGAGCTTAAGACGCTCATAGCCAATATGTACGAGACGCTCACCGAGAGCGACGGCATTGGACTTGCTGCTCCGCAGATAGGTCTTGACATTCGCCTCGTGGTTATTGATCTTGATGTATTGAGCGAGGACTTGCCCGAGTACAAGGACTTCCGCCATGCCTTTATCAATCCTTATATCCTTGAGTATGATGAAGACTCGAAGAAGGAGACAATGGAGGAGGGATGTTTGTCGTTGCCAGGCATTCACGAGAGCGTTACACGCCCAACACGCATACACGTAAAATATATGGACGAGGACTTCAACGAGCACGACGAGTGGGTTGAGGGCTATCTTGCACGTGTAATGCAGCATGAGTTCGACCATCTTGGTGGCAAGATGTTTATCGACCGCATATCGCCTATGCGTCGACAGCTCATCCGTGGCAAACTTAAGAACCTTCTGCTTGGACGCTTCCGCTGCTCTTATCGCACGAAGGTTTTGAAGAAATAAGGACGGTTTAGGCAGGAGGTTATGGCTATATATACGGCCACAGCCTCCTGCAAATAGTCTATATATATGAAAAATAATTTGGTCAATCGTCACATATTCAATCTTTCGTTTTATAAGGGCAAGAGAGAAGGCGCTCTTGTTCTTTTAGTTTTCATACTCCTTTTGTGTCCATTTCAACGCGTTAAGGCGCAATTCAATACCGACCGATTGATGATTTCGGGGCGTAGTGCGTTGTATTATGAGGATTATGTGCTTTCTATACAATATTTTAATCAGGTGCTCACAGCAAAGCCTTATCTGTATGAGCCTTGGTTTTTCCGTGGCCTTGCCAAGTTTTATCTCGACGATTTCTCAGGAGCTGAAGCCGATGTGACAAAGGCTGTCGAGCTTAATCCATATATATATAATATGTACGAGCTAAGAGGCTTGTGCAATATACGCCAGAACAAGTATGCTCTTGCCATTGCCGATTACGATAACTCCATACGTCTTAATCCGCAGAACCAGGCAGCATGGTACAACCGTGCACTTTGCCGTGTGGAGCTGAAGGATTATGCAAAGGCACAACTCGAACTCGATACTGTTGTAACTCGTTGGAAGAAATTTGCTGGCGCATACACGCTTAAGGCTCAGATATATCTTGCCCAAAAGGATACTACTAAAGCCGACCAATGGCTTAACCGTGGACTTGAGGTTGATCCTTATGATGCAGATGCGTGGAACACAAGGGCAATGATATCGCTGTCGCGCTCGCATTGGAAGGATGCCGACACTTATCTAAGCAAGGTTATACACCTTAAGCCAAAGAATGTGGGGTGTTATGTCAATCGTGCACTTGCCCGATTAAACCTCAACAACCTACGAGGTACGATGTCCGACTATGACACGGCACTTGACCTTGACCCCGACAATTTTCTTGCCCACTATAACCGAGGATTGCTGCGTATGCAGCTTGGCGACGATAACCGTGCTATTGAAGACTTCAACTACGTTATAAAGATGGAGCCCGAAAACGTGCTTGCCATATACAACCGTGCCATATTGCTTGACAAGACAGGCGATCTGCGTGCGGCCATACGCGACTATACCCGAATGATAAATCAATTTCCAAACTTTTGGAATGGTTTGGCGCGACGTGCATCATGCTATCGTAGATTGGGCATGACAGCAAAGGCCGAGCTCGACGAGTTTCGTATATTTAAGGCTCAGAACAACAAGCATCTAGGCATACAGCCAAGATGGTCGGCTGCCAAGCGCAAGCAGATGCGTAAACGTAGTGAGATAGACCCCGACAAGTACAACCAGATTGTTGTGGCCGACGAGCAGACTGCAGAACACGAGTACAAGAGCGACTATCGTGGACGTGTACAGAACAGAGCTACCGGAATGGATGCTATGCCTATGTATCATCTGTCTTATTTGCAGTATGCAAGCGATGTGCACACCTATCATGCATTTGCCCAAAAGGTAGAGGCATTCAACAATGCTCATACACGCAATTTGCGAATGTATGTAAGCTGTGCTATGCGCCAGCTAGACGAGCACGAATCAAGAGTTATGCTCTCTCGCGTAGATTCGCTTACGGCTGTTATAAGCCACACACGCGACGAGCGTCAATTGGCCATTATACTTAAACAGCGTGCTGTGGCAGAGAGTGGCGCACAAAACTATGATGCTGCTATAACTGACCTTACAGCATGTATCGGCATCGACTCAACCTCTGTGCTTGCCTTGTGGCAACGTGCTTACTGCCAGTCAATGATGAACGAGTTTGACCATTCGGTTTCATCGGCTAATGCCAAGCAAGACCCGGCACTTAATGCAATGCGTGTGATAGCCGACCTCGACCGCGCTATACAGCTTGATGAGGATAATCAATATCTCTATTACAATAGAGGTTGTGCCAATCTTGCGCGCAAAGACTATATGCATGCCATTGACGACTTTACGCGTGCCATTAATATTGACGCAAATCTTGCAGAGGCGTATTACAATAGAGGACTTGCCCGTGTGCAAAATGGACTGAAAGCCGAGGGCATAGCCGATCTCAGCAAAGCCGGAGAACTTGGACTATACAATGCTTATAGTGTGATAAAACGAGTGTCTGCGGATAAATAGTAAAAACGAAACTAATAACAACAAAACAAAATGATAAGAAAACTCTTTGCCTTGGTGCTCTTTATGTTGTGCACCAGCGTATTTGCTGCTACCAAACCCTATGTGCCACAGAAACGAGAGTTTCGTGGTGCTTGGATTCAGTGTGTCAATGGACAATTCATAGGTATGTCGACACATAAGATGCAGCAAACCTTAGTCTATCAGCTTGACGAACTGCAGAAGGATGGTGTCAATGCCATATTCTTTCAGGTGCGTGCCGAGTGTGACGCTCTTTACAATAGTGACATTGAACCATGGAGTCGTTTCCTTACTGGTCAGCAAGGCAAGGCTCCATCACCTTATTGGGACCCCTTGCAGTGGATGATTGACGAGTGTCATAAACGTGGAATGGAGTTGCATGCATGGCTTAATCCTTATCGTGCAAAGACCAAGTTCACATCTACTCTCGATCCTAACCATATTGCTATGAAGCGTCCTGGCTCGGTATTTCCTTACGACGGACTGTTTATTCTTAATCCCGGACAGCCCGAAAACCGCAAGTATATAATAAATGTGGTTAACGATATTGTGTCGCGTTATGATGTCGACGGCATACATATGGACGACTATTTCTATCCATATCCGGTGGCAGGAGTTCCTATTCCTGATGACCGCGAGTTTCAATACAACAGCAACGGCATACGCGACCGTGGCGACTGGCGTCGTGACAACGTCAACATCTTTATTAAAGAATGTGGCGAGAGCATACACCGTATAAAGCCTTGGGTTAAGTTTGGTATTTCACCCTTTGGCATCTATCGCAACAAACGTGCAGGAGTGGAGTTTGGAAGTGCAACCAATGGCACGCAAAACTATGATGACCTTTATGCCGACGTACTGTTATGGGTGAACAATGGATGGATAGACTATTGTGTGCCGCAGCTTTATTGGCAGATAGGGCATAAGTCAGCCGACTATAAAACGCTTATTGAATGGTGGAACAGATACGCTTCCAAGCGTCCGCTTTTCATTGGCGAGGATGTGGAGCGCACAGTTAAGTTTGCCGACCCAGATAATCCTAACAGCAACCAAATGCCTGCCAAGTTTGCCCTGCACCAGCAACTGCCATACGTAAAGGGTACCGTGCTGTGGTATGCCAAGGCTGCAGTTGACAATGTGGGCAATTATGGTACTATGCTGCGTCAGCGTTATTGGCGCTACCCGGCTCTTCAACCACGCATGCCTTTCATCGACTCGAAGGCTCCGAAGAAGCCCCGTAAATTGGCTGATATATGGACTGCCGATGGACCAGTGCTCTTCTGGACCAAGCCTAAGGCCAAGAAGTGGAGCGACGAGGCTACCAAATTTGTGGTCTATCGCTTTGAGAAGGGTGAGAAGATAAACCTTAACGACCCGTCAAAGATTGTGAAAATAACACACGAGACAATGTATCGCTTGCCTTATGAGGGTGGACTTAAGAAGTATACATACGTTGTAACTTCGCTCGACCGCCTTAGCAACGAAAGTAAGGGGGCAAAGCAGAAGGTAAAGTTGTAAGCGCGTTTAAGCTGCTCTAAAGATTAGCATATAACAATAATGGCTGGATTCCAAAAGAGGAATTCAGCCTTTATTATTAAATTTGTATTTAGAGCCTTATAACTAACCATAACTTACTAAGACCAACTAACCATAAATCATTAATTTTCAATACTCTTTGATTTTTAACACTTTCTGAGTGCTTTTTGGCAGTTCCCGATTTTCCACATATTTTTGCAGCGTATTTCTACCGTGGAGAATTTGCGGAGCTTTTATTTTGTCATATCGTGAACGTAGTTGACAATGATCTACGAGTGGAATGCCATTTGGCAAGAGCCTGAGATGACTGACGCATGGAGACGAGTGGAAGCACGTAAGGAGAAAGAAACAAAAGGCTCGGCAAAATAGATACATAGGAGTGCTTGACAAGTATCTGTGCATCTACGGGTATGACTAAAGCCACTCTCATCCGTACTCACAATGGACTGAAGAAGAAAGGACTTATCGGTTTTACGGAGGGTGTTCAACATTCTCGCGCACCAACCTATCATATTCGCACATTTGAAACCGATGGCGAAACTGCTGACAGAACAGCTTATAAGACTGATGGCGAAACCACTTATGCAACCAATATTAAAGATAATAACATAAACAAAGAAATCTCTAATTACCACACACGCATGAGCATTGATGATTTGGAAAAGATTTTAGTCGCAGATGTGGAATGGCAGAAGAACATCATCATTTACATTGATTTGACACACTCATCATACACCGCTAACCCTTTCACGGTCAGAAGATATTTCTGGCGAGGATGATGTGGCGAGTTCTGAAATTTCATTTTTACCAAGCCTTCAGTAATGGCTGGCGTAAGAGAATATTCAAGGAAATTGGGACGATTCTTCAAACCGACCGCCTCCATCATTTCCTTTACACTCTTTTCATCTGTGCCAATCGCAACAAGTAAACGTTTTATATTTTCAGATAACGTAGATGCCGTTTCGTCAAAACTTGTATGGGTGCTTGTATGGGTACTTGTATGGGTGTCACCAACATCTGCATATCCTATCAGCATATAACGGTTCTTCAGTTCATGATGTTCGCCCAACATCAAATTACGGAAGAACCTGATGAGGAATGACTTGTTGGGCTCTATACCTTTTGAAGGATTGCGATAGTTGGCACGAACAAGGGCATTGCGGAAGTACCAAGAGTTGTCGGCAAACAAATCGTTGTCCACCTTGAATCCGATAGAGCGCAGATATTTGATGACAAACACCGCTGTTGTTCGTGTGTTACCCTCACGAAACGGATGATTCTGCCATAGCAAGGCGACGAAATCTACAATGTGACTGATGATTTCATCCGTTGACAGTCCTTTATAATTAAAGTCCTTTTCTTGCTGAATGTCATATCGCAACGCCATCATAATGTCGGCAGCACGTCCATACACAACAGTATCTCCTTGCAATATCCATTCCTTCTTGCTGATGTCATAGGGGCGTACTTCACCAGCATGTTTGAATACACCCTCAAACAAGTGCCTATGGATATTCAGAAATTCCAATGCTGTAAACGAAAAAGACTTCTCGCTCAGTAGCTTGGCTATATTGGCAGCCACACGATCGGCCTCTTCTTTTTCGGCATCGTCCTCGTCATGCGTAGTTTTGTTGACATAATACGACTTCAACTGTTCACGAACATCGTCGATAGTAATGTCACCCTCAATATGCCTGACAGCTGTCTCTTTCAGATAGTCAGACACCTTCAGTCCGTCCACATCCTGCAAACCAATAGCCGTGCGCCATACCGAAGCCCTTTCGCGCTTATGTGGCTCTGCCACATGCTCGTAGGCTTCGAAATCTATGTATAGTTGCTTATTCTTGTCTGTCATTCTTGTTAACTTTTATATTTTCCACCCTACACACAAAAGGAATATACCTATTGCTGCCTCTCCTTTGTGCTTTCAGTATATCATACTCTCCTAATTCTGCTGGCTTTTCTGAATTGTACTCTATGAGTAAGTACTGCTTGGCATCCTTTTCTTGTCTAATCAAGAAGCCATCAGGAATATTCTGTTTGCTCACAAGACGAATTGGTGCAGTCAGTTCAAAAGGTGTGGCTTCACTATTCTTCCAATAATGGAACATAATATAACGAACACTGTTGAACGCCTTAATAGCTTCTGCCGACAAATTATCTTCTTTTATTCCTAATGCTATTTTACCAAAAGTTTCAGTTCTCTTCCTTGCAATAGGTGAGATTGCATACATCAGCACTAAGTCCAAGTCACCTGTAAGCAATTCTTCTCTTTTTGTGTTGCAAAGACGTACTTCAAGACTTCCTGGAATAATAATATCCTCAGCAACCATCATGGGCTGGTCTTTAAAATCTTCAAACGAATATGGCTTGGCAGAAGAAAGCAAGGATGGCTTAGGCTGCTGATTACTCTTGTAATTTACCACCTGTGCCATTACTCCTTCTACAGTCTCATTATTCCACTGTGGTGGGTAGCCATTTTTGAAAAGCAAAATCTTCAAGTCATTATCAAGTTTTCCCTTCAAGTTTGTATTATTCAAGAAATCAGCATAGACCGTTGAGCCATCAACCAATACTTTGATTTTCTTGGCAAGTTCCTTACAACGATCATCATCATAAATAAAGCCTTTCTTGTCGCGCATCATTACAAGAACATCATAGAAAGCCTTCTCTTCAAAAGAGATTCCCAATTTCTCGAAACTCTTTTTGTCATCTTCCATTTCACGCATGATTTCAAGCAACCGGTCACTTAGAGAATTCACACGTTCATCCACGATTTTCCCTATTTCGGAAATAGTAGAAGTTGCTACCTCATTAGCATATTCACGATTATTGTATTGGTCAATGACTTGTTGCAACAATTTGTCGTAAACCTCTGCCCTCGTGCGGTTTGTTTTGCCATACTCCGTGATGCTCTTCCGTAGAAGTTTAACCAACAATTCAAAACGAGTATTTGGCAAAGTCACTTGCTCCAACTCTTCCTTAAACTTTTCACTATAAATATCTTCCTCACCGCCATCTTTTTCCAGTACTATCTCAACGCTGCTGCATCCAATGGCTTCCTTTACCATCTGCTCTACATGTCGATTCATCGACTGGACATTATGCTGGACATCTGTCATCTTGCCAAGGAAACCTGCAATACCCATGAGACATTGAGCCCATTTCGTTTCTATATCGTCTATCATAGGTGTGCCATTTTCCTTCAAAGCGTTCTTTACGATATTATAAGCAGCACGCATTCTTTTTACATGACCAAGGAAAAGGGTTTTCATAGAAGGGTTTTTCTTTGTACCCTTTGCCGAGTGTTCCAATATATACTCCGCAGCATCTTGCAGGAACTTTAATCTTTCCGCAGCACTTCCACTAAAGAAAAGCTCAAAGACAAGTCCTTGCATCAGCCCTCGCAAGATACTAAGTTCATTCTTGAATATTTTGTATGATGTATCTTCATCTCCTATTTCTATCGAGTCACCATTATACTTTTTGATGGCTGCCTTCATGTTTTCACGAATGCCCAAGTAGTCAACAATCAATCCGCAATCCTTTGTCTTATAACGACGGTTTACACGGCTGATTGTCTGAATGAGGGTATGTTTTGAGAGTGGCTTATCATTGTAGAGTACCTTTAGACAAGGCACATCAAAGCCCGTAATCCACATATCCACAACTATAGCCATCTGAAAATTCGACTTGTCATCCTTGAAACACCCTTCAAGTGTTTTCCTGTAGGCTTCCGTACCAAAAGCATCCCATTCTGCCTTGCTGTCTTTGTTTTTGTCGCGAGTGCAAATAATGTTCAGCATCTGAACTGCTTCCATCTTATCAAGCTCTTCCTTTGTATAAAGGCTTTCGTCCAACGCTTTCTTTTTCTCACCCCATTCCGGACGTATAGCGAGAATCTTCTGATAAAGATTAAATGCGATATGGCGGTCGCTGCTGACAACCATTGCTTTCTGCACAAGGTCTGGTTCAAGGTCACGCAAATGTTCGTAATGTGTAACAATATCCTTTGCCATACGTTCCAAGCGTTGCTCATTAGCAAGAATAACCTTCATTTGGCTCATGTCACCCTTACTTTTGTCAACACCCTCTGCCGATGCACCCTCCGCCTCACATTTCTTATAATATTCCTCCACTTTTTTGGCTTGTTCTGAATTGAGATACACACGAGCCAATCGAGCATTATAAGTAATCGGAACGGTTATCTTATCATTCTTCGCCTCTTCCATGGTGTAGCGATCTACCTCTGCTCCGAACACCTGAATAGTTTCTTCTACAGGAGTTCCAGTAAAGCCCACAAAGGTTGCGCATGGCAACGCCCTATGCAGTTGTTGCGCAAAAGATTCTGTAAAGAAAGCACCAATCTTTTCGTTATTTGATTTCAGTACACTTTTATCATTCTCATTTGATTGGGCATTTATCCTCATACTGCTGCCCATATTCACTTGGGTGCGATGAGCCTCGTCACTCAAGCAAACAATATTTGTTCTATTAGAGAGCATACCTTCGCCCTCGGAAAACTTCTGAATAGTAGTTACATACAAACCTCCTCCAAGATTGGTTAGCAGTTCGTCTCTCAAGTCACTACGGCTATCAAACACCTTTATATTAGAGTCCTCCAGATAAGCCATGGCATTACAGAACAACTCACCGCTTTGGTCTTCAAGGTCGCTACGGTCTACAATCACAATTATCGTAGGATTGTTCATTCTTGATGCATAACGACACATCAACTGGCGAGCAAGAAAAAGCATCGTATGTGTTTTGCCACATCCTGTCGCTCCAAAATAAGTACCACCTTTTCCATTGCCTCCAGCAGAATGCAACGCCCTGAAAATATTCTCACGAAGTTTACGCGTAGCAAAGAACTGAGGATAGCGGCAAACGATTTCTATCTCCTTCTGCGCCAAAGCTTCGTCGGCAAAATAGACATAATCACGTAGAATTTCCAAAATACGCACTGGTGACAAAGCACCCTTAACAAGCATAAGCATTTCATCTATGCCCACACGCCCATTAGGGTCTTCATTTTCTATTTTTTTCCAAGCGTAATAATACTCTTCTGGGGTGAACTGGCTACCCATACGAGTATTCGATCCATCGCTGATAACAGTCAGAGCTGCATATTTGAGCATCGAAGGAACATCTCTACGATAACGGACACAAATCTGCTCCCATGCATCACTTATTGTTGCATTAGGGTCTGCAGGATTCTTTAGTTCTATCACACAAACAGGGATTCCGTTTATCATCAACACTATGTCAGGCCTGCGGTTTTCATCACCTTCCACCATTTCAAATTGGTTGACACAACGAAATACATTCGCATTTCTTACATCCGCAGCATCAAAATCTATATAACGCACCTTGAATGTGTCACTGCCATCAAGTGGCTGATAATCGTAACCTTGGTGGCAGACGAGCTTATGCACAGCTCTTGCTGTCAGATAATCGTTGGCTTCACTTGTGTTACGAAGATTAGCTATGATTTGGTCATAGTCTTGCTCACTCAGTTTTTTGTCTGCATAATGCGCCTTCAAGTAATTGCGCAGGTCGGGTTCATAGAGAGCATCAGTTATTTTTCTGCCCACTAACTCTTGACCAGGTGTATAAGTCCAACCTTCTTCATAGAGTTGCTCTACAAAGACTTCTTCATACTCGCTTTCATGAAACCTAACGTTAATCATACCTGACAATTTATTAACAACACTTTACTACTCTTTTGTTTCTGCTTCATGGATGATATGTTGCATCAAAGCAGGACATATCTCCCGACTCAACCTGTCTGCTTCCTCCGCTATGCGCTTCGCTTCTTCTGCGCAACGATAGATATTGACTAAGGAACGCTGGACTTCTATAGGGGGGAGAGGAATTTTCACATCCTCCATATTATGATAATCAAATGATTCTCTTGCACTACCTAAAGAATGAAATCTTGCATATCTATCAAACTCAGGTCGCTTAAACCACAGTAATAAAAACTGAGGGTCAAGAAGTTTTGTGTCAATAATCTCAAATGTAACATACGATGAAGACACTATATAATCTTCTTCACTTGTATTTAAAGCCAATGTTATCTTGTCGCTATTACGAGAAGTAATTGTGACAAAACAAAATTGGTTGGGCTTTACGATTTTGTACGGCAACAAAGATACTCCCATCATATTTGCCTTACTCTGAATAAACACCTTCTCTATACTTAACCCTCGTAAATTATTCAAAGTGTATTTGCCCAAAGTGTTCCGCATATCAGTTTCCTCAATATAGTCTTTCAATTCTACTACAGGAAATCCAGAACAATCCCCCAAGACTCTACTCAAATCTGGAGCATTCTTTAAAGTCAGAATATTATCTTTTTCTATATTTATAATATCTGCCAATGTTTCAGTAGCCATTTCTATTGTCCTATCTTTGCTATATTTTGGCATTTTATCAACAAACTTAATATAGCAACTTGGAACAAGGCTCCACCCATTAGCCTCAATCTCATCAATCGAAGCTGCATGATAGAGTTCTGGCTTATCGTATGGCTCCATTTCCGTATAAGTCTGCCAACCATGATAAATGTCGCAAATCGCCTTAATCTGTTCCTCATTGAATACCACGAATGTTTTCTTTGACTTATCAGTCTTGATGGTGCTATTGTTCTGATTCCATGTGCGCAAATCTACAAACAGCACCTCATTCTCACGATTGCGCAACTGGCGACCATTGCGCAAGCCACCCTTCTTGTCCTGATTCAAAATCCAAAGGCTAACACTTGTGTCAGTAGAATAGAACATCTCACGTGGCAAGACAAAGATAGCTTCCACCTTGTCGTTCTTGATAAGCTGTTCACGTATAGCCAAAGTATCCTCATCTTCCAAAGCACCATTGCTAAGCAAGAATCCTGCAACGCCTTTCGTTTGGTCAAGATGATAAAGCATGTGCAAGATCCAAGCATAGTTGGCATTGCCCACAGGAGGCAGTCCATAACCATTCCAACGAATGTCTTTGGTAAGTTTCTCGTCTGTTCGCCAATCCTTTAGGTTGAATGGCGGATTTGCCATGATGTAGTCGGCACGAAGATTGGGATGCTTGTCGTTAGTGAACGAAGAAGCATTACTATCTCCCAAGTGATAGCTGATGCCACGAGCAGCTAAGTTCATCTTTGCCAGTCGGTAAGTGTCAGGGTCACTTTCCTGCCCATATACGCTTACATTGCGCTTGTTGCCGCCATGAGCCTCAATGAGACGCACGCTCTGCACGAACATACCACCACTACCGCAGCATGGGTCATAGATGGTGCCATCGTAAGGCTCTATAAGATTAGCAATCAACTCAACAATGCTTTGGGGTGTATAAAACTCACCATCCTCCTTCGTGGCATTGACCGCAAACTGCTGTAAGAAATACTCATACACACGTCCAATAAGGTCAACATCCTTGAAGTTGCGAGGGTCTATCTTATTCACGTCGTCCATTACGCCTTTCAAAACAGCAGGTTCCAAACGAGCATTGACAAAGAGGTTGGAAGGCAAGGCGTTCTTCAAATTTTTCTCTGTCTCCATCAACTTCGTAATACCATTGTCCAAGCTGATGGCACGATCGGAAGCAGGTAAAGAATTTAGTTTATCCCAATTGTATTCATCTTGTAAGAAAAACACACCATCTTGTTCATACGATGATTTGTTCTGCTGCATGATGCCAATAAAATCATCCTCTTCAGCAGACAACTCGTCACCAACTTGTTTGCCCAATTGTGACAGTACATCAGCTTTAATCTTCTCCTTCTGTTCATTGAAGCGTGAGCAGATAAAACGGAGAAAGACAAGCGTAAGCAGCATATCACGTTTCGTAGTCATGTTAGCATTACCACGCAACTTGTTACGACACTCAAATAGAATGTCCTCCAACGTCTGCTGCTTCGCAGCTTTCTTCTTTGTTATCTTCTTTGCTTTGGATACTTTTATCTCTTTAGTTTCTTTTTCCATTGTCATCAAATTATACTACTTTTCATACCCCTCATAATAATAGCTCTGCTCAATTCCCTTGAATATCACCTCGCGGCTCTCCGTGTCTGAAGTTAGGTTCTGCGAGAGGAGATAACGCAGTTCGAGGTCATTGATGGGTGAGCGTTCCATGGCCGAGAGGTATTGGTCTTTGTCCACATACTGCCAATTGACCACCTTACCGAGGGAGCGTTTCAGTATCATATCGAGCCAAATGCGGGTGGACCGACCGTTGCCCTCCATGAAAGGATGACACACATTCATCTCGACATATTTTTCAATGATATGCTCAAAGGAATCTTCAGGCATTTTCTCTACGGCAGCGAGGGCTGCATCAAGATAAAGACTATTGGCAAAGCGGAAACTGCCTTTGGCTATATTCTTATCGCGGATGACGCCAGCAAACGGGTATAGACCATCAAACAGATAATGATGTATCTGCTGAAGACCTACTGTAGTTCCGACTGGAATTCTATCTATATCGCCCGACTCATAGAGGCGGTGTGCGTTATCTAACGATTTTTCGTCTATTTCCTTTGTTGTCATAATCTTCTAATTGTATTCGTCTTACTGGTTTGATGAGATGTTAAGAAGTTTCTCCGCTTCTATCTCAATGCGGCTTTTCTTTGTCTGCACGATGAGCGAGCGTACATCAACATCGAGTGCCTCTGCCACTTGCACAAGTGTTTCAAGGCTCGGTTGCGAATAGTTGGTACACCATTTACTCACTGTTGCAGGATCTTTATCCAATTGGTCTGCCAACCACTTCGCAGTTCGTTTGTTTTCTACCAATACTATTTTTATGCGATTGATGTCTTTCTTTGCCATATCCTTTCATGTGTTTCTTGATTTACAAAGGTAAAAATTATTTTGGATAATCAAGAAAGATTATGGAAATAATCATCCAAGTTATTGCGTTTTACATCAATTTTTCTATAAAATATGACTAATTCAAGGTTTCATTTGACTAATGTGTATCGTCTCTCAAGATACATACTCGCATTCTTAAGCATATATTATTGCAGCGTTTTAATTACCTTTATAAGCTTTAGATAACGTATGCGTTCGATTTATGCTTGCTATCAAATGTACGTATGCTTGCTATCAAATGTACGTATGCTTGCTATCAAATGTATGTATGCTTGCTTGCCGATATTTAATATCTATTCGTCATCTTAAAGATCAATGTGCCCCCATTCATTATAGCTGTGTGGTCGATATGGTTGGCCTTTAGTTTCTTGCCGTTTAGAGTTATGCTTTCAACATATTTATTCGTTTCTGACAGTCCGTCGGCAATAATTGTAAATGTCTTTCCATTCAGAAGGTGTATGGTTATCTTCTTCATTTGTGGAGCGCCAAACACATACTGACCGCTCACAGGATTTACTGGATAGAAGCCCATAGCCGACAGCATATACCATGCCGACATCTGTCCGCAGTCGTCGTTGCCGCATAGACCGTCTACTGTAGGACGATACTGAGTGTTGAATATCTGGCGTATCAGCTCTTGTGTGCGCCATGGACGACCTGCCAATGTATATAGATAAGCTACGTGGTGAGACGGTTCGTTGCCATGGGCATATTGTCCTATCAGACCAGTTACATCGGCCAGTTTGCTCTTAAGTTGCAGCGAGAAGAACTGGTCAAGCTTCTTTAAGAACGGCTTGTTGCCGCCAAAGAGTTTTATCAGTCCTGGTATGTCGTGTTGTACTTGCCATGTATACTGCCATGCATTACCTTCGGTATAGTCACCTCCTATACTCTCGGCATGTGCAAGGTCGCTCGGGTTGAATGGAGTCTTCCATGTGCCGTTAGATAGGCGTGGGCGCATAAAACCAGTAGACTTGTCAAACAGATTCTTGTAGAATTGCGAGCGGCGCTCAAAGTATTGTTGGTCTTCTTTCTTGCCCATAAGACGTGCCATGTCGGCTGCACAATAGTCGTCGTACATTGACTCGAGCGATGATGATACCGATTCTGATTTGATGATGTCGGTAGGCAGATAGCCATACTTTGTATATGTTTCCCAGTTGCTTTTTAGCTTATGCGATATTGTCTGTGTGTTTTTTATAGCCTTGAAAGCACGCTCGGCATCGAATCCACGGAATCCCTTATGATAGGCTTCTGCCACTATTGATACAGCATGATTGCCTACCATACAATAGTTTTCTTTGCCCCACAATCCCCATATAGGCAGAAAACCTTGTACCTCGGCTTGCTCTACAAGTGAGCTAACCATAGCGTCTACACGGTCGGGCATAACAATTGTGTAGAACGGATGAGCTGCACGGTATGTGTCCCAGCAAGAGAAGGTGGAGTAGAACAGTCCGTTTTCCGCCTTTACTATCTTGTCGGCTGCATTGCGGTACATTCCGTCAACATCTGCTATTTGGTTAGGCTGTATAAGCGCATGGTAGAATGATGTGTAAAAGTTCTTCTTCTGGTCGTCGGTACCTTCGATGTCGATACGTTTTAGATACTTGTTCCACTCGTTATTGGCAGATTGCTTTACGGCAGCAAAGTCCCAGTAAGGAACTTCTGTATATAGATTCTTTTTAGCTCCATCAACACTTGTAGTAGACATAGCTATCTTCATAAGCAACTGTTCGCCTTGCTCTATACCATCGAATGTGGCTACTATACGGTCGCCTTTTTCTGTATCAGTAGCTTTGTTAAGTGTTATGTGGCTTGCTACGGGGCGGTTGAACTTAATAATGAAGAAGTAGTCTTGCTTTACCCATACGGTGTTCTGTACATGTCCTACAAGTGTGTATGCATCCTCCCAGTGAGTCTCGCAACGATTTATTTGTGAGTGATATTGTTTGTCGCTCCATGCAGGACCGTGCTGAAGGTCAATAAGTACAGAAGTAGAGTCGGTGCTGTCGTATGTATACCGGTGAAAAGCCACATGTGCCGAGGCTGTTAGTTCAGCCTTGACTTTGGTATCGGTAAGGTAGACAGAGTAATAGCCTGGTGTAGCAAACTCTTGTGTCTTGTAGAAATGTGATCGGTATTCGTCCCAAGAGCGTGTGCGTTTGCCGGTAGATGGCATTACGAGAATATCGCCAAGATCCATGCAGCCAGTACCGTTGAGATGGTCTTGTGTGAATCCCCATATTATAGAGTCGCTATAAACATATTCTGAACAATAGCGCCACCCGATACCGCCAGTTACAGGACTCGTCTGTATCATGCCAAACGGTCGGCAAGCTCCAGGAAAAGTGTGACCATTGTCGGCATTGCCAACAAAAGGGTCTACATATTTAGTGTATTCTGTTTGTCTTGCAAAGGCTTGTTGTGCAACAATACCTAATAGGAATATAACCGTAAAGGCATATTTGTAGATTAAGGATTTAGGTTTGTTCATATTACTTTAGTTTATATTATTACTGTTTGCAAATTTAGCTAAATTTATCAGGTTGAACAAGTCAACAAAATTTATTTTACTGCTAAAGCTTCATCAAATAATATATTTTATTTACCTTTGTATATGTCTAAATTGCTGACATTGGGTTTAACGTTAAAACACAGAATATTATGATAATACATGTTGCCAATCCTATTTACGACTCCGTGTTTAAGTATATAATGGAGGATGAGCGCATAGCCAAGACTATGCTGTCGGCATTGTTGAAGAAAGAAGTGGTTCATGTGACGGTACGTCCGCATGAATACAGCAATACAACACGAGACACGCTGTCTATGTTTCGCATTGACTTTGCTGCTACAGTACGTGAGCGCGAAGGCAATGAGATAAAGGACCGTATTGTGCTGATAGAATTGCAGAAAACGTGGCTTAATACCGAGACGCTGCGTTTTCGCCAGTATTTGGGAGCTCAGTACAGCAATAAAAACAATATACGCGAAGCCGAAGATAAAGGTTTTGCCTACCCAATGGTGGCTGTTTATTTGCTCGGGCATAGGGTTGGCAACATAAAGGAGCCTATTGTATATGTCAACCACGACGTGTTCGACTATAACGGAAACGTTGTTGAGGATGGCAATATGGAGCCTTTTGTGGAGAGTCTTACACACAATAGTATTATTGTACAGATACCACTACTACATGGTAATGTGAACAATAGACTTGAGAAGGTGCTTAGTGTGTTCGATCAGACTTTGGTTGATGGTGACACTCAGCAGGTACTTAAGATTGACGAGGACAAGTTTGCAGACGATAATGATATGCTATATGTGCTACATAAATTGACGGCTGCTGCAGCAAACTCGGAAATGAGACAAGATATGAATGTGGAGGACGAATACTATAAAGCTATTGAAGACCGTGATACAGCTATTATGCAGAGGGATAAAATGCTGAAAGAGAGAGATTGCAAGATGGCTCAAATGGACGAACGTTTGTCTCAGCAAAGTGAACAGTTGTCTCAGCAAAGTGAACAGTTGTCTCAGCAAAGTGAACAGTTACGTAATATGGCTAAGGCCTTATTTGTAAGTGGTCTTTCTGTTGAGCAAATCTCTAATATGACAGGAATAGACATTGATATCATTGCAAAATTTATAGGATAATAATAAGTTAGATAAGTATCTAATATAAATCTTAGATACTATAAGCAATATGTATACTATAAAGAAAAAGGGTGGGGTGCATCGCTGCAGCCCACCCCTAAAATAATTAGAGAGTTATAAAAAATTAAGTTCTTATTAATTTTCTCATTTTACTCTGCAGCCTGAAGCTGCTCAATAATTTTCATACCCTCATCCACAGCTTGCATGTTGAGCGGAATAAGGTTATGGTGACGCTCAGGCAGAGTCTTGAATAGAGCCTTGTTCAGACCTTCGGTGCTAACGATAGGGCAAACTTTAAGCAGTCCACCAAGCACAATCATATTAAACACCTTAGAGTTCTTCAGTTCGGCAGCCTTGTCCATAGCGTCGATACGATATACATTGATGTCCTTACGTGTAGGAGCGTTAATAATACCGAATCCGTCGTATATAAGAATACCGCCGGGTTTGATTTTATGCTCAAACTTGTCGAGCGATGGTTGGTTCAGCACGATAGCCACATCGTAGTGGCTAAGGATAGGTGACGAAATGCGTTCGTCGCTTACAATTACAGTAACGTTGGCTGTACCGCCACGCTGTTCTGGTCCGTAAGCTGGCATCCATGTTACCTCTTTATCTTCCATTAGTCCGGAGTAGGCAAGAATCTTGCCCATAGAGAGTACACCCTGTCCTCCGAAGCCTGCAATGATTATTTCTGCTTTCATAGGTTTGTCGTGTCTTTTAAGTCACCTTTGGGGTACTGTTTAAACATGTTTTCTTCCATCCACTTATTGGCATTAACTGGCGACATCTTCCAGCCGCTGTTGCATGTAGCAACAATCTCGACTAATGACGAGCCCTTGCCTTCCATAGAAGCGGTAAATGCCTTCTTGATAGCAGCCTTAGCCTTGCGGATAGATGTCACATTCTCTACACTCTGTCTTGATACATAGCATGTACCTGGCAGTGTGACAGCTATCTCAGATAGATTAAGTGGCCATCCATGCAGTTTTGGGTCACGTCCGTAAGGGCAAGTAGAAGTCTTCTGACCAATAAGAGTAGTTGGCGCCATCTGTCCACCAGTCATACCATAAATGGCATTGTTGATGAAGATTAGTGTGATGTTCTCGCCACGGTTCAGGGCATGTATACTCTCGGCAGTACCGATACAAGCCATATCGCCGTCACCTTGATATGTAAATACAAGTCGGTCTGGCCACAATCGCTTTATAGCTGTAGCGCAAGCTGGTGCACGTCCGTGTGCAGCCTCTTGCCAGTCTATATCTATATAATTGTAGGCAAAAACAGCACAGCCAACAGGGCTAACGCCAACTGCCTTTTTCTGCATGCCCATTTCCTCGATAACCTCTGCCACGAGTTTGTGAACCATACCATGTGAGCATCCAGCACAATAGTGCATGTGGGTGTCATTGAGAAGATCCGGTTTCTTATAGACCAGATTCTCTGGTGATATTATATCGTTCATACCAATTTCTCCTTTAAAACGTTAACCATTTCTTCCGGCTCTGGCACGATGCCACCGAGTCGACCATAATGCACTACTGGCACGCTACCGCTAACAGCAAGCTTTACGTCGTCAACCATTTGACCTGCGTTAATCTCGGCTACCAATATGCCCTTGACATTCTTTGCAGCTGCCTCAATCTCTTTTGATGGGAAAGGCCACAATGTAATAGGTCTCAACAAACCAACCTTGATGCCTTTTTTGCGAGCCATCTCGATAGCTTTCTCTGCTATACGTGCAGCACTACCAAATGCTACAATCATATAGTCGGCGTCGTCCATAAACTTTGTCTCGTAGCGCACCTCGTTCTCACGTATAGTCTTATACTTCTCCTGAAGGTGGATGTTGCGCTCCTCCATAACCTCCGACTTCAGTTCAAGAGATGTTATAACGTTGCGTTTGCGGCTACCATCGCATCCTGTAGAAGCCCAAGGACATTCTTTCAGAATCTCTTCCTCGGTGCGACGTGGCTTGAAAGGAGGCAACACTACCTTCTCCATCATCTGTCCGATAACACCGTCGCTAAGAATCATAGCCGGTGTGCGATACTTAAAGGCAAGTGTAAAGGCAAGGTCTACAAAGTCGGCCATCTCCTGTACCGAGTTTGGCGCAAGTACAATGACATAGTAGTCGCCATTGCCACCACCACGTGTTGCCTGGAAGTAGTCGCTCTGTGAAGGTTGTATAGTACCAAGACCAGGACCGCCACGCTGTACATTTACGATAAGTCCTGGAACCTCGGCTCCAGCCATATAGCTGATACCTTCCTGCATAAGCGATACGCCAGGACTTGAAGAAGATGTCATAACCTTCTTGCCGGCACCTCCACCGCCATATACCATGTTAATAGATGCCACCTCGCTCTCTGCTTGAACCACAACCATACCGGTAGTTTCCCAAGGTTTAAGTTCAGCAAGTGTTTCAATGACTTCGGTTTGTGGAGTGATAGGATAGCCAAAGTATCCGTCTACACCACAGCGAATAGCAGCGTGGGCAAGAGCCTCGTTGCCTTTCATAAGTTTAACTTCTTGTTCTGCCATAGTGATTAGTCCTCCATTTTTTTACGATAAACAGTGATACATCCATCGGGGCATACAATTCCGCACGAAGCGCAACCGATGCAGTCGTCAGGATTTACCGCCTCTGCATAGCGATAGCCATGCACGTTGACAGTTTTCGCTGTCAGAGCAATTACTTGTTTAGGGCACGCCACCACACATAAGGAGCAACCCTTGCAGCGGTCGGTGTTGACCACGATGGCACCTTTAATTTTTCCCATAATGATTGTATTTAGAAATAAGGGTTTTTAAGTTGTTTTATAGGCGTCTTTTTTACTAACCTTTATTTTTAAGGATTGTACATATCTTTACAACGATAAGCAAGAATGTCGTCGAGCATACGTTTAGCCTCAACAGCCGGCGACTGAGGGTCAAGAGCTATAGCCTCGAGATAGTTGTCGAGAGCATGTTGCCAGTCGCCCTTGCGTCTGTATTCATTGCCAAGCTTGTAGAATTCGTCTGCTGTCATACTTGTTTTAGTATTTATATTCTTGCTTTTATTTGTAATATTCTTTCTTGCCTGCTGCCAGTGTGTTCTTCATAAGCGAGCATATTGTCATAGGCCCGACACCACCAGGAACTGGTGTTATGAAGGAGCACTTAGGTGCAACCTCGTCAAACTTAACGTCACCGTTCAGTCGGAAACCGCTCTTTCTTGAAGCGTCGGGCACACGTGTTGTGCCTACGTCTATTACCACTGCACCTTCCTTTACCATATCGGCTGTAACAAAGTTGGGTTTGCCTATAGCAGCAATAATGATGTCGGCATCAAGACATTCCTTTTTGATGTCCTTGGTGTGCGAGTGGCATACAACCACTGTTGAGTCGCCATATTGTTTCTGCATCATAAGCTGTGCCATTGGTTTGCCAACGATGTTGCTTCGTCCGAGTACCACGCATTTCTTGCCTGATGTCTCTATGTTATAGCGCTTAAGCAATGTTATAATACCCAATGGAGTTGCCGATACGAAGCAAGGCAGACCTATAGCCATGCGTCCGACATTGATTGGATGGAAGCCATCGACATCCTTGCGGTAGTCGATAGCCTCAATTATCTTTTGTTCGTCGATATGCTTAGGCAATGGCAGCTGTACGATGAATCCGTCAACATCTTCGTCCTGGTTAAGACGGTCTACACAAGATAGAAGTTCCTCCTCGGTAACATCGGCTTCGTATCGTATAAGTGTCGACTTAAAGCCACACTTCTCGCATGCCAATACCTTGTTCTTGACGTATGTTTCCGAACCTCCGTCATGACCAACGAGTACAGCAGCCAAGTGGGGCTGTTTGCCGCCTGCTGCAATAATGTCCTTCACCTCTTTGGCTATTTCAGCCTTAATGGTTTCGGCAGTTGCTTTTCCGTCTATCAGTTGCATATTCTATTGTTATTTAAAATTTCGGCATTCCAGGCATACCTTTCATCTTGCCCATCATTCCAGCCATCTTAGCCATGTTAGTGCCAGTAACAAGCTTCATCATCTTGCGGGTTTGGTCAAACTGCTTAATCAGGCGGTTAACATCCTGAATATTAGTTCCGCTACCCTTGGCAATGCGCATACGGCGACTCTGGTTGAGTATTTCGGGGTTGGTACGCTCCTTCGGAGTCATACTCTTGATTATAGCCTCGATACCCTTGAATGCATTGTCGTCGATGTCTACATCCTTAATGGCCTTGCCCACACCAGGAATCATGGATGCAAGATCCTTTAGGTTACCCATCTTCTTAATCTGTTCAATCTGTCCAAGGAAGTCGTTGAAGTCGAACTTGTTCTTCTGAATCTTCTTCTGCAAGCGACGTGCTTCTTCTTCGTCAAACTGTTCTTGGGCACGCTCTACAAGGCTTACTATATCGCCCATGCCAAGTATACGGTCTGCCATACGTGATGGATGGAACACATCGATAGCTTCCATCTTCTCGCCAGTACCAACAAACTTGATAGGCTTTGTAACTACAGTGCGGATAGACAAAGCAGCACCACCGCGTGTATCACCATCGAGCTTGGTCAGAACAACACCGTCGAAGTCGAGACGGTCGTTGAATTCCTTGGCTGTATTTACAGCATCCTGACCTGTCATTGAGTCGACAACGAACAAAGTCTCGTCAGGGTTTATGGCGTTCTTGAGATTAGAAATCTCATTCATCATCTCCTCGTCAACAGCCAGACGACCCGCTGTATCGACAATAACAACATCGTTGCCTTTGGCTTTAGCCTCCTTTATGGCATTGTTGGCAATAGCCACAACATCCTTGTTGTCTATTTCGGAGTAAACAGGTACACCTACTTGTTCGCCAACCACCTTCAACTGTTCAATGGCAGCAGGACGGTATACGTCGCAAGCCACGAGCAAAGGCTTCTTGTGCTGTTTGGTCTTGAGCATATTGGCAAGCTTGCCAGAGAATGTAGTCTTACCCGAACCTTGCAGACCGCTCATCAATATGATAGCAGGTTTATTGTTGAGGTGCAATTCTGCTGCCTCGCCTCCCATAAGTTCGGCAAGCTCGTCGTGTACAATCTTGACCATAAGTTGGCTCGGCTTCACAGCTGTAAGCACGTTCATACCGAGGGCTTTCTTCTTAACGGTGTCGGTGAACGACTTTGCCACCTTGTAGTTTACGTCGGCATCAAGTAACGCACGTCTTACATCCTTTAGGGTTTCAGCAACGTTAATATCTGTAATTTTGCCTTCGCCTTTTAGAATCTTGAAGCTGCGTTCAAGTCTGTCGCTTAAATTTTCGAACATATATGTTTCTTATTTTTATTATTTCTATTATCTGTTGTCAGTATACTGCAAAAGTAAACAAAAAATAATGACAAACGGGAAAAGTCTGTATGTATTTAATTTATTTTAAAACAGTTTTCGCCAAAAATGCGCACATGTGTATAGTTTGTGCACACAGCCTCTGTACCTATTTATATAGTGGTACAAAAAATGCTGCTATTTGGCACGAACCCTTGCATGTTCTATGCATATCAGCTCCTCTGATACGAGCTGTCTTACAGCATTGTCCACAGCGTCTTTCGAGGCGTCAACGTTCAGCAGTTCGGTTTTGTTGTGCCATTCGCCATCGGCGAGTAATGCCATTATTTTTTGCCTTGCGTCCTTGGCGTCAGTCTCTGTTTGTAGTTCGTTCTTTCGGGCCAAGCACACATCGCATTTGCCACAGTCGGTCGATTCCTCCTCGCCAAAGTAGTCCAGCAGTTGTCTGCTTCGGCATACATTATTGTTCATGGCATACAGCAGCATTTTCTTGATGTGCCATTCGAATAGTTTCTTGCGGTCTTCGTAAACCGATTTTGGTATTACAACATTCTCGGGCAATTCCCGGTCGCGTGTGTATGTCACCAGTGGAACTGTGCGTTGTGGAATAAAGTGCACAATGCGCCTTTGGTTCAGACTCTTGAGTATAAGGTATACCTTATTAATAGGTAATCCCGAGAGTTGTGCTATGCGGCTCTCGTCAATATATCGATAGTCGGTAAACATGCCGCTATACTCTCTTAGCGCCACGCTTATCACCGCCTCCTCTTCTGGCGAAGAGTTGTTGAGTACGTACAGCTGGTCGCGCTCAAGCAGAAATCTTAGTCGTGTTCTCGAGTCAGGGTCGGTTTCATAGTGAATATATCCGGCACGCGACAGAATACGTAAAGCCGAGTTGACGATAGTAGGAAAATGCTTGAAAGTGCGTGCAAACTTGTCTACATCCAATTGGAACGTGTGTCCATATCCCGTGTTTGCTGCTATCTGCAAGAAGTAGGCAAGGTGCTCGTATATCTTTATTATTGTCTCTTTGTCGGGATATTCTTCGGCAATGCGTTTAAGCAGTCGGTTGTTGTCGCTTGCATTGTACAGCAACACAGCGTAAGCCTTGTTGCCGTCGCGTCCTGCTCGTCCTGCTTCCTGAAAGTAGGCTTCTATGGAATTTGTGCAGTCGTAGTGTATAACAACCCTAACGTCAGGCTTGTCAATACCCATGCCAAAGGCGTTGGTTGCCACCATAACACGCTTTGCATCATCGTGCCATTGTTTCTGCCTTTCGTCCTTAGTGCCAGGTTCCAGTCCGGCATGGTAGAATGTGGAGCTTATGCCGTTCTGTTCAATCAGTTGGCTTATCTCCTTGGTGCGTTGCCTACTGCGCACATACACAATGGCGCTGCCCTTTACCGACTTAAGTATATGTATCATTTCGGCCTCCTTGTCAAGCGTTTGCCTTACAACATAGGCAAGATTTTTGCGCTCGAAGCTCATCTTGAACACATTGTCAGCCTTGAATCCCAACTGCCTTTGTATATCGTCCACCACTTGTGGTGTAGCCGTAGCCGTAAGTGCCAGTACCGGAACATTAGGCTTAAGCCGTCGTATGTCGGCAATATGCAGATACGAGGGACGGAAGTCGTAACCCCATTGTGATATGCAATGTGCCTCGTCCACCGTTATAAAGCTCACTTTTATGCGCTCAAGCTTCTGTCTGAACACATCTGTGCCAATACGCTCTGGCGATACATACAACAACTTGGTGTTGCCCAGTATGCAGTTGTCGAGCACCGACATAATCTCATGACGCGACATACCCGAGTATATGGCAGCCGCTATTACCCCTCGCCTTCTAAGGTTCTCCACCTGGTCCTTCATCAAGGCGATAAGAGGAGTGATGACAATGCACACGCCCTCTTGAGCAAGAGCCGGCACTTGGAATGTAAGCGACTTGCCTCCACCCGTAGGCATCAGTCCCAGGGTGTCTTTGCCCTGGGCAATGCTGTGTATTATGTCGCTCTGGATACCACGGAATGCGGGATAACCCCACACCCTGTGCAATATATCCAGATACTTCTTCTCGTTCATATATCTCAGTCGTCTTCTTCGGCCGGTCTGATATCTTCAATCTGCAGCTGCACCATATTGCGCTTAAACACGTTGTCCTCGATGGTGTAGGCAATGTCAAAGCTACGTTTCGACTTGATGTATCTTGCCGAAGCGCTCTGTCCGAAAGCAATGCCGTTGACCACGTTGCTCGATTTTGAGTCTACCAGCTCAAGCTTTATGTGCTCTTGTTCTCTGCCCACAACCTTGCTCGTGCCGTAGTCGTAAACACCTGTGGTGCAGAACAGTGGCTTAGGGTTGCATGGTCCGAAGGGGGCAAAGCGCTTAAGATCCGAGTGCAACTTCTTGGTAATGTCTCTAAAGTCAATCTCGGCATCAATATTCAGCATAGCCTCGGTTTGTTCGGGCTGTATGTGCTCGTCAACATATTGCTGGAACCGTTTGCGGAACTGCTGAATGTCGTTCCACCGCAAAGTCAGTCCGGCAGCATATGTATGTCCGCCAAAGTTTACCAGCAAGTCGCGGCAGCTCTTTATAGCCGAGTATACATCAAAACCAGTAACGCTGCGTGCCGACCCCGTGGCAAAGTCGCCATCACGAGTCAGCACCACCGTAGGCCGGAAGTAAATTTCGGTAAGTCTGGATGCCACAATGCCTATAACACCCTTCTTCCAGTTCTCATCGTACAGCACAATAGACGATCTGTGGCATTGGCTCTCCAGTCGCGACACAATATGATTGGCCTCCTCCGTCATCTGCTTGTCTATGTCCTTGCGCTGTTCGTTGTAACAGTCGATGTGCTTAGCCTTTTCCAAAGCCCCCGCAAAGTCTTTCTCCACAAGCAAGTCCACACTCTCGCGTCCATTCTCCATACGTCCCGACGCATTGATGCGCGGCCCAATCTTGAAGATTATGTCGCTCATGGATATGTCTCTGCCCCCCAGTCCGCATATGTCGATAATAGCCTTCAGTCCAATGCTTGGGTTTTGGTTAAGTGTCTTCAGACCGTGTAAGGCAAGAATGCGGTTCTCGTCTGTCACTGGAACAATGTCGGCGGCAATACTCACGGCGCAAAGGTCGAGCAATGGTATGAGTCGTGCAAACGGAATGCCGTTGTTCTTGGCAAAGGCTTGCATCAGCTTAAACCCAACACCACATCCGCACAGATGCTTGAACGGATAGCTGTCGTCGGGGCGTTTGGGGTTAAGTATAGCCACAGCAGGCGGCAGTTCCTCGTCGGGCATGTGGTGGTCGCAAATGATGAAGTCGATGCCAAGCGATTTGGCATAGGCTATTTCCTCTACTGCCTTTATGCCGCAGTCCAGTATAATGACAAGCTTCACGCCAGCCTCCTTGGCATAGTCAATACCCTTCTTGCTCACGCCGTAGCCCTCGTCGTAGCGGTCGGGTATGTAGTATTCAATATTCGAGTAGAACTGTTGTATGAATTTGTACACCAGTGCCACTGCCGTGCATCCGTCCACGTCGTAGTCGCCATAAACCAGTATGCGCTCCTTGCGCCCCATAGCGTCGTTCAGACGGTCTACGGCAAGGTCCATGTCCTTCATGAGGAACGGGTTGATAAGGTCGGCCAGCTGCGGGTGGAAGAATCTTTTGGCAGCCGACTCTGTTGTTATGCCGCGTCTGATGAGCAGCCAGGCGAGTATTGGACTGATATTCAGCTTCGCCCCCAGTTCGTCGGCCGCCTGTTTCTCCTCTGTCGTAGGTGGCTTGTAATTCCATTTGAATAACATTATATATAGTATTTGTTTTTTCTTTTTCGGTGTGTGGGGTGGCGGTGTGCTTGCCTGTTGTATGGGCAAACCGCGTGTAAAGTTACAAAAATATTACGTAACAATGTAAGAATGCTAAGGTTTTAAAGTATTTTTTTGTAATTTTGCAAGCTGTAATTTGTATCAGTATGAAAATAGGATTCGACAACGAGAAGTATCAGAAGATTCAGTCTGAACACATTAAGGAACGTATTTCACAGTTTGACGGAAAATTGTACCTCGAACTTGGGGGCAAGCTTTTCGACGACCATCATGCCAGCCGTGTGCTTCCGGGCTTTATGCCCGACAGCAAATTGCGCATGTTTCAGAAAATTAGCGACAGCATCGAGATTGTTATCGTTATCAGTGCCACCGACATCGAGAAGAACAAGAAGCGTGCCGACCTTGGCATAACCTACGACGAGGACGTGCTGCGTTTGCGTGGCGAATTTCAGAACCGTGGCTTTATGGTTGGTTCGGTTGTCATAACCCACTACAACGGGCAGCCCGCCGCCATTGCTTTTCGCCAGCGGTTGGAGCGCGACGGCATCAACACCTATTGCCATTACCTTATTGAGGGCTATCCTCACAACGTGGACCTCATAGCGTCGGACGAGGGATTTGGCAAGAATGACTATGTTGAAACCCGTCGCCCCTTGGTTATTGTTACGGCTCCGGGCCCTGGCAGCGGCAAGATGGCTGTATGCCTTAGCCAGTTGTACAACGAGCACAAGCGTGGCGTGCGTGCAGGATATGCCAAGTTCGAGACTTTCCCCGTATGGAATCTGCCCTTGAAGCACCCAGTAAACATTGCATACGAGGCTGCCACTGCCGACCTGAACGATGTCAACATGATTGACCCCTTCCACCTTGAGGCTTACAACAAGATAGCTGTAAACTACAATCGCGACATCGAGATATTCCCCGTGCTCAACGCCTTGTTCGAGGGTATCTACGGCAGCAATCCATACAAGTCGCCTACGGATATGGGTGTCAATATGGTGGGCTTCTGCATAAGCGACGACGATGCTTGCTGCGAGGCCTCAAAGAACGAGATTGTACGCCGCTACTATGCAGCCACCAACAAACTTGCATGTGGGGCTTGCAACGAGCCGGAGATACAGAAGATACGGATGCTTTTCAATCAGGCTAAGATAACAACCGACTTCCGTCGATGCACCGTTGCCGCCAAGAACTTTAAGAAGGAGACAGGCCATACATCGTCGGCCATAGAACTTGAGGACGGCACCATAATTACGGCTAAGTCGAGCGAGCTGCTGGGATGTTCGGCTGCCCTACTGCTCAATGTAATGAAGCATCTTGCCGGCATCCATCACGACGTAAAGCTTATACCGCAGTCGATGATTGAGCCTATACAGCATACCAAGATTAGCTATCTGGGCGGACGCAATCCGCGCCTCCATACCGATGAGGTTCTTGTGGCATTGTCGGTATTGTCGGAGAAAGACGATAACTGTCGCCGTGCCCTTGAGCAGCTGCCAAAACTACGTGGATGCCAGGTGCATTGCACCGTTATACTGAGCGATGTTGACCAGAAGATATTTAAGAAGCTTGGTGTTGACATCACTTGCGAACCTGTGCTAAAGAGATAAAAAGAACGGAATAATAAGAATAAAAAAAAACGACAATTACACGAGATTGGGAAGATACTCGTGTAATTGTCGTTTTTTAGGTTCATACATTAACTATAGTGCGGCACCAAACTGTGTTGTTGGTATTGGCGCTGCGAAGTAGTAGTTTTGGTCGTTGCAGTTGTCAAGGAACATAACTTTCTTCATACCAAAGAATGCAAGTCCGGTAGGGAAGATGCGCTGTATACCAGTAATACCACCCGACAGAGCAGGACTACCCTGCTGAAGATTGAAATTCCATGAGCGGTCGAAGGCAAGCGGAGCGCCCTGCTGCACGTTGTCAATCTCGCAGTTGATGTTCATCTTATCGCTCTGCTTGAAGTTCTTTAACAGCGGATTGAGCTGTCCTGCCACGCTGCTCTTTATGTCGTTGTCGTTCCAGATAATCATGTCAGCATCCTTCGACATTTGCTTCACACCAGTTTCGGTTGAAGCGAAATAGTAGTTGGGAGCTACTGTAGAGTGTTCGAGGTCGGCACCGTCCTTCTTAGGCTGTTTCAAGCCATAGCGGCAGTCGTATACAAGGTTGTTGACAAATGTCGGTGCAATAGCCTTCTCAAGCCATACGCTTCCACCCTTCTTGTTCTTGGCGCGACGCCAACCGCAGTTTACTATAGTGTTGTTGTAGGCAGTGAGCTGTGTAAGCGGAATAAGCTCGCTGTTGCCGCTGTTAGACAGCTTGAAAGCATTGGTGCAAGCATTGTATATGATGTTGTTGGCAATATCGAGCTTGCAACCCGCTTTAACGTTGATAGCCTCGCCACCGTCTGTGGCATTGCCGTTGTCGGCAAATATACAGTTGTATATCACACCTTGGCCTCCTGTGAAATAGGTTTGGTCGTTGTAGTTGTCGTGCAAGAAACAGTTTGCCATTACAAATTTGCCATTCACGTTGCAGAAGTGGAATGCAGGCACGCCACCATCGATAGTGCTCTTGAAAAGGTGGTTCTGGAATGATGCCGATGATTCGGTAGGTGTTGCTCCGGCATAAGCCAAATCCACGTGGTTGAGCACAACCTCCTGGCTGTTGTATCCACAGATGATGCCACCCCAATCCTCAGTCTTCTTTGTGTCTGATGTAAAGGTTACGGGATGCTCGGTTGTTCCCATGCAATATAGATTGCCAAGCACCACAATCTCGATAGGCACCTGCACATCCGACTTGCATGTTACGGTTACACCTGGCTCTATATAGAGCGATGTGCCTACAGGTATCTCCACACTTTCTGTAAGCGTAGTGTCCTTGGTCCATATAACTGAGCCAACTGGGTATTCGGCAATCTTGGTCTTAAGAACTTCGGTAGAACCTTGGTTCTGGTTGCTGCCATTGTTGTTATACTCATAAGGGTTGATGTTGTCGTTCTCGCACGACGAGCCTACAAAGGCAGCTGCTGCCATAAGAAGCATTGCAGCAATGTTTTTGGTATTTCTTTTCATATCGTTTTTGTCTAATTATATTTTCACTCTAACTCCGACAAGATACGTTCTACCATATTTATATGTTCCTACAATAGTCTTGTCCGAGCTTTGTCCCTCATATTCGAGGTTGCTCTGGTTTACAGTTTTGAGATAACGCTCGCGCTTTGCGTCAAGCAGATTGTTTGCCTTCAGGAATACTGACACGCCGCAAGAAAACTTCTTTTCCATACTGAAGTCGAGTCCAAACATTGCCTTATCCCACTGGTCGGCATCCTTAAACGGCGATACAAGTGCAAGCTTTGTACCTGTGTAGGATGCAGCAAGCTGAGCGTTCCATCCGTAGTTGGTGTCCTTGTAGAGCAAGGAGAGGTTGGCTGTGTGAGGAGCCTGGTTTACGAGCGGACGGCTTTGTGTAACACCTGTCTTATACTCGGCGCTGCCTTCCTTATACTCGCGCTTGCTGGTTGTTATTCTTGAGTGGGTGTAGGTATAATTGGCCTTAATGCCGAAGTGGCGTATGTACTTCACCACGTCAATCTCGAAACCATAGTTCTTGGCATTGCCAAGGTTGTCGGGCATATAGTAAGCATCGGCTCCACTACCCAACTTGCCGTCGGCAGCTACAAACACCTGCTCAATAGGATCTTGCAGATACTTGTAGAACACGCCAGCCAATACTTGCTCGGTAGCCGACGGAAACCACTCCCAACGCAAGTCTATATTGTCGATGCGTGCGCGCTTAAGTTTAGGGTTACCCTTCTCCTGATACTCCTCGCCCATAATCTGGTAAGGCACAATTTCGTAGAAGCCCGGACGGTTGATAGAGCGATAGTACGAAAGACGTACATTCATCTTCTTTGTCGGTGTCCACTTGAGCGATGCCGATGGCAACCAGTCCCAATAGCTTTGCTCACCTACCTGTCCCATGTTGCGGAACTTCTGTAGCATAGTGTATATCTGGTTGGTATGCTCGGCACGCAAGCCAGCGTTCAGTTCGCCCCATCTGCTCTTAAGAGTTGTCATGATGTAGGCAGCGCCAATGTGTTCCTTCGAGTCGTAGTTGAGCTGTGATGCCTGCGAGTATGGTGTCTTGCAAGTCCAGTCGATAGCTGCAAACTGGTCGAAGCTGTTGCCGTCGAGTTTCTGCGATATGTCGGTAGGAGTGAAATTGTACGAGTAGTATCTGTTGCCACGTTCCTTACGGCGATACTGCGCTCCAGCTTTCCACAAAGCGTTTATGTCGTTGCCAAGCTGTGAGTTGTAAGCGAGGTTGATGTATCCAGCCCAGTCCTTGTCGGTATTGTGCTGAAAACGTCGCTCCATATTCTTAGGCATCGTCTTCAGGATGTTCTTATTGCCGCTCCAAAGCGAACCGTCTACACCTTCTGCCGACTGAATGGTATTGGTCAGACTAAGATACACGCGGTCTGGGTCTTCTGATTTAGCTTGCGAGAATATTCCTGCCCAGTCTACCGTGAAGTCTTTCGTAAGATGATGAGTGCCCTTGATATGTGTGGCAAAGATGCTCTGTGTCTGCGATAGCGAGCGTGTCTCGTCGTCCTGTGTGTAGCTGTCACTGGAGATATATTCCGTATTAACAGAGTTGTTGTAGCGCACTCCCTTCGAGTTGGTGCGCACATACATGTTGTACCATTCAATTTTGTTGTTCTCCAGCTGCAAGTCTACCTTGGCATGAACGCCCGCTGTAAGGTCGTGTATTGAATAATATCGGTGCTGAAGCGAGTATATGTACATTGCTTGTTCGCCCGAAGCCATCTTTACCGAATTGTAAGTGCGCTCAGTTCCGCGGAATGTGTTCTGTATACTGCCCGCAAGCATCACGCCAATGCGATCCTTCCAGAAGCGGTTGCCTATCGAAAGTCCACCTACAAAGTTAGGTGCCGGCATCGAGTGGCGGCTTATCTGTGTAGGTCCGCTTGCAAAGTCGGATGTAGTAGCCTTATATTCAGGACCATTTACTTCGTATGGAGCTTTATGTGTATAGTCGCTTCGGTTGGACGTTAGATAGTCGCGGCTGTCTTTCCAAAAGTAGTCGCTTGCGCCTACAGCAGCATTGGCCTGAATTTGGAAGTGAGATGGTGCGTCCTTCATCACCATATCCACCACGCCACCAGCTGCATCGCCCTCCATATCAGCGGTCAACGATTTGGACACCACAAGTCGGTCCATAAGGTCGGACGGGAAAATATTAAGGGGGATATAGCGGTTCTTGTCGTCAGGGCTTGGTATCTTAACTCCATTTACAAGCGTATAGTTGTAGCGCTTGTCCATGCCTCGCAGTATGGCGTACGAAGCTTCGCCCGAGGCATCACGCTCCATAGTGACGCCCGACACACGTTGCAGTACGGTTGCCACATTTACGTCGGGCGAGAGCTGTATGCTTTGCTGGCTCATCACATTAAGCACGTTGCCGGCAGTCTTCTCCATGTCTATTGCACTGCGGTCGGAATGATATTCCTTATGTCCTTTTATCACCACCTCACCAAGTTCGTGCGAGTCCTCGTCGAGCGTAATGTTGACAATGCCTTTATTCGAAACATCAACCGGAATCTCACGTGTCTTGTACGATATGTATCTTACGACGAGTGTGTATCGACCCTTGTTGGGCAACTCGTGCAAGGTGAACGAACCGTCAAGCCCCGTTGTTGTCTTGACGCTTGGCAACTCCTTCACTTCTATCACCGAGCCAATAAGAGGCTCACCCGTACGATTATCCTTGACAATGCCGTCAAGGGTGTGTGCCGTGGCTACTGTAGTAGAAACTGCAATAAGGGCTGCACTTAGCAGAAACTGTTTCATATATGTTAATGTATTATGAAGTAGTTGAGGCTTTTACTTCTTAAGCTTTTCAATGGTATGTATCACCTTTCCGTCCTTGTCGATCATCGACATTCTCAACTTCTGCTTTGTGGCAGAGATGATAGAGAATCCGTCGGCCGAAGAGCAGAATACAGTTCCATCGGTCTGCTTAACTGGTCGAGCCAATGAGGCCGACGAGTTTACAACGTAGTCGATATTGTCGTTGGGCATGCGTATATGCTGGAAGTTGTGGATGTGTCCGCAAGCATATATAGCCACATTATTATATTTGTGCAGGATAGGCATCACATTCTTCTGCATGTCGGTGCGCTCGTATTCGGCCTTTGTAGTGTAGGCATATATAGGATGGTGTCCTACCACAACTACCCAATCTTCATTAGCCAATTTCAATGTGCGGTCGAGCCAATCGAGCTGAGCTTGTGGGTCTTGCTTGCAAGCATCAGGATATTTAGTGTTGTTCTCACGATAACGGCCGATAAGTGGAGTAGTGTCGAGGAAGACGATACGAATGGTTGTGCCCTTGCTCTCAAACACCTTAGTATAGTATCGAGCCGGCATCATCCAGCGGCGGCTCACCTTGCCATAGTCTAACACAGCCTGTGTGTTGCCTCTATACTCGTGGTTGCCAAGTACCGGAAACCAGTCGAGCATCAGTTCGGGATGCGAATATACCTGCTCGTAGTTGGTTGTCCACAGTGGGTCGTTGACCGAAGCCACACCATTGAAATGATGAATATCGCCTACGGCAAGCACACATTCCATGCCCGTAGTCTCAGCCATATGTCCCATAAGTTCGGCAATAGGCTTCTGGTCGTAATAGCCATTTCGTCCAAGGTCGTTAGCCATGTACAGCGTTACGTCGCCTTTAAGTTGTTTCCATTCTTTTGGGGTTTGAGCTTGCAAATGCAAGCAACCAAGCAACATAAAAGTTGCTGCGAGAACGGTAGCTGTGCGTCTACCGAGAGTCTTAAATAAGTTCATTCTGTAATACTTTTATAATATTGTTATACCTGTTTTGTTATCTTTCACGATGCAAAGGTAGATATGGTTTATTGCAATATGGTTACAGATGTTTTAAGAAGACGTTTAGTCTGTAATTTGTATTAAATGTTCTAAAAAAATAACGATAATCCATGGCTTTATCCATTTATTCTCTCTATATTTGCAATATCAAAATGATATCATTTATCAATTATTCAATATCTAATTAAAAAAGTTACAATTATGGAGAACAAGGAATTTCAGTTTAAAGGTGCTACACTTGGTGGCTTCCCAATGCTTTTTGCCAACATTCTGTTGACGTTGTTAAGTATAGCATTGATAGTAATGGGTATACTTCAAGAGTCTAATGAGGTGTTGATGTGGCTGCTTATAGGTATAGGTGCAGTAGTGCTTGTGTCTACATTTTTTATATGGGGTGGCTTTGTGATGCTCGAGCCAGGCGAGGCACGTGTAATGATGTTCTTCGGAAAATATAAAGGCACGTTCACCAAGGTGGGCTACTCATGGGTCAATCCATTTATCAATACCAAGAAGTTGTCGTTGCGTGCGCGCAACCTTGATGCCGAGCCTATTAAGGTGAACGACAAGACAGGCAACCCGGTGATGATAGGCTTGGTGCTTGTATGGAAACTTAAAGACACCTATAAAGCAATGTTTGAAATCGACTCGCAGACAATGGCACAGAGCGGAGCGGCACAACAGAACGGAGTGCAGATAGGCACAAGCGTGTCTAATGTTATGCTTGCTTTCGAGAATTTTGTCAAGACACAGAGCGACGCAGCCCTTCGTCAGGTGGCAGGACTGTATGCTTACGACAATAATGGGTCGGGCAACAAGGAGCTTACCCTGCGCGACGGTGCCGACGAGATAAACAAGCAACTTGAGGAGAAATTGGACGAGCGTCTTAGCATGGCCGGAATAGAAGTGGTAGAGGCACGTATCAACTACCTGGCTTATGCCCCAGAGATAGCTGCCGTGATGCTACGTCGACAGCAGGCAGACGCCATAATCTCTGCTCGCGAAAAGATAGTCGAGGGTGCTGTGTCGATGGTTAAGATGGCTCTTGACAAACTAAGTAGCGAGGATATTGTAGAGCTCGACGACGACAAGAAAGCGGCTATGGTAAGCAACCTGCTGGTAGTGCTTTGTGGAGACGATTCGGCTCAGCCCGTTGTCAACACTGGAACCCTAAACCATTAAACCAATATGTCAAATAAAGAAACAAGTACAAAGAGTTTTGTTCTGCGTGTGGATGCCGAGACAATGGATGCTATTGAGGCGTGGGCTGCCGACGAGTTTCGCAGCATCAACGGACAATTGCAATGGATTATTGCTGAGGCTCTGCGCAAGAATGGACGACAACCTAAGAAACGAAAAATAAAAACAGAAGAAAAATAGACGATGTGTGTCAAAAGTCATTGTATAATGCCAAAATGGTCAAGATTACTGGCTTGTAAAAGCAATATATATTACTTGCACATTTAATATATAATCTTTAGCCATTTAATATATATTATTGCGTCAAGCAACACTCCCCGCATTATTTTGACTTTTGGCACACCCTCTCCACTTTTTTATATAACCACAGCCGTTACACTTTTTTATATAACCACAGCCGTTCCGCTGCACGTAACCATAAGCATCGATCCGCTCTCGCCTACCGTTTCGTAGTCGAGGTCTATGCCTACGATGGCGTTGCAGCCCATTTGTTCGGCTCGCTGTGCCATCTCTTGCATAGCCGAGTCCTTAGCCTGGCGCAACACTTTCTCGTAGGTGCCGCTGCGGCCGCCAAAGAAGTCGCGTATGCCAGCCATAAAATCCTTAAACACATTGGCGCCGATAATGGTCTCGCCAGTTACCACTCCGCGATACTCGCGTATTGGATGTCCTTCAAGAGTAGGAGTTGTTGAAAAAATCATATTAGTCCTTTCTTTTTTTGATTGTTATTTTTTTGTTTTTCCCAAAAAATAGTCGGGGTTTATAATTATTGACGTATATAGATAACCGAAAGTTGCAAAAATGAATAGTTTTCTTTGCATTCTCCCTTATTTTACGTAAATTCGCAACATAATAAAGCAAACAAGCAGAAAGGAACGGAATGGGTTTTGGAAAGAGAACTGCCATAATAGGTCTCGGCATATTGTCGATGGCATTATTGCTTGTCTCGTGCCGCAAGGACGAGGCCAAGACTTCCATGCGCTCGGTCTACTACTGGAGTACAACTCTCAACATGGACTCCACAAAGACGGCATTCATAAAGAAATACTCCATTTCGCGAGTTTACCTGCGCTACTTCGATGTGGTGGACGACGAGACAGGAAGAGCCATGCCCAACGCCACACTAAGTTTTGCCACCAAGGTGCCTCAGGGCATCGACATTGTGCCAACAGTCTTCGTTATGCCACAATGTCTAAGGCACGACCGCCACCATTTGGCACGGCTTATTGTAAGGCGTGTGCTGCAGATGAGCCAGACAAACGATGTGCACAATGTAAGGGAGATACAGATAGACTGCGACTGGACCCAGTCTACACGCCAGTTGTACGACGACTTTATGCAAGCCATGCTCAACGAGTGTCATAGCCGAGGCCTGCAACTGTCGTCAACCATCCGTCTGCATCAGTTGTCCCAATTGCCTCCGCCAGCCGATAGAGGCGTGCTTATGATGTACAACACGGGCGACGCAACCAACATCAAGTGCCACAAGCCAATACTCGACATGCGCGACGCGGCTCCATACCTTCAGTATCTTGCCCAGTATCGGTTGCCCTTGTCAACAGCCTATCCCATATTTGCTTGGCGCATACTGTTCCGTGGAGGCCGTTTTGTTGGCTTTGTGCATTACGATGGCGAATATCCCATTCTTCCCGACGACTCCATTGCCATACGGAAACCCTCAGCCGCGGATATCATGGAAGCCGTAAAGGCAATACAGAGCCGACGCCCCGACGCCAATAGCGAGACAATACTCTACGATTTAAGCAACAATAACATCAACCATTTAAACCACAAGGATTATGAGACGATTCTTAATTTATAGCCTCCTTGCCCTGCTGCCCCTTGCCCATGTCAAGGCGTGCATATCCGAAGGCCACTTGCACAACAGCTATATGTTCTCAATATTCCACCGCAATGCCCTGACCTATGGCCCTGCCTATCTATACTCCATCGACCGCTATTGGCAAAGCTATACTGGCAACGACGGCACAAGTGGTACTACATACTACAAGTGGAACAGAGAGGAGATAATGAAGACAGCAAGCAGCAAGGGCGACCGCGAGATGATGGCATATCTCACGCTGTTAAACCGCTATATTGACATCAGCGAAGCCTATGCCGACGACGCTTGGGATTATCCCACAAAGCAAGAGTTGGCAAGCAGACGCAGCACGCTTTCTGGCATCATTGCCGCATCCAAGGCCTACAGTGGCGCAAGGCTGCGTGCACAGTACGTGCTGCTGCAGATGCGTGCCAATATGATGCTGGGCAACCACAGCGCCAACATTGCATTATGGAACGCTACGGCATCCAAATTGGACCAAAGCCAGTGGCGCGACGCCATGCGCAACATCTATGCCCGTGCCTTGCTTAAGAGCGGACAGCGCACACGTGCTTGCGACATCTATGCTGAGCAAGGCGATGTACGGTCGATTAAGGCTGTAATGAAGAACTATCGCAGTCTGGCAGGAATCAAGTCGGTATTTGCCAAGAACCCCAACGCTCCGACACTTGTCTATCTTGTACAAGACTTTGTGAATAATTTTCAGGAAACACTCGACCAAAAGCCCGAAGAGCTTGCTAGCGACGAATGGTTTAGTCTGATCGACGCCAAGCGGGTGTTGCGCAAGGACGCATTGGCCTTTGTGCAGTTTGCCATTAACGCTGCCGACAACAAGAGGGTTAAGTGGCCCAGCTTGTGGCTCGCTGCCGCAAGCATGACCAATTATCTTATGGGCAACTACGAGCATGCCTTTGTTGAAGCCGAGAGGGCTGTAAATGCCGAAGGCACACAGCGCATGCGCGATAATGCACGTGCCATACGCCTGCTTGTGTCCACATGCTGCAACAAGCCCAATGACGAATATACCAGCTTTCTGCTTGCCGAGTTCGGGTGGCTCGACAATAAGATAAAGGAGGAGCGTGCGAGTGACGGCGAATACTTCAACCATTATACCGACGTTAAGGACCGTGTGGTGCACATGGGTCTGGAGCCTCTGTTCCGTGGCGTGGGCATGGACAATGCGGCGTTTGCCCTATGTGCCATGATGAGCGCCGAGAACAAAGACCTCTTAATGGTTGAACAAAGGAACGCAGAAGATTCGTTCGACGAGAACTATAATATGGTGTATGGTCCGTGGGACGAGTATTTCTGCAAGATGGATAGTCTTACAGCCGACCGCCTTGCCAACTACTACAAGTATCTAACAACAGCGCACAGCAATGCCTTTGAGACATACTGCGTACAGAACACCTATCATGACGCCGACTACTTTAACGACCTGATAGGCACCAAGCTAATAGCCGAGGGACGCTTTGCCGACGCCATACCCTATCTAAGAAAGGTGTCAACATCGCTGCTCTCGAAACAGCTGATAAGCGTGTTTGCTTCAAAACGCCATTTCGACACGCCACGATGGTTTGGCAAGCAATATGTTGACGACGGTTACGAGCCGGTAAAGGTTAGTCGCAACGCCAAGCTCGACTTCTGTATTGACATGACCTCGCGCCTAAGCCAATACAGTCTGGCACGCGAGGGCAACGACAAGCAACAAATGGCTTACGACCTTGCCGTGCGCTACTATCAGGCCTCGTGCTATGGCGACTGCTGGTATCTTACCCACTATTATCGTAGCGTAATGGATTCGGCACGCTCGTGGGAGAAGGATTTTGCAGCCGAAACCGTGAAGTATCTCAATGTGGCAAAGCAGAGCAACGATATGCGCCTGCGCTACAACTCGCTTTATGCCTTGGCGTTTGTGCCCGTAGAGCCGTGGGCAACAACCGAGTACGACGCGAGCAACGGCTACAATGAGATTCTTGTGCTACATCCACAGGCGGCACAATACCAGGCACTAAACGAACTTGGCATGTTTGCCTTGGCTCATCCAGAGGCAATCGACGACTACACACGTCGATGCGACGTGCTGCGGCAGTTCAATCAGAAGTAACGATGAGTGAATAACAATTAAATAAAAAACAAACAGAAGAAGAAAAAAAACATTATTATGTGGCAAAGACTGAAATATCTATTGTCTGAATTTGTTGTGGTGTGGGCATATTTTGTGCTGCAGAAACCCGTGTTTATGATGTGCAACGCGTCAAAGCCCTATGCTCTTGCCGATTATCTGAGCGTAGCATGGCATGGAGCCTGGCTCGATGCCACCACAGCCGGCTATCTTACGGCCATACCTTTCCTGCTGCTGTTGGTGTCGGTGTGGTGGAACAAGTTGCCCTTGCGCAAGATACTTACACCTTATTATATAGTGGTAATGCTACTTGTGTCGACAATCTTTGTTGCCGACACGTCGCTCTTTGCCTTTTGGGAGAGCAAGCTCGACGCAACTGTGTTTGTGTATCTCGACTCGCCCAAGAATGCGGCAGCCAGCGTTTCCGCATTGTATATAGTGCTGCGCATGCTTTACATCGTGGTGCTAACGGCCCTGATGTCGTGGTTGCTCTGGCGCATTACGCCCTGCAAGCTGCAAGCCTTGTCGGGTTGGCGTAGGCGTATGATTGCCACGGTGTGCGTCCTGCCCATAGGCGGTTTGCTGTTCTTGGTTATCAGGGGAGGCATAAGAGTGTCTACACAGAATGTGGGAACCGTGTATTTCAGCAGCGACCAGTACCTCAATCTATCTGCCATCAACCCCGTGTTCAACATGTTTGCCAGCATGGAGTTTCAGAAGAAGTATGAGGACGAGTTCCGCTTCTATCCCGACGAGCACCGCGCCCAGCTAATGCAAGGCCAATACCTTGTAGCCGACACAGCCACAACAGCTGTACTCAACACCAAGCGCCCCAACATCCTTGTGATATTTATGGAGAGTTTTGGCGCCACAATGATTGAGCGTCTTGGCGGAACCAAGGGAGTGGCGCCTAATCTCGACCGCCTGTCGCGACAGGGAGTGTTCTTCAGCAATCTGTATGCAAGTAGCTTCCGTACCGACCGAGGCACGGTTTGCACCTTTAGCGGCTATCCAGGACTGCCAACACTATCGATAATGAAGGTTCCGCGCATAGCCAACAGCATGCCCAACATTGCCCATTCGCTTGCCGAGGCGGGCTATCAGACCGACTTTCTTTATGGTGGCGACATCAATTTCACCAATATGCGTGGCTATCTGCTTGCTGGAGGATTCCAGAAGCTAACGTCGCAAGACGACTTTACGATGGAGGAGCGCAACTATGGCAAGTGGGGTGTGCCCGACAATCTTACCTTCGATCGCTTGTTCAATATGCTGAAGGAACGCGAGGGCAGCAAACAACCGTGGTTCACGTCGTTCCTTACACTAAGCAGTCATGAGCCGTTTGAGGTGCCGTTCAGTAAGTTCGAGGACGACCATTTCAATGCCTTCGCCTATACCGACCACTGCATAGGACGCTTTATCGAGCGATTCAGCAAAACACCACAATGGGCCAACACCCTCATCGTATTGCTGCCCGACCACGGCATTCCATATCCAAAGCAAGGCGAGCGATTTGCCCCGCACTTCTTCCGTATACCAATGATTTGGACCGGAGGAGCTGTGGCCAAGCCAATGGTGGTGGACAAGATAGCCAGCCAAACCGACTTGGCAGCCACGCTTCTTGCACAGCTCGGCATAAGGCACAACGACTTTGAGTTCAGCCGCAATGTGCTCGACGCCTCTTACACACGTCCGTTTGCTTTCTACACCTTTGTCAATGGATTCTGCTATCTCGACAGCACAGGCGTAAGTGTATACGACAATGTGGCAAACCGCGTGTTCTACAACGAGCAGCCATCGGGCAACAGCCAGCGTGTGGCTAAGGGCAAGGCAATATTGCAGACCCTATACGATAGGGTAGGGGCCATAAATAGTGGCAAATACAAATAAAGCATTTCTTAAGGAGAGGGGATTAACGGCATCCCTTCTCCTTTTTATATTATATAATGTATATATACAAAAAAAAGAGCCGTTTTATGTTATATTGTAGATATAAATGTAATATCTTTTATTATTTATCGAAAAAAATACAATAAAAACTACTAATTATTAACGATTTTATTTTACCTTTGCGCTGTAATAAGTGAGAGTAGGACAAATTACTCAATACAACTTTGTTGCAACAAATTGCTCAATACATAGTTTATAACATTTTATAATTATTATCTTTTATGAAGAACAACTACATCTTAGCGTTGGCTTCGGCGTTCTTCTTTTTCGGTTCGGTTGGTGTCAAGGCACAGACCATCCTCGACGAGGATTTTGAAACTGAGAATACAGATGCCGAAAACAACATCACCCGTCCTGTGGCGGTTGAAGAAGGTTGGACCACAATCGACTCCTATTCAGGAAGCGAGTTGCGTTACAATTGGTCTAACTATTATTCTGACAAAGGCACAATTGGCGGCAAGCATGTTGCTATGTGCGACGGTCCTATAAGCGCCGACTTTGCTCCAGAAGCTGCCAAGCCACGTGAGGAGATTCTGCTTTCGCCAGAACTCGACCTCAACAACACCTATCAGTTGAGCTTCGACTGGAAGGTTTCGCCAATGGCAGCCACAGCCAAGAGCATGTACGACCTTCAGGTTAGAGTTGTGGTAGACGGCGATGTTGCCAATGCCGAGACAATATTCTCTATCCAGAACAAGGAAGACCTTAAGGAGAGCGGCGTTAGCGAGTGGCCTCTTTCTACATGGGACACACACACCAGCAAGCTCGACCTAAGCGACTGGAAGGGCAAGAAGATTAAACTTGCTTTCGTTTACAAGATGTATACTACTATTGCCAACATTGTTTATCTTGACAATGTTAAGGTAAAGAAGTTTACTCCTGCCACATCGCCTGTGGCCAAGCTCAACAAAACCACTTACAGCTATGGCGATGTTTACATCGGCGAGAAGTTCTACTCGGATGCCTTCACCCTTACCAATACCGGTTTGAAGGGTCTGCAGATTACAAGTGTGGACCTGCCTGAGGGCGTAGGTCTTACTATCGACCCATCTGCTGTAAATCTCGACAAGGCCGAGTCGGTTAAGTTTAATGTCTCTTATACTGCCTCGATTACATCATCTGCCACACCTAAGGTTGTGCTCCACACCAATGGTGGCGACCTTACCATCAACCTTAAGGCAAACAAGAAGATGGCTCCCGACGGACTTACCGAGGAGACATTCGAGGTAGCCTTCCCGCCAGCTGGCTGGCAGAACGACGGATGGTCTAAATCGAATGGCGGTCTTGAGGGCGACGTGTCGGTTTATGCCTCAGGTTCATATCGCGACCAGTACATCACATCGCCACGTCTCGACCTTACAAAGGGCGGCAAGGTGCAGTTCTCTTACTATAATCAGTATGATACCGAAGAGACCGATGAAGATGGCAATGGTGTAGCACAGAGCAACGACATAACACTCGACCTTTCTACCGATGGCGGCAAGACATGGAAGGCCGTTTGGACATTCGACTACAAGAAGGGCACTTACGGCGAGACTACTACAGTAGACCTTGGCACAGCTACCGACAACTCGTACGTACGCTGGCACAACTCAGCCATTAAATCTAACGACGGCGATGTAGATCCTTACTCTTCGTTCTATCTCGACCGTGTGTTCCTCCCTGCACTATATGGACAGGAAGGCACTCCGTTTGCAGCTACTCTTGTGGCTCCTGCCGACAGCCTTACAAATGTATACAACCAGAACATCGAGCTTAAGTGGGGACCGGCCCTCTTTGCCGAAGGCTACAAGCTCTATGTAGGTACATCAGAGAATGTGTACAACGTTGTAGATGGTCTCGACCTCAAGGACGCCCAGTCTTATACATTGGCTACAGCCGAGTACGAGACAATGTACTACTGGAAGGTTGTTCCTTACAACGAGAAGGGTGCTTCGACACAGTCTACAGTATGGCACTTCACCACACAGAAGGACGCTTCTACATCCGAATTCCCATATACTCAGGACTTCAGCGGTGTTACTACCGATCTGCCAACAGGCTGGATTTCTACCAACACCACACAATACGCCAACCGTAGCTGGAGCGTGCTCAAGGACAAGGGCACACCTGCTCCTTGCCTCTTCAACATGTGGCTCGACAAGGGCAACCAGGCATTTGTAACCACTCCAGAGTTCAAGCTTCCTACCGACAAGAATATGTCTATCTCGTTCGATTGGGTTGACTGCCATCCGGTAAACGCCAAATTCGACCAGCTGGGCAACGCCAAGAAGCAGAACACAGAGGGTGCTCCTACAACCGTTACATTCGAAGTGTTGGTAGACGGCGCTTGGAAGCAGCTCTCTTATATCTCTCAGGGTCTCGACGCGGATGTTGCTCCTATCTATTGGATTAACGAGAAGATAGACCTCTCGGCTTATGCCGGCAAGACAGTACAGTTCCGCTGGACTCACACAGCCAACAATGGCAACGACAACGGTTGCGGTCTCGACAACGTGGTTATCGAGGAGAACGTAAGCGACAAGGCCGTATTCAACAAGGAAGGCTGGAACGCTGGCAAGGCGAACTATAACAAGGGCACCAACTCTGGCGACATTTTCACTATCCAGAACAAGGGCGAGCAGGCGTTGAAGGTTAAGAGCGTAAGCTTCGCTACCGACAACTTCGCCTCTTCTATAACTCCGGGCACAGAGATTGCAAAGGGCGAGTCGCTCACTTTCTCGCTCCAGTTCTATGCCAAGGACGTGCAGTCTACCGTAAACGACAACATGACCGTTACATTCGAGAGCGGCTACTCTGTACAGTTCCCTGTTGAGGGTACAGCTCTTGCAAGCGACGTGCTCTACTACTCGTTCGAGGACAACGACCTCGACTACAACTGGACAACCGACTTCAACCTTATTGATGTTGACCGTTCAGCCACAGTTCCATTCAATTGCTATGGCACCGAGTTCCCGTCAAATAATGGCGTTTACGCATTTGCAGTGGCTTACGAGCGTCCCGACCACAAGAACGTGGCTCCTATCTCTGGCGACGCATTCATTATCCCTGGCTCTCCGCTCAACGAGACAACCAAGGGCGACAACTGGATTGTGTCTAAGAAGCTCACAGCTACAGCCGAGTCGGAGTTCGACTTCTACGCTCGCAACTGGGAGAGCAAACAGAGCATCCTGCCTTCAGGTCTACACAGGGTAGAGGTGCTTGTTAGCGAGACCAGCAACACCGACCGCAACTCGTTCAAGACTGTGCTCAACCAGCAGGAGATACCATTGCTCGACCACGAAGACTGGAAGCATTACACAGTTAACCTCTCGGCTTATGCTGGCAAGGACATCTATGTTGCCGTACGCGACTACACAGAGAGATATGCTCTGGCTGCGTTCTACGACGACTTCACCTTCTCTCATTTTGACAATGTTGCCACTGGCATCAAGTCGGTTCAGACCGCTGTTTCGGCTGCCGACGCTGTGGCTGTATACAATCTTAATGGCATGAAGGTGGCACAGGGCAACGGCATGGCTACCCTTAACGGCTTGGCAAAGGGTGTTTACGTAGTAAAGGTGCAGACCGCCGATGGTGTTAAGACCATGAAGGTGGCCCGCAAGTAAAATATCATCTTTGGATTAATGCTTTTAAAGGTAATGTGGTGCGCATGCTCCTTGCGGGTTGTGCGCATCCGTTACCTTTTTCCTGTTTTCATCATTCTATAAAAAAGCTAAGTAAAAAATGAAATCAAAATTCTACTCATTTACGCTGCTCCTCTTCCTCTTGCTCACGTCTACAGCTTCGTTTGCACAGAAGCGCGACAAGATGCTAAATATCGAGGTCACCACCAATGCCGGCATTTCGCTTGCCGGACAGCTGGTTGACGTAGAGCAGACCGATTATCAGCTGCAATATCCAGAAACCACACTCGATGCCGACGGCAAGTGCTCGCTCAAGGTTTATGCCGGTAACAATAAGGTTACGGTAAAGCGCGACGGATTCAACACAGCTACTGCAACAGTCAATATTGCCGCCAACGAGACTGGCAAGGACGTAAAGTTGCAGCTCGTAGAGCTTACGCGCGACCCCTTTGCGCTTAACGCCGTTTGCACATACGACGCCTATACTGGCAAGAATCAGGTCAAGGTTACATGGAATACCGAGAAGCCTGCATTCTTCGACGACTTCGAGAGCTACGATCCATTCTCTATCAATTTTGGCGATTGGACTGGAATCGATGCCGACCATCTAATGACAGCTCCTCTTACTGGCGACTATCCCAACCGTGGTGTCTTCCAGTATGCACAGATAATGAATCCCCTGAAGGTAGACCCTATGTGGTACTACGACTATCCTACAATGCGCGCATACAGCGGCAAGCAGTATGTGGGTTTTGTACGCACCAATTCGGGCGAGCCTAACGACGATTGGCTCATCTCGCCTGAGATTACTGTCGGTACCGACAACATCCTCTCGTTCTACGCTATGGCTGCCGACAAGTACATCGAGAAGTTTGTTGTCTACATCACAACCCAGACCAACAATCCTACCGCCGACGACTTTGTACAGCTTACCAAGGGCAATTACGAGACTGCCGACTACAAGAAGAATTGGCAGCTTATGCAGTACGACCTTGCCGAGTACGCTCAGCAGAAGGTAAAGATTGCCATTCGCTATATTGGCGATGCTGCCAGCGAGGGAGCCTTCATGCTCAAGCTCGACGACTTCTATGTAGGTCAGTCTACAGCTGCCTCGTATGCTCTCGCTCCTAAGGCCAATCGTGTGGCACGCAACCACAAGTCGCCTGCCAACCCCAACGAGACCTTCGACATCTATCTCGACAACCAGAAGGTGGGCAAGACCGGCACCTACAGCTATGTGCTGAGCGATGTTGCCGAAGGCACCCACACCATTGGCGTAAAGGCCAACTACATTGCTGCCCAGAGCCAGCTCGTTACCACTACCATCGAGGTTAGCAAGTCGGCCTACGCCAGCCTTACAATGAAGGTTGCCGCCGACAGCAAGCTCTCAGCCGACGGAACCGTGGTCAACCTCCTTTCTACCGACAACGGAACTGCCTACCAGGCTACAGTTGCCAATGGCGTGGCAAAGATATTGATGCTGCCTAAGGGCAAGTATACTGTAAATGTGGAGAAGGGTGCCTTCAAGGCCTACTCTAAGGAAATAGACCTGCAGGCCGACCAGACTCTCGACATCAATCTTGAGGACGACGTAATAACTCCTTACAACATTACTGCCGACATGGTCGAAAGCGCCGACGGTATAAGTGTAAAGTTGAATTGGAACCAGATTCTTGGCTTTAGCGACAGCTTCGAGACCTACGAAGACTTTGCCACAGGACAGTTTGGCGACTGGAAGTCGGTAGATCTCGACCAAACCCCGGTTTATCCTATCGGTCTTGGCTCGACCAGCAACATCGTAACTTTCCCTGGCTCGGGCGACGCCTCTAATCCTAAGCCCATTGCTCCAATTGTGTTCAACCCTTGGAACACAGTTCCTGCCATGCTTCCCTCCGATGTGGCTATGCAGGCTCCCGATGGCGACAAATACGTGGTGTTCTTCTCGCCCCAGGGCGCTCAGGCCGACAAATGGCTTATCTCGCCGCTTATCGACATCTACGACGGCTACGAGCTTAAGGTTACAGCCAAGAGCTATACCGACATGTACAACGAGAAGATGGAGTTTGCCGTGTCAGAGACGGGTAGCGACAATCCCGACGACTTCGTAGTGCTGAGCAACGCCCAGAACATTCCGAGCGACCAGTGGACCGTCTATTCTACCGACCTTGCGCCTTATGCCGGCAAGAAGGTTCGCCTTGCTGTTCACTACACGTCTACCGACGCCTTCTTTGCCCAGCTCGACCTCTTCAAGGCTGAGCCTGCCGATGGCAGCAATGTGCAGCAGGATTACGGCAACGTGCTCCACTACAACATCTACATCGACGGCTCTAAGTATGGCGAGTCTACCACACCGTTGTTCACCATCGACAACCTGCCCGAGGGTAGCTACACCATCGGCATCGAGGCTGTCTACAAGAACGCCGTGTCTGAGATGGCTACCTATCAGATTGTTGTTAGCGGCATCGATGTGGTTAGAGCCGATACCGACGCCAATGCCCAGGTGTACAACCTTGCCGGACAGAAGCTCAACGCCCGTCTGCACGCCCTGCCACAAGGCGTCTACATCGTTAAAGATGCCAACGGAGCAAGAAAGGTTCGCAAGTAATCTAAACAATTAAAGAATTCAAGTAATAAAGAATTCAAGTAATTCAAAAAAGCAAAAGAAGAGTAAAAATGAAAAAAACATATATTACCGCCATGTTGATGTCGCAGAGCCTTGTGCTCTGCGCCCAACAGGTGCACGTGGGTGGCGTTTGTGCTAAGCTGCCCAAAACGTCTACAATAACTGTCAACGTTCCTGTAGAGTCGGCTGCGCCACAGACCAAGGTGCCCGTTCGTCGTGTGCTTGCCTCTACCGAGCGTGGGGTGGGCTATTGCAGCGGCGATAGCATCACCACCAAGGGCATGTGCTTTGGCAAAGCCGGAACCTACAGCGTGGCAGCTGACCTATCATCCTCTGTACTCAGCTCGTACAAGGGCTGCAAGGTAGTGGGCATTCGCTTTGCCCTGTCTCAGAGCATAGGCAAGTCAAAGGTATTTATATATAAGGTTAGTGGCCAGAATGCCTCTAGTCTTGTCAACGCTACCGTGCGCCGTACCAGCGAGGGCTGGAACGAGGTGCGCTTCAACAGCGCCCAAGAGTACACCATACAGGACAACGACGAGCTGATAATTGGTTACGACTACAACGAGTCTGAGGCAATGGCCACAGCCGAGGAGGGGGCCATGTGCTTCTACACCCCCAAGACCTCCACTCCCAAGGCGTCGCTCATTATGAATGGCGATGGTTTCTACTATATGGAGGGTGTTGGCAACCTTTGCGTGCAGCTGATAGTTGACGTTAGCTCGTTGCCCAAGAAGGACGTGCAGCTGACCCACCTCTTGGCTGGCGGCAAGTATCAGAAGACAGGCGCCACGCTCGACACTTATGTGCAGTTGCAGAATGTTGGTCTGGAGGACATCTCGTCTATGCGTCTGGGCTATCGTTTCGACAACGGCGACGCCACCTATCAGGATTACAACGAGGAGGTTAAAGCCGATGGCGTAAGCGGCGTAAGCCTGCTGCTGCCATTGCCTAAGGACATTACGCCCGGAGCCCACAAGCTGACTGTCTTTGTAGACAATATCGAGGGCAGCACACCTACCAAACCCGATGGCGACGAGATTGCCAACTCGTTCGTGGTCTACACCAAGAGTCTTGAACGCCAGCAAACCTACGTGGAGCAGTATTGCAGCCAGGACGAGAGTATGGCCTACTACATAAACCCTGGCATGGACGAGGCTGCCCAGAACAAGGATGTGTGTCTGGTAAATGTCTACAAGCATGGCGAGCCACTTGCTCCCGAAGGTTCAAGCTATCTCGAGAATCTCTATGCCTACACCTACCCGTGCTTCACAGTAGACCGCTTCTACTTCTTTGGCGAGAACAACATTGCCTTCGACCTAATCGACTACGCCACCTTTATGCCTCAATTGGTGTCTGAGGCGGTTGAGCAGTTGGTCAATGAGAACCGCGCCGGCAACCCGTCGTTCGCCACAGTCAATCTGTCGTCGGCCTACACATCTGCCACGCGCCAGCTTACGCTCGACGTTACTGGCGACGTTACCGACGAGGCTAAGTCTATTTATGGCGACATTGGCCTTACGCTTATGCTTGTAGAGAATGGAGTTGTGTCGCCGCAGAAGGTTGTTGGCACCCTGGGCTATGGCACAACCACCGACAACAAATACGTGCACAACCACGTGCTGCGCGCCTACGTAACCAGTCCTAAGGGCGACCGCATGGATATTGCCGACGGCAAATATTCTGCCCACTACACCTACACCTTGCCTGCTGCCTGGAACGCCGACAACATGCAGGTTGTGGCATTAGCCGGCAAGTACATGCCGACAATCGACGACTCTAACGTGCTGGATGCCGACATAACCAATGCCTGCACAGTTAAGCTCACAGGCGGCACAAGCGGCATAAGCGCTGTAAATACAGCCAACGTAGCCTCACCTGCCGACGGCATCTACACCCTTGACGGCACACGCGTGTCCAACCCATCCAAGGGTCTCTACATCGTGCGCAAGGGAGGCGTGGCACGCAAGGTGGTGATAAAAAATAACTGAGACACAGATAGCGAAAATAACAACACAGATATTAACAACTTAAAAATTTATTAGCTTATGAGAAATTTTTATTGTTCGTTAGCTCTCATCGCCGCCTCCACGCTGTGGGCAGGACAGGCAAGGGCCGACATCGTGCAAAACTACACGATGGACTTCAACAAGTCTATCTCTACTACTGCCCACGATTTTAAGGTGGGCTCAGGATGGGGCCACATCGTAGGCAAGTACACAACCGAGGGTTGGAGTAGCGAAGATTATTACGTGAGTTACACCTACAGCTCGACAGACGGACGCAACGGTTCGGGTGCGATAAAGGTTGGAAGCCAGACCATTGGTGACGACTACAATTACGACGTTGGCCCTGTAAACGACCTGCTCGTTACGCCAGCCATCACAGGCAAGGCAAGCATCTGAGTAAAGAAGACTTCTTCGTGGAGCTCGTCTACAATTAAGTTTTATGCCGTAACCCTTGAGAACGGCAAATACAAGATGGGCGACCAGATTGAGGTGGAGATTCCTAAGCTTAGCACCGATTGGGTTCAGGTCAATCTGCCCGAGCAGAACAACCAGTACATTGGTATTCGTGCCGAGAACCTCTATATCGACGACTTTGCCGCCGACAATGCCGACATCGAGTTGCAGAAGTCGTTGCTCGTAAGCAAGGTAAGCTACAAGGGTAAGGACAAGGTAGACTGTGATGCCAATGGCAAGTTCCCGGTAGAATATGAGGTTACAATTACCAACAATGGCGACCTCGACCTTACCGAGGGTACCGAAGGCTACAGCCTCTCTGTAAGAAACTATAGCAAGAACAAAGCGGTGGTATTCACACAGCCGCTTAAGGGCAACCTTGCGGTAGGCGCATCTACTACAGTTACAGTATCTGGCACCGCCAACTGCAACACTTATCCTGATCGCAACCGCTATGATGTGTATGAGGACCTTACCAACACCTCTATGTCTGGTGCGTGGATAGAGCCTGTGCCCTACAAGCCTGTGCTCACAATGCGCAACGATGATGGCAAGATAGACAACGGCAAGGAAACATTTGCATGGGGTATGGTCAATGCCAGCACCGACAAGACATTCAAGATAAGCAACGATGGTGCAGCTCCGCTCAACATAACAAAGGTTGTTGTGCCCGACGGATTCACCACCTCGCTTGCAGCTCCGCTCACAATTGCGGCTCACGAAACTAAAGATTTCACCGTAACTATGACGGCTGAAAAATCGGGCATCTACTCGGGCGTGTTTAAGGTGTCTGGAGAGGGTGTTGATGACTTCAGCTTCAACGTGTCGGGCACCGTGCTCGATCCAGCCAAGTATTACGCCAACTTCAACGACGACCAGATTCCGGCGGGTGCCTATGCCGAGGATGGATGGAGCGTAGCTCAGCGCGATGTTGCCAGCAGCGACAACCCATACCTCTTGTCTAACGGCAGCCAGGACAAGGACAACAAGTTTGTTACACCGCTGCTTAAGGTGGCAGAGGGCGAGAAGATGTCGGTTGACGTAGCCCGTACCAATTACTATACTGGTGGCGAGGGCGTCTACCTCAATGTCTACTATTCTGCCGACCGCACCAACTGGACTCTGGCTCGCAAGATTACAGCCAATGAGCTGTCTGAAGACCGTGCAGTAAACTATACCTATTACTATAGCAAGCTCAAGACATTCGTTATCGACAACATTCCTGCCGGCAACTACTACATTGGCTTTGGCGCTGGCTACACCAGCATCGACAACATCTATGGCTTCGAGAAGGTAGACGTGGCTCACGACCTTATGCTCGCAGCATCTTATATGCCTAAGACAGCTGTCGTAAACAACGCTTATACAGCTATAGCCACCTTGCTCAACGTTAATGCCAAGGACGAGGCTGCCGACTCATATACAGCTTCGCTCTACGTAGACGGCGAGGTAGTGGCTACAGCTCCTGCCAAGGCTATTGCAAGTGGCGAGAAGGCCGAGTTCTCGTTCAGCTATACTCCGCACAAGGCGGGTGCTGCCGAGGCTTACATCGAGTTTAAGAACGCCGCCGACAACTATACCGTAGCTTCAGAGAAGGTTTCGGTTGACGTTAAGGAAGAGCAGGCTACCGGTACCGTAACCGTAGGCAATGGCAACACTACTTCAAACAAGACCGCCATCGACTGGTACGATGCCAACGGCTCAGGTGCCCACATGGACAACCTCTACAAACCCGAGATGCTCGAGAAGTACGGTCTTAAGAAGGGTGCCAAGATTACATCCGTATCTTATACCGGAACAAGCTTTAACGATAAGACCGTAAGCGACATCCTCCTTACAGCATACGTAGGCGCTGTTGATACTGCTACATTCGAGGCAGGCAAGAACTATGAGTCGCTGCAGAAGGTGGACGTTTACACAGGCAAGTCTACTATCGACTTTGTAGACGGTAAGACCTATACAACAACTATCACGCTGCCCGAACCTATCATTTGGGATGGCACATCGGCAATCCGCGTGCTTACTTATGTTAAGGCCGACAAATATGTAAACGTTAAGTTCAACGCCGACGATTCTGACAATAACTCATATTATGGCTCTGGCGCTCCGGGCGAGGCTTCAAGTCTTTCGGCTAAGCCTACTGCCGTAGCCGAGTTTGGCATTCAGACCGAGCCTTCAGTAATTGCGGGCAACATCACTTGGAAGAACAAGGCTGTAGCTGGTGCTACCGTAACACTCACAAGCGGCGACGTTATCTACACAGGCGCTTCTGACGACAAGGGTGCTTATTCTATCGACGTTATACAGAACGACAAGAAGTACAACCTCACAGTTTCGGCTCCTGGCTACATCGACTACACAGAGAATGACGTAGACCTTAGCAAGAGCCTTAACAAAAACATCGTGCTCGAGGTAGAGCCTGTTGCTGTAATAGTAGGCGAGGGCGGCAACGCCATGTTCTCTGCTACATGCGCCATCGACTTCTCGCTCACTCCTGAGGTTGAGGCTTATGTTGTAACTGACGTTAAGGGCAACTACACCGAGCTTGCTCAGGTTACAGCCGTTCCGGCTGGCACGGGTGTGCTGCTCAAGGCTAAGGCTGGCAACTACAAGCTTGCTCCGGTTCCCGAGGCTGAGGCTGTTCAGAAGAACTTGCTTGTAGCCGTTGACGAGGATTACACCATTGCAGCTTCCGACGTTCAGAACATCTGGTCGTTGGCTACCGACGACAAGGGTCAGGCTTGCTTCACATCTGTTGTTGGTACTGTGGTAGAGGCTGGTTCGGCTTATCTGTCTGTAGCTTCAGACAAGGATTACATCTACCTCGACAAGGCTACAGGTTTGCGTGGTATCAACGCTGCTGCCACTCTCGACACCAAGGCTCCGATGTACAACGTGGCTGGTCAGAAGGTAGACGCTTCTTACAAGGGCATCGTGATACAGAATGGCAAGAAATTCAATAACAAGTAAAAGATATAAATTCTGATGCTTGCATGGCTCAGCCTAAACATGGGCTTGAGCCATGAACTTATACAAAACGAGAGGGGATGTCTTATTTACGAGGCGTCCCCTCGTTTTGTGTTTGGGCGGTTATATGGAGTAGTAAGCTCGTCAGAGCGCGTTTTATGCCGTTGTGGGACGATTATTCGCTTGGCCGCTTTCGAATATTCGTGTGGAGCATTTCGAATATTCGCTTTGGCGCTTTCGAATGGAGGTTATGGCGCCTCGCCATAGTATGAGCAGCATGATTAAGTGAAGTGTTAAGAGTGAAGAATCCATGTGCTAAAAGTTTTAAAAGTGAAAAATCCATTTGTTGAGTTATGATTTAATCAAGAAGCAAGCGGATTATTCAAATTCTTCAC